>Ga0209460_1001861_pt1 | contig 10740 bp, 6 predicted proteins | sample EBPBio132013_DNA_FD_185868 | JGI IMG/M metagenome (GOLD analysis project Ga0209460, IMG submission 185868) | Wastewater treatment Type I Accumulibacter community from EBPR Bioreactor in Madison, WI, USA - Reactor 2_5/13/2013_ DNA (SPAdes)... | ecosystem: Engineered > Bioreactor > EBPR >...
AAGATAAACCTCTTTCTGATGTCCCGGAAGGCTCTGTTCTGATCCGTTCCGGATGGAAAGTAAAGTCATCAGTTGAAACCGGATTGGACGGAAAAAAACTTTCTGAGTCCGGTGTTGATACGAAAAGCTGGGCAGCAACCAGTCTTCCTGCAACTGTGTTAACGGCTCTGGTCAGAAACGGCATTTATCCGAATCCGTACATCGGAATGAATAATCTGCAGATTCCCGATATGAACGATGAATTCAACGCAGAAAACGGGTTGCTGAAGTTCAGTCACCTTCCCGGGAAAAATCCGTGGCTGCAGCCGTACTGGTACCGGAATGAAGTTGAAGTCCTAGCAACCCTGACCGGCAAACACATCTGGCTGAATTTTGGCGAACTCAATTATAAAGCCCAGATCTGGCTGAACGGAACTCTTATTGCGGATACAGCTGAAGTCATCGGGATGGAACGTCATTTCCGGTTTGATGTCACCTCAGTTGTGAAAAAAGGCAGTAAAAATGTTCTGGCGGTCGCCATTTATCCGCCCAATAATCCGGGAAAACCTGCTCCGGATCCGGTTACTCCGCTTGCCGATCCGGGAACCAACATGGCTGATGGCGTGATTGCCCGGGATTACACCAAGTGGGATGTTATGGGCTGGGATTGGCAACCGTCCATCCGGGACCGGGATATGGGCATCACCGAGGACGTCTGGCTTTCGGTGACCGATGAAGTTGAACTGCAGAATTTATACGTCACATCGAAATTGTTTTTACCTGACACCTCACGGGCGGAATGGACCGTTTCTGCAGATCTGGTGAATCATTCCGCTGAAGAACAAAAAGGAATTCTTCAACTTTCCATCCAGAATGAAGACGGACTGATAACGGTTGAAGAACCTTATCAGATCGCACCAAAGACAACCCGGGAAATTCTCTGGGATGCGAAAAAAGTTGCCAAACTGGCAATATCCAATGCAAAATTGTGGTGGCCGGCCGGTTACGGAAAACAAAATCTATACGACGTTTCAGTTTCAGCCAGAACCGGATCGGTGGTAACGGCATCGGTGAAAACCATGGCCGGTATCCGTCAGGTTGAAACTTACATCGGCGCAAAAGAACGGGTTTACAAAATCAACGGTAGGGAAATTTATCCGAAAGGCGGCAACTGGGTTATCGATATGCTGCTGAACTGGACGGCTTCCCGGTACGAAAAAGAAATTCTGCTCACGAAAAATGCCAACCTGAATATCCTCAGAGTCTGGGGTCCGACCGGAGTTGCGCCAAAACCGTTTTATGAAGCGGCAGACAAGCACGGCGTTCTGATCTGGCAGGATTTTCTGAATGATTTCTGGGGGACGTTTAAAAATACACCCGGTTACCAGCCTGAAATTTCTCTTTTCGAAAAAGCCACCACCGGAATTGTGAAAAAATACCGGAGTCATCCGTCTCTGATTATCTGGTGCGGCGGGAATGAGGGTCCGAACCCGAGAGAGGATCTGATTGTCAATTCCATCCTGAAAAAACACGACAGCCGGCAATTCCGCCATTACCTGAAACAGTCGGATGGTGACGGACTTCATGGCGGCGGACCCTATCACACACTTGAACCCAAAGACTATTTTTCTCACCGGAAGCTTTCTGGTTTCAGCAGTGAAATCGGACCCAGCGGCATTCCCGTTTTTGAAAGTATTTTAAAGTTTATGCCGGAGTACGGCAAATCCTGGATGCCGGGACGTTTTCCTTTAGATGGCGTGTGGGCTTATCATGACGCCAATGACTGGCCGGGATCGGATACCCGCAAGTTTTCTTCCTACGATAACATCGTGCGGGGTTATTATGGTGCACTCGATACAACCGATGTGAAAGCCGGATTCCGGGATTATATCGCCAAAAGTCAGCTTGTGAATTATGATGTTTACCGGTCGTCCATCGAATCGATCAACCGGCAGCTCTGGACGAATTCAAGCGGAATTCTGCTCTGGAAAGGAAACTCAAGCTGGCCAAGCATCACCTGGCAGGTTTACGACTGGTATCTGCAATCCCACGCCGGCTATTACGGCACCAAAAAGGCTGCCGGACTTCTCAATGTTCAGCTCAACCGGGATGATCAAACCGTTTCTTTCCTCAATTTGCTGAACCGGAATCTTGACGGCGTAACCCTTTCCGCCACGTTATATAATCAGGAACTAAAACCGGTCTGGACTGATAAAAAGGAAGTGACATCAGCATCTAATTCTGTTATGGCTTCCGGGATAACGGTGCCAAAAAGTAAATCAGTTGAATTTCTGAAGCTGACGGCAACCGATAAAAACGGACAATTACTCGCCGATAATTTTTACTGGCTGAATGAAACGAATCAGTTCAGTGATTTGAATAAACTGGCCGATCCAAACCTTGTTGTGACTGCAAAAATTTTGTCTGAAGCCGGAAAGCTGAAAGTCACGGTGAAAGTCAGCAACACTGGATCTACTCTTGCTTTTATGACTGCCTTGAAAGTTGTTGGAAAAGCATCCGGGGAAGAATTGCTTCCTTCACTTTGGTCGGATAATTATCTGAATCTGCTTTCGGGTGAAAGTAAAACCGTGACCGTTGAAATTGCCACTGAAGATGTGACAGAAACCCCGGTTTTGACGGTGAAGTCGTTTGGTTCAGCGAACTCGCTGACTGTGGAGTTGGGATCAAAATGATCAGGGCTGATTCAAATCCAATTTATTAAACTAAACTGAGGAATCCCATGAAACTCATGAAACCGGCAATTTTGCTGATTTTATCCACTTTTTGCCTGGCATTTTCTGTTCAGGCCCAGGCACCTGTCAACCCGAATGCAACTCCGGCTGCCATCAAACTGAAATCGCTGCTGGATTCCCTTTACGGGAAAAAACTGATTTCCGGTCAGATGGATGAGGCTTATCTTCAGTATATCATTACAAATTCCGGCGGGAAATCTCCGGCCATTATGGGGTATGATTTCAACGGCATCTGTCCATCTCAGGGTGGAAATAATGATGCAGCAAAAGCCATCAAATGGGTGAAGGAAAAAGGCGGCATTGCTCAGTTTCAGTGGCACTGGATTTCTCCGGATGCCAACGGTGATTACTACACCAAAAATTACAAACTGAATCTGGCGCTGGCTGATAAAAACAGTTCATCCTACAAAAATCTCATCCGGGATATTGATCTGGTTGCCGGCGAAATGAAAAAAATGCAGGATGCGGGAATTGCAATTCTCTGGCGGCCGCTGCATGAAGCAGAAGGTGCCTGGTTCTGGTGGGGAATGGCCGGCGGCGATGCCTGCAAAGAACTCTGGAACATCATGTATGACCGTCTGGTGAACATTCACAAAATCAACAACCTGCTCTGGATCTGGAACAGTTATGGCACAACGAAGCAAAACTGGTATCCGGGAGATAATACCGTCGACATCATTGCCTGGGATTATCCCGATTATTCGGCAACCGGATCCTGGTATCAGTACAATAAACTGTTCGGCTCCAAAGGGAAATTATTCGGCATCGCTGAAGACGGAAAGTTAACCGATCCGGCCACTTTTGCCAGTCAGCCCTGGTTGTTTTTCATGACCTGGGCGTACATGATTCAGGATCCGAAAGATCACAAAGACGGCAAAAATCCCAAAGACTGGATTTACAAAGTCTACAATGACCCGAGAGTATTAACGCTGGATGATCTGACGCCCGGACCCAAAGCCTACGCCGGAACCAGTCAGCTTATTTTTGATCTGGATGGAAACGGGACGGAATCGGTTCAGCTTGACGCCAGCAACAGTTACACCGATAACGGCACCATCACCTCCTATATTTGGACGGAAAATGGAACCCAGATTGCAGAAGGACCCAAACCCGTCGTTTCCTTTGGCATTGGAGTCCACAACATCACGTTAACCATTACTACCAGTACCGGCGCCACCAAAACTGCCGGCGTTATCATCACCATTAAATCGCCAAGTTTGTCCTACAAAAAACCGATCAGAGTCTCTTCTACTGAAGCCGGACTCGGGAATCTTGCCGTGAATGCCGTTGACGGAAACAGTGCAACCCGCTGGTCAAGTCTGTACACCGATCCGCAATGGTTTTCGATCAATCTGAAAAAACGGTGCGATATCGAAAAAGTGGTCATTGCCTGGGAAGTGGCTTCCGCAAAATCGTACCGGATTGAAGAATCAAATGACAGTCTCAACTGGACGACAGTTAAATCGTTCGCCAATCTGCCTGCAGGCGCCAGAACCGATGTCATTGACCACCTCAAAGGCGGCGCACAGTGGATCAGAATGTACGGACTTCAGCGCAACACGAACTATGGCTATTCCATCTGGGAATTTGAAGTGTGGGGAAAAGAAAACGCATCAGCAGAACCCGTTCCTGAAGCGCAGCAAACCGGATTGGGAAACGTTGAAAAGCCCAATGAATTCTCCCTCGGAAAAGCCTATCCGAATCCGTTCAACCCCGAAACGAGGATTCCCTTTTTCACACCAGAATCGGGAAAAGTTGACCTGAGAGTTTTTAATGTGCTCGGGCAGATGGTGTACACCGGAAGTCAGTTTCAAAGTACATCAGGCAGCGGATGGTTTACCTTTTCCGGAGAAAATCTGGCGAGCGGTCTGTACACTTTTTCGCTTCAATTCGGGAATCAGCAGAAATCGGGAACGGTGGTTTTGGTGCGGTAGGTCGTAGATAGTAGGGAGTAGTCAGTAGGTAGTAGAAAAATACTGGATCCCCGTCTTCACGGGGATGACAATATCGCTGTTTTCACTATACTGAGAGGGTTGTCATTCCCGCGAAGGCGAGAATCCATCCCACCGTTAAAATAGCCAAAATCAAAACCCCAACCCAAAACAGTCATTAAACAGGAACAATCATGAAACCAGCCTCAACCATGACCATCGAAAAGCTCATCAATGCAATCGAAAAACTGATTCCGGTTTATCTGGCCAATCCGCTGGATGCAAACGGGGGTGGAAACTGTGCTGTTTGTATCATCGATGAATCGGGGACGTTTAACGGAAAAATCTGGGGAACGGATAAAATCCGTGGACGGCGGTATTTTAATCTGGCCTGCACAAAAGCTTCTCAGGTCTGGATAACCGGAATGAAAACCGGCGACTACGAAAAACGGCTGTTCAACGGTGAATTTGAGGAAGGGGATTTTGGCATTTCAAAACCCGATCTGATTGGCTGGGAAGGCGGACAACCTCTCATTCTGAAGGATGGAACCAAACTTTTTGTCGGTTTCAGCGGATTCAGAGGTAACAGTGATCTTGAAATTGCCGTTAAAGCTGCTGCCGGATTATAACAAAGGGAAAACTCATGAAAACACTTTTTACTTTTCTTTCCCTTTTTCTCCTTTCCTTCGTTTCGTTAGCCCAGACGCAACCTCTGTCCGTTACGGTTTTTGATTTTGAATCAGCGCCGGATTTTAATGGCTGGTTTAAGGAAAATGATCAGATTCAGTTTTCAATTTCTTCCAAACCGGAAGATCAGGCAACTGCTCAGTCAAAAGGGTGTCTGGTGATTTCCTGGAATCCGGTTCCTGACAGTAAACCCATGAGCTGGATGACGGATATCAAAGCAGACGGGATTTTACTTCCTGATTCCGGGGATTCCATCCGGAAAGCATTTCTGGCGTCTCCCTGGATTTCCTTTCTTTGCACTGCCGGTAATGCCGATTCGGTCTGGATTCAGCCGTTATTCCTGACAAAAGATCATGCTGGAAAGTGGGGATCGAAAACCTTGTTTCCGGTTGTTCCAGGTGGATGGAAAAAGATAAAAATCAATTTGGCAGCACTGGACTATGACAACTGGGGGAAAATTCCGGGTTCGATCGACTTTAAAGCCGGTTTGATCCGGACGGTAGAACTTGGCGTGAGAAACGGAAATACCAATCCGAAAAAGAAAATAGAAGTCCGGTTTGATGATATTAAAATAAGTAATTTTGAACCGGATTGATTTTTAGGAAACCCTTGGTAGAGACGTTGCATGCAACGTCTCTACGATGCCCGGTTTTCCTCAAATCCGAATCGATTGCCAACCCCCACCTTTCTTTTGTCTTCGACGACCCCCTTTTGACGGCACAAAAGGGGGCAAAATGCCTTTCCGCCGCTTTCCATCTTTGGCTTATGACTGCGTTTCATATCGGAACCCGGCGAACTCATCAGGCTTCGCCTGACTCAAACACGCCGGCTTCTGATCGATATTGCACTTGTCATTGGCGCCGATGGAAAGAATGGCGGTGAAATGCGGAATAGCTTTTTTTTACTCATGCCATGTTGTATTGTCACCCCCGTCCGAGGGGTCCATCTCACCGGTATTTGTCTCTGGCTGTCATCCCCGACCTGATCGGGGATCCATCCCACCGTCGGTTGTGGACTTGCCTTTCCGCCAGAATAAGGGCAAGTGCGGTTGCGAAGGTCCGGCTTCTACCGGAAAGTTCTGCCAAGATAATCCTTCTTAACATCAAAAAGCGGTTTTTTGGAGATTTCTTCTGGCTTTACTTCTCATTCAGCAAAGGGAAATACCGTTCTTCAATGACTTTGAAATGCCACCGCTGATGTCCAGCGATGATAAATCCGATCGAGTGAACGGAATACTCTCCTTTGAAGCCCAGTCCCATTGTCGCCAGCATATCCGGAGAAAAACTCCGGAAAAGGGCGATGGTAGCTTTTCTTATCAGAACGGCTTCTTCAAGCAGGTCAGCCAGTGTCCGTCTGCCGGCCTGGGCATTCAGACCATATTTATCCTCATCAAACGGTCTGACTTCCCGTTCTCCGCGGGCAAAAGACAAAGCTCGGTAACAGAAAACCCGTTCTGTATCCATGATATGCTGAAGCAGATCCTTCACCGTCCATTTTCCCGGTGCATAAACCCTGTCCCCGAGAGCCGTCCATTTGTCAACGGGAGCATTTTCAAGTTCCTTCAAACTGATGTCGAGCGCTTCGGAAAGTGAAACATCATCAGCGAGGTTGATATACCGGTCAAAATACACGGGCATGGGGTTTAATTGAGATCGGGTCATGGGTGTCCTTTGAGGTTGTTCTTTTTTGTCTGATAAAAATACGAAAAATGGTGTTTTTCTGAAAAGAGAAAAGCTGTTAGCTTTTAGCCCGTCTGTTGCCGTATTTCGACGGGCTCAGTATATCAGGTTTTCAACTGTAGGCTTTTAGCCCAATTTTGTCACCCCCGTGTTGAAAATCAGTCATCCGACTGGAAGACGGGGGTCCATCCCACCGTTTCCCCAACTTTCTTTTCCCTTCGGGGACCGACTTTTGACGGCACAAAAGTCGGCAAAATGCCTTTCCGCCCAACCGCTCTATGACTTGCAACTGACACTCCGGCCCTGATCGAATCTGAACTCAGTCGGCGCATACGCCTCCTTCAAACACAGATTCGATTTAACCGGGCACTGCGTTGGTTGCTGCGTCGACCGGTTGACGGCGGATGGAATTCAGGACAAGGAAAAAGAAAATTAGTCCCCCTTTGAAGGGGGTGTCCCGAACTTGTTCGGGACGGGGGATGTTGGAACAAGGCAACTAGCACATATCTGTTTTTCTGCCAGAATCATGGCAGGTTCCGAAATATGTTTGCATTTTTCCTCGCTCCAGAGGAGCGACCTCTTGGTAGAAAAAATAGAATGCCAAAACCCAAACCGCCCGGCAAAAAAAATTGAATTCTGGCAGAATCTTTTTCCGGGCGGAACAGGTCAAATTGTGGGTGGGACTATCAGGAAAAAATGGAACTATTAATAATCCCAAACCGCCTGGTTTTTATTTTCCCAAAACAAATTCCCCAAGTCGTTCCTTCGCCACCGCTGACAATGGTTGTCCTTTCCCGGTTTCCCCGCTGACCTGAACGATGACCGTTTCGGCCGAAGCAACACAAACCCCATTCTGAAACAACTGCTGATAAAGCCGGATCGAACTGTTCCCCACAGACCGGACTCCCGTTCCGATATCAACCGTTCCCGGCTACCTGATTTCCGCCAGAAAGGATACCTGAAGGGAAGCAATGACGAAACTGTCTCCTTCTGCCAGCAAAGGCCGTTCCCTGTCGTACAGAATCTCAACCCGGCCTGTTTCCAGAAAAGTGGAGAAAACTGAATTGTTAACATGTCCCTGCCGGTCCGTATCGGCATAACGGACTTTATCGTAAGTTTTCAGGGGGAAATCGGATAGTAAAAGTAAAGACATGATCCTGCTCAAGATTATTTCTCAAAAAAGATAAGTAAAAATCAGGATTTTAGATAGGTTTAAGGCGTAAGGAATAAGGTGTAAGGCATAAGGCATAAGGCGTAAGGCGTAAGGCATAAGGGAACAGCTGTTAGCTATTAGCCCGTCGGTTGCCGCACTTCGACGGGCTCAGTAAATCAGGTTTGCAACTGTTGGTTGTTTGATTAAGGCATAAGGTTTAAGGCGATTAGTCCCCCTCCCGAAAGTGTTCGGGAGGGGTCGTCGAAGACAACGCTATTTCCCCAAAAAAAACTGCAATAAATTCAAAACCCCAAAACCTTCTATAACCAATTAAATGGGCTTGATAGTGTGTTCTTCCTGAGTAATTTGAAATCTTTGTGCTCCCTTTTAAATCAAACCCATTTAAGAGTCAAATTCAGTTTCGAAATAGGAAAATAACCGCTGTTCAATTACCTGATGATACTCCTTTGTGGCATGAATCCCATTTTTGCAAAACAAAACTTTGTCAACGGTGGTAGATTCATCCAATCCAAACAGGTACCTGACCGGAGTCGCTTGTAATGCCTCCGACATGAAATGATTAAGGATTCCGGAGAGTTTCTTTTCGAAAATTGTTTCTTGTCTGTATCCATTTCCCAAAATGACGAGCTTGATATCATTTGCCTGACAGTAGTCAATGATGCTTTCAACAAGCTTTAAATAGCTTTTTAAGGCGTAAGTTTTATTTCCAATTAAATAACCTGCCAGATAATTCAGGTTGATAAGCGTCTTTTTTATCAGGGTTTTGGGTTTTCCCTGCGTGTAATTGTATCGTCTGGATAACGCCAGCAGATCGTATTTTTCTGGATTGATAAAATTCAGAAAGGGAATATTAAATGACCATGCAGGTTTATTTTCCTGATTCATATATTTATAGTAGAATTTTATCAGCCGCAGACAGGGTTCTGGACGGATATGAAAAACCAGGTAATCAATTTTATGACGGTCGTGGTAATCTTTTATTTTTTCAAGGCAATTGAAGAATCGTTCATACCGGATAATATTCACATTGAAATTAACCCCGTATTTGGTTTCAATATCCTTTTTTAACTGGTAATGAAATGTATCCTCTACCAAAATATCCGCCTGAACCGGAAAACATCCGCCAACAAAGGTAAAAAAGACATCCTTTTGCTTCCGGCGGATCAAATGCTGTTTGGCTGACTGATACTCCTGCGGTGAAAATAATGATCGGTTTTCCGGGTCAATGGTAAATGCTTTACCGGCATTTAAATTCTCAAAATGGCTGACAAATTCGGTTAGCTGATGGGTTTCAATACTAAAATCCAGCCTGTTTTTTGCAAGTCCTTCAATAGGAAGTTTTACGTTATCAAAAACATAACACAATTCGGTTTGTTTGGTTGTTAAGGTACATTGCCCGAAATTCCCATCTGTCAGGTAATTCAGATGAGCTAATATCGAACGGAAAAAATCTGAATTTTCCAGATCAAGATGAACGGAATTCAGATATTTAATTCCAAAGGGTTTTAAGGTCCCGATGATGTGTTCAACCCATTTCCAGTGTTCAACTGTATCCTGATGAAAAAACGGAAAAGCCTGGATATCCAGATTATAATCACAGTGACCAAACCCGATTTTACTAAAGCCAGTAACCGTTTTCAGGATGTCTGGCAGATTAATTAATCCATTTTTGGATTCTATTAATGGGATGATTTCATTGTATTTTAATTGAAAATCGTCGAAATATTTTTTAACCGAAATTAAATCGGTTGCCGACTCTACTTTCGGAATAATGATGGTATGAATTGAATTGAGGGTGGCAAGAAAATGTATATCATCACTGAAATAATCTGAATTTAAATCATTTATCCGGATGGCAATTTTTATTTCGGGATACCGGGTTTGAATGTCAGGGAGAAGGAGCCCTAAAGTACGCCGGGCATTCTCTTTTAATTGCTTATTATGCCGGGGATCAATCCAGTTAAAAATACTGTCTTCCAGATCGAAACAAATAACCGACCCGTATCGGCTGTACTTTTTAATGTGGTCAGGCTCGGTGTCCGCATTATATTTAACGAATTGATAAATATCCGGCATTGTATGGGTCTCAGGCCAAATTCTGAAAAGGTGACTTGTTTAGTTTAAATCGGCTTCACTCGTATCTGGAGGGATTAACTCAATCGAACAAAATAAATGTACCTTAATTTAATATTGAAATCAAACCTTATTGAAGGATTCAGGGCAAGAATTGTGGTGAAGAATGGGTTGTTTTCCGCAAAACTAAAAACAAACCGCAACATTCTCCCAAAAGCGTTCGGGATACCCAAAATGCCTTCCCGCCGCTTTCCATCTTTGGCTTATGACAGCGTTTCATATCGGAACCCGGCGAACTCATCAGGCTTCGCCTGACTCAAACACGCCGGCTTCTGATCGATATTGCACTTGTCATTGGCGCCGATGGAAAGAATGGCGGTAAAAGGCCGAATGGCTTTTTTATCTCAGGTCTTGTTGTATTGTCACCCCCGTGAGGACGGGGGTCCATCCCACCGTTTTCCCAA
>Ga0209460_1001864_pt1 | contig 10729 bp, 9 predicted proteins | sample EBPBio132013_DNA_FD_185868 | JGI IMG/M metagenome (GOLD analysis project Ga0209460, IMG submission 185868) | Wastewater treatment Type I Accumulibacter community from EBPR Bioreactor in Madison, WI, USA - Reactor 2_5/13/2013_ DNA (SPAdes)... | ecosystem: Engineered > Bioreactor > EBPR >...
TAAAGTAAGTGTCATTGCCCAGGATATCAGCCGGGTTTTCCTGAACATTCTTACCAACGGCTGTTATGAATCGCACCGGAAAAAAATGGAACTGAATTTACCGGAACCGGCAGAAATCAAAGTTAAAACGTCAGAAACTGATTCCTTTGTTGAAATCAGAATCAGGGATAACGGACTTGGAATCCCTGAAAAAATCAGAGGACAGCTGTTTACTCCGTTTTTTACAACCAAGCCAACCGGGAAGGGAACGGGTCTCGGACTTTCAATCAGTTATGATATTGTGGTAGCCGAACATCAGGGTGAATTGTCATTTGAAACTGAAGAAGGCAAATTCACTGAGTTTTTGATCAGGTTACCTAAAAACCCAAAAAAGTAAAAACATGACAACCGAAATCCCCAAAATATTGATTGTTGATGATGAGCCCGATCTTGAACTTCTGATCAGACAAAAGTTCCGTAAGGAAATCCGGGATGGAAAATATCAGTTTCTTTTTGCTGCAAACGGTGTTGAAGCGCTCAAACAACTCGTTCAGGATGAGAGTATCGAACTGGTTCTGACTGATATCAACATGCCTGAAATGGACGGACTTACGCTTCTTTCCAAAATAAAAGAACTCAACAATCCGCTGCTGCATTCGGTCATTGTTTCTGCTTATGGTGATATTCTGAACATCCGAACCGCAATGAATGGCGGTGCTTTTGATTTCATTGTAAAACCGATTGATCTGACTGATCTGGATTTGACGATTAAGAAAGCACTTGGCAATCTGGCCCTGTTTAAAAAAGCACTTCGGTCACGTGATGAACTGATCGCCGTCAGGAAAGAACTCGAAGAAGCCCGGGCGCTTCAGATTTCGATGTTGCCCACTGAGATTCCGGTTGTTGATGATCTCGATTTTGCAGTTTACATGAAAACTGCCAGTGAAGTTGGCGGTGATTATTACGATTTTTCAACTGCCCCTGATGGTTCTGTGAATATTGCCGTAGGTGATGCAACCGGTCACGGAATGAGAGCCGGGATCATGGTTTCAATTATGAAAACCCTTTTTATTTCAGATTCATCACGGTTAAATCTGGCTGAGTTTTTTAAGGATTCGAATAAAACCATCAAAGCGTTGAATCTTGGTCGTATTATGATGGCCTTCACTATGCTGAATATCAACGGGAACCGGGTCAGATATGTGAATGCCGGGATGCCTCCGATTTTAATTTTCAGGAAATCAGACAACACCGTTAATGAACTCGAAAATCAGTTTATTCCGCTTGGCGGACTTTCAGACTCTGATTTTCACATTTCAGAATTTGAAATCAACTCAGGCGATGCCATTTTGATTCAAAGTGATGGCTTCCCGGAATTGTTTAATGAATTGGATGAACAGTTAGGTTATGAAGCCGTGGAGTCTGAATTTAAATTTGTAGCCGAAAAACCGGCTGCAGATATCATTGAATATTTTAAGTCAGTTATTTTGGCCTGGTCTGCCGGAACTGAGCTGCTTGATGATGTGACGTTTGTTGTAATCAAAAAGAAATGAGTGAATATGGAATCGAAATTCACCTTTACAAACAGAACAATTGACAATGTGGTGATTCTGGATTGTGACGGATATTTCAATCAGCTTGCAGGTGAAAAGGTTGCCGAATTTTGTTACCGCCAGATGGAAACCGGTCACAAGCACTTCCTTCTAAATCTTGAAAAATCAACCGTTGTGAACAGCATAGGGGTTTCAACACTTATTGAAATTATTGAAAAATGCCGTCAGATTAACGGAAAAATCGGATATTTCAACTTAACACCTATTGTAGCCAAGACTTTTAAAATTATGGGCTTGCTTGACTACTCTAAAATTTATACCTCAGAAGCAGATGCACTTCTTTTCCTGAATACAAAGTAGTTATCCTCCTCTTCAAAGATTTGAAAATTGATGTTTCTTGTAATTCAGTGAGAGCTGTCATCCCGGACTTGATCCGGGATCCAGTATTGAAGGCATGAATGAGCATCGCAGAACTCCATAAGCCCCAAAAACGTCCCCAGGTTTGTTTCCGTCTGCCTTTTAAGCGATTTTTGTCTTTTTGGTATTTCAAAGGCGGTCAGATTTGAAGCGGGCAGGGTTTTTAGTTTTATTGTTGCTTTTCAATATAAGCCTTTGTTTTGCAACCCTTCCGGTCACGTTCACCATTGGTCCTTCCGGAGATTTTAAAACCATTTCGTCCGGACTTGACTTCATCCGGACATCCCCCCAAAACCGACCCGTCGAATTTCTTATTTTTCCCGGCATTTATTCAGAATCACTTGAAATAGAACAACTTTCCTGGGTTTTTCTTTCAAATCCGGTTACTTTTCTTTCTGAATCAGGAAACCCTGCTGATGTGATTCTTGAGGGAGTTGGATCTCTCCCGGTTTTAACACTTTCCTGCTCCAATCTCAATTTCATAAATTTGACTTTTCGCGGTTCTGCCGATTCCCTGATTGTGATTGGAAAAGCTGACTATGCGAAATTTGAAAATTGCCGGTTTGAATTGAAGCCGGGTCAATCCGGAGTGATTTCTCCCGGGGAATGTTCAATCCTTTCGGTTCAGAATTGCCGGTTTTCCGGTGGATCTGTCCCGTTTTCCTTTACCAATTTTTCGCCGGGCAGAAACCGGAGTTTAGTCGTTTCGGGAAATGAATTTGATGGATTTACTGAAAGTGCAGTTTCAATTCAAGGTGGCGTACCTGCTTTTTTTTCAGGGAACAGGTTCAATGCTCTCCAAATGAACAGTCCTTCAACTGTCGTTCAAATTAACAATCAGGCTGCCTCCGTTGTGTTTTCCTCAGGTTTCATCCGGAATCTGGCTGGAACGGGAATAAGTATTTTACATTCACAGGGTTCGGTGACTATTGCCAACTCGATGATCTCTGGTTTTGGCAATTCAAATCCCACCGGAATCCGCATTATTTCTTCCCCGGTTTCTGTGTTCGGTAATTCGGTTGTCCTTTCGTCATCAAATCCCGTTTTAACCGCTGACAGTTCAACTATTCAAATAAAAAACAATATTCTCATCAACGAAGGATTGGGTGCAGTTGCCCGTTTTGAAGGTGTCAATTTGGACTCTGATTTTAACCTGTTTCAGGTTTACGGTGATCCTTTGATTCAACGTGATGATGAATCTGCCGCAAGTCTGATTGACTGGCAGGAAATTTCCGGGTCAGATCTTCATTCACTCAGCAAATCAGTTTCTTTTTCAGATAAGGAAAACGGGGATTTGCATCTTGCCGGATTTTCAATCGGTGATCCCGAACTGAAAGGACTCTTTTTACCAGGATTTCCAATTGATTTTGATGGTCAGGAACGAAGTGTGGAGAATCCCTATATCGGCGCTGATGAAGCGATTCTGGCATTACCGGTTGAACTGACGTTGTTTGTTGCCCGTGTTAATGGCAAGGATATTGAGCTGAAATGGGAAACTGTCACCGAAACAGCAAATTATGGTTTTGAAATTCAAGGTTCGCCCGATGAAACCGGCTGGATTAAACTTGGATTTGTTCCGGGTTCCGGTTATACCACTGAGAAAAAATCGTATCATTTTCTGCTGACCGGGAAAAACAGATTGGTCAGATTTCGGCTGATTCAGATTGATTTGCGCGGGAAATCAACCGTTTATCCGGAAGTTTCCCTGGTTGGTGATTCCCGTTTTTTTGAATTGTTATCCGCCTACCCGAATCCATTCAATCCGTCAACCCGCATTTCTGTGAGAATCCCGGATGAAGGTTCAGTGTCTGTTGTTTTTGTTGATGTTACCGGGAAAGAAGTAGACCGCCTGAACCGCAATTTTTCTTCCGGTGGATTAAAAAACATCCTCTGGACTGCAGATCATCTCCCTTCCGGACTTTACATGTACCGTGTCGAAACCAAATGGGGAAAAGCCTCAGGAAAAGTGATGCTGGTGAAGTAGGGACGCTGCGGAAATGGTTAATTGTTAATGGTGAATGGTTAATGAATAAAACCTGGCATTTAATGGGTTTATTGGAATTTTATTGATTCCCCTCCTTCCCAAGGAGGGGTGTCCTGATCCCGCATGCGGGATCAGGACGGGGTGGTTTTGTAATTTTGATGGTTTCTATTTCGCTTAGCAACCAAGTCGAAGTTCCCGATTACTGAATGGCAAATGAGTTTTGGAATTTAAAACCCCATAGGGGTGATATGATTATAGAAAGACGAACAAGAAAAGCCCCGCCCGGCGACAACTCCCGTTGAAACAGGTTTATCCCGAAAAAGTTAATTCAATTGCCAGAATCAGGATTTTCAAAATTTGGGGATTTTTGGGATAGGAAAGGATAATTCTTTTAATTCTATAATCCTGTAATTCAAGCTTTTTATTTTGGTTTTTGTTTTTCATCCTGTCCATCCTTAAATCCTCCAAATCCTGATTCAGACTTTCCTCCCCCAAATTTGCCTTTTCTAACTTTCATCCCCTATTTTGCTTAAAAAAACGGAGGAACTATGTTGAAAGGATTCGCTTCATTTTTTGTTCTTTGTTTTGCCGGATTGCTTTCCGCGCAAACTCCCGCAGATTCTATCCTGAAAAAAGTCACTCCCCAGCCTGAAACCATGCGGACTTACTACATGGTTTTCCTGAAAAAAGGTCCGAACTGGACGCCGGAAAAAACAGAGGAAACAGCGAAAATTCAGGCCGGACACATGGCTCACATCCAGAAAATGGCAGACTCCAAAAAATTATTGCTTGCAGGTCCGTTCATGGATAATCAGGAGATCAGAGGGATTTTTGTTTTCAAGGTGGATACGATGGAAGAAGCCAAAGCTCTGACTGATGAAGACCCGGCAGTGAAGGCTGGAAGGCTCATTATGGAAATTCATCCGTGGTACTCAGCAAAAGGCATCAACATCGATCCGTTGAAGGAATAAATCTGTCCTTTTTACGCCATTTTTTCTGCTAAATATCACATTTTTAGCAAGAAATTGATTTATTTGAAATACTTTAAAAAGTAATTGAATAGGGCACTTGCGCTAAGAAAAAGAATTATATAAATTGGTTCCGTTTTAAAAAAAATCACCACCAAAGGCACTCATGATTCATCCCCATACTGAACTTCGGTTTATTAGTCCGCAAATCGGACATGGTGTTTTTGCGACCCGCTTTATCCCAAAAGGAACTGTGGTTTGGACCTTATGTGTACTCGACCGGACATTCACACCAGACCAGGTTCTTGACCTCCCTGAAATCCTCCAAAAACAGATTTCAACCTATGCTTACATCAATTCTGAGGGGAATTATGTACTTTGCTGGGATTTTGGGCGGTATCTGAATCATTCCTGCAATCCCGCTATGATGTCTCTCACCCATGAAACAGAAATTGCAATCCGGGATATTCATCCGGGTGAAGAGTTGACCTGTGATTACAGCACCTGCAACATTGCCTTTGATCTGAACTGCCGGTGCGGATCTCCTGACTGCCGCGGAACGGTTCGGGGTTCAGATATTTTCACCCATGCTGCTGAATGGAAAAACCTGGTTCAGTCTGCTCTGGAATCAGCCAAATCAATTGAACAGCCACTTTTTTCAGTTATGCGTGACCAAAAATATTTTTTTGAAATACTTAACGGAGAAAAACTTCCGCCTGATATGGAATCCTTTTATGTGATTCCACCTGAGATTAAATCAGAAAGTTCATCAGGACTTTGGGCGCTCCCCGAAAGAAAGAAAACCGGAACATGATTCATCCCGATACCCGGTTGGTTCATATTTCTGATGAAATCGGAATGGGAATTGTGGCTACGGCTTTTTTGCCGAAGGGAACGATTACCTGGGTTCAGGATGCCTTCGATCAGGTTTTTCACCCGTCTCAGCTCTCATCTTTTCCCGGACATTTTCAGCCTACGCTTGAAAAGTATACCTTCAGAAACCGGGACGGTTTAATGGTTTTGTGCTGGGATGCTGCCAAATACATGAACCATTCCTGCGTGCCAACCTGTCTGGGAACGGAATTTGGGTTTGAAATAGCGATCAGGGATATTCATCCGGGTGAGGAACTGACCGATGATTATGCTACTTTTTTCATGCAGCCCGAAGATCAGTTTGATTGTTATTGCGGAACACCCGAGTGCAGAACTGCCGTCAGACCCGAAGATTTGAATTTCTGTGCACCCCGGTGGGAAAAGTTGCTGAAAGAAGCCTTGCCATTCAGTTATCAGGTTCCCCAGAAAATGAGCAATCTGTTAAATCCTGAACTGATTGAAAAAGCAAAAAAGGAAATAATTTTTTCCAATCAGCGCAAAACGGGATAAAGGTCAGAAAAATACCCAGTTGTTAAAAGTAATTTTGTTCTGTCTTACCTAACAGCCAACAGTTGAAAACCCGGCCACTGACGGGCTAAGAGCTAAAAGCTTTCTCCTTCCGTACCACGTAAAACGTACAACGTACCCCGCCTTACCCCTGTCCCTCAAGCTTTCTCCTCCGCCGATCCTTCCAGTAAAAACTTTTTCTTCACTTTGGCAATTTCGATAAAACTTTCAATCCGTTTATCGGTGTCCAGTTCCATCGTTACCCATTTGGTGATCACGAAATTGGCATCATCAGCAAGAAGATCTTTGTGTTCTTTCAGAATTCCGGGGTGGTTTCTAATGGTTTCAAGGTGAAGGGTGCTCAGCGAAACGGATCCTTCAAAAAGTCCGGGAAGCAAATGAATGGCTGCTACAACCTTATTTCTTCGGATGGCATACCGGGGAACCCAGCCCCAGGTGGTGCCGTAATAGTATAAATCTTCCGAGCAATCGAGCTGGTGCATTAAAAGTTCTCTCACCATTTCAAGTTTTGGCTTCTGGTCGTCACGCAGCAATTCATACATTTCTGAAAATAGAGGAGGCTCTTGTTTCCGTTTATACGGATTTTTTGGTTTTGCTGCTTTCATCAGGAATCCTGTTTTCTTTTATTACGTTAAGGAAAAATGGTATCTTTACAAGTTTAATGAACGGCATCTAAAATTATGTCCCAGTTTTCCGATCAAATTCCCCAGTCTGACCTGATCATTGTCAGAGGTGCCCGTGAGCACAACCTGAAAAACGTCAGTGTGGATATTCCCCGTGACCAGCTGGTCGTGATTACCGGACTTTCCGGCTCAGGTAAATCTTCTCTGGCTTTCGATACAATTTATGCTGAAGGTCAGCGCCGGTTTATGGAAAGCCTTTCTGCCTATGCCCGTCAGTTTATGGGTGTTCTTGAGCGCCCGGATGTTGATTATATAGATGGGTTATCGCCGGTTATTTCAATCGATCAGAAAACAACATCCAGAAATCCCCGATCGACCGTCGGTACCATTACCGAAATTTACGACTTTCTCCGGTTACTTTATGCCCGTGTCGGCGATGCAACCTGTTACAATTGCGGGCGACCGATCGTCAAGCAAACGTCCGATCAGATCATCGATCACATCCTTCATACCCACAACAACAAAAAAATACAGATTTTTGCTCCTGTTGTGCGCGGAAGGAAGGGACACTACCGTGAATTGTTCGAAAAGTTTATGAAAGACGGATTCACCCGTGTTCGTGTTGATGGTGAAGATCACCTCCTTTCAGACGGAATGAAAGTCGACCGGTACAAAATTCACGACATCGAACTGGTGATCGACCGGCTTGCCGTTTCAGCGGCAATCAGAACCCGTTTAGCTGAAAGTGTTGAAAAAACCCTTGAAATCGGGTCGGGTAACCTGATTATCAAACCGGAAAATGAATCTGATCAGTTTTCAAGTATCCATTTTGCCTGTACCCATTGTAATATTTCCTACGAAGAACCTGCGCCAAATATGTTTTCGTTTAACAGTCCCTATGGCGCCTGCCCCAAATGTGATGGCCTGGGTGAAATCCATGAGGTTGATCAGCACTCGGTTGTACCCGATTCTTCGCTTTCTATAAATGATGAAGGATTTGCGCCTCTCGGTAAAGTCCGCCCGATCTATGCGTTTCAGGTTTTGGAAGGCATTTCGATTCAGTTCGGATTTACCTTCGACACTCCGGTCAAAGATATTCCTGAAGAAGCGATGGAACTCATCCTCACCGGCGGAAGAAATAAGAAAGTCCCCGTCCGTGTAAACGGAAAAACCTACCAGCAGCGCTGGGACGGAATATATAAAATGATCACGACTGCCTTTTTTGATTCTTCAAGTGATGATATCAAAGAATGGGCTGATGCATTTATGCGGTATTCGGTCTGTCCCGAGTGTAACGGCAGCAGGCTTCGCAAAGAAAGTCTCGCAATCAAGATTGACGGGAAAAACATCTTCGAACTTTCCATCATGAATCTGGATCAGTTTTTTGCTTACTTTTCCGGATTAAAACTCACAGCCCGCCAACTCGAAATTGGTCATCAGATTGTGAAGGAAATCAGGGACCGAACCAAATTCCTTCTGGATGTCGGATTGAATTACCTCACGATTGAACGGTCTGCAAAAACTCTTTCGGGTGGTGAAGCTCAGCGTATCCGGCTTGCAAGTCAGATCGGCAGTCAGCTCGTGGGCGTTCTCTATATATTAGATGAACCTTCGATCGGACTTCATCAGCGGGATAATATTAAATTGATCCATTCTCTTAAAGCACTTCGTGATCTGGGAAATTCGGTCATTGTAATCGAGCACGACAAAGAAATGATCATGGAAGCTGATTTTGTTATAGATATCGGACCCGGTGCCGGTGAGCATGGCGGTGTCATTATGGATGCAGCACCACCTTCCCAACTTAATCCGAATAATCTCACGGCTTCTTACATTTCCGGCCGCAGAAAAATTGAAATTCCCTTCGAACGAAGCAAGGGCAGCGGAAAGTTTATCACACTTACTGGTTCAACCGGACACAATCTGCTCAACGTTGATTTGTCTCTTCCGTTAGGAATGCTGGTTGGTGTGACGGGTGTTTCCGGTTCAGGGAAATCTTCCCTCATTAACGAAACGCTTTATCCGATTCTTTCCCGGCATTTTTACCGGTCAAAACTGCATCCGCTTCCTTATCAATCCATATCTGGTCTGGAACATATAGATAAGGTAATTGATATCGATCAGTCTGCCATTGGTCGTACGCCCAGATCCAACCCGGCAACCTATACCGGACTTTTTACGCCGATCCGTGATCTGTTCACCAACATGCCCGAGTCGAAAATCAGAGGATACAAAGCCGGCCGGTTTTCCTTCAATGTAAAGGGTGGCCGGTGTGAAGAATGTGAAGGTGACGGAATCAAGAAAATCCAGATGAACTTTCTTCCTGACGTCTACGTACCCTGCGAAACCTGCAAAGGTCGCCGGTACAACCACGAAACCCTCGAGATTTTGTATAAAGGGAAGTCTATTTCGGATATCCTTGAGATGACTGTTGAAGAATCGCTTACTTTTTTTGAAGCTGTTCCATCCATCCGAAGAAAACTTCAGACTTTATATGATGTGGGGATGGGTTACATCCGGCTTGGTCAGCAGGCAACCACTTTATCGGGGGGTGAAGCCCAACGGGTGAAGCTGGCAACTGAGCTTTCAAAAGTGAGTACAGGCAATACTTTATATATACTGGACGAACCAACAACCGGTTTGCACTTCGAAGACATCAGAATGCTGTTGAACGTATTGTATCGTCTCGTAGAAAAAGGAAACACGGTTCTGGTCATTGAACACAATCTGGATGTGATAAAAGTGTGTGACTGGCTGATCGATCTGGGTCCGGAAGGCGGATCAGGCGGTGGGCGGATTCTTGTTGAAGGAACTCCGGAAGTCGTTGCAGCTCATCCTGATTCTTACACAGGAAAATACCTGAAGCTTGAATTAGAACTCAACTGACTTTAACTTTGGAAGAAATTAAAATTATAAACCCGAAATACCTTACTGAATGAAGCAATTCGCAAAATATTCTGCTATTGGTTTGTTTGCTGCTCTGATAGAATGGACACTCTTCTATTTTCTCAAGACTCACTTTCAGTACAACATTGCTTTTCTGATTGCATTTACGGTTGCAACCACCATTCATTATTTCCTGACGATCCGGTTAGTTTTCACAAACAGCAAGTTTCGCCAGCATCAGGAAATCATGTTTGTGATTCTTGTTGCCGGTGTCGGGCTGATTATCAATACGATTGCACTTAACTTTTTTATTCAGATTTTTGATCTGGATAAAATGGTTTCGAAGATTTTGGCTACCGGAACTGCGTTTCTCTGGAATTACCTCGCCCGCAAACACCTCGTTTTTGCCAAGTAAATTTTTTTATTTAATCCCGATCATAAATAATTGGCTATCGAAATCTCCGAAATCACAATTTTATAAACATGAATTCATTTTCTGATTGATAAAATTGTGAATAATTTGAAAAACAATTCTGTTTTTTTTCTGTTTTCTGATCAGCTGATGTTGAATTAAGAAAATTATTCAGCAAAAAAAGACACAATCTGTATTTTTTAGAAACAATTTTAAGTCATAATTACCCTTTGCGTGGAAAAAAGGAGGCATTTTAAAGAAATATTTGATTGGTTTAAAAAAATATTTTTCAATGAAAAACCGTACCAAAACTGCTATAAATACCTGTTACGACCATAATCCCGATCAACTTATCCACAATCATCCTGAAATTATCCACAAAATGACCGCAATCCTAAAATATTCCTTGACAATTGGGGGTTGCCTTCGCCATCTTTGCAACCCGCTCGAAAAGGGGCGGAGTTCTTTGAAAGGTTGTGTTATGGGAGGTCGGGATCAAATTTTTA
>Ga0209460_1001865_pt1 | contig 10716 bp, 9 predicted proteins | sample EBPBio132013_DNA_FD_185868 | JGI IMG/M metagenome (GOLD analysis project Ga0209460, IMG submission 185868) | Wastewater treatment Type I Accumulibacter community from EBPR Bioreactor in Madison, WI, USA - Reactor 2_5/13/2013_ DNA (SPAdes)... | ecosystem: Engineered > Bioreactor > EBPR >...
CATCAGGCGCAAAAAGCCGTCGGGGGTCTGGGTAAAGAGGTCGCCATCGATACGGCCTGAACGGGCTTGAATGAGAATTTGCTGGAAGTAGTCGTTTTCGCCGTAGCCGCTCTCGTTAATATGAATATCCGACTGCGCTTCGTGGAACTTCTGGATCATGGCACGCCACGCATCACCACGACCCGGTTCTGTCCAGAACCATGTCAGGAAGTTCAATTCCATCTTGCTCTGGCGGATGAAGTTCGGGAAGTGAATCTTAGGCAGCGCGGCAGCAGAGACCCCAGCAGCGGCAGTCGAACCCATCTTTAGAAAATCGCGACGGCTAATATTGCTCTTTTTGGGTGAATTTTGATTACTCATCAGATTCCTCTCTATATCCAAAAAATTTAATCAGGCTGAACGATTGGGTAATTTTTTGATCGTCTACTGAAACATCACCCCCTTCAAAATTAGTTTCTTTTTAGCTCGAACCGACATATCAAATACGGTCTTGGTTTAGGTGCTGTGCTGTCATATTTGATACCAATATTTTTATACCACCATGCCCACGTTATAGGCTTCCGTCAATCGGGCGGTTGCCTCGCTAACGGAACTCGTCCGTCCGGTAAAGGCCAAGCCGAGCGTCATCAAACCGAGCAGCGTATCTTCCTGCACCGGCGACAACCGGAACTCCATGTTGAACTGGTCACAAATCAACTGCCGTAATAAATCTATTTTTTGAACCAGTCCGCCAGAAAACACCAAGCGACTCCAGTTCTTTTCCGGTGACAACCGATTGGCGAACATGAAATAGTTTTCCGCCATGCTTTGAAAGGCCGCGCGGAAAACATGCCCGATTGTCATTTCATCTTCCCGCAGATGAGCGAAGCTGCCTTCATCACCAATTGCACTGTTATAAAACGCGAGATTAGTTTGCAGCTTGGGCGACGCGACCTGCGCTGCGGCACGGGTGATATACGCCCATGTATCAGCCAGTTCTACGCCTTGAGACACCGCCAGCTCCGAGAACAGTTTGAGCAGCGCATTCAGCGCCCGCCCAGCCGGAATATGAGTAACCGTATTTGAGAAGCGACCATCAAAAAACGGGCGAGTTTGAAAGTTCCCAAACTCAGCCGATGATTTAAGCATACTGACCTGTGAGCCGGTGGAAATATTCAGCGAGAGTTCATCATCTTGAAGCAGCGCCCCGACAATCGAACATTGATAGTCACCCACAGGTGTGTAACAAGGCACACGCCGACCGTTCCAATCAAGCCAACCTGCAACCGCGCCGTGGGGTAAAATCTCCGGTAAGGCAAGCCCCGACAAGCCGAGCTTCTGAATAATGTCCGTGTGCCAATCCATCATATCCAAGTCCAGCAGCCCGTGTGCCATCGCGTTCGTAATCTCGGTTGATGGACGGCAGTGACAAAGGTTCGCGATCACAAAATCAGCAAGAGAAGCGGGAACAATGTCACGAGCGGGCAGCTTACCCTGTTCGGCCATCCAGAAGAAAAGCCCGGCCGGCAAGCCAGCCCGTAACTCATTACCGAGTTGGCGTAACTCATCAGTTGTAAGGTGCGCTCTCATGACATCGAAGTACGTGCCGCTGCCGGATGGATGCTGATCCAGCACGCGCTGATCTTGCCATGTCGTCAGGTTGGAACGCGCTTCGCCATCAGCAGTCGTAAAGACAACGCCGTGCATCTGGGTACACATGATGATGCCCTCACAATCACCCGCGAAAGGCGCAATCTCCTTGAGCAACTGATGCACGGCTGACATGATTTTGGCGGGATCAAACTCGCGGTACGACGCAGGAAGAACCGGCAGCGGATCAGGAAAGGGTATCCGTTGGACATGATTCACTTGAAGTGTCTCCATATCCAAGACCCCTGCCTTGATAAACGACGTACCGAGATCAAGCCCGACTAACGACACCCGTGTTCTCCCTTACAAATTAGGCTATGTAATCGCCCGTTCGACATCAATCCGATTGCTGCTGACGGCCTTCTTAAAGTGTTCAATTGTCTGGCGGACACCCTCACCCAGCGGTCGCCAGTTCAACTTGCCGAGTAACTGGTGAAGCGGTTGTTCCTCTTGGGTCGAGGATACCGGCAGCGGTGTGGGGTTGTAGGTAACTTGACCGGCCATCTCCGGCGCAGCGGTATTAATCGCGTTGACGATTTCCTCAACCGCGACCGTGTTACCACCGACATCATATGCCCCTGCCCGTTCCGGTTTGGCACGCGCCGCATCAATGAACACCTGCGCCATATCGTCGGCGTGTTCCATAACAATCGTGCCGCCGAATGTGATCTGATACGGGCGACCGACAGCGGCTGCAAGCATTGCCTTAGTCGGTGTCGAGGTCATACCTTGATCGCGCCCCGGCCCATAAACGGTGTGCGGTCGCAGCCCAACGGCGTGCAGCCCGTAATCCTGCGAATAAATCCGCGCCATGCCTTCTTTCGCCTGTTTATGGATGCCGTAGAGGGATGTTGTCTGAAATCCCTGTCCGGGTGGGCCATAAACAGCGGCGGAACTGGCATAAGCAAGGCCGCGTATCTGGTCGAGGTGGCGCTTCGCTGACTCTAAAACAACCGACATACCGACCAAATTAACCTTCGCGCCCAGTACTGGCTCCGCACGTACAAACGGCACCTGAAAGGCTGCGAGGTGGACAATGTGGGTGATGCCGTTCTCAGCGACCACACGATCAAACGAGTCGAAATCGGTGATGTCACCCGACACAAGATTGACTTTTTCTAACGACTCATCATCCATAATCAATTTCAAACGGTGGTTGCTGCTGCCCAAGTCATACGTCCAAACAACAGTGCCTTCATCCACCAACCGTTTGACCGTCCACGCGCCGATACAACCCAGCGCACCTGTCACCAAAAAGCGTTCATCTGTCATCCGAGTTCCTCAAGCCCTTTCAGGTATGCCCATTCGATAGCCAGATGCTATAGCGTTTCAGGCTTTCTGCCCATTTGGTACTAGAAACTTCCGATTGACGATGGAACGCGGACTTTGCCCCTGTAAAGCCTCAACGACATTACGTACCACTTCCTGCCGCAACTGAACGAACGACTCGGCTGACCAACTCGAAAGATGCGGTGTGAAGATGACGTTATCGAGTTTCAAAATCGGTTCATCAGCCGGCGGCGGTTCGACCTCGAACACATCTAACGCGGCTCCGGCAATCGTTTTACTGACCAACGCTTGATGGAGCGCGGCTTGGTCAACAATTGGCCCACGCGCCATGTTGATGAGATAGGCAGTCGGTTTCATGGCCTTTAGCTGCGGGGTGCTGATGAGGTGACGGGTTTCTGCGGTCAGCGGGCAGTGAATACTGACATAATCGGAACGGCGCAGGAGTTCATCCAGTTCGACCTTCTCAGCACCACCTTGAACTGCTTTCTCGGCAGAGAGATAGGGGTCGAAAACCAGCACATTCAAGCCAAAGGCTTTGGCCTTTTGAACAACCACGCGCCCGATGTTGCCCATTCCAATGATGCCTAAGGTCTGGGTAGAGAGGCGTGACGGCGGAACCGGATTTGGTGAACCCCATTTCGTATCACGCACATGCTGATCCTGCGCTTTGATGTTGCGGTTCAGCATCAGCAAGAAGGTGATAGTATGCGTGCTGACTTCCTCGATGCAGTAATCGGGCGTGTTGCATACCGGAATACCGTGTTCGCCCGCCGCCGCGAGGTCGATCATATCCACGCCGATACCATAGCGTGAAATAACCTTGCATTTTTGCAGCGCTCGAATGACATCGTGGTTGATATTCGTCCACTGAACGATCAAGCCATCAGCATCAGCCACATGCGGCAAAAGTTCCTGCGGTGTTTTGGCGTTCAGCCGCACTAATTCAATATCCAAGCCAGAATTTTTAAGTTCGTTGGCCTCAAGATCATTTTCGGGTGAGCCAAAATCCGTAATTACGACTTTGAATTGCGCCATGTCCTTCTGTGGTTCGCGGCAGCTATCCGCCCATCAAACCACACCTCTCCTTTCTATACAAACAAGATAAATGTATTAATTTGCTGCTTTGCGCGGGCCAGCGGTACCGCCCGCATTTTGCGCCAAGTTACCGCCGTCCATCGGGATAATCGCGCCCGTGATCCACGCGGAAGCATCTGAAGCCAAGAAAATCGCCAAGCCTTTTACATCATCCGGTTGGCCCAAGCGACCAATCGGAATACCGCGTAAGAACATCGACTCCAGATTGGGGTCGACCTTCATGCGATCTTCCAAGCCGGGGTTCATGACCTGCGCGGGCAGAATGGCGTTGACCCGTACCCCGCGACCGCTCCACTCGGTACTGAGTTCGCGCGTCATCTGTGCCACGCCACCCATGCCCACGCTGTAGGCAAAGTTCCCACGACCTAGAGCGGTTACGCCGCCTATGGAGGAGAAATTAATGATGCTGCCCTTGCCTGCCGCCAACATCCGGCGACCGGCTTCTTGACAGGCGCAGAAGCGCGCTATAATCAAGCCGTGAATAGTAGTCTGCATTTCCTCAAGCGAGATGTCTTCTGGTTGCTTCAACTTGCCGGGACCAGCCACGTTCGCCAAGATGTCGATCTTGCCAAACTCGCGGTCAAGCTGGGCAAACATGGCACGGATTTGTTCAACGTTAGTAATGTCACAGGTTACAGGCACAACGCGACGGCCTAAGCCTTCGATGTGTTTGGCGGTCGCCTGTAGACCATCGGTGTTGATGTCACAGATCATGACATCCGCGCCCGCCTCGGCGAAGCCAATCGCCATCGCGCGTCCCATCCCTTGCGCCGTACCGGAAACCAGCGCTACCCGTCCTTTTAAGCTAAATAATGGATGCGTCACCCTCAATCACTCACTTTCAATATCGGTAATCGTTTCAAAAGGTAATGTTTCTATCCCTACGTCCCCCGCCAAACCTTGCAAGCTCTCCACCACGTCGGGCGGCAGGATCATGCCATGTTCTAAAGCATGTTCACGCTTCTCCCACTCGATTTCACCGGGGAGGTAGATGCGTTCCGAGCCTTTGGCCTTAGGTGCGTCGTGGATGTAGTCCAGCAGCCAATCCATCCGTTCGCCGAAGCGTTCGGGAGGCAGCATCGCGCTCGTATCAATGGCGATAAACATCTGCCCCTGATTAGCTGGCCCCGGCGGATTTCCGGCGACACCCGTTACCCAGCTCGGCTGTTCTTTGGTCATCGCCGCGCCGGTCATCGCACCAGCTAAGACTTCAACCAGCAGCGCGAAGCCATAACCTTTGTGGGCGGCCATCGGCATTAATGCGCCTGTTTCAGGGAAGCCGCTCGGATCGGTCGTGGGTTCACCGTCCGCGTTCACCAGCCAACCTTCGGGGATTGATTGACCGAGGAGCTTGGCACGGATAATTTTATTGGCTGCTGCGGCGCTGGTGGCTATATCGAGGAAAACGGGCTTATTGCTCCCTGCTGGAACCGCGTAGGCGATGGGGTTGGTTCCCAAGACTTTGCCGCGTCCACCGGGTACGGTCATCTGGGGGTCAGCGTTACAACTAGCGATGCCGACCATGCCCTGCTCGGCAGCCATCGTCGCGTAGTAACCGGCAGCACCAAAGTGGCTGGTATGGATGACACCGGTGTAGCCGATGCCACAGATTTTGGCTTTTTCAATCGCGAGTTTCATGGCGTGGTGAGCGGTGACAAAGGGGACTCCGTGATGTCCGTCGAGCAGCGTCCATGCTGCCCCTTCACGGATCATTTCGGGTTTCGCGTCAGCATTCAAACGCCCGATTGGAAAGTTTTTGAGCAGGGGGCGAAGCTGGCGCGTGCCGTGGGTATGAACACCCCATGTATCGGTGGTGACCAAAATTTGCGCGGAGAGTTGAGCATCGTCCTCATGAATCCCATAACGCCGCATGGCTTCAATCACGAAGGCTTCTAAGTCTTTCGCAAATACCCGTACAGTACTCATCAAATCATCTTTCAATAAACAGAATAACAATCTGGACGTGCGGCGAACTCACGTCTTATAAATTTTTACAATCCGGTTGTAGGCAAATTGAATGTGATTCTCGATGCATTCCATCGCGCGACCTTCGTCGCCTGAGCGGATAACATCCACAATTTCCTGATGGCGCACCATCTGGATGCGAAAGTCCGAGTCGGCGACGTTGCGGCTGAGTAAGAACAGATATATTTGCGGGCGTAAATCCGTCCAGACGGACTGCAGGCGCTTATGGCGGCTGGCTTGATAAACAAGATCATGAAACTCTAAGTCAAGATCAGCCGCATCTTTTTCGTTAATCTCTTTATCGACTTGATCGATCATCACATTGACGATGCGCTGCATCTCATCGAGGTCGGCAGAGGTGCCGTTCCGAATGGCATACTGCATGGCGACCCGTTCCAACCCTAAGCGGAGGCTGTAAACCTCGTCAAAGTCTTCTTCGGTCAGGCGGGCGACAATCGTGCGACCGTTACGGGGGATGGTGACCAAACCTTCACGTTCGAGCCTGCTAAAGGCATCGCGAATGGGGCCGCGACTGATGCCTAATGCCTGTGATAGGGGAACCTCGCGAAGCTGCTCACCGGGAGCAATCTTCCCACGGAAAATGGCTTCTCGCAGATAGTCCGCGACTTTATCCGCCAGTGATACTTTTAGTGAGGGCAGCGTACCGTTGTCATCTGCTCCCAGACCATCAGAGCCATCCAACAACTTGGTTGATAATGCGGTATCGCTCTTTTTGCTCTCTCCGTTTAGGCGTTTCATGCGATCTGCAACCCTTTCCTATAGTGCAAGCGATTGAGGCTGCTGAATAGGATATAAGGTTTTTGAGATTGCTCAAGCTGAAAACCGAAAGCGGTTAAATAAGAAAGCATTATTTATCCAAGCATGAACCTAATTTTGAGAAATGTGTCTTTTTGAAAAAATGTTAACAATTAACAGTTGACATAATGTAGACCGTTTTTCTACTTCTGTCAAGGAAGTCTCTATCGTCATGGATAGAAGTGGTTTACATGCGAAATATTCTCAAATTGCACATTTTCCCGCCGAAATGACTGGCAGGAACCTCCCGTGTGTCCGCCGAATTAACATTTTGTGGCGGCGGGAGCGAGAGAGTGCGGCGCTGAAATGACACAAATGCAGCGGAATTACGGGAGCGATCCGCCGCTATGCAAAATTGGCATGTGCATGGCGGTTATGAGGGAGCATTCCGCCGAAGTTGCAAAAGCACAAAGTTCATAACAAAACGCAAAGGCGCAAGGAAGCAAAGACGCAAAGCCAATCTTTTTTAACCACAGAGAGAAAACAGAGAAATTCATTTGAACCGCCAAATCGCAAAGGAAATGCAGAGAATTTAGAGACGGTAGCACTACATGAAGTGGTGGATGATTCATTCGACCCCACCCCACGACGGTACGTTCGCAGGCTCACTCCACCGTCAGCCTTCCCACATCAGCACGTTCGCAGGCTCACTCCGCTGATAGAGTAAAAGGGAGGGGCTTTAAAGACTTTTATGTCTCACCATACATAGGAGGTTGCCATAAAATGAGTATCCACCGTTTAGTGCGGTGCTACCCCTTAAAAACAACACAAAGCCATTATAGCACAAAAGTTCTCAATATTTGGTTCGAATTTTCAAACCTTTTGAGGAGTGGGGTTGCAAAGTACAGAATGGATTTGGGGGGTCTATGAATAAGGGCGCACGGTTGTGCATACGCATTAAGTTAAGCTATTTTGACGAGGATATTCAGGTAACGAGTTGACTGTTTGCGCCGCATGAGGCTAAAGCCATCATGCTACCAGCCGGACAAGCGCACTCAAGGCGCTCCAAAATTCGACTGCGAACAGCATTATTGAGTGATTTTGTCCCTGAAAATTCCTTAGCTTAATGCCTATGCACGGTTGTGCGCCCTTACATAATTTACGTTCCACCCCACATAAGCGACGGGGAAATGTTCTGTAAAGCCAATAGCACGCTGAGTGGTTAGTGCCGTTCTTGCCATTCGGCGATGGTTTCGGAGAGGAATTCACGAACAGAGCTATCCGTCACATCACTGACGGCATCAAAGTATTGACCGTCAACTTCAATACTGACACCCCCCCCCGGCGCAGGATAAATGTGGATGCTGCGACCGCCGTACATGGAGGAGTGAGTCAGCTTGTACTGGAGGTAAGCCTCAATCGCACCGGCAATATTTAGCTCAGGAACCGGTGAAACCTCTGACGGTTTTTGCCCACGTTTGAGCTTCCGCATGGGGTTATCATCCAACTTAAAGCTCGGCAAATCCCCCGGCATCCGGCCATCATAGGTTGGCGGCGGCGCAGCGGATTTTTTGGGCGCGACAAATGACGGTTCAGAAACCTCGACTGCTTCCGACGCGGAAGGCAGATCAACGGTTTCAACATCGGAAGCGGCGGTTTCCATCTGCTGTTCGGTAATTTCCACTGCGGGTTTAGTCATCAACTGCCCTAGTTCGCGCATGAGGCGGTTGAACTTATCCTTAAACTCCGGGTCGCTATTCACATTTTGGTAAGCCTTATCGCCCATCTGCACGATCAATGAGCCGTCCACGACATCGCGTAGTAAGCTCAAAACTTCAACGGCTTCTGTGGCTGAAGCATCCCGTGGGGTGACTGCAAACGTGCCTTTACGGGCTGGCCGCTGGGGAGCCGGTGCTGAGACGGGAACGGGTGGCGGCGGTGCAGAGCGAACAACCGGCGCAGGTTTAGGCGCGGCGGCTGGTGTGTGCATCAGCAAATTGAGGTCGGGCATATCCATATTCGCGGTTGAATAGGCTGACTCACCGACAAAACTCGGTGGTGGCACTACGACTAGATTTTGCTGGGCTTTCCGGCGGCGCATGTAAACGATGCCTGCAATCGTCGCGATCAGCAATAATGTGACAAAACACATTAAGCTGAGGATGCCGCTAATGAAAGGTTGTGATAGAAATTCGGAAAAATCGCTCGACATAACTTATTTCTCCGGCTGACAATGCGGACAAAAGTGGGTACCTCGCTGGGCAACCCGAATTTTGACGATGGGCGTTCCGCAGGTATAACACGGTTCACCTTCACGGTCGTACACCAAAAAATTATCCTGCGCCTGCCCTTTGGAACCATCCGGCTGACGATACCAATTGATGCTGGCTCCCTGTCGTTCGATACCTTCGTTCAGCACATCGCGGATCGTGCCGTACAACCGATTGACCTCGGCCCCGGTTAAACGATCCGAGGTGCGCTGCGGATGAATACCGGCGCGGTGGAGCGCTTCGTCAGCGTAAATATTGCCGACACCCGCCACGAATGACTGGTCAAGCAGAAGCGCCTTAATCAGCTTACTGCGCCCTTTCAACTGCGTTTGAAGAACTGCCGGTGTAAAGGCATCTTCGAGTGGTTCCGGCCCCAGCAGCGGCGTAAACTCATTGACATTCGCGCCCAAGTAGACCCGCCCGAAGCGCCGCGAGTCCGAGAAGCACAACTCCTCGCCGTTATCCAAACCGAAGCGGAGACGCACCCAACGATCTTCAGGTGGTTGATTCTCCGGCGCGGCGACGAACAAGCGTCCGGTCATCTTCAGGTGAATCGCCAAAATGTCATGATCGAGTTCACACAGAATATACTTGGCGCGGCGGGTGATTGCTTTCACCGTTTGCCCTTTGATACGGGCGATAAACTGCTCGGCGCTCGGCGTGGCGATGACTTTTTCACGGTCATACCAAACGGTTTCGATACGCCGCCCAATGAGCGGCTCACGCAAACCACGAACAACGGTTTCAACCTCTGGTAATTCAGGCATAATGTTATTGTAATCGGATTCCTATTTTATGTACCTTTAGTATAAAGCCGGGGTGTGGGAAATTGGTATGATATGCTTGAGAACAGCCTAAATGAAAATACCCTAGCTTGCACTAGGGTATTCATCAACGGAGATAAATTTTGGATTATTGCATACTGTCGCCCATAGTCATGTCCTCGATGGTATGTACCAGCAAGAAGTGTTCAACATCGGCCCGCAGGCTGGTACAACTTGCATCTTCATTCGGCAAAGCACCAGTTGGGAGCATGGACATGGGGTCTACCATGACATCCATACTCATGCTGGACAAGTATTCTTTGATGACATCCGCGTTGCTCTTGGTCATCATCTCGCCCATCATTGGTTCCTCAGTCGACATATCCATATTGTCGCCGGACATGCTTTCTTGCATCATCATATTATTTTCGAACAGCGGTTTATACGCTCCAAACTCGATGTTGGATGACGTGCCGGACATGGTTTGCATGTTTGTCAAATATCCATAGTTGTGTTCAGCAACCAACAACAGTGTAACGAGCGTCGAGTCACAAACAAGTGGCGTATCTTGGGCACGAATGGGATTGAAGGCGAGCAATCCGAATGTTAGTACAGCGAGGACTGAGGCGAAACGGTAACTTAAACGCATTTGAAACTCCTTTTCCAACATAAATTTTGAAGTTGGTGCCGATTCCCTGATGCAGAGGGAAGCGTACCGAAATCCTCCTTGACGTTATTGAACAATTGTTACCGTAACCTTCCTAAAGTCTTACGGATTCATTACGCCTTCGCTAAAGCTACTGACTGCCAATGGTGCTATAATCATCGCTGTATAACAGATGTTCGCCCCATCCACACCAAAAACACTGATTTATGGGATTTGAATCTGCATGACGGATCAAAATTTTGTTCATCTTCACGTTCATACTGAATTCTCGCTGCTGGAC
>Ga0209460_1001868_pt1 | contig 10681 bp, 9 predicted proteins | sample EBPBio132013_DNA_FD_185868 | JGI IMG/M metagenome (GOLD analysis project Ga0209460, IMG submission 185868) | Wastewater treatment Type I Accumulibacter community from EBPR Bioreactor in Madison, WI, USA - Reactor 2_5/13/2013_ DNA (SPAdes)... | ecosystem: Engineered > Bioreactor > EBPR >...
CGGCACAGTTCAAGGAGACGAAGCGCGCACTGTAGAGCGCTGCAGGTAGCGACTTGATGAGGCATCTTTCCAGTCTGTAGCCTCGAAAAGCAGAATATGAGTTACTCACAGAATCGATGATTCTCTCTGCAGAACCCAGCCTGTGAAAGGCAAATCAATGCAATGAGGCAGGGTAGGCTAGAACCTATGGCAAAAGACAAGAAGCCGGGTGCGCCGAAGCCTCCCGGTCGCATCAAGCAGATGGTGCAGATCTACCAGAACACCAAGCAGTACGATCGCAACATCACGCTGATCTTGGTGCTCTGCTTCGTGGCGCCGGTTGCGCTCGCGGTCGTGGCTGCACTCGTGTTCAACAACAACATCTTTGGCTGGATTCTCTGGCCGCTCACCGGCATCCTTGTCGGCATTCTCGTGGTCATGATCGTGCTCGGCCGCCGCGCAGAGAGCGTCGCCTACGCTCAACTTGAGGGGCGCGCCGGGGCGGTTGGCGCCGTAATCAACGGCGCACTGAAACGTTCGTGGCGCGGCAGCGAGGTGCCGGTACGCATGACGAAGCAGCAAGACGCAATCTACCGCGTCGTTGGGCGCGGCGGCGTCGTACTGATTGCAGAGGGCAGCCTCTCACGCACCAAGTCGCTTACCGACCGCGAGACAGTGAAGCTCAAGCAGGCGCTTCGCGGCGTCAAGATCTCGACCATCTACGTCGGTGCCGACGAGGGCGGCGTGCCGCTCAACAAGCTCGCTCGTGAGCTCAACAAGCTAAAGCCCGTGCTCAACCGCCGCGAGATCGCCGACGTCTACAACCGTCTTGTCTCTCTCAAGGCCGACCCCGTCGGAATTCCGAAGGGCATGGATCCGTACAAGGCGCGCCCGCAGCGCGGCCGGTAGCAATACAAAAAGAGGGAGAGCTTCGGCTCTCCCTCTTTTTGTATACTGCTTCGTTTGCTCTAGCCTCGCACCAGCACCGTGCCGGCAATCTTGTCGTGAAACCCGCGCTGATCACTGTCCCAGACAAGCACAGGGATCACCAGCAGAATCAGCAGGGTGCGCACCACCGGGCGCCACCAACCGATCCAGCCACCGGCGATGGGTACCACGCGCATCCCCATGACTCGGTGACCAACCGAACCACCGATGGTCGGAACGAACACGATCTGCATAAGCGCAAAAATGCCGAGGGGCACAAACGCTGCCGCCGATCCCTCGACGGGAACCAACAGGCCAAGCAGTGACGCGATCGCCCAGTCAATAATGATGGCGGCAAATCGTCGCCCGATCCGGGCAACCGAGCGTGGGCCGCTCTCTGGAAGCCCCAGCCGCTCCCCCGGCCACTTACTCGGTTCAAGATCGCCAAATCGCTGTGGTTGCTGAGGTGAAGGCATGATCTCTATTCTACGAAATCGCCGCAACCGCTTGCTCAGAGAACGCCCCGGTGCCACGCGCGATAATTCTTCGGCAAAAGTAACACGCTCGAAACAAACTTCACACGCTGCCGAAACGCGCGTGCCGTAACCTGTGTAGTGCACAGCGGTAAATCCGCGATCGTATAACGAGGAGCAGCATGTTCACGACACCACAAGAAGTGATCGATTTCATTAAGGAGACCGACGTCAAGTTTCTTGACATCAGGTTCACTGACCTTCCGGGTGTGCAGCAGCACTTCAATATTCCTGCCGCAACGGTTGATCTCGATTTCTTCGAGGTTGGGCAGATGTTCGATGCCTCGTCGATTCGCGGTTTTGCGGGCATCGCAGAGAGCGACATGCAGCTGATCCCAGATGTCACCACCGGCTACATCGATCAGTTCCGCGCAGAGCGCACCCTCGTGCTCGTGTTTGACATCTTCAACCCGCGCACCGGCGAGATCTACGCACGCGACCCTCGCCAGGTCGCGAAGAAGGCCGAGCGCTACCTCGCTTCGACCGGCATCGCCGACACCGCATTCTTTGCACCAGAGGCCGAGTTCTACATTCTCGACTCGGTGCGCTACCAGACCACCCCGCAGCACACGTTCTTCGAGATCGACTCAGAGGAAGCGTACTGGAACTCGGGTCGTAAGATCGAGGGCGGTAACCTCGGCAACACCACCCCCCTCAAGGGCGGCTACTTTCCCGTATCACCCGTCGACAAGCAGGCAGACCTGCGCGACGACATCTCGCTGCGCCTGATCGAGGCCGGCCTGCACCTCGAGCGCTCGCACCACGAGGTTGGCTCGCCCGGCCAGGCCGAGATCAACTACCGGTTCGACACCATGGTCGCCGCGGCCGACGACGTGCTGAAGTTCAAGTACATTGTGAAGAACACGGCGGAGCTGTGGGGCAAGACCGCCACCTTCATGCCGAAGCCTGTATTCGGCGACAACGGCTCGGGCATGCATACCCACATGTCGCTCTGGAAGAACGGCTCGCCGCTGTTCTATGACGAGAACGGCTACGCCGGCCTCAGCGACATCGCACGCTGGTACATCGGCGGCATTCTGAAGCACGCACCCGCGCTGCTCGCGTTCACGAACCCGACCATCAACAGCTACCGCCGCCTGGTAAAGGGCTACGAGGCACCAGTGAACCTCGCCTACTCGGCAGGCAACCGCTCGGCCGCCGTGCGTATTCCGCTGACCGGTTCAAACCCGAAGGCAAAGCGCATTGAGTTCCGCGCACCCGACGGTTCGAGCAACCCCTACTTCGCCTTCGCTGCTCAGCTCATGGCTGGCCTCGACGGTGTGCGCAACCGCATCGAGCCGATGGCGCCAATCGACAAGGATCTCTACGAGCTGCCCCCTGAGGAGGCAAAGAACATTCCTCAGGTGCCCGGCTCGCTCGAAGAGGCACTCGCGGCGCTCGAAGCAGACCACCAGTTCTTGCTCGAGGGCGACGTTTTCACCGAGGATCTCATCGAGACCTGGATCAAGCTGAAGCGCGACACCGAGATCACCCCCATGGCGCTGCGCCCGCACCCGTACGAGTTTGAGCTCTACTACGGCGTGTAACTAGCACCCGCGACATCATGCGTTCGGTCCCGGATTACCGCAAGGTTTCCGGGACCGAACGCTTTTTCGTATTCGGTGAACTACTTCTTGAACGCTACGTCGAAGCTGTATTGGCTGCCATCACTCAGGGTGAGTACAAATCTGCCTGTCTGCTTCGCCATGCTCTTGGCGGTCTTCCAGACGTAGGTGTAGATGTCGCTCGCTGGGTCGTATTGCAGCCCGCTCTTGCCTGCCGTGACGGTATCGAGTACCTCGCCGCTGGGGTTTGTCACTGTACCGCTCGCCACAAACTGCGCCGAGGCAATGATCTCGAGCCCTTGGTCACCGTTCAGCGAGAACTTTACCGGGACCGCCTGGCCGGCTTTCGCGACGTTTACTCCATCGGCCGATACTGGATCGAGGAAGCCAGAGAATTCAAACCCGCTCTTTTCTGGGTACCCGAGCGTGAACGGCGAGAAACTCGTCGTCTCACCGCAAACTTGGCCGGGGCCAGAAGTGGTAGTAATGTCTACCCACTTCGGTTCATCACCAGTGTCGAAGTGAAAGAGGTGCGGCAGAGGGTCGGTGAGTTCATGAGAGATACACACCGTAGCTGTGCCGTCAAACTCTTCCGAGGCACTGAGATGGTAGTAGATCGGTGGTTCGCTCGTAAGCGCGAACCCGCTCGGCTCTGGGCCTGTAGCGCTCGCTGTGACCGACACCTCAGCGGGCGCCGCGCTACCGCCAAACGACAGTGCGAGTGTTGTTGCACCGACCGTTACCGAACCGCTGCCACCAGCAGTATTCGCCGTGGTTGAGTTCGGTGGATCCTTGACCACAAAGTCGTCCCAGGTGCCGGCCGGCCAGTATCGTTCGGCCCGCACACCAGCTACGAGTTGATAAGGCACGCTCTCGTCACCGGGCATAGGTCGCATAGTCTCTGGCACCACGACGTAGCCAAGCAAGGTGCCATCAGCAGCGACGGTTGCCGTTCCGAGCGAGACAGCGTCGGTCAGCAGAGAGCCGCCGAGAATCTGAAAGAACGCGTAGTTATTGTTCGGCATTGCCCAGAATTCAAGGGTCTCACCCGGAGTCAACCCGCTTGCCCGTACAGACGTCGCAACGCCTGCAAAAATTTCGGGTGTGCTACCGCCACTTGAGATCGTCAAACGTTTTCCCATCGCTGCAGACAGATTAGAGAGGTCAACTGCATCGTCAAAGTTTGCGCCCACGAAGCGACCGGGTGTCGTGATGCTGGCAAGCGCAGTTGCCCCGGGTGGAGTTCCGAGGTCTGGCGGAGCATCGAGTTGGTAAAGCTCGATGGTGTGCCCCGACCACGCCGGCATTCCGTAGACCCACGGAATATTGGTATCGACAAGACTCTCGCCCGGTTCAATCTTCTGCACAAACATTTCGCCGAGGCCGTCGGCGAAAAACTCTTCGAAAGGGCCCCACTCTTGCGGAACCCAAAGCCGGTTGATCTGCCCCTGCGTCACAAGATCCGTACCAAACCCAACGTAGATGGCCTCTCCTGTTTCATTGATCACGTTGGGGCGATAGACCGGCGCGGAGTCTTTGAATTCGACTCCCGACTCAAATGCCGAGAATTGCGAATCGGCCCTTTCCCAGGTCGCGGTCACGCCCTCTGGGGTGGTGGCAGAAGACACTGGCTGCCAGTCGAGCGGCGGTGGCTCGTCGGCGTGGGCAGGCGCAATCGCACCGAAAAGGATCAGCCCGGCAACAGCCAGGATGCTTGTCAGCGGGCGAGCCACCCTGCGGCGGCGATACTGTGGTTCCATGACGATGCCTCGACTTCGTTGTCTCTGATGGCTGCCCCGAAGCGCAGCACGATGCGGCGAGCATACGTCTTCGACTCACAGATAGCGTCAGGGATTTTCACGTATTTCTGCATAGCCGATCAGAAACATAGCCGATCAGAAACCGGTGTTAGCCGGGAAACGGTACCTGATCGCTGTACCCAAAGAACTCGCGCTCGAACACCGCACGTGCGCGACGGCTGGCACTGAGCCACTGCTCCTCGAGCTCGGTGGTGTGCCCCTCGGGCATGCCGAGAATTCCTGCGATGCCCTCAAGCTCGGTGCGATCAGCGGGCAGCGTATCGCTCGCGCGACCACTCCACAGCTTGAGCGCAGAGCGAATGCGGCTCGCAAGCACCCACGCCTCTTTGAGCTTTGCGCGATCCTCGTCGCTGAGCAGCTCTGCCGCAACCGCAGCATCGAGCGCATCTAGTGTCGAAGTGGTGCGTAGCGCCGAGTGCGCGGCGCCGTGCTGCAGCTGCAATAACTGCACGAGCCACTCGACATCGCTGATTCCACCCGGGCCGAGCTTCAGGTGTCGCTTCGGCTCGGCACCGCGAGGCAGCCGCTCGGCCTCGACCCGCGCCTTGATGCGGCGCACCTCTCGCACGTCGTTCTCTGAGAACTGCGCGGGGTAACGAACGCTGTCGGCGAGCTCAGCGAAGTCGAGCCCGAGCGCGGCGTCACCAGCGGCGGGCCTCGCTCGAATCAGCGCCTGCGCCTCCCACGTCACCGACCAGCGCTCGTAGTAGGCGCGATACGCATCAAGGCTACGCACGATGGGCCCGTTCTTACCCTCGGGTCTGAGGTCGAAGTCAAGATCGACCGAGAAGCGAGGATCGGCCACGAGCCTGCGAAGTTCGGCCACGATACGCTCCGCCTGCTTGCGGGCCTCGCCGAGCTGCTGTTCGTCAGAGTCAGCGGGGGCACGGTACACGGCAAGCAGGTCAATATCGCTCGAGAAGCCCATCTCGCGCCCGCCAAACCGCCCCATGGCGATGAGTGCAAGCTCAGCCCCGGGCTCGCCTGCTGCACCAGACCCGCGAAGCGCGAGCAACAGGCCGTCGAGTAGCGCGGTGTGAGCAGCGTCGAGACCGGCGGCCACAGCCGCATCGTCAATGACGAACACGAGCCGCCCAAGCGCGAGCCTGAGCACCTCTCGGCGGTGCACCGCGCGCAGCGCCTCGGCCGCATCGTCGACGCTGTTGCGCCGCGAGGCGAGCGAGCGCATCTCTTCGAGCAGCACCTCGAGCGGCACCGGCTGCAGCGCGTCATCGTTCTCTAGCCAGGCAACCGCCTGAGGAATCGACTCGAGCAGCTCAGCCGCAAACCGCGACCCCGAAAGCACCCGAGTAAGCCGCTCGGCGGCCTCGGTACCGTCGCGCAGCAGCCTGAGATACCAGGGGCTGTCGGTGTTTGCCTCGGTCACCCTGCGGAACGCGAGCAGACCATAGTCTGGGTCTCGCCCCTCAGAAAGCCACTGCAGCAACACCGGCAGTAGATTGCGCAGAATACGTGCCGAGCGCGAGCTGCCGCGAGTGAGCGCGGTGAGGTGCCGCATCGCCCCCTCCGGGTCTCGAAACCCGATGCCGTGCAACCGGGCCAGGGCCTCGGCACTGCCGAGCGCAAACCCCTCGCCCGGCAAGGCGGCAACGGCATCGAGCAGCGGGGCATAGAAGATCTTGAGGTGCAATTCGCGCACTTCGTTTCGCACACCTCGCCACAGCTGAGCGAGCGCGTCACCGCTATTTGCCAGGCGCGAGGATCGCGCGATCACCCGTAACCCGTCTTCGTCTCGGGGCATGAGCGCCGTGCGCCGCAGATCGCGCAACTGCAGACGGTGCTCAAGCAGGCGCAACGTGCGATAGTCGGCGGCGAGCCTCTCGCCGTCTTCGCGCGCCACGTAGCCGCCGCTCACGAGCGCACGCAACGACGGCAGGGTACCGGCGAGGCGCAGTTTTTCGTCGTACTGCCCGTGCACCAGCTGCAGCAACTGCACGCTGAACTCGATATCGCGAAGGCCGCCAGGCCCGAGCTTCAACTGCACCTCGAGCTCGTCGGCATCAATATGCTCGGTCACGCGCTCGCGCATGCGCTGCACCGAGCCGACGAAGTCTTCGCGGCCGCCCGAGGCCCACACCATCTCGCGAGTCTGCTCGACGAACTCACCACCGAGTTTGAGGTCTCCGGCGGCCGCTCTTGCTTTCAGCAGCGCCTGAAACTCCCAAGTCTTCGCCCAGCGTTCGTAGTATGCCAGCATCGAGCCGAGCGTGCGCACGAGCGCGCCCTGTCTGCCCTCTGGCCGAAGGTTCGCGTCGACCTGCCACAGCGGGGGCTCGCTCGCTGGGTCGTGAATTGCCCGCATAGTCTCGGCCGCGAGCTGAGTGGCGATCCTCATCGCCACGTCGGGGTTGAGATCGTCGTCAGCCGCTGCCACGAACATGACATCGACATCGCTTACGACGTTGAGTTCTTCGGCACCGCACTTGCCCATCGCCACGATCGCCAGGCTCACAGCCTCGAGCCGTTCGGCAGCGACGGGCGAACCACCGGCCGCTCCGGCTGCAAGCGTGGCCCGCGCAACCGCGAGGCCCGCCTCCAGCGCGGCGTCGGCAAGGTGCGAAAGCGATGCCGCGACCCCCTCAAAGGCGTCACGGGCACGCCCGGCGAGGCCAGCCATGAGGTCGTAGAGCATGAGCTCGGCAAGCAGCTCTCGGTATCGCACACGCAGCGCAGTTGCTCCGGCTTCGGCGGCGAGCGTTGCCGCAGGCCGTGTCGACGCTGGATCAGCCCCGACCGCAAGCAACATCTCTGTGCGCGCAGCTGCACTGCCGATGACGCGCCCCTCGCTCGCAAGAAGCTCGCGCAAACGAGATGGGTTGCGAACGAAGAACGAGCCGAGTGCTGGCGAAGCACCAAAGAGCAAGCAGAGACGCTTGCCGTCTGCATCGGCGAGCCCGTCAAGCATGCCGGGGTGCCGCTCGCGCAGCTCGGTAACCCGAGCCAATGCAACATCGGGATCGCCGCTGAGCGAGAAGGCCTCGAGCAGCGTCGACACAGACACATCGGCAAGCTCACTCAGTGCAGTAATTGAGGTGCGGGCCTCTGAAAGCTCAAGAAAGCCCGCACGAGCAAAATCGCCGAGTGACTGCTGCCTCTGTAGCCGTGGCATTGCTTCTGTGCGGTGCTAAATCGTGCCGAGCATGGTGCTCAGTTCGAACGGGGTCACCTGCTGGCGGTAGGCATCAACCTCTTGGCGCTTCTCACGAATGAGGTAGGAGAACACCTGCTCCCCCAGAGTCTCTGCGACGAGTTCGCTGCGCTCCATCACCGCGAGCGCGTGTTCGAGGCTCTGTGGCAGCGGGTCGAAGCCCATCGCGCGGCGCTCGGCCTCGCTCAGGGTCCACATTGAGTGCTCGGCCTCTGCTGGCAGCTCGTACTCTTCTTCGATGCCTTTGAGTCCCGCCGCAAGCATCACCGAGAACGCGAGATACGGGTTTGCAGCGCTGTCCATTGCGCGGTACTCGACGCGGGCACTGCTGCCCTTGCCTGGCTTGTAGAGCGGCACACGCACGAGCGCGCTGCGATTCAGGTGCCCCCAGCTCAGGTACGAGGGCGCCTCGTCACCACCCCAGAGTCGCTTGTACGAGTTCACGAACTGGTTGGTCACCGCGGTGAACTCGGGGGCGTGCCGCAAGAGACCCGCGACAAAGCGGCGCCCGGTCTGCGAAAGCTGGTACTTTGCGCCCGGGTCATAGAACGCGTTGCGGTCACCCTCGAAGAGCGAGAGATGCACGTGCATACCGCTTCCCGGTTGACCGACGATTGGCTTTGGCATGAACGTTGCGTGCACGCCCTGGGCAATTGCCACCTCTTTCACGACGGTGCGGAACGTCATGATGTTGTCTGCCATGGTGAGTGCATCTGCGTAGCGCAAGTCGATCTCGTTCTGACCGGGGCCGCCCTCGTGATGGCTGAACTCGACAGAGATGCCCAGTTCTTCAAGCATGTTGACGCTCTCGCGTCTGAAGTCGTGCGCGGTGCCACCCGGCACATTGTCGAAGTACCCAGCGCGGTCGACAGGAACAGGCTGGCCGTCTTGCCCAAGCTCCTGTGACTTCAACAGGTAGAACTCGATCTCGGGATGCACGTAGAAGCTGAAACCCAGTTCTGCTGCCCGCGCAAGCGAGCGCTTCAGCACGTGGCGCGGGTCTGCAGCAGCCGCTTCGCCGTTCGGCGTCGCCAGGTCACAGAACATGCGCGCGGTCGGGTCGGTGCTGCTGCGCCAGGGCAGCAGCTGAAATGTCGAGGGGTCTGGCATCGCGAGCAAATCGCTCTCGTACGCACGCGTCATGCCCTCGATCGCGCTGCCGTCAAAGCCGACACCCTCACTAAACGCGCCCTCAACCTCAGCCGGAGAAAGCGCAACCGATTTCAGTGTGCCCGCCACGTCGGTAAACCACAGACGCACGAACTTCACACCGCGCTCTTCGATGGTGCGAAGAACGAAATCACGCTGCTTACTCACTTCGGCCTCCTCAGGCTTCTGGTTGACCCCAGACTATCGGCAGCGTACGACAAATCTACTCAGTCGTCGCGCTCGTCTTCTTCGCGAATGCGGCGCGCTCGCTCGGCCACGATCTCGGGCGCGCGCTGCGCCTCCTCACGCGTTGCAAACGGGCCTAGGCGATCAATCGACAGCGATTGCGGCCCCTCTTCGACTTCGCCGCTGCGGGTGTTGTACCAGTAAGTCTCGGCGGGATCCTCGATGCCCCAATCTCGTTTGCTCATGTACCGCACCTTTCGCGTGATTCATATCTGGCTTCTAGACTTAGCGTATGCCTTTCGACGCACAAGAGCACCTCATTCCCGGCAAAGTTTCCCCTCGCCTCGAGGTGCCGCAGCACATTGCTCGGCCCCCGTATGTCGGCCTTGATGCACCCCCCAAGTACACGGGAGACAACACCTACACCGAGGCCGAGATCGACAAGATCCGGGCAGCGGGCCGCATCGCCTCGCGCGCAATCGACGCGGCTTCGGCTGCGATTCGGCCAGGTGTGACCACAGATGAGCTGGATCGCATCGCCCACGACTATGTCATCTCGCAGGGCGCATACCCTTCGACGCTCGGCTACCGCGGCTTTGCAAAGTCGTGCTGCACCTCGGTCAACGAGGTGATCTGCCACGGCATTCCAGACAACACCGTGCTGCGCGAGGGCGACCTCATCAACATCGATGTAACCGCCTACAAAGACGGCTACCACGGCGACCTCAACCGCACATTTCGCGTCGGTGAGGTTTCAGCTGAGGCAGATCAGTTGATCACTCGCACCGAGCAGGCGCTTATGCGCGGCATCAAGGCAGTTGCGCCGGGCCGCGAGGTCAACGTGATCGGTCGCGTCATCGAGACCTATGCCAAGCGATTCGGCTACGGCGTGGTGCGAGATTTTACCGGACACGGTGTGGGCGCAGCGTTTCATACGGGGCTCATCATTCCGCACTACGACTCGGCACCGCTCTACAACGACGTCATCAAGCCCGGCATGGTGTTCACGATCGAGCCGATGCTGACGCTCGGCACCCACGAGTGGGATATGTGGCCCGACGGCTGGACGGTCACGACTCGCGATAAGTCACTGACCGCCCAGTTCGAGCACACCATTGTCGTGCGCGAGGGTGGCGTTGAAATTTTGACGCTCTCCGACTAGTTAGTACGCGACGGTGAAGCGTTTGTGGTGATGCGCGGGTGTCGCGATCTCATCTGCGATCGCGACACCAAAGTCTGCGCCGCTGATGTCTGAGTTGCCGTCAGCGTCAGTCAGCAGCACGTCGCCGCCAACTCGGTACTCGCCGCGAAATTCGCCCGGGTTGTAGGCACCGAAGCCGCCCGGAGGGCTCA
>Ga0209460_1001869_pt1 | contig 10681 bp, 13 predicted proteins | sample EBPBio132013_DNA_FD_185868 | JGI IMG/M metagenome (GOLD analysis project Ga0209460, IMG submission 185868) | Wastewater treatment Type I Accumulibacter community from EBPR Bioreactor in Madison, WI, USA - Reactor 2_5/13/2013_ DNA (SPAdes)... | ecosystem: Engineered > Bioreactor > EBPR >...
GTTGCTAACGAGGTTGGTCAGCACTTGCAGCAGCCGGTAGTAATCCACCTGCATGTCGGGCAAGCTGACTTGAATATCCTCGATGTACTCGTGCTGGTATTCCTGCATCTGCGTCATAGTTGCGTCCCGCACTGCTTGCACGATGTCGCTGACAGGGACGCGCGTTTCATTCATGTAGAAGTGACCGCTCTCCATGCGGCTGATGTCGGCGAGGTCGGAAACCAGCACCGCCATACGCTTGACCGTATCCTTCACCTTTTGCAAGAACTCTTTTTGGCGGTCAGACAGTTCACCCACCATGATTGCGAGGTCAGTATAGCCGGAGATGCTGGTCATTGGCACTTTCAAGTCATGGGCGACGATACCCACGAACTCGCTCTTGGCAAGGTTGGCCGCCTGCACCGCCGCGTACAGCCGCGCGTTTTCAATGGCGACCGCCGCACGAACCACCATGCGCTCGATCAAATCCTGTTCTTCCGGCGTGAATGCTTCCGCGCCCTTGCGCTTAATCACCACCACGCCGAACACCGTATTCTCGCGGGCAATCGGCACCATCGTGATACTGTAGTCGCGTCCGGTTTGCTCGCCGCTGACGGTGATCGGCTTGTTCGTGCTAACCACATCCATCAAGTGGGGGTATGTGCCATCCAGATAATCCGGTTGCACGCCATCCTCGTCACCGTAGTGGTGAACGGCTTTCACACGGTCGCTTTCTAAGAGGCCGAGGTGTCCACTGGTCGCGTCCGAGAGGCGGCACGCCCATTCCAGCGTGATCTGCATGGCTTTGTCGGCATCCAGCGTTTCGTTGAGTTGGTGGTCAACCCGCCGCAGTGTTTGCAGTTCCTCGACACGTGCCGACAGCGCTTGGTCGGTGGCGCTGAACAAACGGGCGTTGTCGATGGCAATCGCCGCTTGACCGGCGAACGCATCCAGCGCCGCGAGATCGTCGTCCATAAATAAGCCGGTCGTCATCCGGTTATCGACATAGACCACGCCGATGACCGTGCCCCGTGCGCGTAAGGGTGTCGCCATAATGCTGCGTAAGGCTTGACCGATGATGCTGGCTTGACCGGAGAAACGGGGATCTTCCACCGCATTATTGGTAACAATCGGCCTGCCGCTGTCGAGGACTTGGTTGGTGATGGTGTGGCTGAATTTGAAGTCGTCGCTGCCGAGTGTTTTCTGGTCAAGGTTACGCGCGACCTGCACCGTCATCCCACCGTCGTCGTTCCGCAGCATCAGGAAACCGCGGTCTGCGCCCGTCAGGTGGATAATCGCGTCCATAACCTGATTCAGTACCGTTTGCAAATCCAATGACTCGCCCAGCAAGCGGCTGACGTTGTACAGTGCTTGGAAGCGGCCTTCCTTCTTCCGCTGCTTGCGTTCCTCCGCGATCCGCCCCAACAAGTCATGCAGGGTTTCGACCTGCTTGAGCAAGAACTGACCATCCACCCGCCCGCCGGTGATCTGGCTGCGGATTTGGCTCACGTTCTGGCGGATAGCACTCAGTTCGGCATCGGATACAGGTGCAGCAGCAGGGGTCGGATTGGTCGTCATGCGTGGTTACTTCTTTTTCTTCTGATCGGCGGGACGGAACGAATTGTAGTAGTCGCACCATTCGGTGATCGGGCAGCGTTCACAGTGGGCGACGCGGGCGGTACAGGTTTCGCGCCCGTGCTTAATCAGGTTCAGGTGAAAGGTCAGGTGGGCTTCCGGCGGGACAATCGCCTCCATCACCGGATGCGCTTTATCGGCGCTGATGCCTTCCGGCAGGAAGCCGATGCGCTGCCCGACGCGGTGAACATGCGTATCCACCGGAAAAGCCGGGCGGTTAAAGCCGAAGCACATGACAATCGCCGCCGTTTTGGGGCCAACGCCGTTCAAGCTGGTCAGCCACGCCTTCGCCTCGTCCATCGGCATCTCGCGCAGGAACTCGATGCTCATTTCGCCGCGTTCGTCATCAATGCGCCGCAGCACTTCTTGGATGCGCGGGCCTTTCTGGTTGCCCAAGCCTGCCACTTTGATGGCATCAATCACCGCTTCCGGCGCGGCATCCCGCACTTCCTCATAGGTTTTGAAGCGTGCTTTGAGCGTGTCGAAGGCACGGTCGCGGTTGGTATCCGTCGTACTCTGGCTGAGGATGCAGCTCACCAGTTCGTCCAACGGGGGCAGCCACTGCCGCCACGCCGGATAGCCATAAACGCCACCCAACGCCTTCGCAATCGGTTCGTACTTGGCAGCACGCCGCTTAAAATCGGGAACAATCGTTGTAAGATTTGTTGTCGTCATATAGACCATTCTACGCGGGATTAAATCGCTGGCAAGCGTGCCAGTGCGAATTTTGATACAATGCGGTGCAAATGAAGCAGGAGGTTGATATGACGACAATCCAGATATCGCCCCAACTCGCGGATAAATTGACGCGCCTTGCTGCACGCGAACATACGACCGTTGACAAGGTTCTTGAACGCCTGCTTGAGCCTGAAAATGCGGAAGAAATGCCATCAACCATAGCTCATCCACGACCGGGGTCGGGCGCTGCCCTTCTCAAGTTTGCGTTGGAAGCGGATATCAATGGCGATGCAGATAATCTAGCAGAAAACAGTCGTGAAATTCTGAATAATGAATTTCCAGAGTACTTGCGTCAGCGCGTCGAGGAACAAAATTCCAAGGATTAATCTTTCAAATGCCGCCTATTCAAAATTTTAGCGGATTCAAGCTTTCTGCTTGCCCTATTTAATAAGCAAGATCCCTTACATAAACGCGCGGCCTCAGGTGTTAATCTGGAGGCAGATGTTCTCGTTCCACAAGTCGCGCTGGTTGAAGTAACTTATCTACTTTCACAGCGTATCGGCATCCATTCGTTTCTTAACACATCTTATTCAATCCCAGATGCCATTGATACCTTTAGATAATGTCGACCTCATCCGTGCACGAGATATTATGGCAACCTACGCGGATAATCAGTTTGACTTTGTAGACTGCTGCATCATGGCATTGGCAGAACGTCTGCAAGTCACCAAAATCTACACCTTTGATCGTCGAGATTTCAGCGTCTTTCGCCCTCAACACGCGGACTATCTCGAACTCTTACCTTAGCCATTCCGCACCACACTCAAACTCATTAATCCACAGCAGCAGATTTCAGGTTATGATAGGCCACAACCGAGTGGAGATATAAACCCATGAACCGTTACTTCATCCGCTGTGTGGTCATTCTGCTGCTGTCCGTTCTGGCGGTTGGCAGTGTTCGCGCGCAATCCGCCGCCGGGGAACCTGTGCCGTCGACCACGCGGGCGCGAGCCGATTACGATCAGGCAGAGGAAGCTGAAAACAGCGGCGATTTTGAAGAAGCCATCCGGTTATACGGCTTGGTCATCGACCGCGAACCGGATTTCTGGGCAGCCTATTACCGGCGTGGGGTGCTGCATTCCATTCTCGAAAATTATGACTTGGCGGTTGAAGACTACAACCACGTCATCGAGCTAGAGCCGGATTACGTCCTTGCCTATGATGCGCGTGCCGTCGCCCATCAACAGTTGGGCAACTATAATGAAGCGCTCGATGACGCGAACAGGGCGATTGAACTGGGCATCGAGGATGATTACGTGTTCTTCACCCGCGCGATGGCGCACCTCGGCCTCACCAATTACCAAGAAGCCATCAACGACTTCACCTACTGGATCGACCTGAATCCCAAAACGTATGCCATCGCCTACTTTTACCGCAGCCGTGCCTATTACGCCGTGAGCAACCTCCACAGCACCATCAGCGACCTCGACATCTTCCTCGAGCTGCAACCCGAATCGGCGAGTGTGCTGGCAGATCGCGGTTACATTTACCGGCTGCTCGGTGACTATGACCACGCGATTGAGGATTACTCGGCGGCGATTGCATTGGAGCCGGAAGGAGTCGAGCGCGTGTACTTCGAGCGCGGGCAAACCTACGCCTTGCAGGGGGATTACCCGCATATGCTGGCAGACCTACGCGCGTATGCGGAAATCGTAGGCGACCAAGCCGACCCAGCTATACTGGACTTGCTAAATAACCATCCTGAATAGTTGGAGTAACAACGGTGAATACATTGCAGCACGGGAAAGTTTTGCACGTCCAAACCGGGCGTGTCCGCACTCAGATTGACGACACCGGCTCACCGTGGGAAACCGCCATCTATAAAGAGGCCGTAACCACGCCCATTAACATTGGGACGCTTGGGCTGGAAGGCGACGAGCGCACCGGCTACGACGCTGACCGCGCCCTTTGCTGCCAGTCGGTTGATAACTACCGCTATTGGAGTGCCTATTTCCGGCGTGACTTCCCGCTCGGCACCTTTGGCGAAAACCTCGTGCTGGAAGGCTATACTGACGACAGCGTGTGCATCGGCGATGTCATCCGCTGCGGCACGGCACTGCTGCAAATTGCCCAGTCACGGACACCCTGTTATAAACAGGCCAAAAAGATCGGTGTGCCGGGGTTCGTCAAACTGATCGAGCAAACCCAGCGGCGCGGTTTCCTGCTGCGTGTGTTAGAAGCCGGTACGTTCCAAGTCGGTGATCCGTTCGAAACGGTTGACCGCCCGAACCCCGACGCGCCGCTGTTGTACGTGAACCAGCGCTTCTTCGGCAAGCCCGATGCTGAAACGCTGCGTTGGCTGGCGGACTTGGAACCGCTCGCCCACGATTGGCGCTCGGAGGCGGCAGCGAAACTCGCTGAGGGAAAAGCCGTTTTAAGCTGAATAGATTAAGTGGTCAGCCCACCGCCAGCGCCGGAACAATCACCCGCCACAGCAGGTAAATATCCAGCAGGGCGAGCAGGGCAAACGGCAGCACCGTTACCAGCGGCGGCAGCCAAACAAAACGCTTGACCAACCACGCCCGCCAGCCGTCGATGCCCAACGCCATCAGCAGCGCGAATGGCACCAATCCGGTGAACATATAGCGACCCTGTAGCTGGAGGAACACGGTGTTGTAGTAAATGTATTCCAGCACCGCCAGCAGGATAGCCAGTTGAATAAACGTCCAGATGACCCGCCGGTTCGCGTTATGGTGCTCGCGATCACCTGACACCTGATGCACCACCAAGCCGCCGCCCACAACCAGCATCAGCCCCAGCAGCAGTTGGTAAATCCACCCCGGCATCGGCACGCCCATCCAACCGAACTGCCCCCAAAAACTGTTAAAGGTGGTTTGGATGGCGGTTCGCAGGTAACCACCCAACCCCGCTTGGGCGATCAGTTCCGCCGTGCGCGGCTGCCCAGTCACCACCATGTCGTGCTGCCGGAGGCCGAACAGGTCAGGGAAGCCATAGGTGTTGATGCTGTGCAGCCACCAGATGCCGCCGAGCAGCAGCGCCGGAACGAAGAAGGTAAGCAACGGTGGTAAAACCCGCCGGACTATCAGCCCGAAGTCATTTGCTGACGGACGACTTTCCAGCCACCAGCGCACGACAATCGCCAGCGGCACGAGACCGATGAGGAAAATGGTCGAGACTTTGGTGAGCAGTCCCAAGCCGACCAGCAGCCCCAAGTGCCACTCGCGGATATTCTCTGCGCCTCTCAGGTACAGCACCGTTCCCAACAGTGTCACCGCGATCAGCAGGTTCGACAGTGCGTCATTGCTGACCGAAGCCAATATCGCAAGGTGCTGCGGTAGAAAAGCCGTCAAGGCCGCCGCCGCCAGCGCCACCTGTGGGCGTTCCGGCAGCATCGCCCGCCCAAGACCGTAGGCACACAGCACGATCCCCGCACCCATCACCAGCGAGAACAGCCGTAATGCCCTTAAGCTGCCTCCCGCTAGACTGTAAACCGGTGCTTGCAGGAGGTAATACAGCGGCGGTTGATGATCCTCATATTGGATCGTTGGGAGATTCATCAGCAGGTCGGGGGCGAAACGTGCCGCTTTCAATTGGTCGAGGTAGGCGGAATCCCAATCCCCCGGTTCGATCTTCGGGCAGCAGCCATTAATCGCCACCTGCATAATGTAGTTGTAGTGGGCGGGTTCGTCCGGCGCTTGCCACGCGGGGGTGAAGACCGCAAATAACCCACCGACCACAAAGTAAGCGATGATGAGGGCAATTAGCAGGAAGTTGTACTGCCGGCTGAGTAACGACGGCTGATGAGATGAGGCCATGAACGCGCTCCGTATGATGAAGTCGGTGGAGGATTATACCTGATGCGTGGAACCGAGTAATGACAGTCGAGTTTTAGAGCATTTATAGACGTGATACAATTGTTTTATCGAGACACGGAGGCTGTAATGACCGACCAAGTCCAAATTCCTGCAACAGTCGACTTATCCAAATACATTGAAACACGCCTCATGGAAAAACGGCCTCATATTCGTGGTCGTCGTGTTCCCGTCGCTTTGTTGGCATATAGCGCCCGTAGTGAACATTGGAATGCCGTCGAACTTGCTTACCAATTTTCGATTACCGAAGCTGAAGCCTTGGCAGCACTGCTCTACTATGAAGAACATCAATCCGAGTTAGATGCTCTCGAAGCTGCTGAACAAAGCGAGCTTGAAAAGATGCAGCAATTACATGACCGCCGTTAGTTTCTACTTTGATGAAATGATGCCTCGCAAAGTTGCCAACCAACTGATCGAGCAGGGTGTTAAAGTCATTATGGCGGTCGATATTGGTATGGTTGGGAAGGATGATTTACAAGATCATCTCACTTACGCGACTGAAAACAAACTGGTATTAGTAACATTTGACCGCCCATTTAGCACCCGTGCGATGGCACAATCCAATCACTGTGGCCTAATCTGCTGGACAGGTACCCAAAACGATTTTGGTGGTCAAATCGATAAACTAGGTGAATTTGCTAACCATTATTCGTTAGAAAATGCACTAAATAACGTTTTTTGGATGAAGCGATCATAGTTACTTCGACCACGCAGGCAGCAGCCCGCGCCGCCGCAGCAGGATATGACTGACCACAAACGCGAACAGCAAATAGGCGAGATACATCCCGATAGCCGCATAGAAGGCGAGTAGAATAGTGTGGGTAACGGCATCACCCATTCTCATGCCCCGACTCGTCAAACTGGCTCTCAAAATAGCCGTTGTGCCGCCATCCGCCAGTGAAAACCATGTGTATTGCTGCCAGCGCATCAGTATCGAACTCATTGAGATGCGGGATGCAGCGGGATAATCTGGCAAGAACGTGAAAATAATAATTGGCGCGAACCGCAGAATAAACGCAGTGACTAAGCCGGCTACCCGCTGGGGTATAAAGGCGCACACGATGCCAACAGCCGTGGAAGCCATCACCTCTAAAGTAACAATTAAGATCGTGAATACACCCATAATGATCATTCGATCCAGAGGTGGCAGTGCTGGAAATGATGTTGGTAATTGCAGGAGTGCGCTTTCTAAAAACGGGCGGGGGCCGTGCGAGTAATAATCTACGTTTTGGATGATCGCGTCTAAGGGACGGACATAAACATATAGAATGACTTCGAGGGTCATCAGTGCTAAGGCTGTGAGTTTGATGATCCCTAACGCCAGCAGCCAACCCCGCAGTTGATAGAGCGCCGCCCACCACTTGCCGATGAACATCTGACGAGTGCTGATGCCTGTAAGGGCTAAGATATCCAATGCTTGCCGTCCATGCTGATGACGCATGGTATTCAAGCCAGCGAAAAGCCCTCGCAGGATGACAGCCAGTTGGCTGACCCAAAGTATGACGACTAGCTTCGTATCAGCCATCATATATATACCATAGCGATTGTTAGCCGCTGGTAAATACAGCAACACAAAACTGACCCCCAGCGCCACAACCACCACCCCGAAGCGGTCGAACCACTGCAACCCACGCGGGATATTGCGCCGCTGGTAGGCAATCTCCGCACGGAGAATCGGGTTATCCGGTTGCAAAGCTCTCAAACGCATCACGTTTGCCTTTTCAAAGACGAACGAAGGCTAGTATAACGCTGGATAAAGGAAATCTCCGCTCCGGCTGCTCGTCGATTAGACGGCGCTTAAGGCGCTCTCCAAAACAGTGGCGCACTATAAAGCTCTGCGGGATAATGAAATAACAATTTGCATTAAGCCAAGAGGAAAATCGAGATGGCCGATGTTCAACAGATCATCCAGCAGCTCGCTAATCCTGCGAAGTCAGGCGCGGCATTCAAGGCGCTGAGTGAGATGGGGCCAAAAGCCGCCGATGCGCTGTTCGTCGCCCTCACCGACCGCAACGAAGTCATCCGCCGTCAGGCCGTGACCCTGCTCGGCAACACCAAAGACCCACGTGCCATCCAGCCGCTGATGAAGTTGACGGCTGACTTGCCCAAGCAAATCCAGAATGCCGCCCTCGCCGCCCTCGGCTGCTATACCAACGAACCGCGCGTAGCGGAGTTTTTACGGCAGTTCGCGCGGGGCAAAGGCGAACCGGATACCCGCGTCAGTGCCATCTTCGCGCTGGGGCGGGCAGCGGGGAAAGACACGGCGCAGGAAGTATGGCTCGAAATGCTCAACGACTCCTCGCCCCAAATGGTCATCAACGCCGCCTCACAGTTGGCGACCGCCAAGCAGCCCGCCACCGTCAAACCGCTGTTAGCCGCTTTGGAACGCGCGGGTGAAGGCAGCATGGCGTTTACCTTCCTCGTGCGTGCGCTGGGTGATCTGGGTGACAAACGCGCCTTCGAAGCCCTTGCTGGCTGCCTGAAAGCATCGGAGCCATTTAAACGAGCGGCTGCCGCCCATGCGCTCGGCAAACTTGGCGACCCAAGAGCAATTGACGTGTTGGAAGCGCTGAAAGGCGATAAAGCCGTCGCGGGGCAAGAAGATCACGGCGGGCCATCGTACACCGTCGGCGATATGGCCGCGCAAGCTATCGCGGCCATCCGCAAAGTCAACAATATGCCCGAACCTAAATCCCGCTGGAAGTTCTGGTAAGCTACTTCACCTCAACCAGCGCTTCGAGTTCCGGCAGCAGCACCACACTTTCCTGTTCATTGGGGTCGGTTCGCGCGATCACGGCTGTACACGGTTGGTCGCTGAGGTTGGCGGGGAGGTGTGGCATTCCGGCGGGGATGTAGAAAAACTCGCCCGCGCGGACGATAACGTGCTTCTCCAACTGTTCGCCGTACCACGTATGCGCTTCCCCACTGATGACGTAAATCGCGGTTTCGTGAGCCTCGTGCATGTGGGCTTTGGCTCTGCCGCCGGGTGGGATCGTCAGCAGGTGCATACACACGCCGGTTGAACCCACTGTCTCCGCCGCGATGCCCTCGAAGTAACTAAACCCCTGCTTACCGTCGTACGTGCTGCCGGGGCGAATGATCTTACAATCCGGTTTGCTCATCATCATACTCCTTTGCTTGGGGATGCTTACCCCATTGTATGACGATTTCGCCCACCGATTGTTACGGGACTGCCTCAACCAACTCCGCCACCTGCGCTCGTGATGCTTTCACGAGGTCGGCGGGTGTAATGATGATCTCCTCGCCCCACTGTCCCGCACCCACGCCCAATTCCTTTTCGCCCATCAGCGATTGGTCGAGGAACGACCGAAAACCCTCTGACTGCCAGTGAAACGGCGGGATCGAACCGATAACGTACCCCGTCTGTGCCAGCACCGCTTCCGGTTTCGCCATCTGGATATTGCGTGAGCCAAGCGCTTTCTTGAGCAAACCCGATTTCGCCGATTGGTCACCGCCGACCATAATCAACACCCGCTCACCTGTGTCGATCACCTCGAAAATCAGCGTCTTAATCATCTGCCGTTCGCTAAACCCCAGCACCCGCGCCACGTTCGCCGCGCCCTTCTCGGTACTGTCGGGGAAGCTCAAACGGCGGTAAGGGATGCCATGTTGGTCAAGGTATTGGTGGGCGGGTAAATCCATATTGCACCTGTTAAAAGAGGAATAGAGTTTTGATTTAACCGCAGAGGCGCGTACAAAGCAAAGAGCAAAGCCGAAGATATAAGCTGTGTGAAGTTGTTATTTGATTCGGCAACCACAACCAGCACAGATAATTGACGTATTCATCCCTGTTGGTAAACCATGTATCTTATTAGGATCACGATGATGAACAAATTTTATTGCACTATCAGGTCTGATAGTACCCAAAGCATTTGTTTCGCCTACTCTTTTACCAGCGTCCCAAATGACACTAATTCTTCCCTTGCTATCCTGTTCATAGAAACCTAAAGCACTAGCGCTATAAGCATAGTCAACGTAAGCATTAGGGTCATCAAATTTTGAATTGATGCCATAGTATGCCGTTGAGTTAGTATGTTTGATGTATTTTTCTTGCTGATAAATATTTCCCGTAGGGTTCGAGGGAAAATTAAACCTGTCCCATCCTCTATTTATCCCACAATCTCTACAATAGAATTGACCCATAACTACTAAAATGTCACTTTCCGCCGCTGTTCCTCGACCCATGCTACAGGATCATCAATGCCTTTGTCTTCCCATCCACCGGCCAATCCCGCAGCAACAACGTCTGCACCACTTTTGGGGGTGAAGGTCATCAAATCGCTTAACTCGGCCTCGGTGAACGTTTCATCAGCATTCGGTATCTCGATGGTGATATTTACGTCACCAGCAGGGATCGGCTGTGGTAAATCAACGAGTAGTTGTCCATCGGCTGTCACCTGACCTTTAAGATGCAGTGTCAGCATGGTTGCCTCCTTGTATCCCAAAATCAATATCCCAATTATAGCACTGAACGA
>Ga0209460_1001870_pt1 | contig 10680 bp, 6 predicted proteins | sample EBPBio132013_DNA_FD_185868 | JGI IMG/M metagenome (GOLD analysis project Ga0209460, IMG submission 185868) | Wastewater treatment Type I Accumulibacter community from EBPR Bioreactor in Madison, WI, USA - Reactor 2_5/13/2013_ DNA (SPAdes)... | ecosystem: Engineered > Bioreactor > EBPR >...
ATCAAACTATCGGGAATGGAAAGTGCATATTGGCGGATCAGGAAAATGCCAAAAATCGAAGCCATTCCCGGTATCAGAATCGCCCAGTACGTATTGATGAGTCCCATTTCCTTCAGCATCAGAAAAACCGGAAGCATGGTCACCTGCCCCGGAATCACAAGTGCAGCCATCAGGACTTTGAAAAGCCCTTCTTTTCCTTTAAACCGAAGTTTGGCAAAGGCATACCCTGCCATGGAATTCACCAACAGTGAAATCAGAGTTGCTGCACCTGAAATCAAAACAGAATTCAGAAAATAACGGGAAAGATTCAACCGGTCGAATAACGTGCGGTAATGTTCAATGGTAAATTGTTCAGGCCAGAATCTTGGCGGAAACTGTCCGGTTTCACCTGCCGTCATGAAAGAGGCAGACAACATCCAGAGAAACGGAATCAGACAAATCAGGGCAACAATTGAAAGTCCGATATGGTGGAGAGTTTTTTTCATTTCAATGACTCCCCTCTTTTTGCAGCCGAAGCTGGATAGCCGTGGCAATAAAAATGATAATAAATAAAACGAAGGCAATGGCCGCCGAAAATCCCATATTCCACCAGCGGAATCCTTCCTGATACATGTAAAGCACAATACTCAGAGTTTCGTTGAGCGGACCACCCTGCGTCATGACGTAAGGTTCTGCGAAAAACTGGAAATACCCGATAATCGTCATCAGGGTGATAAAAACGGTGGTCGGCGCCAGCATCGGCAAGGTGATGTACCTGAACTGCTGCCACGGATTGGCACCTTCGAGCATAGCAGATTCGTACAAATCTTTCGGGATGTTTTGAAGTCCGGCAATGAAAATGATCATATTGTAGCCGAAATTTTTCCAGACTGCCATGATAATCAGCGATGGCATTGCCCAGAAGGGATCGCCAAGCCAGTCAACCGGACTGATATCGAGGAAACTGAGTCCGTAATTGAGCAAACCGAACTTGGGATGGTAAATGTACCGCCAGATCACAGCCACTGCCACAAGGGTCGTTACGACCGGCAGGAAGTACACGACCCGGAACATGCTTCTGAGTTTGGTGAGCGGACTGTTGAGCATCATAGCCGCCATGAGAGAAACTGCAATTGAAAGCGGACCGCCAACCAAAACGAAATAAAACGTATTTTTCAGAGCCTGCCAGAAAACCGGATTCTCCATCAACTTCTGATAATTTGCAAATCCAACAAACCGGGCAAAATCCCAGTTTCCGAGTGAATAAATATCAAAATCGGTGAAACTCATAAAAAAGGCAGCAATCACCGGAATGAAAAAGAAAACCCCGATTGCACCGAGAGCAGGACCGAGAAAGAGAAAAACCGAACCCCAGTGAGTTGAACTCCGGATGGCACTCATGGTTTCACCTTTCCGATTTTTTCGAGATACCAGCGACGTTTTTCAAGGATGATGTTCACCGATTCATCAAGCTGTTTCAGTGTTTGGTCAATCGTGAGTTTACGGGCTGTGGCAAGTTCAGCAAAAGTTTGAATACGGGAAAAAGCAATTTGCTCCCATTCCGGGATTTTGGGCGTAGACTTCACATGATCAAGTTGCTGTCTGAAGGCGGCAAGGTAGGGATCCGCCAGAAAAACAGAATCCTGCCAGGCTTCTTTAACGGCTGGCAAATCACCTGAAACGGTGAAAAATTTAAGCTGTGTAGACTTCCGTGAAAGAAATTCAACAAACTTCCAGGTGAGTTCCGGGTTTTTGGAATTTCTGAACATGACCAGCGATGATCCGCCTGCCAGTGAATAACCCGGGTATTGATTGTCAGGACCGGGCAAAGGTGCCGTCATCCATTCAGACTGAAGATGTTCAGGAAGGCGTTTTTTAAATTCGGGAATATTCCAGGGACCTGACATGTATATTGAGAAAAAGCCCTGTTCGATAGCCTGATAAACGTTTGTCACTTCAGTAAAACGTGGCGGAGCAAGGGAATCGTAAAGAAAACTCATCAAGTAGGTGAAGGAACGTCGGAATTCAGGATCGGAGAACGCCCCACGGGTATCAGAATCTTTTAGAATCGGAGAACCGGCTTGCAGTCCGAAAGTAACAAAGTGTGACCATTCGTTTGCGGGCAAATAAATGGCGTAATTTTTCGAGTTGCCGGGAAGTTTTTTGATTTTTTCGCACAAATCACGAAGTTCATCCCAGGTTTTTGGCGGATGATCATAGCCCGCTTTTTTAAAGACATCCTTCCGGTAAAACATGACCCGGGTATCAACATACCAGGGAATTCCGTACAGGTTTTTATCAAGAACGTTGGTTTCCCAAACTCCCTCAAAGAACTTCGATTGGGTTGCACTTTCAGACTGATTTGCAAGGGAATCCAGATTTTTCAAAGCACCCAGAGCAACAAATTCGGGGATCCAGGTATTACCAAGCTGGGTGAGATCGGGTTCAGTGCCGGAAGCCACAGCCGTTACCAGTTTTTCATGGGCTGCCGTCCAGGGAATCATCTGAACAGAAACGGTTACTCCGGGATTTTCTTTTTCAAATTCGGGAATAACCAGTTTGACCTTCTCCCCTTCTGCACCCATCGCCCAAAAGCGGATTTCATTTGGCTGAGATTTTTTCTGACATCCTGAAAATGCCAGAAAGAAAGCAAGTGCAAAACCGAGAGTTGTTTTCATTTATTTTTGAAAAATTACTTTTTGGGTTTGAATTCCGGTTCCGGTTTGGAAGCGGATAAAATAAAGTCCGGACGAAACAGGTTTTCCTGATTGGTTATTTCCATCCCAGTTCACGAGTCCTTCATTTCCTGATTCTGAAACCACACCTAACGTTCTCACTGTCTGTCCCAGCAGGTTAATGATATCAACCTGAACTTTTGAACCGGCGGGAGCATGAAACGGAACTGATACTGAGCCGTTGAACGGATTTGGATAAGCGGGATCCATTAAAAACGTCATTTCATCACGGTGATCATCCATCACGTCCGTCGGAACCATTCCGATTGCAGTCAGCATAGGCTGAATTTCGGTGTTTTTCATGAACAGATTCCAGAGAAGCTGGGTGCGGTAGTTTTCAATCATAACCACAATCGGACCCTGATCGATCGCCAGATAACTGGTAGCAAACCATTTTTGAGTAGGATTGAATGCATCGTAAAATCCGTATTGACCCCAAACGGAATCCTGATAAGTTACATAAAAGTGCTTTATGGCTTTAATTGATTGAGAGGGCGTGTAAGGCGTTGAAGACAATGCTGCAGTCGGAGAAATGGTACCATTGTCATTATTGGGTTCATGAACCCGGTATCCCGTTGGGTCATCACTTGCCGTTAATCCCCAACTGTTGATTGAGTAACCTTTGAACTTTTTGGGGTTTGCTGCACTGTACAAATTGTGAATCATCGAAACATTACGGTTGTTCGTAAAATAGTTGGTGTATGCATCCTTCCTGTCCCGGGGATCAAAACCAAGGAAAGAATAATGGGCAAAGAAAAGAGGACCGCCGTAATCCCAACCAACATCAATCTTGTAACCGTAAAAGGATTTTCCGTTTTTATAATAACTGGCTGAAGCCCAGCCTTTTGTGTAGGAATCTGCTGGAATCGGATGGGTGGGTGATGCAATGGCGAGCAGATACGTGATCATGGTTTCATTCCAGCCTTTGAGCTGAAAATTCATATCCCAGCCATAATTGGGTGACCAGTGCCAGTAAAGCACTTTTCCACCGGCATAACGAAGATACCAATCCCACTCAACACCTTTCCAAAGCAAATCAATCAGAGTCCGGCTAAATACCTCATCTGATGCAGTTCCGTTGAAATATTGTTTTACTGTAAGCAAACCCTGAATCATAAAAGCCGTTTCGACCAGATCACCGCCGTTATCTTTGGTTCCAAACGGAATTACATCACCGGTTGATCCGTTAATCCAATGGGGCCAAGCACCATGAAATTTGTTGGCACCATATAAAAACTGAACCATCTTTTTAACTCTTGCCGCACCTTCAGCCCGGGTGATCCATCCCCGTTCTACTGCGACCGGGATTGTCATGATTCCAAAACCGCTGCCACCCGTTGTGACAGTATTCCCTGAATTATATCGTTCTCTGGCCAACCCGGATGTAGGATGAGCATAGTCCCAGAAATAGCGGAAGGTGGCTTCCTGAACCATATCCAAATACTCATCATCAGTCATCACTTTGAAGGAAAGCTGAACAGAATCTGATAAAACTGATTCATTTCCACCGCCATCAATTCCCTTGAGTGCATACCAGGCTGTTTCAGCACTTTCAGGCGTTTTCCAGTAATGAAGAAAGAGGTTACCATAATTCAGTTTGGTTACTTTTTCCCAGTCACCGGTCGTCTTTCTGTATAAATTATACCCTGAATAGGCCTGAGTAACTGATATATTGAATTCAAGATGACGTTCATAACCGTTTGCTTTAACCAGGGTTGGCGGATTTACAACGGCATTAGAATTCGTTGCTCCGGCAGTTGCCAGAAATACAAGAATTCCGGATAGAAAGGTATATTTTTTAAGGAGGTTCATTTTGTAAATTCCATTTTTGATTGCTTTTGGCTAATAATTTAGCTGATGAAAATATAGTTTATAATGCTAAATACTGGATTCCCGCCTTCGCGGGAATGACAACTTTTTCACTTTTTTTCTAAGATGGCTGTCATCCCGGACTTGATCCGGGATCCATTTCCCCTAAATATTTAATTTAGGACAAACCCAGTTATAGATTATTCCAGGTCTTCTTTAAATCCGATTGACTTTAACATTGGTTCAATTTCAGGGTTTGCCATGAATAATTTCCAGGGCAACTGAGTTCTGTAATTTTCGATCATCACGATAATGGGTCCCTGATCGATGGAAATGACACTTTTAGCAAACCAGTTTTCTGTCGGATTGAAGGCGTCACGAAATCCAAATTCACCAAACAGTGAATCCCGGTAAGTGTGATAGAAATATTTAAGCGTTGGCAAAGACAATTCAGGAACGTAAGGCATTGACGATAAAGCTGCTGTAGGAGAAATGGTGCCATTATCCTCCCTGAAAGGTTCCTGAGCTCCGTAACCCCACGGATTATCACTGGCTGTCAGCCCCCAGCACTCAGCATTATAGCCTTTAAATCCTTTCGGGTTTTCAACTGCATACTTTTGCTGGATCAGTGCCACATTCCGGTTATTCTTGAAATAATTGGTTAAACCATCCCGTTTGTTTCTGGGATCAAACCCCAGAAAAGAATAGTGGGTAAAGAATAAGGGTCCACCATAGTCCCAACCAACTTCAAGCTTGATGTCATAAAAGGATTTTCCGTTCAAATGTTTTCCAGATTGCCACCCTTTAGACCAACAATCAGCAGGAATGCCATGAGTTGGCGATGCAATGGCCAGCAGATAAGTGATCATGACTTCATTCCAGTTAACCAGCGGGAAATTCATATCCCAGCCATATTCCGGTGACCAATGCCAGTATAAAACTTTACTTTCAGGATAGCGAAGAAACCAATCCCACTCAACAGATTCCCACAATTCAGTAATCTTGTTTCTAAGATAAATCTCGTCAGGGACATCATTGGTAAAGTATTGTCTGACAGTGAGTAAACCCTGTATAAGATAAGCCGTTTCAACCAGATCGGCACCGTTATCTTTTTTACTGAATGGGTAGGCTTTCCCCGTTTTTCCGTTCAGCCAGTGGCTCCAGGCGCCGTGAAATCGTTCTGCCTTTGCGAGAAAGTCTACCATTTTTCTGATATGGTCAATTGCCTGCTGTCGGGTAATCCATCCGCGTTCAACGGCAACAGGAAAAGCCAACAAACCCATGCCTGTTCCGCCGGATGATACGATATCAGGAAAATCAACGGGGATCCGTTCAAGAGTAAGGCCCGAAACCGGATGGGAAGCATCATAAAAAAACCGGAATGCAGCTTCCTGCGTCATATCGAGATAATCATTATCCGTCATGGATCTGAATGCCAACGAAACAGAATCTGACAAGGCAGATTCAATTCCCTTTTCATTCACTGCTTTAACAGCAAAAAGTCCTGAAGTGTTACTGTTCTTTTCTTTCCAAAACCGGGCTGAACCTGGAGTTTTTGATGGTTGTCCGGCTTTGATCCAGCCAGTTTCAGTTTTCTGATAAAATTGAAGGGATTCAACAGCCGGATCATCAGATTTCACCCTGACTTCAAGATGTTCTGAATAACCTTTAGCAGATAAGACAATGGGTTTGGAGGGAGGCTGAGTTGCACAGGAAAGAAGTGAAATTCCAGCCAAAAGAAAAAGGCAAAATCTGGTTTTCATACTTTTTCCCCAATTTTAATTTCAGACCGAAATTCAGAAAGAATACCTTTTTCACCCGCCAGGGTTACGATCAAACGTTGCTCATTCATCAGGTTTTCAGTAATGAAAAACTTGATGTCTTCAAAGGGAATATGAATCAGACTATCTGCAGAAAGTGAAAATGGACCCAATTTTCCAACTTCACTTTTCCCCACTGAAACTGTCACGGTGACCGCTCCGGCATCCTTCCACAAATCATTGATCAGCCAGATTTCCAGATTCAGCCGTGCTGCAGGAAGGTAAGACGTCTGACGAAGAAAAACAGAACAGTGAACAGGTTCAAAAGCTTTCTTGAGGGAATAAAATCCGGATTTACGCTTGCCATAATAATCCACAATTGACCAGGTTATAGATGGCCAGCAATCCTGAAACATAAACTGGAAGACACCGGTGATCGAGTTAAACCGTTTTCGCCTGTACCATTCAGTTGCCGTTTCAAGCACTTTCGATTGATACTTTTGTGAATTGGCTGCAAACTGATTGATCGATTTTCCTTTTTCAATACCGGCAATATTAAAAGTCTGATCATACTGAAAATCATGATATTCCCAGGTTGCCCAATCAGGAGGCCATAATTTGTTTGCCGGAATAAATTTTGATAGAGAATCAGGTTCTGGTAATGCCTGGGCGCCAAACTCAGTCACCATCGGACCCATTGGCGTTCCTGCATAATGCTCCGGGTTTCCCCAATACCAGCCGTCGTAGGGATGTTCTTCGTAATTAGAAGCCATTCTGACTATCCGGGTTGAATCTTCGGATAAAACAGCCCTGACCAGAAACGGATCAACTGTTTTTATCTGTTCGCCGGGTTCATTGTGACAGCACCAGAATGCAATTGAGGCATGATTTTTCAGAAGACGAACCATGTCTTTGATCTGTGAAACGGCATTTGAAATAAATTCCGGGGCATCAGAATACGTCCATTGAAGGGGGAAATCCTGCCAGACAAGTAAACCCTTCTGATCACAGGTTTTGTAAAATTCTGGACGGTTTACATGCGCATGAACCCTTACTATATTGATATTAGCTTCAACCATCAGGCTTATCATTGCTTCCAGTCGCTCATTTGATAACGTGCTGAGCAATTGGTCGGGAATGACATTGGTACCACGAAGAAACAACCTTTTTCCATTCAGAAAAAATTGTTTCTTGTCATCTGTCGAAACCGTTTTAATTCCGAAAGTAACTCTGGTTTCACCACATAAATCACAGGTAATCGCAGCGGTGTACAAAGGTTGACTTCCCGTATCCCAGGAATGCCAGAGTTTTGGTTTTTTAAGAAAAAAGGTATAACAGAAAGATCCCTGACCAGGGTTCAATTGTACCTGAACTTTTTCATGGGTAACTGATCCGTTCGGGTGAGTCAATGCAAGATTAAAGGAGACTGACTTCGGAAGAACAAATCCGTTTTGATAATAAACCTGAACATTAATCACAGTAGTTGCATGATCGGCGTTGAGTTCGCTGGAAACCGCCATTCTTTCAATCCACAAGGGCAAACCTGTGTGAAGACTTACACTGTTCCAAATTCCGCCGGTATTCATATCCTGACCAAATTCAGGACTGTTTGCTCCCGGCCTGCAATCGTGATGACCAAAAATTCCCTTAATCAGCGTTTTCTTCCAGGGCCAGACAGGACCTGCTTCTTCTTTCGGACTTGTTACCTTTATAATGAGATCATGTTCGGCTTGCAGATATAAAAAGTCAGGAATTTTAAATGTAAAAGGTTGAAAATATCCTTCATGATGCCCAAGATATTCACCATTCAGCCAAACGTCGGCAAAATAGTCGACACCTTTAAATTCAAGAAGGCTAAAGGAAGATAAAATCTGGTGAAAACGGGTACAAAACCAGACAGTACCAGAAAAATCCGGAAGTCCGTTATTGTGCCAGTTTGAAGGTACAGGCATCGCACCTGTTAACTGTCCGAAAAGAAATGATTCTCTGACCTTATTCACTGAAAGTTCAGAGTTTGGGTCAGCTTGAAACTGCCAGGATCCGTTCAAACTACTGATCATACCCAAAAAGATAGCCTTTCAATTAACGAGCAAGATTTTAATTTGACAGAAGTATCTAACCCGGATTGATTCTTTTTACCTGAATTTTGAAACAGCGGCTTTTCAGGACTTTGTGTGGCAACCAGCCAAAACAACAGGATGACAATAATGATAAGAAAAACCGTAAAAATGCGGTTCACTCTATCCATTTTATACCTCGGTGTTTCAGACATAAATAGTTTTTAGTGATAGGTGGTCAGTGATAGGTGATAAGTAATTAAATGTTATAAGCTGAGCAAATAGAAAATTCCGAACACTTTTGGGGGATAAAGAACAATTTGAAAGTTATAAGTGGCTACTATTTTTAACTTACCACTTACCACCGACCACTTGTCACTCAAATCACCCCATCACAACATCAACTGTCACTTCTTTTCCTGCCGTTACCGGAATAACATTTCCGGCAATTGCTTTCCCGTTTACGGTCATAGAAGTTACCCCGGTTGAAACACCTGACGGGTTGCTGATTTTGATGTGATAAGTTGTTCCGCGGTAAAGGCGTTTCACTGAATATCCTGGCCAGGATTTTGGAATACAAGGATCGACAATCAACCCGGCTTCATTGGTTCTGACTCCCAAAATCCAGTCAACCGTTACTTTTGCAAGCCAGGCAGCAGAACCGGTGTACCAGGTCCATCCGGCACGACCGTAAAGCGCAGAAGTCGGACCTTCAACATTTCCCGGAGTCACGTAAGGTTCAGCAGAATATTTATCTGGGTCTTCAGTTCCCTTCACAATGGGGCACAATTTTCTGAACACATCATGAGCAGCATCAGCATCCCGGTTCAGAGCAAAAGCCCAGATTGACCAGGTGGCTGCATGCATATAAACCCCACCATTTTCACGTCGGCCAGCAGCGTAACGAGTCAGGTAACCAATGTACTTATCCGGTTTACTGTATCCCGGATGGAGCAATAATGGACCATTTTCATAAATCAGGTGTTTTTTGACTGCAGCAAGAGCCAGTTTTTGTTTATCAGGATCTGCAATCCCAGACATCACTGACCAGGTTTGTGCATTCAGGAAAATCTTTCCTTCTTCATTTTCACTGCTTCCAAATTTTTCACCGGAATCTTTGGTTCCACGGAAATAATACTCACCATCCCAGGCGTGAAGGTCAAATGCTTTTTTTAATTCAACGGCTTTTGTTTCCAGTTTGGATGCAAAGGCAGTTTCTCCCCTTTTCCGGGCAACAGGTGCAAACCGGGTCAAAATGAAATAGAAAAATTCAGCCATCCAAACCGATTCACCTTTCATATCAAGGCCAACTGCTGAAAGTCCGTCATTCCAGTCACCGGCTCCGATTAAGGGCAATCCACGGTCACTGAACCGGGTAAATACTTTTTCAATTGCTCTTACCGAATGCTGATAAAGTCCTTCTTCAAGCTGGGCGTTGTCATAGTAAGGTTCTTTACTGTCTAGAGCCGAGTCATCGCCGGTTTCCCACAAATAATGAACAAGAACGAATGGCAACCAGAGCAAATCATCAACCATTTTGGTCGGAAGTCCGGTTTCTGAAATCGGATGCCACCAATGGAGTACAGTTCCGTCTTCAAACTGATGCCGGGCATGCAATTTCATTTGCTTCAAAGTCAGTTCAGGTTTGATGGTAAGATAAGTCAAACTATCCTGAAGCTGATCACGGAACCCGAACGCACCTGACTGCTGATAATAGGCGGTTCTTGCCCACAATCTTCCGGCAATTGCCTGATAACGTACCCATTTATTGGTAAACAGATTCATTTCCTTGTCAGGGGTTTCGATTTCGAGAGTTCCAAGATAATCCGCCCAGAACTTCTTCACTACGTTCAAAGCAGCATCAATTTTGGTTCCTGAATTATACTTCCCAATCAAAGCTGCAATCTGTTCTTTTTTCTCCTGGATGCCGGCGAGATACTGAAACCGGGTACTTTCTCCGCCATTGATCGTCAGGTCAGATTTGAGTGTGGCTACCGGATCATACCAGATTCCGGATGTGCCCGTCAAAACGCCTGTTGCAACTCCTTCCGGATTCATCAAATCGCCATAATTGCCAAGAAAATTCTCTTTATCACATTCAAATGAAGTGACTGAAGCTGTTGTAACCAGGAATCCTTTGTAGGGATATTCGATATTCCAGTGACCACGGTCGCCAAGTGGAATTTCCCAGATTCTTTTTCCGGCAACAAGTCCGTTTAAATTGGGATCAAACTCGGTTTCGATAAAACATTTGTGGAATTCACGGTGGTGATCGGCGGATGACCCGAGACACCATTCAAAATAAGTGTAAACAGAAAGACTGGCGGGTTTGGCATTCGT
>Ga0209460_1001874_pt1 | contig 10653 bp, 13 predicted proteins | sample EBPBio132013_DNA_FD_185868 | JGI IMG/M metagenome (GOLD analysis project Ga0209460, IMG submission 185868) | Wastewater treatment Type I Accumulibacter community from EBPR Bioreactor in Madison, WI, USA - Reactor 2_5/13/2013_ DNA (SPAdes)... | ecosystem: Engineered > Bioreactor > EBPR >...
ACCAAGCGCGGCGAACTTTTGGAGACAACGTGGTACTTGGAACCGGCGACAGATGCTAACTGGTTTAATGTCGGCATCTCCAAACTGAATGAGGGCTTGCTGGCGTACTAAACGCCCGAAAAGAGTCACGGAATGCCCCGCGCCAAGTGGGGCATTTTCAGTTGCATCATCTCGGCTGACTGTGATAGTGTCAAATGACCGCTATGGCATGGTCAGCGAAAGAACAACCACTCCCGTTTGATTCCTACACTATTCATGGTTTGAACTACCTGCAAGGTGAGGTCATTGACCGCAAATATCAGCAAGAACGCTACACCAACCAAACCTACGCCCTTTTGCAGTTGCCCTCCGGCCTGACGCGGGAAATGGTCGAAAATCCAATTTCCCATCGCCCGTTCGTCAACATATGGGGTGGATTCAATCTGCCTTACTTTGCCACGCGCAATGAAGCCTATCAACTCGCTGCTCAATTTGCGGAGATGTACCAACTGCAAGTGATCTCCTCACAGGACAACTTATTAACCTTTCTCAATAAGGAAGGCAATCGCGCTTATCAGGTGGAATATGATAACGATAAGCGCCACCTAGAAAATATCACTCTTCATCCCCCCTATGCGATGGAACTGCTCGATGGAGAAACCCGTGCCGTCTTACCACCGCTGTATGCCAATGAAAAACTGGGTCTCAAAACCATCGCTCCGGTGAAGTTTTTCTCACCGGATAGTGGCTGGACGTGGTATCCCACCGAGTTTGATGGAACGGATCTGTTCTTTGGATTAGTCGCGGGCTTCGAGGTAGAGTTGGGATACTTTTCCTTAAGTGAATTGGAAGCCATTCGTGGCCCATTAGGATTGCCCATCGAACGTGATCTTTACTATCAACCTGCCAACCTTGCGACTATTCGATCCTGGCATCGTCAATAACAAGACCTATTCTGCGGCGAATGTTAGGAGTGATAGGCAAGTAGAACCGTTTGATAAACAATGGCCTATGAGTAAGGAGCAATCACCCAAGCCCAATCAATCGTTTGACTTTACCGAGCGTGAACGTCTGTATGAGCAGATCAGTCACAACCGTTTTATCGCGCTGCTTGAGGACAAACGCACGACCCTTCATGAGATTGATCTCAGCACCAATTCGTTTGGGGAATTCCTGTTTGTCACCGTCAGTCAAAACCAAAACACGAAACATGCTATTACCTTTTGGGGACTCGGCTATCATGAACCGCGTGAACGTAGGATAACCAATACATGGATGTGGTTTGAGAGTCAGCGTGACGTTTCAACAGTCCGTATAGCCAAAGCAACGGGCTTATCGCAAATAGAGGAACGCCGAAATGATGTCCTCGGATGGGATACCCACGAACCGCCGTCCAAACGCGCTCAACTCTACACGATGTTGGCTGATTTGACCGATGAAGATGGTGCGCTTACTGAACTGGACGATTTGAGCGGTTTTCTGGATTTGGACGATAACTGACTTCATAAAACATCAAACTCTTGAGGGTAATTCTACAAAACCATTATCTTCCCAATATGTCATAATGAGTTGTCTGCACACAAAAGCAGTACATTGACACCCGCAGACATTTTCTTCCGAAGCCACACAAGCGTGGCTTTTTGATTCCCATTTTGGGAATAAGGAGTGTGAGGTATGGAAGACAAGATCGGCATGGCAATCCATTTTGACGGTGTTCACATCATTACGGTGAATTTTAGTCGGAAGGAGGCCAAACTCTTTGAAAATGGCGGTTCACAAACGGGAACGCTCATTTTCAAGAAGGACGAAGCAGCGGCGAAAGCGTCTATTGATGACCCGATGAAACTGATTGATATGGCGCTGTCCTTTGGGGTAAGCTACGAACTATTGGCGCGTGTGGCATCACCGCATTCCATGAAGGTGTTTGAGACATTGGGGGTCAAAGCGTTTCTGGATAAGGTGGTTGATTTAACCACAGAAACGGAGCGACACCAACGGTTTGAGGGGTTTGAGTTCAGCTTTGGAAACAGTAATGGTTCAAATGGCTCAAGCAAACCAGCACCGCCTACGAACCCCGCAAACGGTCGATCTGCACCTGTTGACGAAACAGACGCGACCACCAAACGTAAAGGCGCAAAAGCACCAACATAATCACCGTCTGCCGTCCCATATAGGGATGTTTCTTACTTTCAAAATAAGAGGCATCCCTATTTTCTTACCACCAGTAACTACATTTGAACACCTTCGATGTGTTATACTGCTTATGGTATGAATCAGCACTCCACCATTACCATTCCACTATCAACCGCCGACAAACTAGCCTCTTTGGGTCAGGCCATGCTTGACCTATCCGCCGAAATGAAACAACACGCGGCTGCTCAACAACCTCAATCTTTCACATTTTCTCTGCCCGATTTAACACTTCCTGCCTCGATAGCTGCCGATGATGAGTGGTTCTGGAGTGAAGAATGGCAACAGGGAGAACGGCAAGCCAATGAAGACATTAAAATGGGTCGAGTCAGTCGTGAATACACAACTGTTGATGACCTGATAGATGCAGCAAATCGCCATGTATGACATTGCAATATACCAGTCAGTTTGAGCGTGATCTCAGAACAATTCCCCTTCCTATACACAAAAAACTCAAGCGACAACTGACCATACTCCTAAAACATGGAGTCCGGTATCAGGGCTTGAACGCCAAAAAGATGGTCAACCAACCGAACATCTGGGAAGCTCGGATTGATCTCCACTACCGGTTGACCTTTCAAATACATGGAGACCGAGTATTACTCAGGCGCATTGGGACACACCAAATTTATCGACATCCTTGAAACGGTATGCACGAACGCGAAGACACATCCTATGCTACCAATTGGGTCAACAAAAATGATTTCTACACGGCGCGGCCTGATTTGACCACAGCAATAGAAGCCTTAACGGATGATGATATGGAAGCGATTGCGAAAGACATTGGGGATGCGGTTGCTGAAACCCACGACACCGCCATTGCTGAAATTCTCACCCTGTATATTGAGGGAACGCCCCATTCCGAGCAGATCGGATGGGAGGAAACAGTAAAACCTACCACTGAAATTTTTAGTGTTCAATCCATGTCGAATGACGCATTACCTCTGCCCGAATACAATGGCTGGAATGGTAATGGAGACAGTGTAGCCTCAGCCCGCCTGACATGGCTTACATTTTCTTGGCTTACCAGTGACCAACCCATTGACTTGGCAATCGAGGAAATTGTTAATAGGCATGAAGATAGAGGAGAAGCCGCGATTGAGGTGCGTGAGTTTGTTCAAAACAAGGTGCTGGGAAATAATCCAAGCGATCAAAGTCTGATGCACACGCTGATACGAAATATTTTTCAACATGAGATCAATTGGTCAGAGATTGTGAAGGCGTATGTTGACTGACCCATAGGCTTTATAGGGAGGTAAGCCGATTTTCTTTTACTACAAGTCATACTCCCAATAGCCTCTGCCTCAAATTTTCAGTTATAGGCATTACCCAACCACAGCCACCCTCAAACCCGCGTCACAAAACCATTATTGTGCGATGTATGGTAGATTTTCTACCCTGTGATAGCCAAAGATGTCTTCGTCCCATAGTTTATCAAGATGCTTAGTTAATACATTACTGTAAATTCTTTGCGGAGTGTGGCAACATCCTAATTTAATAGCGAGCTACAGTTTCTCTTTAACTGCCGTTTGAACATGACGGGACTGAGATAACCGAGTGCAGAATGCCACCGCTGTTGGTTATAGTTGCCCATGATTTAGCTAATGGGTTGACTCCAAATAATGACAGGGCTGAATGAACTTTACTTCTATGATTTAATATCATAAAATATAAAATTGTAAAAATAAATGTATTCCGGTAAATAAAATTCTTGAGATGTGTACAGCAATCTTGCTTACACTTTTTACCATTTATTCTTTAATATGAAAAATGAGATAGATATTTCACCTCATCCGAATGAAGTAGAAAACGATAACATAGCTAAGAATCAGGAAATCAGAAAGTTTATTGAGAATGGTATTCGTAACCATACCTTCAATATTCCTGAAGATACCATCCGTACGGCAGTAGATCTCCTAATGGATGACCTAAATGTACGGGAACTTGTTGATGAATTAATAGAATTAAAACAACTGGATAAAGAAATTCGGATGGAAGAGAAAAAACCATCAATCTTGGATAGGTTTTTTTAGCTTGTTTATGATTTCGATAAGTTGTTCAGTTATACGAGGATAGCGGTCATCTCTGTCTGATAAAAGCTCTCTTAATCGCCTGAGAATTTCTTCGTCCCGAATGTCAAAATCAAGTAATAGATTACCCTCTGTTCTTGCTATTTGATAGTGTCGTATTTTTGAGATTGTCATAATTTGGGAAGCTTCAATATAAAGTTTGTACCCAGTTTCTGTCATTTCAAGAGCCTCATCAAGTCTCAACATGATACCTAAACTACGACCTATCCCTTCATATGTTTCGCACATCCTCTCAACGTTATCAGTATCGTTTTTGATAATGAACAACATTTCTTCGATTATGGCATCATATCTTTTTTCATCCATCATATGACGTTGTACTAACTTAGCAGTTACTATCCCTAGAACACGAAGTACAGCCAATCGATCATCAGGGTTTTTTAAGTATTTTGCCGCTTCAGATAAATAACGAATTGCTGTTGCAAAATCCCGTACGATGTAATAGCTATCTCCCATAGCATAATTGAATAATCCGTAATGTTCGGGATTTTCCGTTTCCTTTGCCAGTTTTTCAATATTTAGAGCTACCGGGCCTACCAAATCTAACAATTTTGCATGAAATGATTGCTCACGCAATGCAGCAGTTTTTTCATACTGAACTCGAACTAAACCATTTTTATAGATAGGTAGCAATATCGAATTTGGTTGTTGTTTTTCAATACGTTTGATCAATGTTGCTTCTCGTCGGTCGGCTATTGCAATCGTATTAGTAGGGTTGGTTTCAATCCGAGCTTTATACACATCGTTACCCCAGTCCTCTACAAGTTGTTTAAATTCTTCCAAAAGAACCTGTTCCTTATACCAAGAAATTAGCTCTTTTCTATTCGATACATTAATCTTTGCAAATAGCCGTCGAGCATAATTCTTAATTGTGTTTTCCTCTTTATTAAGTAACACGGCGGTTTCTTTATCAGACAAACCAGATGCAATTTTTTCAAGAACTTTCCACTCAAGTTCAGGAAATTGAAATCCCCCCAAATAGGTGTAATTACGCATTTCAAACCTCCAGAACAGATGAACTGGGCGCTTAAGCGTCTAATATTGTTCCTGACGTTATTGGTATTCTGATTTTAAGATCGATCTTATCAAGGAATTAAACAAACTCAGAAAGGTAATGCAATGAAATTGGATAAACCAACATTTCCTCACAAATCCAAGAAAAAGGCGTTAGCCATAATCATGTTTGGCTGTGCTACCGTAATTTACTTGGTACTCTTTTGCCAAGCACCTTCACTGCTTATTGCGGCTTCACTGCTCATTGCGATTGGACAAGCCTTGATAATTGACTAATATGGATGGAAACCACAATCTTGGGACGCTTTGATTGCGGTTTCTATAAGTCTAGTTTACTTGTCACATTGACAAGTTCATTATTGTTTTGCGACAAATGGCAGTATAGGATCATTAAGCTGATTATTTATATGGCGAAATTTCATTCTCCAAAACCATTTATCTACAACACACTCTATTAGGATATATTAGGGGATTTTTACCGAAGATAGGCGTGTTTTTCTAATACAACGCAATTGGCAACTCAATCTTTAAGGCACATTAGCGATTGGCCTGTGAATTGGTCTATCTTTACTTTTCTTCCTAAATGCACAGGTATTAATCCTGCAAATTTAGGGAGCATAGACATAGCAATCACATTCTAAGCGATATTGAATATTCACTTATTTTTAGGCAAAATCAGATTTTCAAAATCATAAAAAAACTCAGCGAGAGTTACGTCTAGCCCTGTACAAATCCGATACAAGTTTGCCAGTGTAACATTTGTTTCACCACGCTCTACGCGCCCAATAAATGATCTGTGAACACCAACTATATCGGCTAATCTTTCTTGGGAAAGTTCGCTTCTTTGTGTGCGAAGTTCTCGCACTCGCTGTCCGAATGCGCTGGCAAGCTCATCACTAGTTGGGTTGTGTTTAAGCATAAGCTAATTGACTTCCATACTTGTCTATGATATTCTTTTGCTACGTTTACGTCTACAACTCAAATGTAGCAATAAACGGGTAAACTATATTGAACGCCCCCGAAAGGTGACTTCAACACCTGACGGGAGCTAACCAACCTAGCTGAGTTACCAGCATGGAAGGCTAAAACGATTCTAACTTTTTGGGTCGTCAATTGCTATTCCTAGCGGTTGGCGACTTTTTATTTATCTGAAGGCATTTTCTCAGAAAGGAACATATGTATGACCGCTCAAAGAATGAACCATTCAATTTGCCAAAGCCAAGTGTTGTTATTGGCGAGGTTTTACCATGTGAGGATCTTCGACAACGGTTGCGAAACATTTACACAATAGCCATTACCAGATACGAGAAAAAACGAATTTTTGAGAAACCCGTAGAAGAAGGGAACGACGTATGAGTAACCTTGTAGCTATTTATAATCGTGTATCAACCGACGAACAAGGCAAAGGGTACAGTCTTGAAACTCAACTTGAAGGGTGTCGTGAATACGTCCAAAAATGCAATGACGTTATTGTGGGTGAGTTTGCTGATGATTATACCGGGACAAAACTTGACCGCCCGGAACTCGACAAAGTACGCGAGTTAGCACGGGCAGGTTCGATAAACAAGGTTGTTGCCTTTGAACTTGATCGTCTTGCGCGTGGGATGGTCAAACAAATTCTCCTTGAGGAAGAATTCGCAAAATGGGACGTAAAAGTTGAATATGTCCTTGCCGAGTATGAAGATAATCCAGAGGGAAGACTTCAGAAAAATGTCCGAGCTGTAGTTGCGGAATATGAACGCGAAAAGATTATTGAGCGATCAATACGCGGCAAACGAGGTCGAGCAAAAGCAGGGCAAATCAATCCCGGCAGAGTGGCAAAGTACGGTTTTGACTATGTTCCAAACCCCGACGGGCATAAAGGCAGTTATGTTATCAATAGCCAAGAGGCAAGGGTCGTCAATCTGATTTATACATGGTATGTCATAGGAGACGAGAACGGGCAACGATTCGGGATGAACAAAATCGCCAAGCGCCTTTCTGAAATGAAAATCCCTACTCGTTATGATGGTATCAATACGAAGGGCAAACGCAGTGCCAAAACTAGACCCACAGGAATGTGGGGTGAAAGCACCATTCGAGAAATCCTTATGTCAGAAATATATGCTGGCACACACTACTATAATCGCTTGAACCCAAAACGCGCATCAGGAGAACCGAGAGTTAGGGATCGCAGTGAATGGATAGCCATTGACGTTCCAGCAATTATCAGTAGAGAAATATGGGAAACCGCACAGCGTTTGAGGGATGAAAACAAAAAGCGGGCTATTCGCAATACTCAATACTCGTATCTTATGCGCGGTAGATTGCGGTGTGCGAAATGTGGACACATCATGGGGTGTCGTACCGATAATCGTACTAAGGTACTACGAGGAGAATATGTTTGCAATAGAGGTAAAACCTATGACCATCATGACGACCTAAAGACCCCAATTTGCCGAGGTAATGTAAAGTCAACCATTATTGATGAGGCTATTTGGAAAGAAATCAAAGCGGTTCTTCAATCACCAGATGTGATTATTGACGCTCTGCAACAAGAGGCACACGAACATGAAGCTGCAACCACCATTATTCATGATCGGTTGGAAATTGCTGAAAGCCAACTTAAAAGTTTTGTCAGTCAGCGCGAACGTCTGTTAAATCTTTACTTGAATGGAGATGTTCCACGAGATTTACTAGATGAAAAAATGGCTGAAATTAAACTAACAATCGGTAAGTTTGAAACTGAAGTATTTTCACTGCGCGATCAACTCAACAGGTCAACACCTAAAACCACAGACATTGAAAACATCAAGAAATTCTGTGAGAAGGTACAAGGTGGGCTTGATGAATTTACTTTTGAGGATAAGCAGATGATTATTGAGTCTTTGAACGTGACTGCATTGGTAACGCGCGATGAGAACGGGGTACGGCTTGTATTGAGTGGGTATTTTCCAAAAATTACAACTGACACAATTGACCACAAAACACCATGGTGATACGTCCGTTTTCCATTAGATGGGCGGAGGTTTCGTTTCCGCTGCCGGTTCCATCAAGGTAGGCGACTTGCATGTCCGAGAGGATACGGAAGCAGTCATAGCCTTTGGGTGAGACATTGACATGCCCTTCCCCGCTCAAGGGTGCGCTGGCGACAAAAAATATATGCTGCTTCTGGATAAACGCTTGCAGCGGTGGGGTAATTGAATCGTGTACCTTAGCCATTTATGTTTCCTTGTGTATCACTTACGTATTTTGGGGCACTCCCCAGATCATGACATCGCCATTTAGGAAAGCGGCTGCCAGAAACCGATCATCAGGGCTAAACTCAAGATCACGAATAGAACCCCTGAGATTGGGAACCGTCTTGATAACTGCCCCAGTTGACAGGTCAACAAACTCTAACGAATCCTTCCAACCACTCGCCAGCAGATCGCCCGAATGATTAAAGGCAATACCGAATGCGCCACCACTTCGGTTCATCTCAATGATAAGCCGCGATTCATTTAAGTTCCATAGGGCTAAACTTAGACCATTACGAACAGCAATATAGTTGCCTTGAGCGTCAAATTTTATCTCACCAGTTTTAGTCTTAACGAGATGTTTGATACTGTTATTGTGAAAGTCCCATAGATAAGCGCCTGTATCTGTTCCAAAAGCGAGTAAGTTCGAATCCAGACTAAAAGCCATTGGTGAGTATGGGAGGTTAATATCGGATGCAATTTCGGAGATGGTTGTCCCCGTTGTGGCATCCCATACTTGAACAGTTCCATTTCCATCGTCCGTTGCTAAAAGATTATTAAAATCGCCAGCGAGTCCCGATTTATAGGTTTGCTTGGTAAAGTGACTGACGGGCTGTTGTGTTTCCGTGTCGATCAAGCGGATTTCATTTTTTACCTGATAGGCGATCATCTCTCCTCGAGCGATAAAGACCGCCGGCTCATGTGGAGTGTCCAAGCTATAAAGGAGTTGGAACGGATTTGTTTTCCACACTTCTGCCCCTCGCGATTGGTTCACGATGATGAATTCACCGTTCTCGCTAAAAGTAACACTGGTCACGGTATCCCCAGTGTATTTTGTGTGGAATACGGCTATGTCACTGCTCCAGCTTTGACCATCATTTTGTAGGCTTATTCCCCAAAGAGAACCACAACTGGACGGTCCACCACCACTAGAGCTAAGGTCATAGGAAACAACCCGCCCCGAAGCGATCAACAACTGACCATCGGGGCTAAAGGTTACGTCGAGGCGCGGTTGTGAAGTCCCGCCGGTTGCTTCTACGTTATATATGGTTTCCAAAGATGAAATTGTTTTTGTGTTAATTGGAATGTAGGGATGAGCTGAAGTGCTGTAAGAAGTTCTTGCACCAGACCACTGACAGTAGTCAATGACGTAAGTTGCATAGTTAATGATCCCAACTGTACACGAACAGAGGAACATAAGAATAACGAGAGCTTTTACAAACCTCTTCACCTTATTTCCTTAATGACTACGCGAATTTTTGTATGTTTTTGAAGTAGATTTGTTGGTTTATCCGCCACGTGCCCAGTCGATGGTTTCCGCCATGCCTTCGTCGATGCCGATACGCGGTGACCACCCTAGCAGTTGGTAAGCACGGCTGATGTCGGCGGCTGAAACGCGCATGTCACCGGCTTGGGCAGTGCGGTACTCAACCGGATAGGTATCACGGGTGTGACCGAACGCGGCGAGTACCAGATCAGCCAATTGGTTGACCGAGGTGGGCTGGCCGGTGCCGATGTTGATGACCTGCCCGAAGCTCACTGCCGAGTCCAGTGCGTTCACCCATGCGCGGGCGACATCCGTCACATGGACGAAATCGCGTGCTTGCTTACCATCGGAATAAATGACAATCGGTTCACCGCGCAGCACCTTACCCACGAAAATGGCGAACACGCCCTGATAGGCGTTGGTCAGGCTCTGGCGCGGGCCATACACGTTGAACATGCGGAATGAAGTCACGTTGAACTTAAAATCGAGGTCGGGGCGCATAGCTGTGGCATGGATATAGCGTTCAGCAGCGTACTTGGTGATGGCATAGTACGAGATAGGGTCGGCGGGTGTGGTCTCCGGCGTGGGCGTGATGGGCGACGCGCCGTAGATCGTCATACTGCTGGCGAACAGCAGCCGCGAGACCCGATGGTTGATACACGCTTGTAAAACGCGGATCGTGCCGAGTGTGTTGATGCTCAGGTCAGCCGAGGGATCAGCGAACGACAAGCTGATCGAGGCTTGCCCCGCGATGTGCATCACCGCGTCGATACCGCCCGCGAAAACACTGTCGAGCAGCGCCGCGTCGGTGACATCACCCTGAATAAAATCCGCGCCCGACGGCACATTGTCGATCTTGCCGGTATTGAGGTTGTCGAGCGCGATCACCTCATAG
>Ga0209460_1001875_pt1 | contig 10653 bp, 5 predicted proteins | sample EBPBio132013_DNA_FD_185868 | JGI IMG/M metagenome (GOLD analysis project Ga0209460, IMG submission 185868) | Wastewater treatment Type I Accumulibacter community from EBPR Bioreactor in Madison, WI, USA - Reactor 2_5/13/2013_ DNA (SPAdes)... | ecosystem: Engineered > Bioreactor > EBPR >...
CCAATAAATGTGAGATTACTATTGGTTTCTTGATAGGTGCCGAGCGGAATCTGACTCGTCGGCGCAAGGATTTGAATGGCATCCAGATCGACAGCCGATGTCGAAAGACTGCGGATGCTCACTTGATGAACATCGTTGGAAAGATCTTCAAAGATTTGGGATGACGACCATAGCACGGTCGGGCTGTAGTTGGATACGGTTTGGCAGGCAAGATCAATACAGACAAGAACCGGGCCACGGGTCGCAGTCTTGGTGCGGTACATTACAAACCCATCACCATCGAAGGCAAACCGCACGATAGCATTTTTCATCGTAGTGGTAGACAGGGTACCACCATTCGCGTTTGTGGTGTTGAAATCTGTCCAATCGCTACTGTAGTTTATGTGATCTGCACGGTCATCGTAGAAGCCACGCTCAAGAATGGTACCCGGCGCAGGAGCCGGTTGGGGGATGAAGTTAGCGGTGATGGTTGTCGGGCCAGTAATGGTATAGGTGGTGTTTACATCACCGGTTGGGCCGCCACTCCAGCCGTTGAAGATATATCCCGGTTCGGCAACAGCGCTGAGTGAGATGATTTGGCCGCTTAAGAATTTACCCATGTTACAGCCGATTGAGCGCGGAACAGGTTGTTCGACGGAACCATTACCGCTGATGTTGAGTGTGACACCATTACAGCTAGGGTTGTCGATCTGAACATTACTAGCAATGATTGCTTCAAGCATTTCATTGGTGACACGGCGGAAGAAATTATTCACATATTGGGGTGAACATTGTGCGCCGGGGGTTGACTGACAGGAATCCAGATACCAGTAAGGATTCGTGTTATAGCTGTGGCTGAGAACACCTGTAATGATGTACTTCGTGTTAACGTTGTCATATTCATAGAGTGGGGAACCGCTTTGCCCTCCGAATGTGTCAATTTGGGAGCCAATTAAATAAGTCGAAAGTAGGAAGCCGTCGATTGCCCCCGCGCTTCCCCATTGAGTTGAGCCTTGACCATCCGAAACTACATTTGCCCATTGTGGTGAGGAATATGAAGCTGGACAATAGGTGACGGTACCGCCAGTATAGACGCATTTATCACCGGGATAACCAGCATTGAAGTAGGTTCCAACTTCAAATTTAAGGTAGTTATCCGAATAAGCACTAATCGACATTGGCGGTATCGAGAATGAGCTGTCCAACTTCAACAGCGCCCAGTCATAATTCACATCCGCACAGCTAAAACCACAAGCCGCTGTATTGGTGTTCACCCATACCGGTGGCACATATGCAATGGAGGCTGATGTATATCCATACGGTTCATCAAATGGGCCTCTCTTCCCCGGAATGACCCAGATGTCGTCTGAGTAAACACCTTCATCATAAACACAGTGACCCGCAGTTAGGACATACAGCGGCGCAATTAAAGATCCGCTGCACATATATTGAAAGCCGCCACTGGTAAACTCGATTTTTACGATAGCCGAGTTGGGAGATTGAGTCGTATTAGTGATACGCCCGCGCGTATCAGGGCCGATTACTGCCAGCGGTTCGATCTTATCGCCTTCGGCGGCTGCGCCACCGGGAACGGGTGTCGCCCGCTGCGACGTGTCGCTTGCAGGCGCTTGGTTGCCAAACGTGAGGATTTGACCGTTGAATTCCAGCGGATGACCCGCGCCGAGGTTGAGCGCGACAATACCCGAAACTTCGGCTGCCGCGAAACTCGTACCACTGACGGTCACGTAATCTTGATTATTGCTCGTCGTTAAAATATCGCGACCGGGAGCAAGCGTATCAAGCTGGGGCAGGTGAGCGCTAAAACTGCTGCGTTCGAGATTGGAATCGACCGAACCGACTGAAATGACGGATTCGTATGCAGCAGGATAAAGAATGTTGCTGCCTGTGTTGCCTGCTGCCGCTACGACCACCACATCATGTTCGGCGGCGTAGTGAATGGCATTTTCGAGGATAGTGGAAGGGTTCGCACCACCGACCGAAAGGTTAATGACCTGTGCGCCTTCATCCACCGCGCGTACAATCGCTGCCGCAACGTTCGAGTAGGTGCCTAACCCCTGCGCGTCTAAAATACGGAACGGCATAATCATGGCATTCGGGGCGACACCTGCGATACCGATGTTGTCATCAATGTTGGCGGCAATGATACCGGCAATATCGCAGCCATGACCATATTCATCTTGTGGGGTCGCATCATTTTGCACGAAGTCCCAACCGGCGAGGATACGCCCTTGCAGATCAGGATGATCCGCGCAGAGACCACTATCGATGACTGCCACTTTGACTTGTGGCGCATCAGCAGAGAGTATATTCCATGCATCAGCCGCTTTGACCACCGGCAGCGCCCATTGTTGGGCAAAGAACGGGTCGCTGGGCGGGAGGCTCACCTGAGCGCTCACAACATAATCCGGTTCGCTGCTAATAATTTGCGAGGCTTCCGGCAGAGGCAGCGCGGCCTGTGCGGCAGGAATACTGACCACAACAGTGTTCAGGGTGTTGATTTGTTGAGTGACCGTACCACCGATGGATGCGATGTAAGCATCAATATCGGCGGGTTTAGTATGTGGCTCAAATTGGAGAACGATCTGGTTTGGAACCGGGTTATGGTCAATAGGTACTACTGGTTCAAGAGCCTGCGAACCGTCGATTTGCGGTTCAATAAGCTGGGAAATTGTGATCGGGCGACGTTCGCGAATTGGCTGTTCACTAGTCGTCGTTGGGACAACTGCAATCGCTGGTGATTCACTTTGGACTGCTGTCTCAGCCTCCGTATTCACAGGATTGGCTACAGATGCGGAATTTTCCACACTGACAATTTCACCATCCGGCATTGGTGTCGCCGCGACCGGCAGTACCATCTGGGTAGGCAGAATATCAGCGGGGGAGGCCGTAGGTGCAGCCGTCGAGACGACGAATGCCACGATCAGTCCTAACTCGATAAATAACCCAAAACCAATTAGACGCAAAAAACGAGATTTGTTTAACATGGATGATTCTCTAAGAATTGCTCATGAATAGGAGGCATTAACCGCCAAAACACGAAGATTACGAGAAGTATATGAACTGCCGATTGTAGAATACAACATTTTACCTAAATAATACCTAACATTATTATAAGGCTGCAATCGGGATGTAAAACCTTTTGAAGTATGAATAATGTAAAAGAGAGTCGCTGGTTGACTCTCTTTTCTTGCGTGCATTAAAGTGCTGATAGGATTATTCGTAGCGCAGTACGTTGGTTACCCGTTCGCTGACAGCGGTACGTGCGCTCAGGAATGTAGCCACCCATGCGATTAAGACTGCGGTGACGAGCAATGCAATCGCAACAGGGGTCGCGTCAGGGGGTATGATCTGGGTGATGCTCGCGCCGAGTGCCGTCAAGATGCCGATACCGAGGGCGCTAAGGCCGATACCCAGCAGACTGCCTAACAAACTAACCAGTGTATTTTCCAGCAGCATGACAACCAGTACACGTCGTCCCTTAAGGCCGACTGCTTTCAGGATACCGATTTGTCGTCTGCGTTCCAGTGTAGCTAACGCGACGGTATTCGCCATAATGACGGCTGCTGCACCGAGCGACAAGATGCCAACCAGAATGGGAATAGCGCTCATCTGATTGATAAATCGGGTAATCACGTTATCGATGAAGGTGACATCAATAGAATACACCAGTGGGATGCTGTTGAGAGCGAGTAGAACTTTATTCAGCGAGTCAGCTTCTACATTGGCGATGGTGAAGGGGAATGATGACTGTCCGCTGCTGATTACGCCCGTTGGAATTTGCAAGTCGCTGCCTCCCATGTAGAGAATCTGCATGTTGTTCCCATTCGGAGCTTCTACTAGCCCGACAATTTCAAATGCCGTGAGGCGGTCGTTCACTTCGACGCTGATGTGAGAGCCAACTCCGATGTTTAGCGCTTGCAAGCGGGGTAGGTTAGCGAGTACTGCAACTGGCTTCCCATCATCATCCGGTGTAAGCGGTCGTCCGGCGATGATCGTTCCCGTAGAGCTAATGGGATTGGTGGTGTCGCGGATGCTAATCTGTAAGGTGTAATCCGTGAACACAATCGTATTGGGACCATCAAACTCGTATTCTGCTGACGGTTCCGGTGCATCCGGTAATTCGACTGTGCGACCGTCCACATCTCGGATAACACCGAATGACATGGTGAAACGGGTTCGTGAAATTACACCTTCTTGATTCGAGAGTACCCGATCAACGAGTGGATTGCTGATGCTAGACGGTAACACCGCAAACACCATGACATTACCGCCCAGTTGTTGGCTCAGTGTGAATTGGATGAGCTGCCGGATACCCGCGCCGAAGAAAGCGATGCTGCTGAGTGCGAACATACCCGCCGCGAGTGCCAGCAGAGTCGTTGCCGTGCGGGTGCGATGGGTGGTTAAGTTACGCAGTGCAAGGCGTAAGTCAATAAAGCCGAACGCTGGCAGCTTACCGATCAACCAGACGATGACCCACAACATGCCTATGAGGATACCTAAGATGAGTAGGGTTGCACCTACCATGATGATGCCTGAAACGAATGCGTTTGGTGAACGCCCATTGGTCACGTTGAACGCGGGAAGCAGCATTTGTCCGGCGATCAGCCCAAGTACGACGACGACCAGAATAATCATGCCGAAGGATTGTAGGCAGCCCAAGCGGGGGACACTGCTTTCGTTGGGACGGAGGATAATTGCTGGACGCACCTTCACGGCGATGAGTACCGGAATGATGCCAAAGACTGCGGTGATGAGGATGCCGACTGCTGAACCGAAAAGTATGGCTTCCGGGTAAATGCGCCACGAAAGCGGCTGTTGTATGAGCGCTTGACCATACGCATTCGTTAGCCCACTGAGCAGTACACCGAATACGCCACCGAGGAGGCTGCCAGCCACCCCCAACAACACCGCCTCTGCCATGAACATGGCTGCAATCTGCCCGCCTTTTAAGCCGAAGGTCTTGAGGGCGGCAATTTCATCGGTGCGGCGGCGCATCAGCACCAGCATGGTATTCATAATACCTACACCACCGATCAGCAGTGCGCCTAAGCCCAGTACCACGATGAAACTGCCGAGTACATCTGCGATTTGTTGGTTATCTTTAATTGCTTCAGTAACCGTGCGTGTTTGGTAGTAGAGTCGGGTCGATACTAGAGCGTCAAGTTCTTGACGTGCTTGTTCAATGGCTGCGGGTGCAGGATTATTCAGGGCAATAGCAATATTCGTCGCATCTTGTTGTACCGGTAATTTCGCTTTCAAACTGTTGTCAAAGTAGGCGAAGCCAAAGAAGGCGGCGAAAATGTTCCGCAAGCCAGCTTCGGTGCTGGCAGGGACTATACCGCGCACAATAAATTCTTCTTCGGTGCCGCTCACCCGTACTGTATCACCCAGTTTGATATTCTGGTTACTCGCCATGTTGTCGCTAATAACGATCTCATTGCCACCTTGAAACAGATCGCGCAGCGGCACCCCAGCCGGCTCGACGGCACGAATGTCGTCAGTCGGCGGGTACGTTTGAGGGTCGACGAAGTAGGTGGTAATAATTTGAGGCCGACCTACTGTGTCGAAATTCAAGGACGTGACTTGTAAGTTGCCTGCCTGCGTTGAAGCCGAGACTTTTGCATTGTTTTCGGCTGCCCATGCTTCTACTTTTTCGACATCACTGGCTGTAAATGCATCAAAGTCATTCGGGTCGCCAAAGTTAAAACTGGGGTCGCCACCGAGTTCGAGAACAATGTCCCCGTGCATACTACTGCGGACGTTACCGGTCAGCGAGTCACCAATCGCTAGTCCGAGGCTGCGGAGCGCTACAACAGTTGCCACACCGGCGGCTACCGAAAAGAGCGCGAACGTTGACCAGCGGCGGCTGCGCCATAAATTGCGAAAAGCATATTGCAGGTAAAAATTAAGTTGTCTCATCGAGAGTCCTATCATGTGCTGTTGCTGCTATTGTGCTTGTACGCACCATAACATAGAAGGTTGCTCTGCGAAAATAAAAACACGCCACTAAACCCTAAGCGGCGTGTCATTAAATTGGGTTGACGAGTATCGGTATCTAAACTAACCCGAACCGAGCAGTGAACTCAAACCTTGTCCCGCGAGAATTGCTGCACCAACCAACGCGCCGAAATAGACGATTGTCGCCACCAGCGCCAGATAACCGAGCAGTACGAAAATGCCGTCACGTTGCAGCATTCCGACGGCCAAAAACAAGATAGCGAGCGCAGGAAGTGTATTCGAGAACGGAATTAGCCCAAAAGGAGCCATCAATAAGATTGCGCCGAGGATCAGCAGCAAACCATTCAGGCGGTTGATGGTCGCGCCATGTGTGAGCGCTAAAATGCGCGGACTCACGACTTTATCCAAACGGGTAAAAAGGGCAGCCCCTTTTTCCAGAGCCGGTATGAGGTGAATGCGCTCGATGGTGCGGTTCATCAAACGCGCGGGCAGCCACGGAACACGGTTGAAAGCAACGCCGATGCCGATCAGCGTAATGACCAATCCGAACACCGTGCTTACCCCCGGAATCGAAACGGGCAGCAGGAAAGGGATGGTTAAGAACATGCAAAAGACAAGCATTCCTTGCTCGCCAATCAGTTCAAGCAGTTCGCGTAGGCTGACGGTTGGCTGAGTGATAGAACTACTCATATATTGCAACGTTTCACCGAGGCTCTTTTCCGGGTTATGCAAGGGAACGGACATTAAATCTTCCTCCTGAAGGTTTTGCGATTAGATAAATGAAAAGCCGGATGCGATCCGGCCTTGATACACACTTGGGTCGTGAATGCCTTAATCGCCGCTGATTTGGACGCGGCTCTTATGCAACACTCGATGATTGTTTTTCGGCTTGGCGTTCTTTCCACAGGTGATACGCGGGAGGAGCAAGCGAGATAACGACAATTAGAACGATAATCGGCAGCAGGTATTTGTCGATGTTATCAGGCCCGATGATGGCTGCTAAGAAGTAACCGGCGACCGTAACACCAACCGCCCAAACGAAGCCACCAACGACGTTAAAGGTTACGAAGCGCGTGTACTTCATGTCACCAATGCCCGCGACGATGGGTGCAAAGGTACGTACGACCGGCACGAAGCGTGCAAGAATAATCGCCTTGCCACCGTGCTTTTCGTAAAATCCCTGTGCTTTGTACAGGTTTTTCTTGTTGAAAAGGCGCGAGTCTTCACGTTGGAACAGATGTTTACCAACGCGGCGACCGAAGGCATAACCGACACTATCACCGACTATTGCAGCAGCGAAGCAGCCGATAACGAGCAGGGTGAGCGAGAAAAAGGGCTGTTCGGCGGGGAGACCGAATTTGACGAGCAGTTCTTTACCCGCGTCGGATGCTAAAAATCCAGCAGTAAACAGTAGACTGTCACCGGGTAGGAAGAACCCGATTAGCAAGCCCGACTCTGCGAAAATAATGCCAAAGATCATCATGTAAGCGATGATTGGTCCACGTGTAATGATAAACTCGATCATGAACGATGTTCCTTAACTCGTGTCGATAGACAGACTTCTTAGCAATTTCCAAGAGCGCATTCAACCAGATGAACCTTACAAGTGGCTATCAGCTTATCTAGTCATACTATAACTGTGGAGAAGGTGAAACAAGACTTAAGTTTCAGCTTGGAGCCACAGCTCTAACTCGATTTCGTCGTGAATGGGAATGTTATCCATGCCGATAAACGGAATAGATGGTTTGATTTTGCGGGATGCATCAATCGCGCCTTGATAGACCGCTACCAACCGGAAGCCCCGCCGTTGGTAAAAGCCCAAAGCGGTGAGGTTATCGTTGCTGGTGATGAGCCAAAGGCGTTTGCAATTATGGTACGCGGCTTTTTGAACTACCGCTTCGATGAGCGCCCCGCCAACACCAATACGAACCATGAGCGAGTCGAGTGATACGATCTCACACTCGTCGCCTTTAATGTGATAGGTGACTAAGCCGACAAGTTGGTCGTCCCAGATCGCGAAATAGGCGGGCAACTGATCGGCTTCGTGGACGCACCCTCGACTGACGATTTGCACCGACCCCCACTGCGCTTCTAGGAATGCCGCAACCAATGGGCGCTCGTTTGCTTCGACCTGCCGGACCTCGAAGTTGAGCTTTATCGCCAAAATGACCTATTTTGCGTTGAGCTAAATCGTAAAATGCAGATTATACCTATTTTCGCTAATCATGTCTCATAACAATATGTTACGGAAACACCAACGGCTGTGTCATTCTTTTTCAAACGGCACACCATCAGCTTTGGGCGGGCTTGCCTTGCCAATCAATCCTGCGAGAACTACGATGGTCACGATATACGGCACCATTTGCAGGAACTGTGCCGGAATAGGCACCCCTAAAATTTGGAAGCGCTGCCCTAGTGCGTCCGAAAAACCGAACAGTAACCCACCCGCCGCCGCGCCAAAGGGTGTCCAATTGCCGAAGATCATGGCTGCCAGCGCAATGAACCCACGACCGGCAGTTTGGTTGTCGTCAAATGTGCCATTGGTTTCCAGTGTAAACCATGCTCCGGCTAGGCCAGCGATCATGCCGCTAATCAACACATTGATCCAGCGGTTACGGTTGACTTTGATGCCGAGAGTATCCGCCGCGTGGGGATTTTCTCCAACGGCGCGGGTACGCAGCCCCCAACGGGTGTAGTAGAGAATGATATGCGTCAGCACCACGAGGATAATCATGCTGTAAAAAATAGGCTTCCCGTTAAACAGGGATGGCCCCAGCACCGGAATATCAACAAGGCCGGGAATAGGCAGTGGGGGTAAGCGGTTGATGGCGGCTTCGGAGTTAATGAGGACTTCGCGACGCAGATAGCTGGTCAGGCCAATGGCTAAAATGTTAATGACCGTACCGCTAACAGTCTGGTTCGTTTTAAATGTAATCGACAACCATGCGTGCAGGGCGGCCATTAACCCACCGGCAACAATAGCCGCGACGACACCAAGTACCTGAGCCACACCAAAGTCGATACCGCTGCTAGCCAGTATGGTGTAGGCCACAAAGCCTAAGCACGCGCCCGTTAGCATCATCCCTTCGATACCGATGTTGACCACACCCGCACGTTCCGACCAGATACCGGCTATTGCCCCGATGACAACCGGTGTGGCGAGGCGGAAACTCTCGGTGAGCATCACCGTGACGTTTGAGCGTCCACCCGCAGCGATGATGACCAGAATCATCGGCACGAACAGAAACCCGTTAATGAGCAGCCACCAGAACTGAATGCGTTTGAGCGCGGGAATGGGTAGCAAATTGACCACCCCACCCGCGATATACAGGAGGGCAACGACAACCGAAAAGCCGACCGTCGGCACTGGAACACCCGTTGTTCCGGTTGCGTCAATCGTTAGGAGGGTAGTGACATCCGTCCCGTAGTTGCGCGGTACGGTGAGCAGAACCCACGCGCCGAGTATAATATACAGGACAGCAAATACCCCTTTACGGGTGATTTTAATCCGGTCGCGCCAGCTTGTGCTTTCGGGTAAGACTGGAGCTATAGTCGGTGATGATGTGGTCATGGGTTAGCCTCCCCAGCCTTTGGCAGCGAACAACGTGCGTTCTTTTTCTTCGGCAGTGGCTTCTGGCACGCGCCACAGGAAACGGATGATTGCATCTGCTGCGATGAACATGATGATGAGCGCTTGAATAATTTTCACGAGGTCAATTGAGATGCTGGCACGGGTTTGCATGAGGCCGCCGCCGGAAATGAGTGCGCCCCAGAGCAGCCCTGCGGCGATCATATTGCGCGGGTTGTTGCGGGCGAGCAGTGCGACCGCAATCGCATCGAAGCCGACCCCGCCGAAGAAACCGGGAGTCATATTGAAGTGAACACCCGCGATTTCGATACCCCCTGCCAAGCCTGCTAACGCGCCGCTGAGGGCCATCGCCAGCACGATATTCCACTGTACGTTCATCCCCGCGTAACGTGCCGCGTCGGGGTTCGCCCCAACGGTACGCAGTTCAAAGCCGGGTGTCGTGCGGTCAAGAAACCATTCGGTGAACCAAACAGCGGCCACCATTAAAATCAAACCGACGTGTAGCAAGCTGTTGACGGTGAGCCAAGCGAGGGCGATGCCCGCCACAAAAATCAATATACCGCTGACGATAGGGCGAATGATGAGGGAGGGTTTATTCCTTATTTGTTCCCTGCGCTGCCATAGTCCGATGATAACTGTGAGGACTGCGGCTGCGACGAACCACAGCGGCGAGATTTGGTTAAAGGTTGGGATGCGAAACTGTGGTGGGATGTAAGGCGTGCGGGGGACACTGGCGGTTGTATCGAGGAGGATGACTGGATTGGTTGACTTGATGAGCCAATCCACCAGATTGATAGCGATAAAGTTCAACATGATAGTGTTGATGACTTCATGTGCGCCGGTATAGGCTTTCAATAATCCCGGTATAGCTCCCCAGAGCATCCCACCGATGATCCCCGCGATAATCGACAGAACAATATGTGGAATCGGCGAAATATCCGCGAACAGTGGCGAGAAACCGACCCAAGCCGTGATGATGCCGCCCGCATACAATTGGCCTTCCGCGCCGATATTGAACAAACCGGCCTTAAAGCCAAGCGCCACAGCTAAACCAGCGATCACAAACGGAATGGAGCGGACGATCATGCTTTCCAGCGTGCCGGGAT
>Ga0209460_1001882_pt1 | contig 10616 bp, 9 predicted proteins | sample EBPBio132013_DNA_FD_185868 | JGI IMG/M metagenome (GOLD analysis project Ga0209460, IMG submission 185868) | Wastewater treatment Type I Accumulibacter community from EBPR Bioreactor in Madison, WI, USA - Reactor 2_5/13/2013_ DNA (SPAdes)... | ecosystem: Engineered > Bioreactor > EBPR >...
CGAGCATGCGCCTGGCCGCCTCGTGGAAGTCCGGAGCCCGATCGAGGAGCTTTCGCACGAAGGCCTCGCCCGCCGTGCCGTAAGCGTGCAGGCTCGCGTCCTTCAGGCGCTGTGAGAAGGCCGCGCCATCGGAGCTGCCGTGCAACTGATCGAACGCGCAGTAAGGGCGGCCGCCAGCCTCGAAGTCGATGATCCTCACGTCTTGCCCCTGCTTCGCCTGCCGGCCGTCCTCGGCGATCCTGTCGGCGATGCTGGCTTTGCCGGTCGAGAGGATGGCCACGCGCCAGCAGTTTGCGGTAGCGGCTGGTCCGACACCGCTCGCGCGCCGCTTCGCGACACCGCTGCCGAGGGTGGAGACGGCCCTGTAAAGGTCGCGTCCTGAGAGTCCCCCGGCTTCCTCGATCGCGAGCAGCATCGAGTTGGCGCCGAGCGCGGCGCCCTCCAGGGCACTGGGCGTCGCGCGCCAGTTGCCCGCCCGGTCGGGACGGCCCCAGACCGAGGCCGCGGCCTTGAGGATGCCCGACGTGCCGCTGGTGGAGTCGCCCCGCAGATGCAGGCCGCCGCCGGCCTCGCCGAGAAGCTCAACGAGCGGCCCTGCCAGGGCCAGCGAAATGGCGACGATCAGCAGAGGGTTGCCGGCGCAAAGGGCAGCCACATGCTGCCGCCAGTCAGCAAGTGCACCGGATGACAGCTGACCCGCCGACGGTTCCAGACCCGTCTCGCCGGTGAAGTGAACTCGTCCGTCGCCGAGAATGCGCCCGTCGCACAGCACGAACGATCGGCAGGACCGATCGGTCCAGCCGAACCTGTCCGTCGCAGTCAGCGTCAGCGGCACCCTCCAGTCGCGCACGAGGCGAAGGAACGCGTCATGGGCCTTCGGCCCACGGCGGAGCCAGAAACCGCGATCCGCGAGATCGCGGCGGACTTTCCGCAGGTCGGTCTCGAGTTCGCGGTTGAAGAGGGAGACCATCTGCCGCCGGCCGCGATCATCCTCGAACACGATGACCCGGCCACGGTTGCGGCCGGCCGGATCCTCGAATGCTGCCGTCACGGTCAGGGACGAGCACAGCCAGTAGGCATCTGTCGCCCCGCGCTCCGCTGCCTCGTAGATGCCGTCGGGACGGCATTCGAATCCGGCCGGAATCCCCTCGGTGCTCAGGGTCGGGCCCGAGAAACGTTCTTCGATCGCGAAGGCCGAGTTCTCATCCATGGATGTCATGGGGCACCTCAGACCGCCCAGCCGAAGCTGAACGCGAAGCTGGCGGTAAAGCTGCTCTCGTGATCGAGCAGATCCTTCAGACGCCACCGCGTCACATTCGGCCCAATTTTCAGCGGGCGCGGCAGGTCTCCGGACCGGGACCAGCGCCAGACCGTGTCGACGGAAATGCCGTAGCGTTCCGCGACCTGCGCAACGTTGATGAAGAGGAGATCGGGATTGGTGGCGAGAGACATATCAGTTCCTTCTGATGACTTTGATGTCAGAAGGCGGCGCTTCTAACTGCCGGCGCTATAGCGATCCGACCATCGGGATGACTGAGATTTTTGTGGATAAGTCCAAAATAGTTCGCTGCTCTCGCGGCCGCCTGCGAACTTGGCGTGGTGTGAGCTGTGCGGGCGGGTTCAAGCCATTGCATCTTTGTGGGTAAGGTTGTTGGTCGCTGAAGCTTACGGTATAAAATTAGTTAAATATCAGTATGTTACTTTATAACTGGCGGAAGGGGTGGGATTCGAACCCACGGATGCTTGCACATCGGCGGTTTTCAAGACCGCTGCAATCGACCACTCTGCCACCCTTCCGTCGCGCAGCGGTGGAACCGCCGCCCCGCTCCGGCCTCACGGCCCGGCTCGGGTCATCGGCTTAGCGTGGCTCACGCGATTCTGAAAGGTTTCAAGCGCGCTGAATTCCGCGCGAAAGGCCGGCCAGCCTTTTCTTGTCGGCTGAGAGCCGCTAGACTCCGCGCGAATTCGCGGCGAACACGACGGAACTGCCGCGAAACGTGAGGCGGGCAAAGGGCGGTCGATGGCCACAGGGCTGGGCCGGCCCTTGCATTGGGCAGTCAGGCGCGGAGTACAATCGCGCAAACGGGGGCGACAATGAATCGGCAGGGATACGGGCTGCTTGCGGGCGCAGTGGGCGCGGCATTGGTCCTGGCGGGATGCCAGACCGGAAGTTCGTCCGTGTCCGGCAAATCCGCGGCGGGCGATGCGCAAGGCATCGTCACCATGGAAAAAGACATCGAATCGCCGGAAGCCTTCAACATGACCGGCGAGAGCCTCTGGGACGGGCGTCCGTCGCTTGGCGGTGTCTGGGTGGCGCATACCTCGGTCAAAGACCCGGAGCGCGTCCTGATCCGCAACACCAAGAACGGAAAGTCCGTTGTCGGCGCACTGTTCCGGCGCGAACGCGACAACCCCGGCCCGAGCGTGCAGGTGTCTTCAGATGCCGCCGAGGCGCTTGGCATGTTGGCGGGCCAACCCGCCAACCTGTCGATTGTCGCCCTTCGCCGGCAGGAGCTTGACCTGACGCCGGCGGCGGAAGTGACGCCGGAGACCGAAGCGGCGGCGGCGGCGGCCGCAACGGCGGACGAGAGCCCGGCAGAGGCGGATGCCGGCGCAGCGGCGGCGGCTCCCACAGCAGCGACCGTTGTCGCCAGCGACACGTCGACGACGACTGCGGAAGCGGCGGCCACTGACGCGGCGGCCGCCACAGACGCCGTCATCACCCCCGAGCCGAAGAAGAAGCGCGGCCTTTTCGGCGGACTTTTCAAGCGCAAGCCCAAGGTGGAAGACGCCATGGACGCCCCTGTCGCGGGCTCGGTGGCCGGCGGGCCAATTGATGAGGCGCCGCTCGACCCCGTCGTTGGTACCGCAGCGGCGGGAATTGCCGCAGCGGAGGCCAAAGGCGCCGCAGCGCCCGCCGCAGCCCCGGCGAAGCCGGCGTCGGCTGGCCCGGCGCTCAAGCGCGCCTATGTCCAGATCGGCATCTTCAGCACCGAGGCCAATGCCAAGCGCGCTGTCGACCAGATGCAGAAGGCCGGGCTTTCGGCGCGCTCGGTCCCTGACCAGAGCAATGGCAAGACCTATTGGCGGGTCATTGTCGGGCCGGCATCGAGCGAAGCGGACCGTACCGCGATGGCCGGCAAGGTCAAGGGGATCGGTTACCCGGATGCCTATCCGGTTTCGCAGTAGGAAGGAGTTTACAGCTGGTGATGATACGCCTCGCCGCAATCCTGTTCGCAGCCTTGGCCGCCACCCTGCCCGCCCGCGCCTTCGAAACGCTGGCCGGCGCGGCTTGGGTCTATGACCTCACGACCGACACAGTGCTTCTGGAGAAGAACGCGCGTGAAAAGTTGCCACCGGCATCGATGTCGAAGCTCATGACGGTCAACATGCTGTTCGAGGCGCTGCGCGACGGTCGGGTGGCACTCGATACCCAGTTCGCTGTTTCCAGCAAAGCCAAGTCGATGGGCGGATCGAAGATGTTCCTCGACGAGCGGGACCGGCCGACGGTCGAAGATCTGATACGCGGCATTATCGTGCATTCCGGCAATGACGCGACGGTGGTGGTCGCCGAGGGGCTGGCTGGCAGCGAAGACAACTTCGCCAAGCTGATGACGACGCGGGCGCGCGCGATCGGGCTCGAGGAATCAAGCTTCGGCAACGCTTCCGGTCTGCCCGACCCGCGCCAGTTGATGAGCGTCCGTGACCTCGGGCTGCTGGCCAAGCGGCTGATCAACGAGTTTCCGGAATACTACGGCTATTTTTCCATTACCTCCTTCACCTGGAAGGGCATCACCCAGCCCAACCGGGACCCACTGCTCTACCGCAACATCGGCGCCGACGGGCTGAAGACCGGCTTCACCGACGAATCCGGCTACGGTCTGGTCGGATCGGCCAAGCAGGGCGACCGGCGCGTGGTCTTCGTCATCGCCGGCCTGCCCGACGAAAAGACCCGTGCCGAAGAGGGCGAGCGCATTGTTAACTGGGCCTTTCGCGAATTTGTCCAGAAGACCGTAGCCACGAAAGGGACGGCGATCGCCGATGCAGATGTCTGGATGGGGTCAAGCCCCAAGGTGAGTCTGGTCATCGGGGAAGATGTGTCGATGCTTCTTCCCTCTCTCGCGCAGGAAAAGCTGACCGGCGAGGTGAAGTTCACCGGCCCGTTCGAGGCGCCGATAGCGGAGGGACAGAAGCTGGCCGACCTGACCATCTCGGTTCCGGGAATGGCACCGGCAGTCGTGCCACTCGTCGCTGGCCAGGCGGTGACGCGGGGGGGCTTCACCACCCGGCTCCGCACCGCCTTCGGCATACTCACCCGCCGCGTCATGGCCGAGGTCGGCAGCTGAGCCGGCGCAACATGTTCATCACCTTCGAAGGCATCGACGGGTCCGGCAAGTCCACGCAGGCACGGCTCCTCGCCGAAGCGCTGCGCGGCGATGGTCGCGACGTGGTCCTGACGCGCGAACCGGGCGGTAGCCCCGGCGCCGAGGAAATCCGCCGGCTGGTGCTTGAGGGCGACCCGGATCGCTGGTCGGCCGAAACCGAGATCCTCCTCTTTACCGCCGCGCGCCGCGACCATCTGGAGCGGCTGATCGACCCGGCCCTTGGCGCAGGGCGGATCGTCATCTCTGACCGTTTCGCCGATTCCACGCGGATGTATCAGGGCCTGTCGCGTGGCGATCTACGCGCGGTCGTCGACAAGCTCCACGCCCTGATGATCGGGCGCGAGCCGGACCTCACGTTCATAATCGACATGGACCCTGATGTGGGCCTTGCCCGCGCCCGAGGGCGCAACGGCTCCGAGGAGCGGTTCGAGGACTTCGGCGCGGCCTTGCAGCACCGGATGCGGCAGGGTTTCCTTGATCTGGCGCGCGAGTTTCCGGGCCGCTGCCGCGTCATCGACGGCAACCGCCCCGTCGAAACCGTCACCGCCGAGGTCGCGGGCATCGCCAGAGCCGCGCTCGGATGAGCGAGGAGGCGCTTCCCGAACCCGACCGGATCGAAGGCGCGCCGCATCCGCGCGAAACTCAGGTTCTGATCGGGCAGGGCACGGCAGAGGCGGAATTCCTCGATGCCTTCAACTCTGGCCGGCTCCACCACGCCTGGCTTTTGACCGGCGCCCTTGGCGTCGGCAAGGCGACCCTCGCCTGGAAGATCGCGCGGTTCCTGCTTGCGACGCCCGAGGCCGAGGAAGCCGGGCTTTTCGGCGACGCCCCGCCTGCCCCGGCAACGCTTGCCATTCCCGACGACCATCCGGTCGCGCGGCGGCTGGTGGCCGGCTCCGAAGGCCGCATCTTCGTTCTCCGCCGCGCCTGGGATGAGGATAAGAAGAAGCTGAAGACCGTCATCACCGTCGATGAGGTCCGAAGGCTCAGGAACTTCCTGCACCTCTCCGCCGCCGATGGCGGGCGCCGGGTGGTGATCGTCGATCCGGCGGACGAGATGAATCCGAACGCCGCGAATGCGCTTCTGAAGATGCTGGAGGAGCCGCCCGCAGGCGTGGTCTTCCTTCTCGTCAGCCACCGTCCCTCGGGCCTTCTGCCGACGATCCGGTCGCGCTGTCGCGAGCTTCGGCTTACCACCCTTGGGCCCCAGGACCTCGCGGCAGCGGTCGCGGCGGCGGGCGGCGATCAGGGCGACAGCGGCGCGCTCGCCGCCCTCGCGGCGGGATCGGTGGGCGAGGCGATCCGGCTAACCAATCTCGACGGGATCGAGACTTATCGGGCCCTTGTCGGGCTTTTCCGCGGCTCGACCGGCCCGCCGCATTGCGGCTCGCCGAAGCCGCCGCCCAGCGCGGCGCGGCGGAGCGGTTCGAGCTTTTGCTGGCGCTCTTCGATCTTTTCCTCGCGCGGCTCGCCCGCGCCGGGACGCTCGGCTTCGAAGGCGCGGAAGCGGCGCCCGGCGAGGCTGCCCTTTTCGCCCGGCTCGCCCCCGCGCCCGGCGCCGCCCGGGTCTGGGCTGAACTCCAACAAAGCCTTGGGGCGCGGGCGCGCCATGCGAGGGCGGTGAACCTCGACCCGGCGGCGACCGTGCTCGACATGGTGTTCCGCATCGATGAGACGGCGCGCGGACTTGCCGCTTGAGCCATGACCCCAAGGCGATTTTCAACGGCTGCGAAACGCGCTAAAGGCAAGCCATGACCGATCTCCCGCACCTGACCGACAGCCATTGTCACCTCGATTTCCCCGATTTCGGCGGCGATGTCGCGGGCCTTGTCGCGCGGGCAAAAGCGGCGGGCGTTCACCGCATGGTCACGATCTGCACGCGGCTCGACACCGAACCGGCAATCCGCACGATGGCCGAGGCGCATGACGGTCTTTTCTACGCTGCCGGCATCCACCCGATGCGGGCAGGGGAAGATCGCGTTACGACGGTCGATGAGCTTGTGGGCTTCGCGCGGCACCCGAAGTTCGTCGGCATCGGCGAGACGGGTCTCGACTACCACTACACCGCCGAAACCGCCGAGGCGCAGCAGGTCTCGCTCCGCATCCATATCGCGGCGGCGCGGGAGACCGGGCTGCCGCTCATCATCCACGCGCGGGATGCCGACGAGGACATGGCCCGCATCCTGACCGAGGAATACCGGAACGGCACCTATCCTTGCGTGATGCACTGCTTCTCTTCGGGGCCGGATCTGGCGCGGGCGGCGCTTGACCTTGGCTTTTACCTCTCCATGTCCGGGATCGCCGCCTTCCCCAAAAGTCAGGAGCTGCGCGACATCTTCGCCGCGGCCCCCATCGACCACATCCTTCTTGAAACCGACGCGCCCTACCTCGCGCCGCCGCCCTTCCGCGGCAAGCGCAACGAGCCGGCCTATGTCGCCCATACCGCGAAGGTCGGGGCCGGGATCTACGGCCTCAGCCTCGCCGAGTTCGCCCGCCAGACCGAGGCGAATTTCGACCGGCTCTTTACCCGCGCCGCGCTGGCGGCAAAGGCAGCCTGACATGGCGGCGATGCGCTTCACCATCCTCGGCTGCGGCTCCTCGGGCGGCGTGCCACGGATCGGCGAGGTCTGGGGCGACTGCGATCCCCTGAACCCGAAAAACCGCCGCACCCGCTGTTCGCTCCTGGTGGAGCGGATCGGCGAAGCGGGCGTGACCCGCATCCTGATCGACACCTCGCCCGACATGCGCGAACAGCTTCTGAGGGCCAGGGTCGCGACGGTCGATGCCGTCATCTACACCCATTCGCATGCCGATCATGTGAACGGTCTGGATGACCTTCGCCAGATCGTCTTCAACACGCACAGGCGCGTGCCGGTCTGGGCGGATGGCGCGACGCAGGACGCGCTGATGTCGCGCTTTTCCTATGCCTTCGCGCAGCCCGAAGGCTCCTCCTATCCGCCGATCTGCGACATGCACACCATTCGCGGCCCCTTCAGCATCGACGGCGCCGGCGGGGCGATCACGCTCCACCCCTTCCGCGTCCACCATGGCGATATCGACGCGCTCGGCTTCCGCATCGGCGATGCCGCCTATCTGCCGGACGTGCTGGAGATCCCCGATGACGCCTGGCCGTCGCTTGCCGGGCTTGACTGCCTGATCATTGACGCGCTCCGCCGCAAGCCGCATCCGACGCATGCCCATCTCGCCCTGACGCTCGAATGGATCGGCCGCGTCAAGCCGAAGCAGGCGGTGCTGACCAACATGCACATCGACCTCGACCATCGGGAGGTCGAGGCGGAAACGCCCGATCATGTCAGCGCCGCCTATGACGGGATGGTGCTGGACTTTCCGGCCTGACGGCCCGGCATGTTCGGATTGCCGCTCCAGACCCTGTTCGAAGTCACCCTGCCGGTCTTTCTGGTGATCGGCTTTGGCTATGCCGCCGTGCGGCTCAGGCTGTTCAGCGATGCCGCGGTCGACGGGTTGATGGTGTTCACCCAGCAGTTCGCCATCCCCTGCCTTCTCTTCCGCGCGATCTCGACGCTTGATCTGGCCCAGACCTTCGACTGGCGGCTGCTTGTCTCCTTCTACTCCGGCGCATCGGCGGGTTTCTTCGCCGGCCTCTTCGGCGCGCGCTTCCTGTTCGGGCGCCCCTGGCCCGACAGCGTGGCGATCGGGTTCTGCGGCCTCTTCTCCAACTCCTTGCTGCTCGGCCTGCCGATCACCGAACGCGCCTATGGCAGCGGCGCGCTGGCGCCGAACTATGCCATCATCGCCCTGCACTCGCCCTTCTGCTACATCCTCGGCATCTCGGCGATGGAGATCGCCCGCCACGGCGGTGGCGGCATCCTGTCGATGGCGCGGAACATCTTCGTTTCGGTCTTCCGCAACGCGCTCGTCATCGGCATCGCCTTGGGCTTTGCGTTCAACCTGAGCGGCACCGAGGTGCCCGCCGTCGCGGCGGAAGCGCTTGACCTGATGTCGAAAGCGGCGCTGCCGGCGGCACTTTTCGGACTGGGCGGCGTACTGGTCCGCTACCGGCCCGAGGGCGACCTGATGACGGTGCTGTTCGTCTGCGCCGTGTCTCTGGTCCTGCACCCGTTCGTGACCTGGGTTCTCGGGCAAGAGCTGGGCCTCGGCACCGGCGCGTTCCGGTCGGCCGTGCTGACAGCGGCCATGGCGCCCGGCGTCAACGCCTATATCTTCGCCAACATGTACGGCGTCGGAAAGCGCGTGGCGGCGACATCCGTTCTTGTCGCGACGGGGCTTTCGATCCTGACCGTCTCTGTCTGGCTGACGGTGCTGCCCTGAGGCGTCAGGAAGGCGACAGGCCGCGAAGCCGTTCGCTCCGGCGGCGCAGAAGCTCGACCGCGACGAGCAGACAGACCGAGAAGGTCACGAGGATCGTCGCCACCGCAAGGATCGCCGGGCTGATCTGCTCGCGGATGCCGTTCCACATCTGGCGCGGAATGGTCTGCTGTTCCGGCCCGCCGATCAGCAGGATCGCCACCACCTCGTCGAACGAGGTCACGAAGGCGAAAAGTGCGCCCGAGATCACCCCCGGCAGGATCAGCGGCATGATCACCCTAAAGAACGTCGTACGCGGATTCGCCCCGAGCGATGCCGCCGCGCGGGACAACGACTGGTCGAACCCCACGAGCGTCGCCGTCACCGTGATGATCACGAAGGGAATGCCCAGCATGGCATGCGACATGACGATGCCGGTATAGGTGCCCGTCAGCCGTCCGCACTGCACCTCGATCCCCACCCACTCCAAGGGCGCGCATGGGTTCGAATAGAAGAAGAACATGCCGATACCGGTGATGATGATCGGCACGATCATCGGCGAGATGAGGATCGCCATGATCGTGCGCCGCCAGGGCATCTCGGGTCGCGACAGGCCAAGCGCCGCCAGCGTGCCGAGAAAGGTGGCAAGCACCGTCGACCAGAAGCCGATGATGATCGAGTTCTTCGCGGCCCGGATCCAGGTGGCATTCGCCCAGACGTCAGCCCACCAGGACCCGTCGCGCGCCGCTTCCGGCGCCGCCATACCGAAGGTCAAGAGCCGGTCGTACCAGCGCATCGAGTAACCCGCCGGATCGAAGGCCAGCATCTTGTCGGTGAAGGTGAAGTAGGGCTCGGCGTTGAACGACAGCGGAATGACGATCAGGATCGGCGCCATCAGAAAGATGAAGATGAGCACACAGATCACGATGTAGGCGTAGTGCCAGATCCGTTCGAGGGGCGAGGCATAGATCGGAAGCGCCATGGTCCTACCCGAGCTTGAGGTTGTCGATGCCGATCAGCCGGTCGTAGAGCCAGTAAAGGATCAGGACCGAAAAGAGCAGCATCGTGGCGATCGCCGCGGCGAGCGACCAGTTGGCCTTCGACATATGGAAAGCGATCATGTTGGAAATCAGCTGCCCGTCGGCCCCGCCAACCAGCGCCGGCGTAATGTAGTAGCCCACCGCGAGGATGAAGACGAGCAGCACCCCTGCTCCCATGCCGGGAAGCGTCTGCGGCAGATAGACCCGCCGGAACGCCGTCCAACTGGTCGCGCCCAGCGACCGCGCCGCGCGCACGTACGAGGGTTTGATCGTCCGCATCACAGAGTAAAGCGGCAGGATCATGAAAGGCAGCAGCACATGGGTCATGGCGACGATGGTGCCGGTCTGGTTGTTGATCATCGTCAGCCGCCCGTCAGTGCCGATCAGCCCCAGCGCCACCAGCGCGTCGTTCACCACTCCCTGCTGCTGCAACAGCACGATCCATGACGTGGTGCGCACCAGAAGCGAGGTCCAGAACGGCAGCAGCACCAGGATCATCAGCAGGTTCGACTTCGACAGCGGAAGCGTCGCCAGAAGATGCGCGATGGGAAACGCCAGGACCAGGCAGATCAGCGTGATCAGGCCCGACAGAAAGAAAGTGCGCCAGAACAGGTAGAGATATATCCGTTCCTTTTCCGCCGTGCGCACGATCGCGCCGCTGTCGTCACGCTCGAAATCCGCCGCCAGAATATAGAAATCGCCGGTAATCGTGCCCGCCGACGACCGCATCGCCTGCCAGACCGCCGGATCGGCCCATTTCTCATCGAGCGCCAAAACCGCTTCCTTGTAAGGCGGTGCCAGCTTCGCGGCGTCGCGCGCCGACGAGGTGAACAACGACCGCGAGCCCGGTAGCACATAGTTGATGCGGGTGCCGACGGAGCCCTGTGCCTTGATCTCCTTCAGA
>Ga0209460_1001883_pt1 | contig 10605 bp, 8 predicted proteins | sample EBPBio132013_DNA_FD_185868 | JGI IMG/M metagenome (GOLD analysis project Ga0209460, IMG submission 185868) | Wastewater treatment Type I Accumulibacter community from EBPR Bioreactor in Madison, WI, USA - Reactor 2_5/13/2013_ DNA (SPAdes)... | ecosystem: Engineered > Bioreactor > EBPR >...
GCGTCCACAGTAGGGAAAAGGAGGGGGAAACCCTCGGAAAAGCCAGAAAATCAAGGAAATCCGGCTTTTTTGTTCCGCATAGTGAAATTCGCGGACTTGGCCGGAATCAAGTCCGACAGGCTGCTAGCGTCGTTCATGCTTGCCGAACCAGCCATTCTTTCAGTACTCGGCCAAAAACCTGGCCCTCGTCGAGCAGGCCCCGCCGCTTGAGCGCGGCGTCCGCTTCGGGCTTCGCTTCCCGGCTGATCTTCGCCAACAGCCGTCGCTCCCGCTCGGGCAGCGCCTGCCAGCATTCGCGCAGGCGCTGGAAAGCGTTTTCCTGGAATTCGTCGAGCGCGTCCGACGCGCTGTCGCGATTTCGCCGCGCATCCCACAGGTAGTGGCCGAGCAGGTTGAGGTAGAAGGGGTGGCGCCCAGCCCATTCGCGCATCGTCGCGCTATCGGCTGGCGTCAGAACGCTGTTGCCCAGAGCGATCAGCGGCGCAACGCCGGCCGGCTCGAGCAGCCCGACGCGTTGCACTTCGACACGGTTGAGCAACGGCGAGGTGAGCTGGTCCTCGCGCGCAATCTCGCCGATTTCGTGGCGCGTCGCGAACACCAGACAGATCCGCCCGAGCATGCCGCGCAGGCGCTCGAAGAAGCGGTGCGGCAGGTGGGCGAGAAGGCGCTCGGCTTCGTCGATCAGCAGCAGCGGCGCCAGCCCGCCCGGCGCCGCGTCGACCCAGTCGGAGAGGAGGTTGGCGGCTTCATCGGCGGCCAGTCCGGTGACTGTCGCTCCGCTCACCGCCTGGATCAGGGCGCTGCACGATTCGGCTTCCGCTCCTTCGCCACTAATGACGCGGACCATGCGGCCGGCCTCCAACGCGCCTTGCGCCCAGGTCTGCACGATCGACGACTTGCCGATGCGCGCGTCGCCGACCAGCGAAACACTGCCGCCGCGATCGAGCGCGTCCTGCAGCTTGCGCAGCAAGCGCTCGCGGCCGAAGAAGCGCGGCGGAATGACCGGCGTCCACGGGTCGAAGGGGTTCTCGGCAGGTGATTGTTCTGGAGCGACCGGGCGCAGGGGCTTTCGCCCGGTGATTCCCCAGACCAGCCGGTCGAGATTGTCCTCGTTCAGCCCCGGGCGCAGGTCGACCCAGGTTCGGAGGTTCATGAAGTCAGGAATTGCCGGATCTTTGCGCGGCGCTTCAGGCAGCAGGACTGGAATCAGCGGCCGACAATCGCCTACGCGGAGACTCAGCGCCAGTTCGACTTCTTCCTTTCCCCAGGGCCCCAGACCGTCCTCGCCTACCAGTGCGACAAAGCTCCGGCAACGCCGGACGGCATCGGCAATCAGCGGCTGCCAGTTCTGCCCCGGACACAATTGCTCTTCATCGAGCCACACCTTGAGATCGTAGCGCCGGAGCGCTACCGCCAATAACCGAACCGCCGGTTTGTCGCGGCTGTTGTGGCTCAGGAATACGTCGAAGCTGGCGGAGGGGTCAGCGGTGGCGTTCATCGGGCGGTTGGCAGGCACCGAGCAGGCGATGCGAGAGGCAGCGATGCATCACAGTATCTTCGGATGTTGCACTGGCGGTCAATGGCAGCTTTTGTCAAGGGGGCGGCACAAAAGCCGTCAGGCCGCATCCGACGATCAAGGCGTCCAGCGCCACGAGGCCGCTCAGCGAATTCACCCACTCCTGCCGCCGGAGATATCGCGCGGCAATGGCGCCACCGCCACCCAAGGCGCTGCTGCGGCTGCAGGTCCGGTTTCGATGGAAGAGCGGCCGCCCAAAGAATGGAGTTTTCGATCAGCTCACCGTCGGCTTCTGGCCGACTGCCGACGGACGCCATCCTGCGCCCACCGGCTGCTTCGCGTCGAGTAGCGGCCGGTCTAGCGAAAAAAGTGAGATGCGCAGCCGAATGACCGCTTACGGCTGATCGCTCCAAGTCAATGTCGGCTTTTAAGGAAAGCCGCGGCCGTCTGCTCCCCTGGCCGGGAGGTGGTCATTGGCCACCGCAGCGACGCCCGCAGGCTGTTACGTGGTAACGCCAAAGTGGCCACGCGACTACCGTTTCGTCGCCACCAGCCGTTCTTTCAGTTTCGACCAGCGCCGCTCCACCTGCTTACCCTTGACCGCCATGGCCAGTGCCCTCTTCTGCCCGACCAGCACCACCAGCCTCTTACCACGGGTGATCCCCGTGTAGATGAGGTTGCGCTTGAGCATCATGTAGTGCTGAGTCGAGATCGGGATGACCACCACCGGGTACTCGGAACCCTGTGATTTGTGGATCGTCGTCGCGTAACAGAGCACCAGCTCATCGAGTTCGCCAAACGGATAACTGACCACCCGGCCATCGAAGGCCACGGCGAGCTCCTCTTCGTCCTGGTCGACGCCGGTCACGAAGCCGATGTCACCGTTGAAAACATCCCGGTCGTAGTTGTTCTCAATCTGCATCACCTTGTCGCCGACGCTGAAGCGGTTGCCGAATTTGTCGACACTGTGCTCGCCGGGCGGATTGAGCACCGCCTGTAAAGCCTGGTTGATACCGCGAGCGCCGGTGATCCCCCGATTCATCGGGCACAGCACCTGAATGTCGCGGATCGAATCGACCTCGAATTTCCTGGGCAGGCGGGTCTGCACCAAGTCCACCACGGTTTGCGCAATGACTTCCGGTTCCTCAGCAGCAACGAGGTAGAAGTCCGATGCTTCTCCCTTCTCCGGCAGGCTGGGAAAGACACCTCGGTTGATCTGGTGGGCACTGCGCACGATTCGTGAGGTGGCCGCCTGGCGAAACACTTCGGTCAGCCGGATGACGGGGACGACACCCGAGTCAATGAGATCGGTCAGGAACTGGCCAGGGCCCACCGAGGGCAGTTGATCCACGTCACCGACAAGAATCACCGCCGTGCGGGTCGCCACGGCCTTGAGCAACTGGTTTGCCAACGGCACGTCGATCATCGAACATTCGTCGGCCACCAGAAGATCGCATTCGAGAGGATTGTCCGCGTTGCGCTTGAACTGACCATTGATCGGATTGATCTCCAGCAAGCGATGGATCGTCTTGGCTTCCAGACCGGTCGATTCGGACAGACGCTTGGCCGCCCTTCCCGTTGGCGCACACAGGAGGGGTTTGACGCCCTTGACGGTCATGATGGTCAGAATCGACTTCACCAGGGTGGTCTTCCCGACGCCGGGTCCGCCGGTGATCACCAGCAGCTTGGAAGACAGGGCGAGGCGGATGGCCTCTTTCTGGCTGTCGGCCAACTGGATAGAGAGCTTCTGCTCGACCCAGGGAATCGCTTTGTCGGCCTCGAAGGCAGGCAGGGTCGTCCCGCCCGCGTCAAGGCGCTGGATCTGGGCCGCGATCGATTGCTCGGCGTAGTACAGGGGCGCCAGGAAAACGCAGGCTTGGCCTTCGACGGTGTCGGGCAGCAATACCTCGTCGGCGACTTCTTGAGCGATCGCTGTTTCGATGATGGATTCCGCGATGTCGAGCAGCTTCACCGCCAGAGGCACCAGGTCGGCGTAGGGCAAGCCGCAGTGGCCCTGGCCCGAGGCTTCGGTGAGCGCGTAGGAAATACCGGCCTGGGCTCGCAAGGGCGAATCCTTGGCAATGCCAATCTTCTGGGCAATCGTGTCCGCCGAGAGGAAGCCTATGCCGCGAATATCCTGGGCCAATCGATAGGGGTTTTCCTGAACGATCTCGATGGCCCCCTGACCGTAGGTCTTGAAGATGCGCACCGCTCGGGAGGTGGAGACGCCATGCGCGTGCAGGAAGACCATGATGCTGCGAATCACCTTCTGGTCAGCCCAGCCGGAGGTGATCTTTCTGGCGCGGACTTCGCCGATGCCGGGAATTTCGCGAAGGCGTTCCGGTGACTGCTCGATGACGTCAAACACCGCCGCACCGAAGGCCTTCACCAGCTTGCCGGCATAGACGGGGCCGATGCCCTTGACCATGCCGGAACCGAGGTAGCGCTCGATGCCGGTCAAGGTGGTCGGCGGGTAGATTTTGACGAACACAGCGCGAAACTGCCGGCCGTGCTCGCGGTCGGTCACCCAGTTGCCGGAAGCGGACGCGTATTCGCCGGGAGAAACAACGGGGGCGTGGCCAATCAGGGTGATCAGTTCTCGCTCGCCCTTTACCTTCAGGCGCAGAACACAGAAACCGTTCTGCTCGTTGTGGAAGGTCACGCGTTCAACGAGGCCGGCGAGGCGGTCGAGGGTGGCGGCGTCAGACATGGAGAGGCGCGGTGATGCTACCCAAGGCGGCGCGCGAATCGACTGCGAACGGGCTTGGCGCTGGCTGCGCCTAGTCTGCCAAGGGCGTGCATCAGGCGGCCTGCTGAAGCGGTGCGTCCTTGACTGACGCCTCGACGCGCTCCCGCAGTTCCTTGCCAGCAGTGAAATGTGGCACGTACTTTTCGGGGACCGGAACCGCCACTCCGGTTCGTGGATTGCGCCCCGCCCTCGCTGGATGGTAGTTCAGCCGAAAACTTCCGAAACCACGGATTTCGACACGATCGCCTTGCGCCAGGGCGCGCCCGATGGCGTCGAGGATTTCCTTTACGGCGATGTCGGTATCCTTCACCGTCAGCGTCGGAAAACGGGAGGCGATGGCGGCGATCAGATCTGCGCGTGTCATGGTCGGCATTCTACCGTCTGGACTTGCGTTGGCTGTCATTGGCGGAGGGGGTTCAGAGAGACGAGCGCTGCCGGCACCGACGGCACCATCCCTTCTATCTTCGACGTCGCGACGGTCAGCGGTCGGCGGTGGAGCAGCAACTTGCCGCTTTCCGCTGATCGTCGCCTTGTTGGCCATGGGAGGAGGTCGCCAAGTGAACTCGCCGACTTGCGCGTCGACGCTTTGAGATCCCATCGCTCAACGACAGCTGTCGGCCGGCGAGCGATGTAGCGGCAGCGAAAGTTCGGCTGCCGCGAACGACAGCACACTGATCCGGAACCCGCCGTTCGACTCGATTGGCCGTCGACCCCGTCATTTCAGCGAAATACCGCGCAGACATCCCTGACGTGGCCGCGCAGCCAACGATGTGCTGGATCGGCATCCAGCCTTGGGTGCCAGAGCAATGAAACCGTGACCTCCGGTATGGTGACCGGGAGGGGAAAGCTATGCATTCCGGCACGTAGATTTCCCGTGTGTCGTTCGGGAACAGTGGCGATCAAGTCGGAGGCTCGAGCCAAGGCCAGCGCGGTCGAAAAGCCTCCGACAATCGTGACAATCTGCCGTCCCAGCCCAAGTGGCTTCAATGCTTCGTCAATCGGGCCTTCGCCAAGCACCCTGCGCGAAACGCCGATATGCCTGCCGGCCGCAAAACGAGAGGGCGAAATCTCACCCTGGCTAAAGGGGTGCCCCATTCGCACAACGCCAATGAAGCGGTCTCGGAACAATGTCTGCACACGCAGTTCCTGAGCCGTCGTCTTCCCCACAACGCCGGTTTCCAGATCGACGATCCCGTCGCGCAGTGCCGTGCTGTCCTTGTCGGGCTTCTGCACGAAGCAAAGCCGCGTACCAGGTGCTTCCTCGCCGACGCGGGCAATGAGCTCCGCTCCGAAGTTCTCCACAAAGCCCTCGCTGGTCCGGAGCGTGAACGTCCTATCCAGCTGTTTGAGGTTGAGCGTCTCGGTGGGGCGCAGCACGGCTTTTCCATCCTGCACGAGCTGGCTGACCCGCTCGCGTAGTTCGATCGCCCGTGGCGTGGGGACGAGACCGCGTCCGGCCCTGACCAGCAACGGATCGCCCATCGTCTCTCGCAATCGCGCCAGTGCCCGGCTCATCGCCGACGGGCTGAGCCGCAACCGTCTGGCAGCGCGCGCAACGCTGCCTTCGGCGAGCAACACATCAAGTGTGACCAGCAGGTTCAGATCGGGTGTCGACATGGATTAGTCCCAAGACCGCCTGGTTGTTATATGGCGTCAAACGCACGAATAAAGTGCAAATGATGCGTCTTCCGCCATGGTACGTAAAGGCTTATGTTGGTGACAGTTCCGATTCGGGAATCGTCACGACAAGGAGTTCATGATGAACGCAATCACTGCAGGACACGATGAAGCGGGATTTCAAAGCGCGGAACAGGCAGCATCGGTTCGCTGGGCGCTCGCCAGCCTTTCGCTAGCCGTCCTGCTATCGTCGCTCGGCACCAGCATCGCCAATGTGGCATTGCCAAACTTGGCGGGGGCATTCAATGCCTCCTTTCAGGAGGTCCAGTGGATCGTCCTCGCTTATCTCCTGGCCATCACCACCATGATCGTCAGCGTCGGACGGCTCGGTGACATCACCGGCCGCAAGCGGCTGCTATTCGCCGGAATCTTCCTGTTTACGGTGGCATCAAGCCTGTGCGGCGTCGCTCCCACGCTCGGGTTACTGATTGCTGCCCGCGCGCTGCAGGGTCTTGGCGCAGCCATCATGATGGCGCTCACCATGGCGTTTGTCGGTGAAACGGTTCCCAAGGCAAAGACCGGTAGCGCCATTGGGCTGCTCGGAACGATGTCCGCGATAGGTACCGCGTTCGGCCCATCACTCGGCGGCATGCTCATCGCCGGACTCGGGTGGCGGGCCATCTTTTTGATCAACTTGCCACTGGGTATCCTGGCTCTTTTCCTTGCACATCGCTACCTGCCGAATGATCGAAAGCGACTGAAAGCAGAGCGCCCCGGCTTCGACCATTTGGGCACGCTGCTGCTGGCACTGACACTCGCGGCATATGCGCTAGCCATGACGACCGGGCGCGGCAGTTTTGGCCCATTCAACGTCGCTCTGCTGTTGGCTTCTGTCTTTGGAGCCGGCCTCTTCTTGCTGGCCGAGAAACGGACAGCGTCCCCGTTGATTCACTTGGCGATGTTCCGCAATCTCGCGCTGACTTCGAGTCTCGCCACGAGCATGCTCGTCTCTACGGTGATGATGGCGACGCTGGTGGTCGGGCCGTTCTATCTTTCGCGTACCCTCGGGCTCGACGCCGCGCATGTTGGACTTGTCTTGTCCGTCGGCCCGCTTGTCGCTGCACTGACCGCCGTGCCAGCCGGACGCATGGCCGACCGGTTTGGGCCACCACGCATGATCACCATGGGGCTCCTCGGAATGACAGCGGGCGCCTTCACGCTGTCCATGCTGCCGACGATTTTGGGCATCCCTGGCTATGTCGCACCGATCGTCGTCCTCACCGCCAGCTACGCGCTGTTTCAGACCGCCAACAACACCAACGTCATGACGGATGTCGGCCCGGACCAGCGCGGCGCCATTTCCGGCATGCTCAACTTGTCACGCAACCTGGGACTGATTACCGGGGCTTCAGTCATGGGCGCTGTGTTCGCCCTCGCATCGGCGACGACCGACCTAACAACGGCACGCCCCGAGGCCGTTGCCAGCGGTATGCGCATGACGTTCTCAGTCGCGGCGGCGCTTCTTGTCGTCGCGCTCGCGATCGCGGCTGGAGCTTACCGTCGCACTTTGCGCAATCAGAAGCTTGTTCCGTAAGACGTACGTCGCCCCGGGTTCACAAAACGCAGGCCATCGTCAATTGCAGGGCATTCGGCCACTTTGTAGTCAGCAGGTTGCCAAAGCATTTGCGAGCGTCATGTGGCAGGTTTGGGTCCTATCCGGTCAGTCACCTTTCGCATGGCATGACCTGCCAAGCATACCGCTCGTTGTGGAAGGTGCCGCGTTAACGGGCCGGCCAAGCCGTGACCCTCAGCGGAGTGGCGGTCGCGCATCGGGCGCTGCGGGCAGGACGCTTGGTGACCGCTGGGAGTTGTCTTCGGCTTGCCCCTCGCCTCTTGGCCCCGTTGCGAAGTCTTGGTTCAACCAAAAGAGCGGGCGCGGCGTCGTCATCTCAAGCTCCTCAATGCAAGGCGGCCGGAGCGTCGTTGGTGCCGCACCACTTCTTGAATTTCTTGCCACTGCCACAAGGACACGGATCGTTGCGGCCGACCTTCGGCCCGCCACGAACCACCTGCCCAACTTCTTTCGTCCCGCCAGGGTGAAATTCTTCCTGGACGACCCCGCCAAGCTGGCTGCCAGGTCTGTCTTTCCAGTAGGCGTGCATTTTCGCGAGCGACGGTTCGATCTCGTTCATCCGTTTCTCGGCGTCGCCAGAGGCCGTGGTGATGCAGATGCCATCGTCAGTGCCCAAACGCAGGAAAGGGGCGAACCAGGTAGGTTGCCGAACGCCGAGCAGGCTCCATGCCTCGTCGCTGAACTGAAAGCCGAGAATGAAACCCTCACACCACTCGGCTGCACCCCATTGGTTGCTCAGACGGAAAACCGCTTCGAAGGACGCAGGATCGTCGATAAACGTTTGCACCACCGTGTTGTAGTGTCGCATGACGAGCGAGATGATTCGAGTGGCCTGTTCCTCGCTCTCGAACCTGGCTTCGGCCTGGCCGTCCTCGATATCCCACACCCAGGGCAACCATTCCGATGGGAGCACCGTCCGGGGTCCGATCGCGACCGCGGTCAGAAACCCCTCCAACATCGAGACGTCCATCGACCTGTCCTCGATAGCCTCGTCGGCGAGGAAGTCGTCGAGTTCGTCGAGTTCCGCTTCAGATAACGATTGATGGGAATCCGTCGCCTTCTGCTCACCACTCGGCGAACCAATCAGCGCCCCAATTCCCTCACGCTCAATAGTGTTCAGCGCTTCGTCGAGCGCTTCGCGGTCGCTGGAAAACGAGGCATCCCAAACGATGGAGTTCCAGTGTTCATCGACCACCTCGAGAAGCCAGCCACCTTCTCCGTTCTCGTAGATATCGATTTGAACCGTCTTGCCGTCTCGCGTCACCGATTGAGCGAGCGGCGAGCAGCTTGGAGTTTGGTCCTCTTGCGTCACATCGTCCCTTGAAGGAATGGAGTCAATCTGCCGCCATGAAAACACCGAGCCCGCGCCTGGTGATTCCCCGGGGAGTCCCGCATTGGCGAACAGAAGTGCCAAGAATGACGACTTGCGACGATTGTACGCGCCGCCCGCATCAGAACGCCGCAATCGATGAGAGCAAGATTCTCGTGCAAAACGAGATCAACGTCCTTGCTGATAGGTGCCAACCAACTGCGCTTCCGCAACGACATGCCCCTTCATCGCTTCCTCCAAAGCCTTCTTGGTCGGCTCTTTCAAGTCGGGCAGCACAACGTCAAGCGCGTAGAGCTTGTGGAAATAGCGGTGCCGACCGATGGGAGGACAGGGACCGCCGTAGCCAGCGCGCTGCCAGTCGTTCAGTCCATCGAGCGTGCCTGCCGGTAACGAATGCACGGCCTCCGGCAGCCCGGCACTGTCAACAGGCAGGTTGTACAGCACCCAGTGAACCCAGGTCATGCGTGGTGCTGCGGGATCGGGGGCATCGGGATCGTCCATAATCATGGCCAGGCTTTTTGCCCCAGCCGGCACTCCACTCCACGCCAGTGGCGGGGAGATATCCTTACCCTCGCACGTGTAGAGCTTCGGGATCGAGCCGTTGTGCGCAAACGCACTTGAAGTGATGGTCATGTTCATGAGTTCATCTCCTGCTTGAGTGATTGCCGGCACGGCAGCGAGAAGGAGCAGAGACGACCAATGAGGCGGCCACCACGAGATTCTCACGGTCCTGTCAGACATCGAAACGGACCCGCCTTGCACACAGAAAGAGCGTAAAGCTCAATCGCAAAAACCATGGGCGCTGACACTTGGCACTACTTGCGATGGTTGATCGGCAAGTAGCCCTGGATGGCGATGGAACATCCTCGCCAGCCCGGATCGAAAAATCACTGGTCTCAAACGTCTTTGGTGATGCTTTCGGCCATTGCTGTTCGTCCAATGCGCGGCGTGGGGCAGCGTTGAAGGCAGGCAGTTTTCGCTTGATACTCGGCGCTCCGTTTCATGACCGGCAGCTGTCCGTCCGACGTGATCGCCAATGCCCGCGTGACGGTGGCATTTGCACGCGCCCTGGAGTTTTCCGTACCCACTCCGGTCGGAACTCTTTCGCAGCGGCAACTACTTGCCACCCTTCGCGACTTTCCAGCTGTACTCGATGTCACCCTTTTTGCCACCGGCATTATCGTACTCGGTGTACGTCACCGTGACTTTCTCAAAGTTGTTCCCGATGACAACTCTTGGTGGCCCATCCTCGTCGTTGCCTGAGGCGCTCACCTGAATATTGGTGACCATCACGTTCTTCAATTCGTACCTGAGGTAGGTTTCACGAGCGCCGCCGTAGGTCGCGGTCTGCTCGATTTCCAGCTTCGGGATGACCTTTCCACTCAGACACGCCTCTTGCAACTTCGGGGAAGCCTTTTCGTATTCGATCGTCAACGTCAAGTCTTCGACGATCGCGGCGCCGCGTCGGCGGCTCTGGCCTGTTGCGCCCCCACCGGGGCGATGAATTCCCCAATCGACGTTCAGGACATCAATCCACTTGCCGTGCTTGTCGTCTTGAGACTCGCCATCGATTCCATCGTACTTTGCGAAAACGGCCATGACTGCTCTCCTTACGTTAGCGGACAGGAAGCCCCCCGAGTTCGACAGTTAAACGCGCAAGTTATTGATTGTTATGAACCGGGGTTCAAAAACGTGTACTACAACAGAGAAAGTTGCTGTGGCTGAGCGGGTTTTTTCAGATTCAGGGCGGCAAATACGCG
>Ga0209460_1001884_pt1 | contig 10601 bp, 10 predicted proteins | sample EBPBio132013_DNA_FD_185868 | JGI IMG/M metagenome (GOLD analysis project Ga0209460, IMG submission 185868) | Wastewater treatment Type I Accumulibacter community from EBPR Bioreactor in Madison, WI, USA - Reactor 2_5/13/2013_ DNA (SPAdes)... | ecosystem: Engineered > Bioreactor > EBPR >...
GAGACCACCGGGGCCGAGAGCGGAGAGTGTACGCTTGTGTGTCAGTTCTGCCAGCGGGTTGGTCTGCTCCATGAACTGCGACAACTGCGACGAGCCAAAGAATTCACGGATAGCGGCCACGACCGGACGGATGTTCACCAGTGTCACTGGCGACAGGTTATCCGACTCGCGGATGGACATACGTTCCTTAACGACACGCTCGGTACGGCGCAGACCGACACGCAGCTTGTTCTGGATGAGTTCACCGACGGTCTTGACACGGCGGTTGCCGAGGTGGTCGATGTCGTCCTTACCGGCCTGACCGTTGTTAATCATAATCATGCGCTCGACCAGCTTCACAATGTCCGCTTTGGTCACAATGCGAACACGGCGCGGAATTTGGTTGTCTAAGCCCAAGCGTTGATTCAGCTTATAACGACCGACGCGCTCAAGATCGTAGCGGCGTTGGTCAAAGAGTTGGCTAATCAGGTATTCACGTGCGTTGTCAAGCGTCGGTGGGTCGCCGGGGCGCATACGGCGGTAGAATTCCAGCAGCGCGGCTTCGGCGACGGTTTGTTCCTTCTTCAGTTCCCAAACCGGTTCCATTTTGAGCGTCGCCGCCAAGTACTGGTGGTCAGGGTTGGTATCAACCCCTGCGTACAGTTGCAGCAGTTCTTCATCGCTGCCGGTCTTGATCGGCGACCAGTCTTCCGGCATCCCATCCGACACAGCCGCTAAAGCACGGAGCAGAATGGTGACAGGAATGGTACGCTTGCGGTTGAACTTGATCGTCAGGTAGTCGGTCTTGCGGGTTTCAAATTCCATCCATGCCCCACGGTCGGGGATGAGCTTGGAATTCGAGAGCAAGCGACCGGTTGTACGATCTTCTTCCGCGTCGAAGTACACACCCGGCGAACGGATCAATTGGCTGACGACGACACGTTCGGTACCGTTGATGATGAACGTACCCTTATCGGTCATCAACGGGAAGTCACCCATGAAGATGTCCGAGATAAGCACTTCGTCACCAGCTTCGCGGTTGACCAACGCCACGCGCAGGTACAACGGCGCGGAGTACGACATATCGCGTTCGAGACAGACTTCTTGGCTGTACTTGGGTTCTTCGAACCAATACTTCAAGCCCAGTTCTTGCGACTCACGGCTGGTTCCCGGCAAGTACAGCTTCAAGTTGTGGTTGAAGCTCTCAATCGGGCTGATTTCATCAAACAGTTCCGCCAGACCATTTTCTTGGAACCATTTGAACGATTGAAGCTGCACCTCAATGAGGGACGGCAGCGCCTGCACATCAGCCGTGCGGGCATAATTCTTGACATTCTTTAGTCTGTCCAATGGTCCACTCCTTATTCAAAACCACTTCATGGAAAGGCGTTGAGAATCGAAACATTCCATAACGGAAACTGTGTTAAACAATGCTGTTTGGGGCTATAAACATTTGTACCGCTTCACTTCTGCAATTGAACGGTCAAAATGTAAACATGAAAATGCGAGAAAGAGAATTGTATGGAAAATGGGGAGGCTTGTCAATACATTGGGGCGGAATTTGATGAGCAGTTTACCCAAATGGTGTGTTCTAAGCCACACGGGAGACAGGTATTCTTAACACAACTCAGAAACCTTAAGACTATCTACCATATCAGTTGCAAATCTCAATTATTCAACCCGCGCTCGATTCGCACACTGCCATCATGGATACCGCGCCGCACCACGTCCGTATCCAGATCAACGATGCCCTGACCCGCGATGGAGATGGTACGGCGGTCAACATTCACCACATAGCCGTGCGCCAGCATATGGTCATGCTGGTAAATTTTGAGGACTTCGCCCACTCTCGGCATCCGGTTTTCGCGCACGCGCCGCAGCAAACTCATGTCGTGAACCTTACCCCTATATTCCAACAGAAACGACAGGGAACTATTTTGTATCGGTTGACTAATCGCTAAAGACTACCGGCTACTATATCACTTCATAGGATTTTCCCCAAAGGGCGGTTGCGTCCGCAACAATCGACTGCGTACCGACGATTAGGATGGTTCCTGCCGTCCCAACCAGCGCCTTCGCCTGCTCCACCGCTTCATCCAGCGCCTTCGTGTAGCGCACATCACCATGATAGGCACGGGCAGCGGCGAGGGCTTCATCCTCCGGCAGCCAGTGTAAAATCGGGTTGCGCTGCGTTTCGGTTAGGATGAGTGTTTGGCTCACCTTACCCAGTGCGGCATACACACCGTTGTAATCCTTGTCGTTCGGCACGGCGATGATCGACACCACCGGCGCATTCAGCCGCCCCTCCAAACTTTGTACCAGCAAGTTCGCCGACTCATCGTTAATCGCGCCATCCAAGTACACGGCGGGTGCGTCTTGCAGCTTCTGGCAGCGCCCCGGCCACGTCACATCCGAAAGTCCCGCCCGTATCGCCGCGATGTACTCCACCGACCCGTGATGCACCCCGCGCAGCCGCCCGTGCATGTTCCCGGCGGCGATCACGGCTAATGTGGCGTTCGGTATCTGGTAGCGCCCCAGCAGCGAGAGTGTCACCACGCCATAGCGCCCCATGTCGATCTGGATACCGTCGTCGTTGGAACCCACATACAGCCCCATGTCACGTTCGGCGATCCAGTTGAACTCGGCACCCACGCTGGTCGCCTCGGTTTCAAGGACGTTCAAGACTTCGAGCGACTGCGGCACACTGTAGGCGTAGCTGTAGGGTTTGATAATGCCCGCTTTGTGCCACGCGATACGTTCAACCGTCGGCCCGATGTAATCCGCATGTTCCAACATGATCGGCGTGAACAACGACAGCTTGTTTGGCACGACCGCAATATCATCAAAACGCCCACCGCGCCCAACTTCGAGTACCGCCGCGTTCACATCGTTCTCGGTAAACCAACTGAGGGCAATCGCGAGGAATATACCCTGTGGGCTGAAGTATTTATCGCCCGCCAGTGTCGCTTCAATCGCATCAATCTCATCGGCGAACGTATCCAACAGGCGCAGGAAGTCGGCCTCCGGTATCACGCGCCCGTTCACGCGGATGCGTTCCCGCCAACTGACGAGGTGCGGGCTGGTAATCGTCCCAACGCGATGCCCCAGATGTTGCAGCAGTTTGGAGGTAATAACGGTCGTCGAGCCTTTGCCTTTGCTGCCCGTCACCACCGCGTACTCGCGCGGAACTGCCAGCAAATCGTGTGCCATCAATAAGCGGCGTGTCGGACCAACGTCGCGGGTTAGTTCATCATATTTGCGGGTTTGCCCGCGCAGCTTCCGCATCGACCGGAAAATATAGGTGACTGCTTCTGCTTCCGTTTGAAATCGCATTCAGAAACCGACTTTCAAGCTATAATATCTTTCAAGACAAATCCAATTTTGGCTATTTTAACCGCTTATGCCATACCGTATTTTACGACTGCTCCTACTTTGTTTGTTCGCCACAACGGTTGTTCACGCGCAGCCTACGCCTAATCTGGTGGTGGCCTATCTTAAAAATGATGACCTTAGGGTCTGGCGGGCTGTTGATAATTCAACGACCATCTATACAGTAGGCGAACCTTTTAGTCCTTACCTCTCGCCCGATGGACAGTATATCGCCTATACGACGGCTCGCACGAACAGTATATGGCTTGTCGTTCCAGATAACCCTGAGCCTATCGAAATCTTACCTCAAGCCGCGCTTGCCGAAAATGGCTCCCGCTTGCTTGGATTCTCGCTGCTTGAATGGTCGAAAGACAACAACCTCTATTTTACAACTTTCGTCGAGTCGCCTACCCATTATCGGAAATCGGATGTCTGGGTCGTAAACGCAAAAACCCTTTCAATTGAAAAATTTCTGCCTTCAACGGAAAGTGGAATTCTTACCCTCAGTCCTGATTATTCCAAAGTGGCGATCAGTCAACCGGGGAAGTACGACGAAACCGAAGGTTCAATTCGCTTGCTGGATGTTCAGTCCCACGAAGAACTCACCCGCTTCACATTTCCCGCCGTCAGCACCGCGTCAAGCATTGATTTTTACCCGATAATCAGTTGGTCAGCCGATAGTCAGTATGTAAATGTTGCCATTCCCGATAAAGATCTGATTTACTACGAAAAGAATGGGCCTATAACCCTCTGGCGGTTGGGGTTGGATGCTTCTCAAACCCAACTGGGCGAGATTGAAGGTTCATTTTTTGGCTTACCGCAGTGGTCAGATGATGGGCAGCACATTTTCTATGTGAGTCATAACGGCCCTTTTGCCGATAACATCATCGACTTGTACACCGCGAATGGGGATGGCAGTAACCCGATCTATGCGGCTGGTGGGAAAATTGGCGCGATTAAATTACCCAATTGGATTGCCCATACCCACCTGTTGTATTACCGATCAGGGGTGCATGATACAGGACAGGCTTGGTTGGCCGAACCCGGACAATCTTCGCAACCGTTTGCAGGCACGTATTGGGACATTCAATTTGTCGATTCATCCACCTACGTATTTGTAGGCTCGCCCGATCAAAACGACTATGGATTCTATTACAACAGCCTGAATAGCAACCAGCCAGTTTTAATTGATCCTGATGACAACTACATTCCACGTTTTGACGCGGTTCTTATCCCGCCGCCAGCCTGACATCCGCTAATCGCTAAAAGCGAATTGCTCCTAGTCATCCCACCAGTCGAAGCCTTCGGGCAGGTTATCCATCCCCGGCCCATAGCCATCTTGCAGCATCGGTGGGGCGACCGTGCGGGGAGCCGCGCGGCGAGAACCCGGTATGGCCTTCACCCGCAGCGCTGGGGCAGGAATTTGCTCGCGCATCATCCGCAGGTGGTTGTTGATGACGATCAAAATCGCGCCCAAGCCCATAAACGCCGTGATGGCGCTAAAGATGATGCCAATCGCCGGAAGCGACACGACCAGCGACATGAGTAAAATGCCGACGACTAGGCTGATGAACATCACACGCTGGCTGCCGTCGTCGCCAATCACAGCGCGTACAATAATCTTCCCCAGTAAGTAGGCTACCATCACACGGCTGACAAAGATCGCTGTGAAGTAGAAAATACTCGCCGCCCCACCCCACGCGCCGAGTACCGTCCCGCTGAACAGGAACACGAACAGGCTATCAAGCTGCAAGATGATGAGGGGTACGATCAAGATCAGCACGATCAAGATCAGCATCACAATCGTGATCGGGAACGAGATAATAAACGCCAGCAGTCCCATGCCGACGCTGGGCAGGGTGCGGCTTTGCAGGGCGCGAACGGGATACTGGAACTGGCGCGGCACGACCAACAAACCGATCACGCCGATCAGCGCTAAGATGGCAAACTCGTGAATGGTTTCGCCGACGAGCAGCCGCACACCGTCGCGGTTCTCGCTCTGGATAATCTCGTTTAAGTCCGGCTGGGTAGCAACTTTGGTGAACAGTGTGTCGCCTGTCACCCGCCCGCTGACCGTACCTTCCGCCACCGACGTGTACTTCAAGTGACCGTCGATCACACCAGCGTCGTTCACCACCAAACCGGGGTTCACCAGTTCGACATCCCAGCCAAACGGGACGATCAACGTCTGCAACTGCGAGACCCCGGTTGACTGCGGGTCGCCGACCTGTGCGTCGACATCCCCGCCGATACTGCCGTCAATCTCCAGCGCCGACCCCCAGAAGCTCAACTCGCCACCCACACCGCCGTTCAGCACCAACTGATAACCGGCAGCCGTCACATTCGCTGGTATCTGCGTACCCCTGTCAAGTTGGGTGCTGAGGCTCAAGCTCATCAGGTCAGCCGACTCGCTGCTCAATACCGCCGATGGGGTTAGGCGCAGTACAGCACCTGCGAAATGCACATCCTCACCAACCTCGCCGGAAATTTCGAGCTGGCCGGAAACGAGATACACATCGCCAGTGATCTTCCCGCTGATCTCGGCCTCGGTCGCCGCGCCCAGCACATCACCATTGACCGTGCCTTGAATTTGCAGCGTCCGGCACAGCGCAAACAGGTTGCCTTCAATCGTTTCGGTCGGGGCAATCACGCATTGGTCGCCCTGCCGGATGGCGCGTGCAAGTGCCGAGCCATTCCCCAACGCCAGCAGCAAGCTGATAAACAGTAAACCCCATGCCAATCGTCGCATGAACAAACTCCTTCACTGCCCCGATTGTACGAGTAATAACCACTGGTTGCCAATATCTCAATCGTCTGCCACAATTGCATCTAGCATTAAAGACAAAATCGAAAGCCTATGCTGCCTGAAACTGAGCCGCTTTCCAACAGCCCGTCAGACGAGCCTTTGAATGCGCCGCTTTCGGACGAAAATCCAACGCCGACCGAGGAGGCTGCGGTTTTCGACCCCACAGCGCATACGGTCATCCCGCGCATGGTGAAGATGACGCTGCAAATCCTACCGGATGCCACCCGCTCACTGCGTTTCCCGCACAATTCGCGCATCCTTGTTGGCCGCGCGGAGGACGAAGAAACCGCCAACGACCTGATGCTCGAACTGTCCCACTATGGCGGTGAGGGCAGTGGTGTCTCGCGCATCCATGCCGCCATCCACGATCAAGACGGCATGGTCTACATCACCGACCTCAACAGCACCAACGGCACCCGCATCAATGGTCTGCCGCTGGTGGCTGACCAAGCCTACCGTCTGCGTGAAGGCGACGAAATCCAGTTCGGCAGCTTGACGGTCATCCTAACCGTGCTTGCCCGTTGAGGGGTTTATCACGACGCGCAACCCATTCCGTAACCCAAATTGTAACGCTAAACCCGTTAATCCTGCCGAACCGAAGTTATAACTTGCCACAAATTACCCACTGAGGTTATAGTGATAGGGTTCATTTTTTATGATGTGCGAACAGCGAATTGTCGCTAGTTAACGCGGCAACTACCAACGGATGACAGCTTAGGCATGTATCGTAGTTTTACAGATCGAATTTTCGGCGGCGTGTGCGGCGGCTTGGCTGCCATCATTCCACTCGGCGTATGGTGGTTTCGTGCCGCGTTCATCCTACTCTCTCTCGTCACATTGGGCGCGTTTGCCGCCTTCTACCTGCTGCTGTGGCTGATGATCCCGCAGGAGTCGCCAGCCGTTCGGCAGCGCGGCGGGTCGGGTCGGCTGCTGCTGGTCATCATCCTAACGGTCTTGATGCTCGCTGGCTGGGTCGCCTCGATCACGGGTAACCTGCAAGGCCCGTCCGGTCAAAACCTGTATGCGCCGGTTGTGCTGCTGATCTTAGCCATCGCCTTCTTCCTACGGCAGGTGCGCGCATGAAAATCCCACGCCGCACCAACTTCCTTTTTGGCCTCGTCATTCTGGCTGCTGCGATTGTTTTTCTGCTGCAAGCACTGGATGTTATCCCGGTCGGCATCGCGGACATCATCAACCGTGCATGGCCGGTGGTGCTGGTTCTGTTCGGCTTGGGCATCTTCTTGCGTGACCGTGTTCGCCTCGGTGGGCTGATCGCGCTGATGGTCGGCGGCTTGCTCGTCGGCGGGATGGCAGCCACCGCCTTTTCCAGCCGTGCCACAGGCCAGCGTACCGACTACACCGAGCCGATTAACCAACCAGTCACGGCAGGCATCAACCTCATTCGCGTCAGTGTGCAAACCCTCAGCACCGATGTGGAAATCGTCCGTTCGCTGGACGCGCGTCTCATCAGCGGTGAATTTGTCGGCAGCAGCGAGAGCTTGCTCACCACCACCTACACCGAAGGCGACGACAGCACCGCCAACCTGACCATTACCGAAACGCAGCCGAACCAGTTCCCGCTGCTCGAACGGATGGGTCGCGGTCGCTTTACGCTGGAACTGCCCGCCGATGTCGCTATCGACTTCGACTTCCGCGGCAGCGACGGCATCCTGACACTCAATATGAGCGGCCTCTCGCTCGAACGCCTCAACATGGACTTGGCGAAGGGCGACGCGCTCGTCACCATTCCGGCCTACCAGCCCCTCAGCGCCCGTGAGGATTCACCAATCGGTACATTCATCGTGCGCGATGGCGACATCAATGTGTTCGTCCCGCCGAATGTCGGTGCGCGCTTTGAACTGAATCGCGGCGGCAGCGGCCTTGAACCGATCTTTGACACCCTCGACTTCAATTATCTCGTCGGGGATATTCTCGAAGCGCGTACCTTCGACGCGGCGGAGATCAAGCTGCGCTACGCCATCACCGCCCCGCGCGGTCAAATCACCATCGGCTCCACAGGAACGGAATAGTCATGCCTACGCTGATCCAAGATAACGCCCGTGTCCTGTTTCAGGGCGACAGTATTACCGACCACAATCGCAGCCGAACCGACCTGAACGACCTCGGCTCCGGTTATCCCCTGATGACCGCCGGATGGTTCTCTGCTCTCCATCCCCAGAAGCAGGTTAGCTTCTTCAATCGCGGCATCAGTGGCAACCGCGTAGTGGATTTACTCGCGCGCTGGGACGAGGATTGCATCGCATTACAACCGGCATGGCTGTCGATTCTCATCGGGGTTAACGATATGTGGCGGCGCTACGACAGCAATGACCCCACCAGCATTTCCGACTTCGAGGCCAATTACCGCCGCTTACTCGAAATTACGGTCAGCCGCTTGAACCCCAAGCTCATCCTGTGCGAGCCGTTCCTGCTGCCCGTCCACGAAGCCCAGCGGAGTTGGCGCGAAGACATCGACCCCAAAATCGAAGTCGTTCGCAAACTCAGCCGCGAGTTCAACACCCTCCACGTACCTTTGGATACCCTGTTCGCCGAAGCCGCCCAACAGCGTGAGGCCGCGTACTGGCTGCCGGACGGCGTGCATACCTCACCAGCCGGTGCGGCGCTTATCGCCCAAGCATGGCTCAAAGCGGTTGAAGCCATCTAACGGCAGCCGTTGTAATACATTTCAACCCGGCGCGTATTTACCTGTAACGTTCAGCCGTTCGCTTTACAGGGGACAATATGCAATCTGTCATCGCCGCGCCAGAAAATGAATCGCTGCTCGTCCGGCAAGCACAGGCGGATGCCGCAGCGTTCGCGCCCATTTACGAGTTTTACTTCCCGCGCGTCTACAACTATATGCGCTATCGGGTGCGCGACCCGCAGCTTACCGACGACCTGACCGCCCAGACCTTTGAGCGTGTGCTGGCAAATATGCACCGCTACCACGCCAACCTCGCACCGTTCGGGGCATGGCTGTTCAGCATCGCGCGGAATGTTATCGGTGACCACTTCCGCACCCAAAAACGCCGCCGCTGGCTCTCGCTCGACGCACTCTTTAACCACGCCGCGACTGACCCGCCGCCCGAAACCCGCGCCGACCAATCCGACCAGCAGCAGCGCCTACTCACAGCAGTTAGCGCCCTGCCCGAACGCGAGCGCGACATCATCGCTTTAAAGTTCGCCGCCCATCTGAATAACCGCCAGATTGCCGGGGTCACTGGCTTATCCGAAACCAACGTGGCGGTCATTCTCTACCGGACTATTCGCCAATTGCGCGGACTATTGCAGGAGGAAACCTAATGGACGACAGCCAAAAAGCACTGGACTTTAACAACCAGCTCGACGGCTTCCTGAACAATAAATTCACAGATGCAGCCGAGGATCGGGATTTGCTCGGCGTTGCACAGGCACTTTCGACCGCCGACTTCAGCCACGAGAGCCGCATCCGCCAACCGCTGTATGCCCGTCTGCGGGCTACTGCTTACGCCCGTGCATCCCGTCCAGCACATTGGCAGCGCCGCCTATTGACCACCGCGTTCTCGGTCATCATCACCGCCGCCGTCATCTTCACCGTGCCGCCCTTGCGAGCGTTGGCGCAGGAAGTGATTAAGCGCCTGCAAACGCTCACGCTCACCAACGCGCCTTCCTATGTCGAAACCTTTCTCACGGCGACCCCGACCATCGACCCAGCCAATCCGCCCGTGTACCAGATGGATTTACCTCTTCAGCAAGCCATCGCGAAAGCTGGTTTCACCCCGCTGCTGCCAACCTATATGCCTGAGGGGTATTCATTAGAAGGCTATCGCTCAAACGATGGGCAGTTCACAGCCTCATTCCAGCCCTCGAACATGACCTATGAGCGCTGCTGCGCCGTACTCAGCCTCACTCAAATCCGCAATCCGCCCAGCGATAGTGCGCCGTTCCCAATGGGCGATGTGCCGATTGAAGATGTCACCGTGCGCGGTGTACCCGGCCTGTGGGTCGAAGACTCGCATACCGGCATGACACCTGATGAGAAGGGTGAGCTACAGATTATGCCCACCAGCATCCTGACGTGGGAAGCTGACGGCTACTTATTCTGGATGAGCAGCTACGACAGCCAAACCAACCAACCGCTTTCAAAGGCGGAAATGATGCAAGTGGCGAACGCTTTACAACCTGCCACGAACGAGTAAATGTTCAGCCAGTGGAGTGTACGTTTGTACACTCCACTTTTATCCCAATCCTTTAAGGTTTGGGTAGCTCGCTTGCACCCCGCCTCATTCTCCACTACACTTATCCCAAGTTATCACAACCAAAATATCCCAAGTGGCGCAAAGTGTAACCATGTCGTGGCGCGTACATCTCACCAACCAAGCCATCCAAAGCCTGCACATCCTCCCCGGCAAACAAACGCTGCTTGCGGCGTGGACACAGCGTGACCGCGCCACCTACTTTGACCTTG
>Ga0209460_1001885_pt1 | contig 10596 bp, 10 predicted proteins | sample EBPBio132013_DNA_FD_185868 | JGI IMG/M metagenome (GOLD analysis project Ga0209460, IMG submission 185868) | Wastewater treatment Type I Accumulibacter community from EBPR Bioreactor in Madison, WI, USA - Reactor 2_5/13/2013_ DNA (SPAdes)... | ecosystem: Engineered > Bioreactor > EBPR >...
TCCGTCATGCCGTCTCCTACCGTTCAAGCCCGAGGCTGCGGCCGCGCGTGAGGCTCTGTTGCAGCTCGCGGGATATGCCTTCGCTCTGGCGCATGTGCTGGCCGATCCCGATTTCCTGCCGACGATTGCGCAGGATGGATTCAACCTGCGGGTCGCGCTCAAGACTCTTGGCGAGGCCCTGCATCTGGCCTTCCACCTTGCCGCGCGCCTCGTCGTGCTGCCAGCCGTGAAGCCGCTGGCGCTGCCGTGATAGCTCCTGCCAGCGTTCAACGAAGCGGTCGGCCCGCACATTCGGGTCGGCCTGCATGGCGCGCTCGTGGTCCAGCCGCTCGATGACCTGGCCGACGCGCTCCCGGCCGGAAAGCTCGGTCATGCTGCGGCTCATGTCCGGGTCGTAGCGCAGCGCCGAGCGCATCAGCTCGCGCGCGCCCGGCCGCGCCTGGTCGAGCTGCTGGCCGGCCTGTCGCAATTCCTGCTGCTGGCCGTCGAGGATGGGAAGCCCCTCGCTCCGCTGCCTGTGGGCCGATTCATAGGCCCGCGTGTAGCGGTCAACGGCCTGCTCGAACCCCGACTGCGGCCGCAAGCGTTCGACAAGCCGGTCTTTCGCCGGCGCCCGCCGCAAGCTCCCTTCCCTTTCCGGCCGCTCTGTGCGCTCCTGTGAGGGGGCAGGACGCGCATTGAGCTTGAGGCCGGCGAACATACCGCGCCGCTGCTTCTCGGCCTGCTGCGGCCGTTTCTGGTCGATCTGCGGGCCGTCCGCGCCGGCGCGGTCTGGCTCGCGGCTCTCGGGCGCGGCGCGGCGGCCGAGTTTCAGGCCCTCGAACGGCCGTTGGCGCTGCTGTCGATCGCCGGCGAGATCCTCGCGCGGATCTGCACGAAGATCCTGCGCGAGATCCGCGCGAACTTTTTGCGAGGATCTCCGATCAAGGGCATGATCCCCGGCCGTCGACTCCCGTTCCGCACGTAGCCCGGTGCGCTCGGCCGGAATCTCGATCTCGCTGCGGACGCCCATTTGCTCCGCGATCCCGCGCCGCTCGGCAAAGTCGCGGGTATAGTCGAGCGTCGTTTCCTTCACGCCCGACCGCGACAGGCGGCGCTCTAGCTGGCTATAGGCCAGCTCGCCGGCGTCCTGAACCTTCCATGTGTTGCGGTGCGTCTGCGTCCCATCCGGCAAGGTGACGGGGGTGGAACCCTCATGCTGTAGGCCGATCTTCTCCCCGATCTCGGGCGCGGCCTCCTTCATGGCGCGCTCAAGATCGACGCCCCATAGGGTGCGCTGCTCGCCCTTGTCGTTTTCCAGCGTCACGAAATAGCTGTCGGACTTCTGCGGGTCATGCTCATAGGGCGCGGCCCCATGCTCGACCAGCCGGCCGGCATTGGTGAACTCGTCCTGTGCCGCGTAGAGCTGCACCCCGTCACGATGCCGGGTCATGGCGACATAGGTTAGATGCCGGTCCATCGTCCCCGACGCCATCACATAGGCGCGGTCCACCGTCGCCCCCTGATTTTTGTGAATCGTCGTCGCATAGCCGTGGTCGATCGCCTGATAATCGCCCATCGGCACGGAAACACTATCGCCGCCCCGGCCGTCGAGCGTGGCAATGATGCGGCCCGGCTCGACATGATCGACCGTGCCTAGCATCCCGTTTTTCACGCCAAGGTCGCGGTTGTTCTCCAAGAACACGATGCGGTCGCCGGGCGCGAACTCCCGCTTGCCGTCATTGGTCTGGAAGGTCAGCGCGCCGGCGTCCTCGCCCTGCGCCAGCTCGCCCCGGTCCTGTAGCTCGGCCCGGATCGCGTCGTTGATGGCGCGAACATCGGCCCGGCGATGCGCCATCGCTACGCGGGTGCCGTCCGGGCGCTCGTCGCGATCGGCAAGGTAGTCGCGCACGATCTGGCCCCGCGCGTCCTCGCCGGTTTCGGCAAAGCTGATATTGCCGCGATCCCGATAGGCCGCCAGCCCCTCGGCCGTCCGGTGCGTGGCGAAGTCAACCGACGCCTCCCGCTGCCAGTCCACGCGCTGCCGGCGAATCTCGGACAGCTCGGCATGGCCGATTTCCTCCGTGATCGCCCTAAACGGTGCGCCCGCCCCGATCGCCTGCAACTGCTCATGGTCGCCTACAAGGACGATCTTCGCCCCGCGCGCCTCGGCCTCGCCAACGAAGCGGGCGAGCTGGCGGCTCCCGACCATGCCCGCCTCGTCGATCACGAACACGTCGCCGCGGCCGAGTGTGCCGCGGTCGTTCTCCCAACCGCGGGACCATGACGCGAGGGTGCGGCTCTGGATGCCGGAAGATTCCTCCAAGCCCTCGGCCGCCTTGCCCGACAGCGCCGCGCCGTGGACCTGATAGCCCTCGGCCTCCCACGCCTCGCGCGCGGCCGCGAGCATGGTGGACTTGCCAGCGCCGGCATAACCGACAACGGCCGCGATCCTCTCCGGCCCGGTGATATGCTCGATCGCCCGGCGCTGCTCGTCCGACAGCCGGGCGGAAGCATCGCCGGCGCTGCGCTGAATGGCGGCGTCCTGCCGATCTATCGCCCGCTCGACATGCCGGCGATCGACGCCATGACCATGCGCGCCGTGCATCCGCTGCGCGCTCTCGATCATGCCGGATTCGATCTCGACCATTTCCCGCGTCGAATACCGCGCAAGCTCGATCTCGCCCGTTGCCGGGTCCGCGCGCTCGGGCTGCAACTCGACCAGCGCCGGCGAGGCCATCACCTTCGCAAAGGCGCTCTGGAACTCCTGCGGGTCGTCGTTGATGTAGCGATGCAGCGCCCGCGCAACGTCGTGCCGGTCGAACACGCTCTTTTCGCCGGTGATGAGGGTTAGAACCTGCTCGGGCTTCTCTCGGATCAGCTCGGCATTGCGCCGGGCCGCTTCCTCGTCCAGCCGCGACCGCGACACGTCGAGGCCGCGCCGCTCCATCTGCGTGGCATGGACGCCCATATGCTCGGTCGGCGCGATCTCTAGCCCGCGCTCCATGTGCGAACGATGGTCAATGCGAATATCTAGCCCGGCCATCGCAAGGCGCTCGTTGGCGATCCCCTCCCACCTCTGGCGAAGGTCGCGGAGCTGCATATCGGTCGTCGGCAGGTCGTGCGCCAACAGCCATTTGTTTTCGCGCTCAAGATAGGTCTTGTCGCCTAACCCGCCCTCCGTCACCTGCCGCGTGGTCATAAGCAAATGGGCATGGTGATTGCGAACGTCGCTCGCCTCGTGCGGCGCATGAATGGCGAAGTCCACGGCCGCGCCGTAGCGGTCGGCCAGCTCCTGCGCCATCTCCCGCGCCGCCTCTAGCCGCTGCTCGGCCGAAAGCTCATGCGGCAAGGCAATCTCGAACTCCCGCGCAACGCGAGCGTCCTTCCGCTTCTCGGCAAATTCGGCGGCGTTCCACAAGTCCGACCGATCCCGCGCCCAATCGGCGTTCACGCCTTCCGGCAAGACGATCTCGGCATGTTCAACACCCTGCTTGGCCGTGTAGTCGTGCGTGATCCCGTCGCGCTCGTTGGTCAGCTTCTCCCCGGCACGATAAGCCATTGAGGCGACGGCGCTACGGCCACCCGCCCGCGAAACTGGCTTCATGCTGAAATGGTAGATTGCCAACCCGTTGCCTCGATCCCGTTTCCGCCTTTCCCGCCAGCCTCCAAGCTGGCGGCGCGCTGAGTTACGCAGTAACTCGTAAGTGCGCCCTTCTCAACTCAATCGCTACGCTCTTTCGCTGATCGGTGTGGCGCTCGCGGCAAGGTCGATGCAATGAACTGAGGCCGGAATTGTGCTGCAAAACCGCTGAAAACTCAAGCGCAACAGGCAAACGCTGGAAAAGACGGTCGGGAATGATAGTCTAGGCGAACAACCGGAAAAGGAGATTTGAGGAATGGCGCGCAAAACGATCGAACAACGCTTGGCCGAACTGGATGCGCAGCGCGCCACGCTCAAGGCCCGTCTGTCGAAGCAGGAACGCGCCAACGACACGCGCCGCAAGGTGCTGCTCGGCGCGCTCGTCCTGCATCGCCTCGAACACGGCAAGGATGAAGAATTTTCCCGGCGCTTGGGCGAATGGCTCAAGCGTGAGCTGCCCGACTTCCTGACGCGCCCCGGTGACAAGGAACTGTTTGCCGACCTGATCGACAACGCGCCGGCCGGGGAGACGACAGGCAGCGCCGGGGGGACGGCCGCATGAGTCAGGCGAGACTTGCATGGGGTGCGTTCAAGAACATGGTGCGGCAGGCCGCGCGTGATCCGCTATGGGCGTTCGTCGCTCTGCTCGCCGCACCTTTCCGCATCTGGAAACCGCTTCTCGGGCTTCTGTTCCTCCTTGTTATCGTCCTGTTCGTCGTCGGCTTCGGCGGCCGCTTCGCTCTCGAACAAATCGGCTTTCGCGTCGGCTCGGTTCCGGTTCTCCTGCTCGATCTCGTCACGCTGCTGGTGCTGCTGGCGCTCGCCTTCCGCTTCCTCACCAATCCGCTGATTATCCATTTCGGGGATATGGACGGCGAAACCCACGGCTCGGCCCGCTTCGCCACCGACAAGGAAACCGCCGCCCTCGCCCGCGCCGATTCCGGCCTGCTGATCGGCCGCGACGGCAAGACCGGAAAGCTCCTGCGCTATGACGGCCCGGCCCATCTGCTGACGATGGCACCGACGCGCACCGGCAAAGGGGTGGGAACCATCATCCCCAACCTGCTCACCGCCGACCGCTCCGTGATCTGCATCGACCCCAAGGGCGAAAATGCCAAGATCGCCGGCCGCGCCCGCCAGCAATTCGGCCCGGTCCATGTCCTCGACCCCTTCGGCGTCACCGGCCAGCCCTCGGCCGCCTTCAATCCCCTCGACCAGCTCGACCCGGCCGGCCTCGATGTCGCGGAAGATGCAAGCACCTTGGCCGACGCCCTCGTGTTCGATGAACCGGGCATGGCCGGCGAAGCGCATTGGAACGAGGAAGCCAAGGCGCTCATTGCCGGCCTGATCCTCCATATTGCCGCCAGCGCGCCGCGCGACAGGCGGAACCTCGCCACCCTGCGCGAATATCTCACCCTCGCCCCTGAAGCCTTCGCGGCGCTCCTGAAGGACATGCAGGCATCAACGGCCGCCTCCGGCCTGATCGCCCGCGCTGCAAACCGCCACCTCGGCAAATCCGACCGCGAGGCGGCCGGCGTCCTCTCGGCCGCGCAGCGCCATACCCATTTCCTCGACAGCCCGCGCATGGTCGCCGTCCTCGACCGATCCGATTTCGGCTTTGCCGATCTCAAGCGCCGCAACGTCTCGGTGTTCCTCGTCCTGCCGCCCGATCGGCTCGCCACCTATTCCCGCTGGCTGCGCCTGCTCGTCGCGCAAAGCCTCACCGACATGGCCCGCGATCCCGCCAAGCCGGCCGTGCCGGTCCTCTATCTGCTCGATGAGTTCGCCGCCCTCGGCCATCTGGCCCCCGTCGAGCGCGCAATGGGCCTCATGGCCGGCTACGGCGTCCAGCTCTGGCCGATCCTGCAAGACGTTCACCAGCTCCGCGCCACCTACGGGCAACGCGCCGGCACCTTCCTGTCAAATGCCGGCGTCCTACAGGTGTTCGGCGTCAACGATCACGACAGCGCCCGGCTTGTCTCCGATCTGCTCGGGCAGGAAACCGTTGTGTTCCAGACCATGAGCCGGGCGCTCGATTCCGATAAATCCGGCATCTCCTACGGCGAGCAACACACGGCCCGCCCGCTGCTGACCCCCGATGAGGTCCGCAACCTGCCGCAGCATGTCGAATTGCTGTTCCTCGCCGGGCAACGGCCGATCGTCGCCGGCAAGCTCGCCTATTATGCCGATGCAGAGTTCCGGGGGCTGTATGACGCTGCCTGACGTGACAAGAAGCGGACCCGGCGCATAGCGCCGGGACTTTGTTACGAACGGCCCTCCGGCTCTCTACGGCGCTATTGGGGAGCGCGTTCGCCTCCGGGCCGGCGCGGCTTGCGCCGCGATCCACCCGCCGACCTGGTGCAAGCTCTATTCAGGGAAACGCCACGGCCGCGACGATAGCCCCCCGGCCGGCCCGCTCTCATCATCTAGGGCCGTAGGGACGGCCGGGGGGCGGGCCACGCGCGCAAGCATTAGCGTATTTAGCTATTTACGTATCAACGTGCATAAGGCTCGATCGGCGGCAATCCGTGCTGTGCCAGAACCGCCGAAAGCCCGGCCTCGGCCATCGCCTGAATTGTCGTTCCCTCTGCATCCGCGAGCTGGCGAAGGCGCTGCCAGTCCGATCGCCGGACCTTGACCGTAAGCGCGACAGTCTCGCCCCCTCCCCTCTTTCGCCTCGGCGTCGGGATTTCCACGGCCGGGCGATCGTCCTCGATCGCTGCAAGGCTGGTGGCCTCCGCGCCGGCCTTCGGGCGGGTGAAGGCCGCGAGGCCGGTTGCTTTCTTTGCCATAGGTTTCGCTCCTTCAATACGCGCTTACGTATTTAGCTATTTACGTTCTAACGTGCCTTTAATCCACGCCCACAAAGCCCGGATTTCCTCCGCTGCTTTCCCTTCGGCCTCGAACTCCGTCACGGCGCTGCCAGTCGTGACGGCGCGGGCGAACGCGCGCCGGTCGGTAATCTCGCCGGGAACGATCGGCAGTCCGTAGGCTTCCAGCGCCGCGCGCGTCTCCCCGATCTCGGGCGCACGGAACGGGCAGGCAGACAGGACGAACGCGCCGCGCACTTTCGCGGCCGCCACGATCTCGACGGCGGCCGGGACCGCAGCGAGGTCAAACGCGGACGGTCTGACCGGAATCAAGACCAGCTCCGACCTTCGGGCGATCTGGCCGGCCGCCGGGGCGGCATGGGGCGGGGCGTCCACTACGGCCAAGGTCATGCCCTCGCCCTCGGCCGCCCTAAGCGCGGCGTCCAGCTCCCCGGCCTGCGCCGTGGCGACGATCGGCGTTCCGGCTTCCCGCGCGCTCGCCCATGCGGTCGCGCTCTCCTGTGGGTCCGCGTCGATGACGCAAACCCGTTCGCCGGTCGCCTCGGCCGCCACGGCGGTATGAACCGAAAGCGTGGTTTTTCCGCTCCCGCCCTTCTGGCTCAAAAACGCAATGACGTTCATGCGTCAATCCTTCTTTGCGTGAATACGTATTGAAGCATATAGCTAAGGACGTTACTACGTCTTTAAGCTAGTGCGGCCATTCCTCGGCCGGCCAGTCGCGCGACGTGTGGATGACGCGCACGATCACGACGCTTTCCCGGCCCCCCACGTCCCGCAGCTCATAGGCGATGATGTAGGGATGACGGGCGAGGGACTTTTCATAGGTTCCGCTCACCCGCCCCGGCCGGCCGGTCGCAAATTCGCCGAGCTTGTTCCCGGCGTCCTCGATCGCATCCACGACCCGTTCGGCGGCGAATGGGTTGTCCTCTGCGATATAGCGCAGGATTTCGAGGTTATCCCGCTGCGCCTCAATCGACCAGACAACCGGCCTCATCCGCGCGCGGCTTTCCGGCGCTTCGCTTCCTCGATAACCTCACGCATTTCCGCGACGGCCTGCGCATGGGGGATCACTCGGCCGGCCGCTGCATCAGCCATGCCGCGCTTGATACCGTCGATGATTTCAAGCTCGCGATCGACATAGGCGGCGACGGCCTCGCCGGCGAGGAAGGATTTGCTTCGCTGCGTGTCGTTCGCGATCCGGTCGAGCTTTTCTTTCACATCGGGCCTAACCCGAATCGTCATGGTGGTGCTGGCGGTCATGGAATCGCCTCCGTGTGTTGAATTGTGTACACTCTAGCACGTTTTCCCGGCCGCCGCCATCGCCTTCTATCAAGGTAATACGTTTACACGTCAATACGTATTAACGTAAATAATTAAGCGCCGACCTTGCCCTTCACTCCCTCTCGAAAGCCATAGGACGCTGGTCGCAGGCGCGAGCGGTGCGGATTAGGTAGTGGGGGTGCCGTTTCCCGGCCCGCCTATACGCGGGCCGGAACCGCCGCAGGGCTGCGTAAGCAGCCCGAACAGCGGCGACCGCTTATGTTTTGCCTCTTAGATAAAGATCAGATGGGGATTCAGTCTGGTTATCGGACTCACGTTTCATGAAGTTTTTCGCCATGCGCACAAGGGCCTGTCCTAGCGGGCTATCGCCGGCGTCGATCTGCGTTCGCTCATCGAGGGGCAGGGTGGTCTTGTAGGCGTCGATTGCCTCGCTCCAAGCCCGCTGATCCTGTCCATGATCGGCGGGCGGGGGTGGAGCCTTGCCGAACCGTCCAAGGAACTGCCGGGCCTTCTCCGGCAGGGACAGGCGATAGGCGTTGCTGGCCTGCTGCACCTGTGGGCCGCGCCCTTCGTTCCCGGTCGGCTCATAGCGCCGCAGCCAGTCAATGAAGCCATGCGCCCGCAGATTCTTCAGCGCCCGCACGATCGTATCGCGCGACCGGCCTAGCCGATCCATGATCGTGGTGATTGACGGCTCAAGCCGGCCGGTGCGGAAGTCGATGAGATTGACGAACAGCCGCAGCACGTCCAGCGCCACCGATCCTAGCGGCCCGCTGCGCTCGCCCTTCTCGTGCAAGCCGGCCTCGTTGTAGATTTCGGCCGCCTTCAAGATCGCCTGCACGTCCTTGCGCGTCGTCGGCCGCCATATGCGGCCCTCCGATCGTCCCCGGATATGGCTATGCCGGCGAACTGGTGTCGGGCAGCGTGGGGCAGGGGGCGGAAAGATCAACCCTAGCGCGGTCTGTCCCGATCCCCGCAGGGCGGCCCGGCGCTCATGGGCGAGCGTCGTAAGCTCGCCGGCCTCGTCGTCGGTGAGCTGGCCCGCGCCGTATCGAGTCCAAACCTCCCGCATGATTTCATCAAGCGCGTTCCCGCGCGCGCAGCCGATCGCGGCCGCGTAGTGCGTCCTCAACATATGCCCTCGTCCTTCCTTTTGAAGGACATGACAGCGCGGACGGCAGGCACAGCTTTCCCCGTTTCCGCAAGAATCAATCTTGCGAATTGGAGTGCTCTAGCGTAGATAAGGGGAGACTTTGATGGCCCCGGCTCTACGGTGTGTCTGACGGCCTATAAAACGCTCGACCGCGCCAACGGTCGGGCGTTTTGCCGTTATGTCCCTTGCTTCGCTTCGATATAGAACCTCAACGCTTCCTCGATGATCGGCGCGCGCCCTCGCAAGCCCGCGTCGTCCTTCAGGCGGTCAATCGCCGCGACCAGCTCGCCGGGCAGATCGGCCTGCACAAGAATCCGGCCCTCCGCGCGCCAACGGGCGCGCAGGTTTCGGACACTTTCCAGCTTAACTTGTTCTCGGGTGCGACTCGCCATGTCTACATGAAGAGACGAAATCGCCCGATTCTGCAACCCTTTGCGTAAGGGGGCGAGAAAGGCACTACTTCTAGGGCCGGGCGACTAAACGTAGTTGCGTCAATGCGTATCCACGTCAATGCGTTCTATGGCCCGGTAGAGGGTAGAGCGATGCACACCCAAGAGCCGGGCAACCTCGGCCGGCTTCTTGTCCTCGCTGATGAGCTGGCGGGCGTGTGCGATCTGCTCGGCCGACAGGGCAGGGGGGCGGCCGAACCGAACGCCCTTCGCCTTCGCCGCCGCGCGGCCGGCGCTCGTGCGCTCATGGATCAAGCTGCGCTCGAACTCGGCAACGCCGGCGAAGAAAGTCAGCACCATGCGCCCGGCCGGCGTCGTCGTGTCGGCCCACGGCTCGGCCAGCGAACGCAAGCCGGCCTCGGCGTGGCCGATCCGCTCAGCAATGTCGAGAAGATCGCGCGTCGATCGGGCGAGGCGATCAAGCCGCGTCACCGTCACCACGTTCCCGGGCTGCAAATGGTCCAGCATCTTCGCCAGCTCGCGGCGGCCGCGCTGCGCGCCGGATGCCTTTTCCTCGAACACGCGCTTGCAGCCGGCCGCTTTCAGCGCCGCGCGCTGCTGGTCGAGAGTCTGGCCGTCGGTCGAGACGCGGGCATATCCGATAAGCAAGGGCAGGGGCTTCCTCGTGGGCGACATGCCCGGAATCTACCTCGTGCAAACCGTCGCGGAAATCCCTATTATGCGACAAGAAAGCTGTCGCGGGTTTTGGAATTTTTGCGACAACGCAGCATCATCGAAATTGGTTGAACAATGAAGTCGCCTGAACTCCACATACTTGAGAGAATAGAAGCCCTCCGCGCCGAACTCGCACGTCCTGTTGTCGTGGCGCTTGACGGGGGAAGCGGCTCCGGTAAGTCAACGATTGCGGCAAGGTTGGCGAAGCTGACCGACATAGCCTTGGTTACGCTCGATGATTTCTATCAAACGCAGGTTCCCGAATCCGAGTGGCCTCACAAAACCGTGGCGGAGCGGTTGAATCGCGTTTTTGAGTGGGACCGCGTTCGCGAGGCAATAGAGCCTCTACGCAAGGGGGAACCTGCACAGTGGCGAGCTTTCGACTTCATGCAGGGACTAGGCCCGGATGGCACTTACAGCCTCAAGAACGAATTTACCGAAGTCGCGCCAGCGCCCACGATTCTGCTCGAAGGAGCTTATTCCGCATCTCCGTTCCTTCGGGATTTGATCGACCTCGCCGTGATCGTGGATGTGCCGACCAAAGTGCGGCATGAACGGACTGCTGCGCGCGAACAGGGCGCGGAG
>Ga0209460_1001886_pt1 | contig 10595 bp, 9 predicted proteins | sample EBPBio132013_DNA_FD_185868 | JGI IMG/M metagenome (GOLD analysis project Ga0209460, IMG submission 185868) | Wastewater treatment Type I Accumulibacter community from EBPR Bioreactor in Madison, WI, USA - Reactor 2_5/13/2013_ DNA (SPAdes)... | ecosystem: Engineered > Bioreactor > EBPR >...
GCTAGACAGAGGGACAAGTCTGCACAAGCGACTTCCAAATGTCGTGCGGTTATAACTCGATTTTTGATCTCCTTGAATGTGTGAGATAGGTCTATCCCTATGTCACTCAAAATATGCTGCGCCCGAAAATCCTCTAAGTGAAGCCATTCGCATTCGCTGCGGAGTGAATATTTAACAAGCCTATCCGCTTTCCGAAGGTGAGGGTTAGCGGATAGAGCTGTTGCTTAGACCGAGCCGGGCTTGATCTGATGAATTTGGATCAGATTGCCGCAGGTATCATCGAGAATGGCGACGATGGTTGTTCCCATGTCAGTTGGCTCGAATGTGAAGGTCACGCCTAATGCCTTTAACCGGTTATATTCCGCGTAGACATCCTTGACTTCGAAGGTTGTAAAGGGGATGCCATCATTTACGAGTGCTTCTTTGAGCGCCTTCATTGCGGGATAGCTGGCATTGGGTTCGAGAAGCAATTCGACACCCTCTACTGCTTCGGGGGAGACGACCGTCAACCAACGGGCATCGCCAATCGGAATATCGTGTTTCTTGATGAAGCCCAATTTTTCGGTGTAGAACGCTAGGGCTTTCGCTTGATCTCCCACCGAGACACTGGTAACACTAATTTTCATGATGTGATCCTTTCTTGAGTAAGGTTGTTGCTGACGCACAACCTAAGCTGCGAAATGCACGGGGACTTATGCCAAACTGCTTCTTGAAAGCCCTGCTGAAAGCTGCATGTGATTCATAGCCAGCGGCGAGCGCTACAGCCATAATGTCGACCGCTCCCATCCTCAACTTCTGTCCAGCGCGAATCAGGCGTACGCGGCGCACGTAGCTGGCGGCACTTTGGCCGGTACAGCCGGTGAAAATGCGATGAAAGTGAGGTATTGAGAAGCCTGCAAGTTCAGCGAGGACTTCCCGATTGAGGGGTTCGTCAAGGTGTTGGTCGATATAACGCTGCACGTGTTCGATACATGCTTGATGAACCGTATCCATTAGCATTTGTGTTCCCATAAAACCACTCTATTCTTCCCAAGAGCAGAATCACTATTCCTATCGTATCATCTTGTGCCGGGTGCGGGTATGATTTTCCCAACAATACGCGGCGTTTCTTTCAAAACGTGAATGGTTCAATATTATGCTTGCCTAGATTTGGCAACTTCTCAAAGATCGTCTACCATTCACCGCTACCATCAATTGAACTGACTCAGCCTATTCACTACACTCGCACTTTTGAGTTTGAACACTTGTGAGGCGTTCAAACTTGAACAGCCTACAGTTAGCTGTATACGTGGTGCGAAAGATATTAGACAACTTCGCCAGACCATTATTGAGGATGAATAAGGTGGATCTCAAACAAATTGCCAACGACATACCGGATTACGCCGTATTTCTGACCATTGATGAAATGAAAGAATCGAGCCACAAACTCGTTGCGGATTTCCCTGAACTCGCCAGCATTCGCGTGGTGGGTCAGACACGTGAAGGTGACCCGATTGAACTGCTCACGATTAAAGGTGGCAGTGAACAGGCTTTCGTGTTTGGCGGGCCGCACCCGAACGAACCGATTGGCTGCATGATGGTTGAGTACCTGAGCCGTAAGCTCTGCGAAGATGACGCGCTGCGCGATGAGTTGGGGTATACGTGGCATTTTATTAAGTCGATTGATGCTGATGGTATGCGGTTGAATGAAGGTTGGTTTAAAGGGCCGTTCACGCCCACCAATTATGCTCAGAATTATTATCGTCCAGAACCCGCCGCGCAGGTCGAATGGACGTTTCCAGTCGATTATAAGAACCTGCATTTCCACAGCCCGCTGCCGGAAACGCAAGCGTTGATGTCTGTGATCGACGAAATTAAACCACGTTTTATGTATTCACTTCACAATGCGGGTTTTGGCGGTGTGTACTACTATGTTTCACGCGAATGTGAACCTCTGTACAATCCTTTCCACGAAATTCCCACATGGTTCAATCTCGCATTGGATTTAGGGGAACCGGAGAGCAGCAGTGCTGTCACACTTGCGCCCGCTATTTACAAGATGCTGAGTGTGCAGGACGAGTACGATCATATCGAGAAACTCGGTGTTGATAATCCGGCTGCTGATATGACCTCCGGTAATTCGAGCGAAGCCTACGCCCGACCTTATGGAACGTTCTCGTTGGTTGTCGAAATGCCGTACTATGATGAGCCGCGAGTCAATGACATGACCATTACAAACGTTACCCGCCGTGAAGCGCTGCTGAAAAAGCTGGATCGGGGTGATGAACTTGGGGAGTGGATGTCGTCACGGCTGGAAAAGGCACAACCTTACCTCACTATTCAGAGCGCGATTCGTTCCGCGACCGAGGAATTTGTGCGATTGGGTAGTGGTTGGCGGGGTTATGAGCGCAAATTTGTGGAGTCTAACGATGAAATGCTGCGCCTAGCATCTCAAGCAGAGTTATTCAGCGCGGAACAACTTGGTTATTTTTATCCCTATCTGATATTGGGTATGATGGCGCGGATGTTTAAGGCAGAAGTGGATGCGGGAAACAGCAACCCGATCATCACACAAATTGCCGAAGAAACGGCGAAGCGGGTGGCAGATGACGGTGCTGCGTTCGAATCCGAGCTTCAATACCGCGCCCTTCCGATACGGGGGTTAGTCGGCGTGCAGGTCTGTGCTGGACTTGCGACTGCCGAATATTTACGCAATACTACCGAGGCTGAGTAATGCCATCAGTTTTGGTAAAAATATCTCTCAATATGTAAAGGGGATTAGAGGATGGACGATCAGAAGAAAGTCGGTGTGTTTGAGTCACTCGTACGCAGCGAGCGTAACGGGATTTCGCGTCGCGAATTTCTCCGCCGTGGTCTGGCACTCGGCCTTTCCCTTCCAGCGGCGAGCGGTGTGATCGCGACGGTTCTTGGCGCACCTGTGCGGGTATTTGCTCAGGACGCGGCAGCAACCAAAGGCGGGCAGGGGACGCTGGTCGTTGAACAAAGCGGTGATCCCGTTTCGTTCAATCCGAACTACACCATTGACGACTTTGGTTACCCAATTGCGTTCAATACGCACAGCATGTTGGTTACGTTGAGTCAGGACGTAGAGGTTATTCCAGACATCGCTGAATCATGGGAAACGTCGGAAGATGGCTTGACGATTACGTTCCACCTTGTTCAGAACGCCAAATGGCATGATGGTACGCCGGTGACTTCCGCCGACGTGAAGTGGACTTATGAAAAGATCGTTTCGACAGAAGGCGCACCGGGTCGTGACAATCTCATCATGCTTGAGAGCGTCGATACGCCAGATGATTACACGGCGGTATTTAACCTGTCGTCTCCTTCGTCGCAGTTCCTCGGTTTCCTCGCGTGGTATGCGACCTTCTTGCTGCCAAAGCACCTTTACGAAGGTACAGACTGGTCAACCAACCCGGTGAACCAGACACCGATTGGCAGCGGCCCGTTCAAGTTCGTGGAATATGTCGCGGGTGACCATATTACGCTTGAGGCGAACCCTGATTACTTCGGTGAAGGCCCATACATGGATCGCATCGTTTACCGCATCATCCCTGACGCGGCTACGCTCGAACAGGCGATCCTGAATGATGAAGTTGACGTTGACATTTCCGGCTTGTTCCCGACGGATTCGCTGGCGAACGTCGAAGCTGATGGCCGCTTCACGACAGTTGAGAAAGTCTACGCGAGCAATTTCTATATCGTGTTCAATCATGGTCGCGACATCACCGGTAATATCGAGGTGCGGCGAGCGATTGGTGAGGCGATTGATCGCGCCCAGATTGTTGAACGTGGTTTGAGTGGAGCGGGTACTCCGGTCAATACTTACTATACGCCTGTCATTTCGTGGGCGAACAACAGCGATGCGACGGCCCCTGATTATGATCCTGAAAATTCCAAGGCGCTGCTCGATGAAGCTGGCTATCCGGTGCAAGCTGACGGCTACCGCTTTAAGCTGTCGTTCCCTTATCTGGCATTCGGGGATGCGTGGCGCAGCATTGCTCAGGTGATCCAAGCTCAACTTCGTGAAGTCGGTATCGACAGCGAACTGGTGGAACTGGAACCTTCGGCGTGGAACGCGCGCGTGGCTACGGATGACAATTATGACATTACCTATCTGGCTGGCTTCCTTGGCCCCGGCCCCGGCGCGTTGAAGAATCGTTACGGTACAGGTGGTGGCATCAACTTCTGGCATTACTCGAATGTGGAGGTTGATAAGCTGCTTGACGAAGCGGCTTCTGAACCGAATGCGGAAGAAGCGACGGCGAAATACAAGCAGGTTCAGGCTTTGCTCGCTGAGGATATTGCCTCGATCCCGTTCTCGGGTGCGGCCACGACCTTCGTTTACCGCAAGGAAATTAGCGGTCTGCCCGTTCCGGGTGACGCGGCAGGTGATATTTTGGGCTTTGGTAACTTTGCCCTTGTCCAGCGTGCATCCAGCTAACTGATCGATAAGGGCAGCGAGCACAAATGCCCGCTGCCCTTTATATAACCACCGAGAAACATGCTCAGGTATTTACTTCGCCAACTTGGAACGATGATCCCTACCTTTTTTCTGGTGATGGTCATCTCGTTCATGCTCATCCACCTTGCGCCGGGTGATCCGGTCAACCGTTATTCAGGCCAGATTTCACTTTCGCCAGAAGCTCGCCAAGCCTTACTGGTCAAGTATGGTTTGGATCAGCCGCTGCCTGTGCAGTTTGTGACGTATTTGGAGACCTTGTTTCAGGGTGATTTGGGTAAGTCGATGCTCTCTGGTCGACCCGTCATTGAAATGATTGGTGAACGTTTACCAGCGACCCTGCTGCTGACCCTGAGCAGTAGTACATTGGCTTTCATTGGCGGGAATGTGGTGGCGGTGCTAACGGCGCGGCGACGGTGGCTGGATTTTGGGGCATCGCTGATTGGTTATGTGTTGTTTTCAATGCCCACGTTCTGGTTGGGTATTATCCTCATTATCATTTTCGCGACGCAGCTTGATTGGTTCCCAACGTCCGGTTTCACCAACGCACGTGAATCCTATACAGGATTGGCCTATGCGCTTGATGTGCTTCATCATCTGGCGCTGCCTTGTTTGACGCTGGTTTTGGTTGAGCTTCCCGGTTATTACCGTGTGGCACGGGCGAGTATTGGTGAGACGCGGCAGGAAGACTTTATCACAACGCTGCGTGCGTCCGGCCTCTCTCAAGGAACCATCTTCCGGCGATATGCACTCAAGAACGCGCTGCTGCCTTCTCTGACGTTGTTTGGCCTGAGTTTGGGGTATGCGCTATCCGGCGCGGCGCTGGTTGAAATCGTCTTTGCGTGGCCGGGGGTAGGTCGTCTTACACTCGACTCGGTACTCAAGCGCGATTATCCGGTGTTGATGGGTATTTATCTGGTGATCGCGATTTCGGTCATGGCGGCAATCCTCATCACCGATATTGTTTATGCTTTCATTGACCCAAGAATACGGTACCAGTCATGACAGTTCAGAATTTAGATACATCACCGAACCTAAAAGGCTTTCGCGGTTGGCTGCTGCGTCCATTTTATTCATCCGCGTGGAAGCGATTTATGAAGAGCGGCTATGGCCCAGTCGGGCTGGTCATGCTGATCGCTTTGATTATTCTGGCGACTGCCGCGCCACTGCTTGCGCCTCGTGATCCATTCTCGATTGATGGGCCACGGCTGTCTCCGCCGGATGCCGATTATTTCATGGGTACGGATAACCTCGGTCGCGATATGCTTAGTGGGGTCCTGAGCGGCGCACGGGTTTCACTGCTCATCGGGATTATCGCGGCGGGGATTTCGGCAGCAGTGGGTATTGTGGTTGGCAGCATATCCGGCTATTTCGGTGGTTGGATTGACATTTTTTTCAGCCGACTGACGGAAGTGTTTCTGATTACGCCATCGTTTTTCTTGATTATTGTAGTCGTGGCGACGCTGGGTAGTAACTTCGTTTATATTATGATCGTCATCGGGTTAACGACATGGGCGACTAACGCCCGTCTGATGCGTGTTCAAGCGCTGGCACTGCGGGAACGCACGTTTGTGCAGGCGGCACTTGTGCTTGGCGAGTCGCGCCGCCGTATCCTCATCCGGCACATCATACCGAACGGACTTGCACCCATCATCGCCAACAGCACACTTTTAGTCGCGAACGCAATCCTCATCGAAGCGGGTTTGTCGTTTCTTGGCCTCGGTGATCCGAATGTGACTTCGTGGGGACAGATGGTTTTTATCGGTCAGCGCTACCTCCGCAACGCGCCGTGGATCAGCTTCTTTCCGGGGCTGGCGATTGTGTTCACTGTGATGTCGTTTTACCTCCTCGGCGATGGTATTTCTGCGGTGCTGAATCCTCGCCGTCAATTATTGGATGAGTAGAGAGCAGGTAGCATGTCTGACGTTCTCCTCGAACTTAAGCACCTGAATATCGTTTACGGCAGTGAATACAAGCAGGTCACAGCCGTTAATGATGCCTCGATAACGATTCGGCGTGGCGAAGTGGTCGGTTTAGTTGGCGAATCCGGTTCGGGTAAGTCAACGTTAGCCAACGGGATACTCGGTATCCTGCCACGTACGGCAAAACTTTCGGGTTCCATGCGCTTTAATGGTATCGAACTCATCGGGTTGAACGAAACTGCGATGAATCAGCAGGTGCGCTGGCGGCAGATTTCGATTGTGTTTCAGAAGGCGTTAGCGGCTTTAAGCCCTGTACACCGTATCGAAGAACACATGATTGATATTCTACGCGCCCATGATCCCGGAATTCCGATGGCGCAAATGCGCGAGCGCATGAAGAAACTGATGACGCTGGTTCGGCTGCCACCGGAAACGGTGCGCTCGTACCCGCATCAACTGAGCGGTGGTATGCTTCAACGTGTGATGATCGCCCTCAGCCTACTGTTTGATCCGCCGTTCGTGATATTGGATGAAGCGACTACCGCGTTGGATGTGCTGACACAGCGCCAAATTTTGAGCGAAATTCGCCGTTTACAGCATGAGTTCAACCTGACGGTGCTGATGATTTCGCATGACATCGCAGCGGTAGCGGAAAACGCGAACCGGATCGTGGTTATGTATGCTAGCCAGATCGTTGAAGATGGGCCGGTAGAAACGGTTATTCATGCGCCGAAGCATCCTTACACGCAGGCGCTTCTCGGGGCGCTGCCCCGGTTGGATGCGCCGACTGGGCGGGTGAAAAGTATTCCCGGTTCCTTGCCTGATTTATCGCTTTCCATTAATCAATGTGTGTTTGCCCCGCGCTGTGCTTACGCGATGGACATCTGCTGGCAAGGTGTTCCGGCGGTGCAAGTTGTTGAACCGGGGCATACCAGTAAATGTGTAAGGGTCAACGAGATATAAACCCCATGACCGAACCGATTCTTCAAGTTAAAGATGTGGCTAAATATTTTCGGGCGCAGCAGGGCAGCCTGAGTGCGTTACAGCTTGGTAAACCCCTTTGGGTACATGCCGTTGACGGCGTGAATTTGGAACTTCGTCCGGGTGAAATCCTCGCGCTGTTGGGCGAAAGCGGCTGTGGAAAATCGACTTTGGCGAAGTTGCTATTACAACTTGAACGGCCAACACAAGGTCAAATTCGCTTTCACGGCAAGGATACAAGCCGCCTGACTAGCGAAGAAAAGAAGCGGTTCCGGCAGCACGTTCAAATCGTATTTCAGAACCCTTATGAAGCGTTTGACCCCCGTTTTACGCTTGGTGAATCCCTGCGACGGCCATTGGAAATTCATGGCATTGGCAGCAGTACCGAAGACCGTACACGTATGATCGCGGAGGCATTTGAGGCGACAGGACTTGTGCCTGCGGCAGATTTCTTAGCGCGTTATCCGCATGAATTGAGTGGTGGGCAATTACAACGGATCGCGATGATCCGCGCGATGTTGTTGAAGCCTGAGGTTCTCATCGCGGATGAGCCGGTGTCGATGCTCGATATTTCGGTGCGGGCGGATATTCTGAATATGCTGCTTGATTTACGTGAACAATCGGGTACCGCGTTGATTGTCATCACACATGATATTATGGTTGCACGGTATCTCGCGGACAAAATCACGGTAATGTACTTGGGGCGATTCGTCGAAACCGGATCGGCGGACGTGATCATGAGCCAACCGCACCATCCCTATACACAAGCGCTGATCGCCAGTACGCCAGCGCTTACAGCAGAAGAACGCGCGGCAAGGCCGTTGGTTGAGGTGACTGGGGAACCGCCCAAGCCCATAAATCTGCCTGTCGGTTGTCGTTTTGCCCCGCGCTGTCCTTTTGTGTTTGAACCCTGTCGTAAGCAAGAGCCAGAGCTTTTTCGGCTTGACACAGACCATCGTTCTGCCTGTTATTTGGGTCAAACCGTTGAGCAGGCCGCCGAGCCACGCTGATTCGAAAACCCAACTCCCGATTGGGAACGAAAAGTCGCGTATCAGTTTTTGGCTATCTCCAAGCTGTAAATTTATGTGGTGCTTTGTTTCATATCATCAAGTAGGCGAGAACGAATGGTAATGGCAATGGCTTTTGTACGGCTTTTGGTTCTGAGTTTGGCTAAAATGTTGCGTACATGGGCCTTGATAGTGGCTTGACTTAATACTAAACGTTCAGCAATTTCACGGTTACTTAGCCCCTCGACGACCAACTCCAGAACCTTAATTTCTTGTTTTGACAAATCATGTCCAACTTTATTGGGTTGAAAAATCTTTGAAAGGAGTACATTGGTTGCTTCTGCGGCGAGTGTCGGCTTGCCATAATAGGCGGCCTCGACGGCATTCACGACATCATCAATTCTGCCTGATTTCAAGATGTAACTAATCGCGCCTGCTTTGAGCATACTCGCTATTTGCTCTTCGTCGGCTGTACTGGTTAGCGCGACTACTTGGATATGAGGAAATTTATCTCGTAGTAAACCTGTTGCCATGATCCCATTGATGTGGGGCATCAAAATATCCATGAGTACGACATCAGGTTGGGTGGACGAGCATACCGTTAAAAGCATTCGAGGGTCGCCAATTTGTCCAACCACTTCCATATGGTCAAACCCGTTGAGCAAAATCGCTAATCCATAGCGTACCATTTCGTGGTCGTCAACGATTAAGACTTTAATTTTTTTCTGGTTTGTCATCATAAATTCGGCCTTTTAATGCCACATTTAGAACTTATAAATTACTTTAACATTATTATTCCGGTGGTTGCCAGCTCATCTATACCTATCTGATAATAGGAAAAGTTAGCTCGATGCCTAACTCTAATCTACTCCGGTTGGTTACTGTGGCTAAGGGCTAAGTGGCTCATTTTTTCCTGCTTATTACTTTAGGAGGCGCTTCCCATTCGCTTCAGAGGGTTTCTAGAAAGGGATTTACTCGTAGCCCTCACCCCTACGATGGTACGCTCGCAGGCTCACTCCACCATCAGACTCTCCCTCAGGGCGAGGGGAACCAAGTATAAGTTTCCGAGCATTCGTGCCTGAAAATAGGCTTTCCAGAAACCCTCTCAGGGAATTCATACAAGGCGATTTAGGAAATGGGATCATAAGGAATTGTGGGTGTGGGATCGATTATCACTCTATTCAAAATGATTGGAATTTTACTCAACAAATTCAATGGCATAAGCTGAGTAACTTATGCCACTGAACCACACGGGTTAAATCGTTACTGGAATTCGGGAAGGATGTGCTTTTGATAAAACTCCAAAAAGCCATCTTGATCGGGGCCGATCTGGTGGATATAGATATTTTCTATCCCGACATCCACAAACTTCTGTATCGCTTCCAGATGTTTCTGTGGATCGTTCCCACAGGCGACTGTTTTAGCAATGTCTTCCTTGCGGACGGTCTGGGTCGCTTGCTTAAAGTGGGCAGGCGTGGGCAGCTCTTGATTCAGTTCGCCACTTAATCCGGCGGTCGGCCACCATTCCAGCGCGGTATTGAGGCCGGTTTCTTCGTCCTTCGCCCAGCAGACGGATACTTGCCCGTACATTGACCGATCCGATGAGCCATTTTTCTTGAAGGCTTCAATCACCTCTTTGTCGGGTGCAGTCGTGATTAAACCGTCTCCGATGCGTCCTGCCAGTTCAGCCGCTTTTTCACCACTGGCAGCAAGCATGATCGGTGGCAGTTCATCAGGTAGGGTATACACTTGGGCGTTCTCGACCGTGTAATACATACCATCCCACGATTGGGAACCCCCCTGCCAGAGTAAGCGAATGATCTCGACGGCTTCTTCCAGCATTTCTGCCCGTGTATCAAAAATCGGCCATTTTTCGCCGGTGATATGTTCATTCAGGTTTTCCCCTGTGCCTACGCCTAGAAAAAAGCGTCCCGGCATCATGGAGGCCACAGTAGCAGCGGCCTGTGCAATAATGGCCGGATGAATGCGAATGATTGGACACGTCACGCCTGTGCCAACTTGGAGGGTTGTCGTGGCTTGAGCGATGCCACCGAGAACTGACCACACATATGGGCTTTCCCCCTGTTTATCAATCCACGGATGATAGTGATCTGAAATTAGGGCGAAGGTAAACCCTGCTTGCTCGGCTTGTTTGGCATTCTGGATCAACTTTTGTGGTACGTGTTCTTCTGAAGAGAGGGCATAACCCATTTTCGTCATTAT
>Ga0209460_1001892_pt1 | contig 10571 bp, 7 predicted proteins | sample EBPBio132013_DNA_FD_185868 | JGI IMG/M metagenome (GOLD analysis project Ga0209460, IMG submission 185868) | Wastewater treatment Type I Accumulibacter community from EBPR Bioreactor in Madison, WI, USA - Reactor 2_5/13/2013_ DNA (SPAdes)... | ecosystem: Engineered > Bioreactor > EBPR >...
CGGTGCCGGTGAAGCCATCGGTTGCCGTGAACGTGGCGGTGAAGACTTTCGGGTCAGCGGTCGGCGTCAGGCCGCTCAGCGTACCGCCGACGGCCGTGGTGTCGGCCAGGGTAAAGCCCACCGGGGCATCGCTGAAGGTGAAGGTGACGGTCGACACCTTGTCGGTACTGTTCAGGCTGGGATCGACGATGTCGACGACGACGCTCGGGGCGACGGTGTCGATCGGGACGGTGTCGCTACCGCCACTGCCGAGACTACCGGCGAGATTGGTGTAGCTGCCCGCGGTTACGGCAACGCTGCCGGTGCCCGTGAAAGCATCAGTCGCCATGAATGTGGCGGTGAAGACTTTCGGGTCGGCGGTGGGTGTCAGGCCACTCAGCGTGCCGCCGACGGCCGTGATGTCGGCCAGGGTGAAGCCCACCGGGGCGTCGCTGAAGGTGAAGGTGACGGTCGATACCTTGTCGCCGCTGTTGAGACTGGGATCGGTAATGTCAACGACGACGCTCGGGGCGACAGTGTCGATCGCAACGGTGTCGCTAGCGCCACGGCCAGGATCACCGGCGGCATCGGTGTAACTGCCCGTGGTAACGCCAACGCTACCGGTACCCGTAAAGCCGACAGCCGCCGTGAAGGTGGCGGTGAACACCTTCGGGTCGGCGGTGGGCGTGAGACCGCTCAGCGTGCCGCCGACGGCCGTGATGTCGGCTAGGGTGAAGCCCACCGGAGCGTCACTGAAGGTGAAGGTGACGACCGACACCCCGTCACTTCTGGTCAAGCTGGTATCGACGATGTTGACGACGACGCTCGGGGCGACGGTGTCGACGACGAGCGCACTGTCGGCGACGCTGCCCGGGGTGCCGGTGGCGCCGGCGACGGAGCCAGCGACGGAGCCAGCGGCGGCCGCTGCGGTGGCTGCACTCTGCGCCGCCAAGCCAGCATCGATCAGGTCGATCAGGCCGTCGGCGGCGCTGCCCGCCCCACCAAGAACCTCGTCAACGGGAGTGGCTCTGGCCGTGCCAAACTCAAAAGCCAGCGGATCCACATTCTCGACGATGCGCAGCAAGCGAACAAACGTGGGTCCTCCGTCAGCACCTCCGGGCGTGCCCGCGCCAGCCGCCGTCTCGTCGAGTAGCGCGTCGAGGCTGCCGCCTTCGTTGATCGCCTTGATGACCCGGTCAACGTCCCTTGCCCCGCCGAGCAGGGCGGCGTCCGTGGCGTCCGGCTTCACCGAGGCGAACACTTCGGCATCGACCGTCAGCGTCTCGTTGGCGCGCAACACAAGCGACTGGCTGTCGGGGGTGGCCAGGTCGACGCGGCTGCCGGCGCCAGTGACGACGACGTCGCCCTCGTAGATCACATCGCCGATGCGCAATTGACGCAGATTGCCGTCCTGGTCCTTTGCGAAAGCCTTGCCCTGGATCGCCGAAACGCGTGCGAGAGGTGTCCTGTCAGCCATGGTGAAGCCTCGAAGCGGAGTTTGGAAGACCGCAACGATAGCCCACGCCGCCGGGGCCGACTACTGTACTGACGTACGGGAAGAAAGCGTGTCGGCGGGCGTTGAATCAGGCCCTGCTGCCGACGCCGTTGATGATCAGCGAGAGCTGCAGGCGATCGCGGGCGCCGAGCTTTTCGAGCACGGCGCTGACGTGGAACTTGACGGTTCGTTCGGTGATGGCGAGTTGCCGGGCGATTTCCTTGTTGCTCGCCCCGGCGGCCACCGCCACGGCGACCTCCTGTTCGCGCGCGGTAAGCGCGCTGCGCCAGGCATCGCCATCGCTCGGACGCTTGCTCAGCAAGGCCGCGCTGGCGACCAGCAGACGCTTCATCAGACCCTCGCCGATCCACACGCCGCCGTTCTGGACCACCGCTGCCACCTGTTGCAGCACCGTCGGTGCCGCATGCCCGTTGCAGTAAGCGGCGGCACCCGCCGCCAGGGCCGCCAGGGCGCCATCTTCATCGGGCTCGTCGGCCAGCACGATCAGCGAGCGCCCGGCCAGCCCCCGGCGCAGGCGCGCGACCAGTTCCTCGGGCCGCTGCCCGTTCGGCAGCAGTGCCCAGACCAGCGCCGGCGCTGCCGGCATGCCCTCCAGACGACCGACGATCAGGTTCGGGAACGCGGCTCGCCAGGAGTTGCGCTGCCGCGCATCGACGGAGAGAAAAATCTGCTGCAGCAACTCAACGCTCGGAAAAGGCGCGCGCCTTGGCACGCAGGACCGGCTTCAGCAGGTAGGAAAGGACGCTCTTTTCCCCGGTCACGATATCGACCTCGGCGACCATGCCGGGGATGACCGGCAGATTGTTCCCCAGCGTCGACTGATTGGTGCGCACGCGAACGATGTAGAACGCGTTGCCTTTGTCGTCGACCACGGTGTCGGCGCCGATATGTTCGAGCTTGCCGTCGAGCCCCCCGTAGATTGCGAAATCGTAAGCGGTGAACTTGACCACCGCCTTCTGGCCTGGATGCAGGAAGGCGATGTCGCGCGGATGCACGCGCGCTTCGAGCAACAGGTTGTCTTCGAGCGGGACGATTTCGACGATATCCTTGCCCGGTTGCACCACGCCACCGACGGTATTGACCAGCAGGCGCTTGACGGTTCCCTTGACCGGCGAGCGCAACACCGAACGACTGACCTTGTCGGACAGGCCGACGCCACCCTCGGCGAGACTGTTCAGCTTGGCCATCGTCTCGCCGAGTTCCTTGCCGGATTCATTGCGAAAAGCCAGCCCGACCTCCTCGATCTTGCGATTCGCTTCGTTGATCGCCGACTGCAGGCGGCCGATCTGCGCCGCTGCCATTTCGCGTTCACCGCGAAAACGCGAGACGTCGCGCTCGAGGCGCAGCAGTTCCACCTCGGAGACCGCGCCCGAACCGATCAGCGGCTTGGTCACCGACAGTTCGCGTGCCGCCAGTTCGTGCGCCTTGCTCGCCTGTTCGTGCTTGGCGCGCACCTCGACGAGTTCCTGCTGACGCTGCGTCAACTGCTGGCGGGCAATCGAGGTCGTCGTTTCGAGCTCGCTGCGCCGCGACTCATACAGGCGCCGCTCCTCTTCGGCAGTGCGCGGGTCCTCCTTGAGCACCTCGTCCGGGATCTTGAAAGGGACGCCCTCGGTCAGCGCCCGCAGACGCGCGGCCTTGGCGACCAGCGCCGTGTATTGCACGCGGCTCTCGCGCACCGACGACACGAAACGCGTCTGGTCGATGCGCAGCAGGATCTGCTCGGGTTCGACGACATCACCCTCGTGCACCAGAATCTCGTCCACGACGCCGCCGTCGAGGCTCTGCAGAACCTGCAACTGCCGCGACGGAATGACCTTGCCCTCGCCGCGCGTGACTTCGTCGACCTGGCTGACCGCCGCCCACATGACGAACAGCGCGAAGGCCACGCCGATCGACTTGAGCAGGACGCGCGCGCGCAAGGGGTCCTGTTGCAGGATGGCGTAGTCGCTGTCGGCGGCAAAACCCTGCTGTTCGCGCTCCTTCTCGACGTCGATCGCCCGGTTCATCCACGAGTCGAACCCGGGCTGCAGACGCACACGCAGCCACTCGAGGGCGCCCTGGGCACGGCGCGCGCTGGCCATCAGGCGTCCGCTCATGGCGCTGCCCGCCCGACGCGCCCCGATTGCAGGGCCTCGACGACCTGATCGCGCGGCCCGTCGGCAACGATGCGCCCGTCGTCCACGACGATGAGCCGTGTCGCCAGGTCGATCAGGCTCGTCCGATGGGTGACGACGATCACGGTCTTGTGGGCGGCGAAGCGCATCAGGCGTTCCTTGAAACCCTGCTCGGTCGAAAAGTCCATCGCACTTGTCGGCTCATCGAGCAAGAGGATCGGCGGATCCAGCAACACCGCGCGGGCAATTGCCACCTCCTGTCGCTGACCGCCCGAGAGCGACTCACCACGTTCGCCGATCAGCATGTCGAAGCCCTTCGGATGGCGATTGACGAACTGCGTCAGGCCGGCGACTTCGGCGGCGGTGACGATCGCCGCGTCGTCGGCGTAGGGGGCACCGATAGCGATGTTCTCGCGCAGGGTGCCGTAGAACAGGGTCGCGTCCTGGCCCACGCAGCCGATGTTGCGCCGCAGGTCTGCCGGGTCGAGCTGGCGCAGGTCGATGCCGTCGATACGCACCACGCCCTGGCTCGGCTGATACAGCCCGAGCATCAGCTTCTGCAGCGTCGTCTTGCCGGAGCCGGTACGACCGATGATGATGACGCGCTCGCCCGGTGCGATGCGCAGCGAGACATTGGTCAGCGCCGCTTCGCCCTGCTCCGGGTAGCTGAACGAGACATGGCGGAACTCGATCTCGCCGCTCAGTTCGGGCCGGTGAATGAATGCCGTCGCGTCCGGACGCTCGACCGGCTGCGCCATCATCTTGTCGAGCGTGGACAGCGCCAGGCGCGCGTTCTGGTATTGCATCAACAGCCCGACCACCTGCGCCAGCGGCGCGATGGCCCGGCCACCGAGCATGGTGACCGCGATCAGGCCGCCCATGGTCAGCAGGCGCTCCTGGATCAGGTAAACGCCGGCGATCACCAGCGCGACATTGACCACCTGCGTGACGGCGGCCGCGCCGTTGCTGGCCGACGACGACAGCAGGCGCAACTGGACGCCGCTGCGCGCGAGGAAGGCCGTCGTGCGCTCCCACTTGTTCTGGACGACACCTTCGGCGTTCTGCGTCTTGATCGTTTCGAGCGCCGTCAGGCTTTCGATCAGCGCCGCATTGCGCTGCGCCGTGGCGCGATAGGTGGTTTCGGCCAGTTCGTGCATGCGGTGCTGGACGAGGTAGGCATAGATCACGCCGACGACCAGGCCGAGCAGGGGAATCAGGACCAGCGGCCAGGCAATCCAGACGATGACCAGCAGAAAGATCAGCGCGAACGGCAGATCGATCAAGGCCGAAACGGTTGCCGAGGCGATGAAATCGCGCACCGACTCGAACGAGCGCAGATTGGCGGCGAAGGAACCGACCGACGCCGGCCGCGCTTCCAGGCGCATGCCGAGCACGCGCTCCATGATCAAGGCCGACAGTTTGACGTCGATGCGCGCACTGGCGAGATCGATGAAGCGGCCGCGCAGCAGACGCAGCATGTAGTCCATGCCGATCACCAGCAGCACGCCCAGCGCCAGCATCCACAGGGTATCGGTGGCGTTGTTGGGGACGACGCGATCGTAGACGTTCATCACGAAAAGCGGCATCACCAGCGCGAAGATGTTGACCAGCAGTGCGGCGCCGAGAACGTCGCGATACAGCCCCGCCTGCTCGAGCAAGGCGCCCCAGAACCAGTGCCGTTCGGCGACCTGGCCGACCTCCGGCGTGCGCGCGTCGAAGCTGAAGCGCGGCCGGGCAAAGACGGCGATTCCCAGGTAGCGTTCGCTCAGCGCCGCGCGGCCGAGCAGGACCTCGCCCTGACCGGTCTCCGGAAAGAGCAGGCGCGCGGTCTCGCCGCTCTCGTCCCAACCGAGCAGCACGCAGGCGCCGTCGCCCTTGAGCAGCAGGATCACCGGCAGGAGGACGCTATCGATGTCGGCAAGTTGCCGGCGCACGACCCGGCTCGACAAACCGGCGCGTGCCGCCGCGCGCGCAAACAAGGACGGCGTCAGGCCGCCGCCCGCCAGCGGCAGACCGGCCGACAATGCCGCGCGCGTGCTCGGCCGACCATGCAGCCGCGTCAGCTCGACGAGGCAGGCGAGCAGCGGATCGTGATGGAGAAGATCCTCGCGCAAGCCCTCGCCGAGGCCGGGCTGCGGCGCGCTTGTCGGGGGATTCGGGGAGGTGTCGGTGGAAGTCATCCGGGAGCCTGCGTTGCCAGAGGTTTGAATCCTACAGCGCCATGACGGCATTTGGGTGTTCTGCACGGCCATGAAGCCTCAAAGCGTCCTACCTGTCGCCACTTTGCGGCAGATCAACTGAAAGCCTCGGCAGCGACTCACGAGTCGCTCCTGGCCGCAGGTGGACGAGCTTGGGGACAAGACCGGGAATGCGTCGAGCATTCGCGCTGTCCGTCGCGGTTTTCCGGCATGCAAGCCCTCCCCTGAGGAAACGACCGGCGAGGTCAGCTTTGCGCTGGCGCTGTGGGTCGGCGAGACCTGGCTGCTGACGGGCCAGACGGCTGAAGGACAGCCTTTCCATCACGAGATCCCTGCCGGCAATACCGGTGAGACGACGACGCTGGTGCCGACGATCGAGAAAGGGCTGGCACGCTATCCGATCTAGGGAGTGGTACTGGTCGCCGATCGCGATGCGGCCAGACCCATCCGGGCAAGAATCCGTCAGCCGCGGGCAGGATAGCCCGCATCTACAAGGCGCTAGCTGGCGCACATCGTCAAAATCAATCTCGCCCCTGATCTGTTCACCTACGCGACCGACACATGTGCGCTGAGGCGCGCGCGGCCGATGGATGGCAAACTGACCCTCGTTGCCAACTTCCCGGCTTCTCCCCCGACCCAGAGCGTGGCGCGTTTCAAGGCGCTGGCCGACATCGAACGGGGATTCCAGGTTCTGAAGTCCGAGATCGAATTCGTGCCTGTCTTCCATCGCCTGCCAGACTGCATCCGGGCGCATGCACTGATCTGCCTTCTGGGACTGCTGCTCTATCGGGTACTGCCCCTGCGCCTGCAGGCGAAGGCCCGCCCTCCCCGGAGCGAGCTGGAGATCGCCGCCGCATCCAGTACCACCAGGCCACGCTGCACCAACGCCAGCCAGCCTCGCGCGTGTCCGCCATCACTCCCCAACAGGAAGATCTGGGCGAAACCGTCGCGCTGCCCGAGCCCTCCGCCAGGCACCTGTAGTGTCAATTCCGCACCCGGGGATTGCGCACAAACAATCACTTGGCCGTATTCTTGTCGAACTCGGGGTCGATGATCGCAACAGCACCATCGCCGCGGCCTACGCCCGCGTCGGCTGCACGCTGAAGGGAATCGACGATCGCTTCGGTCTGCGCTACTCCCCGGGTCGGTAAGATAGGGCGCCTCGGGGCATACGAGCCGCGGGAGGGCAAGAAGAGCACGGGTCAATGTCTTTCGGATCCGTCTGTTCTCCCTGGCCCGCACTATCGTGGGCGAGGATCGCGATTGACGCCATTTGCTCAAGGCTCATATGCTGTCGCTGGCAACATTTGACTTTCTGTCTTGAGGGGGCTGTCAAACTCTAAGGTGCAGGCTGCGTCTTAAGCAGTCCACAACTTTGTGTAGGAGTGCAATACATGATCACTGCTTTGCGGAAAAGTGTGTTTTCGATTGCCAGCGTTAGTCAAAGAACAATGCTGAACCTTACCACACGGCGGTTTGCCCAATGGGCGCATCTTGATCGCTGGCTGGCTGGCATGTCAAGAGATGACCGTGCCAACATGGCAACAAATAAAACCTACAAGAAGTACGCAGTAGCTGAGGCCGATTATTGGGCAAACCCGGCCGTTGGCGATGAAAACGATATTCACGACAACCCGTATCACACGCGTAGGTCGTCGGCATTGAAACGATACGTCAACCAAACCGTGATGGGAGACTTCAAAGGTGGAGTGGCCGATTACATTGCCAGTTTTGGACCATTCAGGAGTGCGCTGGTCTTAAGCCACTTCACTCATCTTGTCGACTGCCTAGAACGGAGAGTTGCAGAGTCTTGGACATTCAATGACTATGCCGGCCGCTTCAGACCTCAAGACCATACGAACGCTCCCTTCAGAGTGATTCGGCAGGATCTCAATTTCGCCGATCTTGGCGAGAGACAATACGATTTGGTCGTGGTTGACAGTCTGTTACATCACTTGATCAATACTGAGGACTTGGTCGACAAGATATCACGCTGCCTGGTTCCAGGCGGCCATCTCGTCATTCCCCTTGATTACTGTGGGGAGCGACGGTTCTGGTGGGAATCGAAACATCGGGAGCAGATGGATCAGGTCCTCAGCGACATTCCGCTCAGATACTTGCGTTATCCGTTATGTTCGGCTTCTGCCATTCACTTTTCTCCGATTAGCCCATTCGAGGCCGTCAGTGGTCCCGAATTGCCACAACTGCTTAATTCCAGGTTTCATACCGTAAGATTCAAAGCGTCGCACGGAATTCTGTTTCCGGTTCTGGCATATTTGAAGAAGGATTTGTTGGAAACCGAAAATAGCCTGGTTGACAAGTTGCTTGAGGCCGACGAGAGTGCTCCGGGGTCGTTTTTCTCTGCGGTCTATCGACTGCGCTAGGGAGTCGCCGATAAAGCAATTTCGGGGACAGCACATTAAACTCATCCCTCAACAGGCCAAGAGCGAAAGGCGTCAAGGCGTGTGTGTCGAGAAGGTGCCGCACGCAGCAGATCGAGTTCGATATGCTGCCCTTAAACTCGTCCGACCACAAGGAGAACTCATGCTCTCTCCCTCGGGAGCGCCCAACGTTCAAGGTGAGGAGCGTGAAGCGGCTTTATCGCGTAGCGTCCACTGGAGCGCAGTGTTCGGCGCCCCTTCGCTCACTTGGCGCGCATTCTGTTGTTCTTGGCGTTGTGCTCCAACTCACATAGCACTAGTTCCTCCATTAGCGGAGGGATATAGACTCCGAAGCGGCCGCGCAGACCCTTCTTCAGGCCGTACCGGCCACCGATCGGGTTCGCTTCAGAACGCCCCCAAGCCTCTACTGTTCCTTCTTTTGCTGGCTTCTGCTCGTCGGCCCCGCCAAGCTCCACCCAGTCGGTTGCCTTCTTGAGCATGGCGTGCAGGTCGCCAATGCACTGCGCGTCATAGTGCAGCACTGTACTGCCCAATCCTCACAAGTTAGCACAAAGGCATAGATTTCGCGCGCCGTTGGGAAGTTTCCAGAAATTTCGGGGACAGGAAATTTCGGGGACAGCATACTAAACTAATCCGTTAACAGTCTAGGGTCGAAAAGCTTCAAGGCGGGGGCGTTGAGAGGGCGCGGAAAGCGGTGGCGGCAACTCGATATACTTTCCCTTGAACTCGACCCGCGATTCACGTACCTGTGCAAGAGCGTCAGCAATTGGAATGGCCTGCACCGCTCCACTCGCAACATCAGCAATTCTACGCTCGGTTTCGGCGGCCCACGTGTCCTCAATCTCAGCATCCTCGTCAAGACTGGCAAGCAATAGCTGAGCGAAAGTTGCACGTTCACCGGCTGTCAGTTGCAGGGCAGCGGCGCTGAATCATTTGTCGTGTTTCGTACATTTCAAACTTCCTGTTAGCCATTGCGCCCACCCCCGGCAAAATTGCCAGAGGTTACGCAATCGGAAGTCCGAAACCGTCTCTACTTGCCTTCTACGTGGCCTTATTGCGCCGCGAGTCCAGTGGCCTCACTACGCCGCCACCGAAATGGCCGTGTAGCGGCGCGAATTGCCACCTCTCCTGTGGTCATGATTCGCTTTACGGCTGGCAAGTCAGGGGCGTGCCAGGAAGCCAGGAGATTGTTCTTCGGAAATGGATGGTGGCCATCTTCGTGCATGGCTGTTTCTGGCATTGCCATCATGGTTGCAGGTTCACCACCACACCCGACAGAAACGCTGAGCGGTGGCAGACCAAATTCGACGGGAACATCGCTCGTGATCGCCGGGACACTAGACGGCTTGTGTCTACAGCGTGGGCGGTCATCATCCTGTGGGAGTGCGGGTTGAGAGAGGTTGAAGGCGGCAGGCGAAGTATTCGCTGGCTGCTGGATCGCATCATGGATCCGAGCGTAGCCGGCCAGGCCTTGGAGTGGCCAGCATCACAAGGTAAACTTGAGCCCGAGCGTGACCCCACAATCTTGGCGATAGGTTGTTCTCCTGACTGAGGAGCAGACATGACACCGCAGATTGACGAACAGCAGGACGTAACCGTGGCGATGGCTGCCGAGTTCAGCGCTGTGCTGAAGACCTGGCTTTCTCCTGAAGAAATGCAGGAAGTGGTTTGTCGGAATGAAGGCGAGCATGATCCGACCATTTGCCACAGCCATGACTTCTGCGATGCAAACATGGCTATGCATGAAGTGTTCATGAGTCATGGTATGGATGTAACGGATGAAGGTGGGGTTGATCTCTTGGTCAGAAATGGGGTGAGGTCTGGCAGTTCGCGAGGGGGAAGCGCTTCTCGACATGAGGGTGACGCACCTATCTCCGATGCCTTTGGTATTCGCTCGTGCAGATGTTGTTGCTGCTGATCAACTGCCTAACCGCTGAATCCCGAAGCGCTCCGCTGGACGTTACGACCACAGGTGACACACAACTCCGATCTGTCCGCGTTGCGGCATCGAGATGAGGCGCGCGCTGGGCAAGGATTGCAGGCACGTTTTCTGGGGCCGCGGGAATCTACTGAATTGTCATTAGAACCTCGCTATGCGGCGCTCTGGCTGGTAGTCCTGTGGGTGGCGTGCAGCAAGGCTCGGCCAAGCTTGGCCCCGCCGCATGCTTTTTGCATCGAACAGGGTTCATTCCTTGCGCGGCACTGCTTGCCGGTCTTCCGCTTGGTCGGTGTGATCCTCTGGCTGACGGCGCTATGCGCGGGTCAGGCGATTGCGGCGGCGGAAGCGGAAGGAAGCGTGCTGCCGGAGATCGAGGTCTTCGTCAGGGAAGGCTGTCCGCATTGCGAGGCGGCCAAGCGC
>Ga0209460_1001897_pt1 | contig 10552 bp, 13 predicted proteins | sample EBPBio132013_DNA_FD_185868 | JGI IMG/M metagenome (GOLD analysis project Ga0209460, IMG submission 185868) | Wastewater treatment Type I Accumulibacter community from EBPR Bioreactor in Madison, WI, USA - Reactor 2_5/13/2013_ DNA (SPAdes)... | ecosystem: Engineered > Bioreactor > EBPR >...
CGACGTCCCCCCGGTTTTGAGTAGCAGGCCGATTTGGAGTCCAATCCCCAACGAGACGGAGATTGGACGTGAAGAAGCGGTTTACCGAAGAGCAGATCATCGGCTTCCTGCGTGAGGCCGAGGCCGGGCTACCGGTCAAGGAGCTGTGCCGCAGGCACGGCTTCAGCGAGGCCTCCTACTACCTGTGGCGCAGCAAGTTTGGCGGGATGACCGTGCCGGAGGCCAAACGGCTGAAGGATCTGGAGGCGGAGAACACGCGGCTGAAGAAGCTGCTGGCCGAGCAGCTGTTCGAGAACGATGTCATCAAGGACGCCCTTCGAAAAAAGTGGTGAGCGCACCGGCGCGCAGGACGCTGGTGCGGCATCTGGTGGAGCGAGGCCTGAGCGAGCGGCGAGCGCTGGCGGTGGTGCGGATGAGTGCCAGCGCGCTGCGCTACGAGCCGCGCCCGGACCGCAACGTCGAGTTGCGCGAGCGGATCGTGGCGCTGGCGCAGCGGCACAAGCGCTACGGCGTCGGGATGATCTATTTGAAGCTGCGGCAGGAGCAGTGGCCGGTGAACTACAAGCGGGTGGAACGGTTGTATAAGGAGGCCCGGCTGCAGGTGCGGCGGCGCAAGCGCAAGAAGGTTGCCCTGGGCGATCGGCAGCCGCTGCTAAGACCGGAGGCGGCCAACCAGGTCTGGTCGATGGACTTCGTGTTTGACCGCACCGCCGAGGGGCGTGTGCTCAAGGCGCTGACCATCGTCGACGATGCCACGCATGAATCCGTCGCCATCGAGGTGGAGCGGGCCATCTCCGGGCATGGCGTGGCGCGGGTGCTGGAGCGGCTGGCGCTGATACGGGGTCTGCCGCAGGTGATCCGCACCGACAACGGCAAGGAGTTCTGCGGCAAGACGATGGTGACGTGGGCGCACGAGCGAGGTGTGCAGCTGCGCTTGATCCAGCCAGGCAAACCGAACCAGAACGCCTACATCGAGAGCTTCAATGGCCGCCTGCGCGATGAGTGCCTCAACGAGCACTGGTTCCCGACACTGCTGCACGCCCGCACCGAGATCGAGACCTGGCGGCGGGAATACAACGAGGAACGACCGAAGAAAGTGCTGGGCGGGCTGACACCGGCCGCTTATGCCAAACAGCTGGCGGCCAAAGCCGCTACGATGAAACCCGGACTCTAAAGAGGCCCGCTACTGAAGGCGGGGGGACGTCGAGGGCACAGCACGGCTGGCGTGGAAGGTGTCGCCCTTGAATGGATTGCCATCCAGCCACACCCACAGGGCGCCCGCTGCAAGGCCACGCTTGCGCAACTTTTCGCACGCCACGGTGGTGAAGGTCGACAGCGCCTCCATCGGGTCTACAACGACCCGTCCGAACGTGCGGCTCACTACCAGTTGCTTGCGTTCGGGCTCTTCCAATTCCAGATCGCCGCACGGTACGCCACTTAACTCCGTGGCGGTGCGCGCCAGCACCACGCCATAGCGGGCGCGCACATGGTCAATCGGTAGGGCGGCCAGGTCGGCCGCCGTCTGTACCCCTTCGGCATTCAGTCGGGTCGCGTAGCGCCGCCCGACACCCCACACGTCCTCGATTGTAAGCGCGTCGATGTTCTGTGGGGTGGCATGAAACACGGCCAGGCGCCCCGCGTTCGTGGCGCGTTTGGAGCGGTCTTTGGCCATTTTGTTGCCAGCCTTTGCGAGTGTGCGAGTGACGCCTAAACCGGCGCAGCAGGGAATGCCCACCCACTTCAAGATACGTTCGCGCGCTTCCAGACACGTGGCGAATGGATCTTTTAGGCCTTCCACGTCCACGAAGTTTTCATCGATTGAGTAGACCTCCACGCGTGGAAACAGGTCCGTCAGTATCCGCACGATCCGAGCCGACAGGTCACCATACAAAGCGAAGTTGGCGGACCTGACTTGGACCTGCGCGCGAATGTCTTTGGGCACCTGAAAGATAGGCGTGCCGATCTTCAAGCCCAACCGTTTGGCCTCCGATGACAGGGCAATGCAGCACCCGTCGCCATTGCCCAACACCACCGTGGGTTTGCCGCGCAATGAGGGGTCGAACATCCGTTCGCACGACACATAAAACGTGTTGCCATCGATCAAGGCGAAGCGTGGAGGTTCGGGTTCAATCGGCGCGATCATGTAAGCGCATGATCAGAGGTGGAAGTGGACGTTGGAGCGCACCACGCCCCAGACATCGAGTTCGATGTCTTCCGGCACGATGATGGGCGGGTAGCCCGCGCCACTGGCCAGCACGATCCGGTTGCCCCGCACGTACAGCTTCTTGCACACGAACCCACCTTCCCACAGCGCGATCACTGTGTGGCCTGGGCGAGGATTGATGGCGCGGTCGACGATGAGCAGATCCCCGTCCTGGATCCCGTAGTCGACCATTGAGCCACCGCAGTCCGCCTTCATGAGGAAAGTGGCGGGCGGGTTGGCGATCAGGCGCTCGTTGAGGTCCAGTCGTTCGTCTTCCCGAAAGAAGTCTTCAGCCGGGCTGGGAAAGCCACAGGCGGCGCGCGTGCCCAGCAAGGGCAGGGTGCGGGCGGTCAGCGTGGCGACGGGGCCCAGGAACGTAGGGGGTTGGGGAATGAACTTGGCGAGCATGGCGGCACTTTCGGGTTGGTCTGACTCACCCGGTGAGAACGCACCAGAACAGTCTGGTCGCCGTCGCCGGGGTGGAAGGATAGCCCCGGAAGTAGTAAAAATACTAACAACTTGATTTGACTGGCCTTGGGCCAGTCTGAATAGGCTACCGGCCCAAACGAGGTCCCAGTTCGTGGATTTGCCGATACAACGGACCCGTACGCTCAGGGTCATAGATCAGCCCAATCCAGGCGATCCCCATGGCGGCCACGCCACTCATGCGCTGCACGTTGTCCAGCAGCAGCAAGATCTTGCCGGCGTCGTAGTCCGGCACCAGGTGGGGCCGGTTGGCGTACGCGTCCAAGGCACGCAGGCCCCCGTGGGTGAACGAGTGGTACGCATTCCACTCGGCCTGATCCAGCCCGCCGAAAAATCCAAAGCCGTCGAAGGGGGGCGCCGCGTCGACGGCTCGACCCACCTCCGCTACCTGGCGGATGGGAAACTGGTCGTTGGCAATGAACGCCGCCACCTGTTCGTCGGAGGCGCAGGTGGCAAACCACCAGCCCCGCTGCAGGGTTTCCAGCATGGGGCGGGCCAGGGCGTAGGCGCTGGCGGCGAAGTCCGGCCCATGGCGCTCCAGGTGGGACGCAATCGAGCAGGCATGGTGAAACGACAAGCCCATCTCCTGGTAGCCCAGCAGGTGCTTGTCGGCCGCCGTTTCGGGCGGGGGCGGGACCTGCATGGCCAGCTGCCCCAGCTGGGCTTGAAGCAGGAGGACTTCGCGGGCGCGTTCTGTAATGGCCATGGCAGGCGTTATAGCACCGCCCCCACACATGTCGTGGAACGACTCCGTGGAACCTGTCGCGTTCCACGCCCTCACAACAGGCTTGATATAGGCTCTTCCCATGAATGCTGACATCGATCAAACCGTCGAACGCCTGCAAGCCCTGGTGGAATTTGTCGACCGGTATCCGCTGCCACCCGAGGTGCGCGAGCGCATGACGTACCGGGAGTTCCATGCGTTGGTATCGGCCAAGCGCGAAGAGTTGGGGCTGGACTTCGAGGCGTGGGATGACGACTTCCGGGACCAGGAAGACATCCGCTACTGGATGGAGCAGTTCGGCATGTCCATGGACGAGCGCGAGCTGGTCACCGAAGAACATCACATGGACTTGCCGCTCAACTTCTACTGGATGGACGAGTACGACGCGATGTTGAAGGCCGAAGACGCGTTCTGGGAAAAGCAGAACGTCGGGCCTGTGGACTCAGCGCCACTGTTTGCCATCGTGCGCGAGTTCGCGCCCAAGCCCACGCATTGAGGACGAATGCATGTGCTATTCCGCTGAAGCCTGGGAACTTTTCAACGGCTATACCCGCGAGTTCGGCGCCGACATCGACATCGAAGAGTTCTGGAAGTTGTACCTGGGCCGCGACGAGAAGTACCGGATCCGGAAAAAGTTGTCGGACGGCACGAAGATCCCCAAGGGCATGGATCTGAATTTCCTGCGACCTCGATCCGAGTTGGAACGCGAAATCCAGAATCTCATTGCCGAGTGGAACGGGCGCAAGCTCGCAGAAAGCGAAGACGAGCTGGAAAAGCAGCGCACCCGCCTGGCGGTTGCCGAAGAAAAGCTGGCCAAGAAGGAAACCAAGACCGCGCTCAATGAGCAGCGGATCGCCACCAACAAGATCAAGCAAATGGAGCGCTGGATTGCCGACGCCAAGCGCACCAGCCATCAGCCCGAGAAGGACGACCGGATCTTCCCGTTCTGGTATGCCCCCGTCCTGCTGATCGAGGACGGCAAACCGATCGTGCGCCCCATGCGCTACCTGTGCAGACCGCAAGGCATGGACCCGTCGACCGACTACCGTAAGGACGGTAAGGCGTCAGGGAAGTACAACGCCCGCCGAGACAACCTCACCCAGTTCTGGCGTCCGCAGTTTGGTTCAACGCATTGCCTCATGCTCGCCGAGACGTTCTACGAGCAGGTGGACGATGGGAACGGTGGGAGCAAGGAGATCCACTTCCAGCCCCGCACGGGCGAGACCATGTACATCGCGTGCCTGTATTCGCACTGGACCGACCCCAAGGGCATAGAACCAGACCTGTGGTCGTTTGCCGCCATCACCGATGAGCCCGAGCCGGAAGTTGCCGCGCAAGGCCATGATCGCACCATCATTAATATCAAGCCCGAGCATGCGCAGGCCTGGCTGACGCCTCAGGATAGAACCGACGAAGAGTTGTTCGCGATCTTCGACGACAAGCGTCACCCGTACTACGAGTTGGTCAAGGAAGCTGCCTAACGGGGCAGTCCACAAGGAACCCGCAGGGGGCGGGCATGATCCGAACGATAACGATCCATCGTCACAAGAGTTTCCACCCGACCACCCCGTATCCCATTCGGCTGGATCCTACGAAGACCGCGACCTACGTCTATGGTCTCAATGGCGCGGGTAAATCTGCCATTGGCGAAGTGGTCGATGGCTTGGCGCGAAATGCTGCCGAGTTTGCCCATTGTTCGATCGAAACCACCGACAACGCGCGATACCGGTACGTGGTCTACAACCACCACTACGTGGAGCGCCTGATTGGTCAGCCCATCCAAGGCATTTTCACCGTGGGTGAAATGGATACCGTCCGTCAGCAGCGGATCCAGGACATCGAGGCCAGAACGGGGGATTTGGAAGGTCTCATCACGACAGCGGGAACAAGCGTCAGTACCGCAGAAGGCAGCATCACCAAAGAGTTCGCCCGCGCCAAGGACGATATCTGGAAGGCGCACGACTGGGGCAGGAAAACCACGCTTGGCCCGCTACTGGAGGGCTATGGCAAGAACAAGGAAAAATTTTTCCAGGACTTGCGCACCCACGTGCTGCCCGACGATGGGCAACTGGACACCGTCGAACGGCTGGAGAAACGCTGGGCAGACGTATCAGGCACCGAGAGCGAACGTGCGACCGTATCGTTGGATATCAGCTCACTGGAGCGCATAGAGCGCGACCCTATATGGGCAGAAGTCGTGGAGGTCTCCACCACCAGCCGTTTGGCACCACTGGTGGCAGAGCTGGGCAATGCGGACTGGGTGGCACGTGGCCAAGGCTATATGCACACCGACCAATGTCCATTCTGCCAACAAGGCTTGCCGCATGACTTCCGCGACGAGCTAGCGCGGCTTCTGGAAGGCGAGCGCAAGGCCAAGGTCGACAAGATAACTTCACTGGTCCAGGCCTACGCCGCCCAGCTTGAAGCGCTGGAGTTGCGCGCCCAAGCCATCCTGGCCGACCCGGACGCCAAGGAAGCCGGGCTGGACCTGGCGTGGTCCGAATCGCGAACGGCACTTCATGACACGTTGACCACGTTGCGCCAGAAAGAGGCCCAACCCAGTGCGGTAGTCGCCGTCCAGGCGGTCAATGTGGAAGCATTGAACGGTGCGCTGGCCAGGCTCAATGCGTTAATTGCGGATTTCAACAACCGGATCCGTGACCGCAAAGGAGAGCGTGACAGGATCAAGGCGATGTTCTTCCAGGTCATGCATGCTGACCGCATGGAGGCCTACGCGCACCACGACGCGTTGCTGGGACCTATGCGCGAGACCGAAACGGCAGCGAAAGCGGACCTGAGGACGAAGCGGGACGAGCGGGAAACGCTCAATACGGAGTTGCGGGAGTTGCGCCGGCTGCAGAAGGGCGTGGACGCGTCGATTGACGCGATCAACGATCGGCTGCGCAGTATCGGGATCACCGCTTTCAGTATCGAACGCAAAACGGGCGAGGATCGTGTGTACTGCCTCAGCCGGCCGGGGGTGGCGGACTGCGAGCCCAGGTCATTGAGCGAGGGTGAGAAGACGCTGATCGCGTTCCTGTACTTCATGGAGTCGCTGAAAGGCTCACATAACGAAGACGAGAATGTAGATCCCCGCAGGACCATCGCCGTCATCGACGACCCCATCTCCAGCTTGTCGCAGAACTACGTCTACGACATTGCCACCATGATCCATCGCGAACTGGCAAAACCCGAGAACCGTCCGCAGCTGGTCAAGCAGGTGATTGTGCTGACCCACAACCTGTTCTTCTTCCACGAACTTATCCGCCAGCACACCAAGAACCTTGCAGCCGCGCACAATAGGTGTGGTCTGTTGCGCGTGGTCAAGAACGTCTATTCGGAAGTCGAAGTCCTGGATCCGTCCAAGCTCTTGAATGATTACGACGTGTGGTGGCACATCCTAAAAGACGCCAGAGACGGGAACGTTCCCACCCAGGTGGTGCCCAACGCCATGCGTAATATTCTGGAACAGTTCTTCACCTTTACGACGGGGTCCTCCGATTTCCCGGAGGCGGTCCAGCAGCTGGCTGACACCGACACGTCAAGCAAGTACGCGGCGCTGGATCGCTTCGTTGACAGAGGGTCGCACCGAGACGCTATCAATGGCCCGCCCATCGACTGGACCGAATACGACGTGCCCTATCTGCTGGGCAAGTTCCGTGCAATGTTCCATGCGATCGGCCAGGAACAGCATTACCTCATGAAGATGGGCGAAGAGATCCCGGAGGCCGCAAATGCCTGACCACCACCTCATCCAATTTTCCACCTGCGAGGTGACAGCAGCAGGGCAATACCGCGCCGTCATGAATATCGAGACGCCGCATGCTCAAGCTGGCGTGGAGGGGGCGATGTGAGTGACGACGATGGAATTTATGTTGCCAACAAGGTGCCCGGCCGAATTTACGGCTCGTCCGCTTTCCCGGTAAAGCGTCTAGTCAAAGACGGCGAGAACTTCACGGAAGTCATCCGCAAGCTTCGGTATCTCGATCGAGTTTTCCCCGACATCGAGGGAGACGCGCTGGGCCTGGTCAAGCACGAGGTAGTGCTTCGGACAACGCCAACAGGCAAAAGGCAGATCAAGCTGTTGTTAGTGGAGGACCCGAGGCGGATCCAGTCGATCCACATCCAGTCGTTCGATATGAGCGATGGAAAGGATAGTCCGAGTCGAAATTCACACTTCGTTTTGACCGGGAAGGAAATCGACGACCTGGTTGAACTTGCCATGCTCGCGGTCAACGCCGAGTTCCGTGCGGAGGATAAGTTCAGGATCGGGATCGAACAACTCAATCGCTTCACGCTATCCAAGGACGCAGCCAAGCAGCTGATCGGCAAGAACGAACAACTGCTGGAAGACATCCTCGCCAGCGAGGTCACTGAACGTGATCTGGTTACCGTTGCCTACCGGCGCCAGCAACTCGAACTGTTTGAGCGACTTCTGACAGACGATGTGTTCTTCGACGAGGAAGCTTCTCACGTACGAGGGCCCGAGGATGTCTGGCAGCAATTCTTTGAAGCAAACCACTGGATATTTGGTGGTTCGTTGTTCTTCAACGCGGCCGCCGCGATCGATGACGGAAAGCTTGAGCGCGCCGTTGCTGGGGCAAGCGTGGCGGGGCCAGGAAAACGCGCGGACGGACTGCTAAGTACACGAGGGCGGGTGGGGGCGTTGTGCTTCGCGGAAATCAAGACCCATCGAACGAGGCTGCTACAAAAAAGCCAGTATCGGAGCGGGACTTGGGGGCCTAGCAGCGACCTGACAGACGCGATTGCCCAGTCGCAAAGGACAGTCCACTTGGCGGAAGCCAACATCCGCGATGTGCTGCGGGTGGTTGACGACGAAGGGAGCCCCTAGGCAAAGACGCATACCTCATTCGTCCACGATCCGTTCTGGTGTGCGGTGACCTTCAGGAGTTCGTAACCGAGCACGGAGTGAACCGCGAAAAGTTCGCTTGCTTTGAGCTGTTCAGGCGACATATTCACGGCCCGGAGGTGGTCACGTTCGATGAATTGCTTGAACGTGCGCGCCTATTGGTTGAACAGAGTAGGTAGATGAATAGAGCAATTTCTGGTCCGTTGTCAGATGGAAGCTTCAATGCCTGATCCACGACATTCCGAGTTGGCCGACTACCTGGCCAAGACCGATCACGCGACCAACCACGCCGACTTCTGGACAGGTTGGGACGCCATTGCCGGCGACCTGGTCGATGAAGTCTGGTCAGACAACGCCGACCCAGACATGCGCGAAGCGTTCACTGATCTACTAGCCAGCGCCGATGACGCAAGCTGGGCTGTCCCCGACAGACAGACGCAACCGTGAGAAACAACAATTTCAACCCTCCTGAGAAAAAACTCCCGCCCTTGGTCAAAGTGAAGCTGGCCGCTGTGGCCTTGGCCACAGTGCTGTCCGATCGCATGACCGACAAGGAAGCTGGTCGCTTCCTGCGCGAAGCCACGGGCACGCAATGGTCACTGTTGACCTGCATGCAGTATCTGTCCGGCAAGGAAGCGCTGTCAGTGATTGCCGCATTGCCCGAGGACTGGTCCGACGACGGCATAGGCAAGCAGGCCTTGGAGCAGGCCACGAAGGTGGCGGCGTTCGCCATGGCCAATGAGCACCCGAAAGGCACACCGCTGTGCGCCAGCGACCTGGCAAAACTGTACCGGGGCAACGAAGCGATCGAAAAATGACGGTACTGCAAGACTATGAGAAGGCGCTGTACGAGCGCATGGTGGCAGACGCCATGGCCAAGTTCGGTTATGGACGCGCAAAGGCCGAGAAGCTAATCAAGGGTGTGATCCCGAGGATCCGACAACAGAAACAGATCCAGAAGCAGCGGCAGGGGAAGGCGGCTTGCAAGAAGAGGGTCAATGGGAGCCAGAAACAAAAAGGACCCATGAAGCGCGAGGACATTGCCAAGCTGCCTCCAGTCGTTCCACCTCGTCCTGCGCCACGCACAGCCAAGGAACGCATGGAGCGGGCCCTGGGCCCAGATGACGGAGCCAGGCGTAGGGGGGGCAACCCGGTGGTCCAGGGCGGCAGTCCAGGGCTAGGAAAGCGCCGTTGAAAGCCTGTAACACATGAAAAATGAGGTAAGCAAACTCCCATGAAATTCGTAATTGATCATTACTCCCTTGTCGAACTCACGCAGCTCATCAAGTCAGCAGAGCGTCGCTTGAAGGAACTCACGAGGCGCCGACCCATCGCGGAGGTGCGCCGTGAACTGACTTACTACGTGGCCACGGAAGGGTATTCGGTCGATGAATTGATGGGCATTTCGACACAGGAGCCTGCACCCAAGAAGCGACGGAAGCGAAAGCTTCCCAAGGTGGAACCTAAATACCGCGATCCGGACAACGCACGAAACACCTGGTCGGGGCGGGGAAGCCAACCGCTGTGGCTCGCCGAGAAGGTCAAACGCGGGCGTCACCCGACCGACTTTCTCATTCCCGGCCTCGCGCGTCCGACGGCGAAGAAAGTAAGCCCAGTTGGCAAGCGCACGGTCTACAAGGCCTGACCCAACTTCTCCTGTGCCAAGCCCGCATGGTGTGCCAGGTGTGCAGGGTTGGAGTGGCGTTCTGCCCGCTCCGGCAAGCGCAACGGCCGTCCATCCCGCCGTCTGTTGGGCTATCCCCTTGACGCGGCTCGATCTTAGGGTGGCTTAGCCCGGCTAACAACCCGATGTGTAGCCGGATCCAGCAGGGTGCGGGGCGTGCGCATCGGCGAATGTCGGCGTCGGGTCGAGAGCGCGCTTCACTTCGCGCTGTTCGCTTGGCACAACAGGGACCGCGCCCACGCCCTCATCTCCTCATGAGAAATCGTCCGGCCAGCATCCACATCCGCAAGTCCAGCCAATGTCCGATGATGCTTCTCTTCATCCGTTAGCACTGGCAAGCATGCCAATAAGTCGTTATCGGGCAAGTCCATACCTAAGTCCGGCTTAAGGTACGGATCACTATATCGCATGGCAAAAAGATGAGAGGTGGCCTCAAGATTGCAGACTGGCATGGGATAACGACCGCTATCGGCCTATTCTGTTGAAAAACTCGGTCCCGGAGCAGGGGCGTCACGTGACCAGGCAGCCGGAAGCGGATTTGTTCGATCCGCAATGAAGCAAATGGGGGCGCGCAAGCGCCCCATG
>Ga0209460_1001902_pt1 | contig 10512 bp, 7 predicted proteins | sample EBPBio132013_DNA_FD_185868 | JGI IMG/M metagenome (GOLD analysis project Ga0209460, IMG submission 185868) | Wastewater treatment Type I Accumulibacter community from EBPR Bioreactor in Madison, WI, USA - Reactor 2_5/13/2013_ DNA (SPAdes)... | ecosystem: Engineered > Bioreactor > EBPR >...
GGAAGAAGGCCACGGCCGTGGACCGGGCCGGGTTCACCGAGGTGTTCGTGACCGGGATCGAGATGAGGTGAATGAGCGTCAGCGCCAGACCGATCGCGATCGGCGCGAAGCCCTTGGGCGCCCGACCGTCGGTGGCCCCCAGGATGACGATGAGGAAGAAAGCGGTGCACACGACCTCGATGAGGAAGGCCGCCAGCAGGCCGTAGCCGTTCGGTGAGCCGGCGTCGTAGCCGTTGGCGGCGAAGCCCTTCGAGGCGTCGAAACCAGCCTTGCCGGAGGCGATGAGGTAGAGCACCAGGCCCGCGATCAGACCGGCGACGACCTGGGTGACGACGTACGCCACGACGTCCTTCCACGGGAACCGCTTGGCGACCGCGCAACCGATCGTCACGGCGGGGTTGAAGTGACCACCGGAGACGTGGCCGAGGGCGTAGGCGCCGGTCAACACGGTGAGGCCGAACGCCAGCGCGACACCGGCGAAGCCGATGCCGAGGTTCACCGGGGTGGGGTCCTTGGACAACACGTGGGCCGCGAAGATCGCCGAGCCACAGCCGCCGAAGACGAGCCAGAACGTGCCGAGTGCCTCGGCAGCCAAACGATGGGGCAGTGCAGGAGTCTGCATGAGTACGGATGTCCTTCAGGTCTGCGGTGACCCCCGAGGGCGCCGCTGCCGCTCGGTACGGGGTCGAGGTCGCGGCCACCCTAACGTGCGCGCGGGCCCGTCCCGAACGCACGACCCGCGCCGGGCAGCTCCCGATTGCGCATCGAATTCGCAACTAGCGCAACTGAACTGGACGTTTCCGGACAAGCCGCCTCAGCGGCCCGTTCACTCTGCCTTCCGACCGAAGACCCTCCTGAAGAATCCCTTCTTCTCCTCCGCCGATTCGGGAGACTCGGGCGCCTGGGGCCAGGCGTGCGGCGCCCAGGTCGGCGGCTCGGGTGCGGCGGAGGCCGCCGCGGGTGCTGGGGTCTCGTATGCGGCGGGCGCTGGGGTCTCGTACGCCGCGGGCGCCGGAGTGGGCTCGGCGGATTCGGGGGCGATGGCGTGGCCGACGGCGGCCCGCTCGGCCTCGGCGGCCGGGCTGTCCTGCCAACCGGAGTCGGGCTCCGGGGTGGCCGGCATCCATACGGTGGTGGGCTCGTCGCCCGCCGGATCCGGGCGGCTCGCCGGCGACGGCTCGACGGGCGGTTCGGAAACGGGCTGCGGGAGGACCCCGTCGTACGGCGAGGCGACGGACGTGACCTGCGGCTCGTCGGGAACCGCCGCCACAGCCGGTGCGCCAGCCGATCCCGCACCCAGCCGCGCGTCCGACTGGCTGCTCGGCTCGCCGGTGGCCGCGTCGGGATAGTCCCAGCCCACGAAGCGACGCGTCTCCTCGGAGAACACCTCGATGCCGTCCTGGGCCTGCAGGGCGGAGACGATCCGCTCGGCATGGGCCGCGTGCACCCGCTCCGGGTCGGGTTGCCCGTGCAGGTCGATCATCGACTCGCACCGGGACAGCCACCGCCGCCGGGCGCCCTCGGGCAGGTAGGTCGCGTAGTGGTCGGCGACCCCGTCCGCCTCCTCCAACCACAGGCTGAAGACGTAGCCACCCAGTTCGACGTCGACCCGCAGCGGCTTGTCGGTCACCTCGGCGTCCGGGAAGAGCCCCTCCAGGAAGACGGCCAGGGACTCCTTGTCGAGCCCGGCGTCGGGCTGGACGAAAACCATGTGCGGGTAGCCGTTGCTCGCCATGGACCCATCCTTGCGCACCGGTCCGACACTGACGAGAAGGGCCAGGGGCGGCCACCTGCTAGCCGGGTGTCGATCCGCCCGTACCAGGTAGGTTGTCCCCTGGGACAGCCTGCAGGACCTCGACCTGGGAGAGCGCATGACACGCGGCACAATCGTCTGGACCAAGATCGACGAGGCTCCGGCGCTGGCGACGTACTCATTCCTGCCCATCGTGCAGGCCTTCACCAAGACGGCCGGGGTCCACGTGGAGACCGCCGACATCTCTCTCGCCGGCCGCATCCTGGCCCAATTCCCCGAGCGGCTCGGTCCGGAGCAGCAGGTTCCGGACGACCTGGCGACCCTGGGCCAGCTGACCCAGGACCCGACCGCCAACATCATCAAGCTGCCCAACGTCTCGGCGTCCGTGCCGCAGCTCAAGGCCGCCATCGCCGAGCTGCAGGGCAAGGGCTACGCGATCCCGGACTTCCCGGAGAATCCGGCCACTCACGAGGACAAGGACGTCGCCGCGCGCTACGCCAAGGTGCTCGGCTCGGCCGTGAACCCCGTGCTGCGCGAAGGCAACTCCGATCGTCGGGCCCCCGTCAGCGTGAAGAACTTCGCCAAGAAGCACCCGCACCGCCTCGGCGAGTGGACCCCCGCCAACCACGCCCGGGTCGTCTCGATGAGCGACGGCGATTTCTACGGCAACGAGAAGTCCGTGGTGGTCTCCCGGGGCGACACCCTGCGCATCGAGCTGGTCAACAGCGCCGGGACGACGGTGCTCAAGGACGCGGTGCCGGTCCTGGACGGCGAGATCGTCTCGACGACGTTCATGTCGGCGGCCGCCCTCAAGGCGTTCTATGCGGCGCAGATCGCCAAGGCGAAGGACGACGGCCTGCTGCTGTCGCTGCACCTCAAGGCGACCATGATGAAGGTCTCGGACCCGGTGATGTTCGGCTACGCGGTGCAGACCTTCTACAGCGATGTCTTCGACCGGTACGGCGACACGCTCGCCGGCCTCGGCGTCAACCCCAACCTCGGCCTCGGCGACCTGCTGGCCCGCCTGGGGCAGCTGCCGGCGGATCAGCAGGAGGCCATCGAGGCGACGATCAAGGCGCAGTACGACGCCCGTCCGGCGCTCGCGATGGTCGACTCCGACAAGGGCATCACCAACCTGCACGTGCCCAGCGACATCATCATCGACGCCTCGATGCCCGTGGTGGTGCGCGACTCCGGCCAGATGTGGAATGCCGACGGTGCGCTGCAGGAGACCCTGGCGATGGTCCCGGACCGCTGCTACGGCCCGATGTACGCCGCGGTCCTCGACGACTGCCGCGCCCACGGCGCCCTGCACCCGGCCACGATGGGCGACGTGCCCAACGTCGGGCTGATGGCGCAGAAGGCCGAGGAATACGGTTCGCACCCGACCACCTTCATCCTGGAGGCCGCGGGCACCGTGCGGGTGCTGATGTCCGACGGTTCGGTGCTGACCGAGCACCAGGTCGAGGCCGGCGACATCTGGCGGATGAGCCGGGTGCGCGACATTCCGATCCAGGACTGGGTCAAGCTGGCGGTGACCCGCGCCCGGGCCACCGGTGCGCCGGCCTGCTTCTTCCTGGACGCCAAGCGCGCCCATGACCGCAACGTCATCGCCAAGGTGCACAAATACTTGGCCGAGCACGACACCGACGGCCTGACGATCGAGATCAAGAACCCGGTCGAGGCCATGTCCTATTGCCTGCAGCGGATCCGCCGCGGCGAGGACACCATCTCGGTCACCGGCAACGTGCTGCGCGACTACCTGACCGACCTGTTCCCGATCCTGGAGCTGGGCACCAGCGCCAAGATGCTCTCGGTCGTGCCGCTGCTCGCCGGCGGCGGGCTGTTCGAGACCGGCGCGGGCGGCTCGGCCCCCAAGCACGTCCAGCAGTTCGTCAAAGAGGACTACCTGCGCTGGGACAGCCTCGGCGAATTCTCGGCGCTGGGCGCCTCGCTGGAGCACCTGGCCAGCACGCAGGGCAACGCCAAGGCACAGGTCCTCGCCGACGCCCTGGACACCGCGATTGGGCGGTTCCTCGATGAAAACAAGTCACCGGCCCGCAAGGTCGGCCAGATCGACAACCGAGGCAGCCACTTCTACCTGGCGCAATATTGGGCCCGGGCCCTCGCCGACCAGGACGTCGACGCCGAGATCAAGGCCCACTTCCAGCCAATCGCCGCGGCTCTGGAGGAGAACCAGGGGCAGATCGACGCCGAGCTGATCGGGGTCCAGGGCAGCCCGGTCGACATGGGCGGCTACTACCGGCCGGACGAGGCGAAGACCGGCGCCGCGATGCGCCCGAGCGAGACGCTCAACGGGATCATCGCCGGTATCTGACGAATCCTGCTGCGGCCCAACGGGTTCTGCCGAACTCAGCGGGTGTCCGCAAGGATCTCCGACCCGGCCCGCGATGGCTACGATCGAGATCGATGACCGTATCCCCGCCCTCGGACCCGACCGTTGCCGCTGACGGGCGGGGCGGTGAGGTGGCCGAGTCGGTCTTCACGCTGGCGCTTCGGGCGGCGATCACGACCCGTGGCGCCAGCCTGGAGTCCCTGCGCCAGGCGCTGCTGGAGCGCGGCTCCCGCGTCAGCGTCGCCACGCTGAGCTATTGGCGGTCGGGCCGCAGCAGGCCAGACCGCGGTGGGTCGATGATCGCGTTGGCCGAACTGGAGCAGGTGCTGCGGCTGCCCGCCGGATTCCTGACCAGCAAGGTCAACCCGCGCGGCCCCGGCAGTGTGGTGGCCAGTGAACTCCCGACGCACTATCTGATGGCGGCGGTGCCCACCACCGGGCCCGGGGACGGCACCGATACGGACGTGGTCAAGGCCGGGGTGGGCATGCTCGGTCTGGCCTTCGGCGACGACGGTCTTGATCGGGTCACCTATCACGACCGCCTGGAGGTCCGGCCGGATCGCACGGACGGCGCACACGACGTACGGACCGTCTTCATGGCCTGCCGGGAAGGGGTGGACCGGTTCCCGATCTGGTATAGCCACTCCGACGCCACGGCCTTCCCGTTCGTGATGGGCCTGTCCAACTGCCGGCTGGGTCGGGCCATCGAGTTTCGCGAGAAGGCCGCGGTGGCCGCCGAGATGATCCTCGATCATCCTCTCGACGAGGGGGAATCCGCCATCGTCGAGCACCGCCTGGAGACCATCGGCCAGAGCATCCCGGTGCACAATCTGATGCGGCGCGTCGGCAACCCCATCCGCGAACTCGTGATGGAGGTGCGCTTCCCGCCCAACCAGACACCGGAGTCCGCGGTGCTGCACACGGTGGTGGACGGACGGTCCACCGTGCGTCCTACCAGCCTGGTGGGCAGCTCGTTGCACCTGCTCGTGATCGACCCGCAGCCAGGGGTCTACGGGCTGGCCTGGACCTGGCCGGGGGAGGGGCGCGGTGATGACCAACCAGCACCCCAGTGAGAACGAGCACTTCGCGGCGGCGCTGCGCGCGGCAATCCAGGCTCGGGGTCTGTCGCTGGACCGGGTCCGCTATCACCTGATCCAGCGTGGCCACGAGCTGTCGGTGGCCACGATCAGCTATTGGCAGTCCGGTCGGAGCCGGCCCGAGCGGGCCTCCTCCATCGCGGCCATCGCCGCCCTCGAGGAGATCCTCGGGGTGGAGCCCGGTTTCTTGTCGGCCAAGCTGCCGGCGCGGCGGCGCGGGACGGCCGCCTCGGGGCAGAGCCCGGCCGAGGCGGCGGATGCCTACCTGCCCTATGTCAATGATCTGCTCGGCCGGCTGGGCCTGACCTGGGACCAGGGCCTCACCCCGATCTCCGTCCACGACCAGGTGGTGGTCGATGCCCAGGGTCGGGAGACGACGCGCGACGTCAAACAGCTCTTCGTCGCGGAGCGCGACGGGGTGGACCACTACTGGGTGTACTTCCAGGCGCCCACCCTGCCCGTCGTGCAGGGCCTGCGCAATTGCCACGTCAGCGCGGTCGAGAACATGCCCGAGCTGGGCATCGTCGTGGCGCAACTGCGGCTGAACCGGTCCCTGGCCAAGGGCGAATCGGTGCTGGTCGAACACCGGGCCGCGCCGGCGACACCCGAACCCTCCGACCGCACCGTGGAGCGCGCCTTCCTGGGCCAGGTGCGCTCCGCGCACACCGAGGTGCTGTTCGACCCGGCCTGCCTGCCGCTGGCGGCCGAACGGTTCATCATGGTCGACGGGGTGGAGCGCGTCGAGCCGGTGGTCATCGTCGGGCGCAGCGTGCACGCCCTGGTGCTGGATTTCGGGCCCGGGTTGTACGGCGTGCGCTGGGAGTGGTGAGGAGCTGGTGCGCAGCCCCGTCCCGAGTGGGTCCGGCGTGACGATCGGCGTCGCGATCGCCGTCCCCGAACCACACGGCAGCCGGCTGCAGGAGGCCCGGCGCCGGTTCCGCGACCCGTTGGCCGACCTGATCCAGACGCACATCACCGTGCTGGCGCCTCGGCAGGTCGAGCCGGCCGACCTGCCCGGCATCGAGGCCCACCTGGCCGAGGTCGCCACCCGGCACCCGCCGTACCGGGTCGTGCTCGCCGGGACCGGCACCTTCCGGCCGTTGACTCAGGTGGTGTTCCTCGCGGTGGTCGAGGGGGCGGCGAACTGCGAACGGTTGGCCCGCGACGTGCGTCGAGGACCGCTGGGCGGCCCGATGGCCTTTCCCTATCATCCGCACGTCACGCTCGCTCACGACGTGTCGGAGCAGGAGCTGGACGCGGCGCAGCGGGAACTGGCGACCGAGCGGATCGAGTTCGAGGCCGACGCGGTCAGCCTCTATGTCTGCGGCGCGGACTCCTACTGGCGGCCGATGCGTTCCTTCGTCCTGACCGGCCCGGCAGCCGGCCCCGCGACCGGCCCCGCGAACGAGTCGGCCTGAGCCGTGCGGCCACCGACCGGCCGGACGGACCAGGAGCCGTCGGGCTCGCCCTGCGGCAGCTGGTAGGGCACCGTGCCGTCGGCGGCCATGTCGTACGCCGAGTCGTACGCCGCCGCGTCGTACGCACCTGAGCCGTACGCCGAGTCGTACGCCGTCGCGACGACCGGCACCTCGCGCCGGGTCGAGCCGGCCTGGGTGGCGGGTCGTTGTGGGGGCATGGCCGGCCGTTGCGGTCGGCGGGCCGCCGCATCCAAGCCGGCGACCAGGTCTGCTTCGAGCCGGCGACGCCGGGCCTCGCGGCGGGCCGCGTCGCGCCGCAGCTTGCGCACCCGCAGCGCGACCGCCGCGACGCCGAGGACGAGGATCGTCCAGCCCAGCACGCGCAGCACGGCCAGCAGGAATGCGCCGATGGCGGCGAGGACGCCCCCGCCCTCGGTCGCATCGACACTGGTCGCGGCCTTCGCATCGGCGGCCGGACCGGCCGCCGGGGCTCCGACGGGGGCGACGGCACCCGGCAGCTTGCCGACCGCCTTGGCCTTGGTGCCGTTGGCGAAGGCCCAGTCGAGCAGTGCAGCCATGGCCTTCCAGTCGTTGGACGTGGCGCCCATGAAGGACACGGCGTACGTCTTGTCGCCCTTGCGCACCGCCCCCACGTAGGTGTGCCCGGCGGCATCGGTGTAGCCGTCCTTGCCGCCGATCGCCCCCTCGTAATTCCACAGCAGCTTGTTCTGGCTGGCCACCTGCTGGGTCCCGGCGAGCGAGGGAGCCGAGGACGTGTCCTGGTCACTGCTGCCTGCCGGCGGTGTTTCGACCGGCACGTACTTCGGGAACGGATAGGTCTGTGTCGTGAGGATCTGGGCGACGGCGGGGGTGTCGAGGGCGCCACGCAGGATCGCGACCAGGTCGTACGCCGTGGTCTGCTGGCCGTCGGCATCCAGGCCGTGCGGCGTCTTGGGCACGGTGTCCTTGGCCCCCAGCTGGGCCGCGCGCTCGCTCATCTGCGTCAGCGTGTTCTCCAGGCCCCCGTTGGCCCGCGCCAGCGCCTCGCCCGCGTCGTTGGCCGACCCCATCAGGAGGGCGTGGAACAGCTGGTCGGCGGTGTACTCCCGGCCCGGGACCATCCCGACCCGGGTGCCGTCGACGCTCGCGTCGGAGTCCGTGGCCCGGATCTTGGTGTCGCCGGCGAGCCGCGGCATCAGGGTCTGCGCGGTGAGTAGCTTCATGGTGCTCGCGGACAGGTGCGCCTCGTGGGCGCCGCGGGCGAGCAGAACGTCGCCGGAGCCGAGATCGGCCAGCACGTAGGCGGCGGCCGCCAACTCCGGCGGCGCCGGGACATCGGTCGGGACGTCGACCACGACGCCCGAGTCGCGCAGCCGGTCCCGGTCCTCAGCCGGAGCCAGCATCGGCGCCGCAGCGACGGCCGAAGCCGCCGCGGCGGGGGCCGGCGCAGGCGCCGCGGCGGCCGCGGGCAGGGCAGTCAGCGGCGCGGCCAGCAGTGCGACGGCGAGGGCAACAGAGCCGACCGTGCCGTGGCGTCGGCCGACGGGCCGGTGGGAACCCTGAAAGCGGTTGCCTGCCACGGGACCTCCTTGGAGCGAAAAGCGTTGCGCGCGACGCTACCCGCTCAGGCCAGCCCGACCCGTGACCCCGGCCGCGACACGGCGACATACCGGTCCACGAGTGCCTCGGTGAGCGCGTCCCAGGTGCGGTCGGCTACCCGGGCGGCCCCGGCCTCGCCCATCAGCGCGCGCCGTGCCCAGGCATCCTCCGCGCAGCTCAGTTGGGCGACGCAGGAGCGCAGATCGCCCGCGTCGCGCGGGTCGAACAGGAGCCCGGTGACGCCGTGCTCGACGAGGTCGAGGGGTCCACCGGCCGCCGGGGCCACGACGGGCAGCCCGGTCGCCCCGGCCTCCTGGATGGTCTGCCCGAACGTCTCGCTCGTGCCGGTGTGCACGAAGACGTCCAGGGCGGCGTAGGCCCGGGCCAGGTCGTCGCCCTCGCGGCGGCCGAGGAAGACCACGTCGGGCATCGCCTGCTCCAGGTCGGCGCGGCTCGGTCCGTCGCCGACGACGACCACCCGGACGCTCGGCAACGTGCGCAGCACGGCGAGCCGCTCGACCTCCTTCTCGGGCGCTAGCCGCCCGACGTAGCCCACCAGGATCTGTTGCTGCGGCGCGAGCCGTCGGCGCAGGGCCCGGCAGCCGGCGTCGTCGCGCCACCCGCCGTGGAACAGCCGTCCGTCCACGCCGCGCCCCCATAAGGCGGTCCGGTCGATGCCCTCACGGGCCAGGTCGGCGAGCGCGGCCGTGGACGGCGCGAGGGTGAGATCGGCCAGGGCGTGCACCTTGCGCAGGTAGGCCCAGGTCACCGCCGCCAGCGGGGTGCCGGCCCCGCGGCCGTGCCGGGCGACGTAGCTGGCCATGTCGGTCTGGTAGATCGCCACCGTCGGGATGCCCAGCGCGCGGGCGGCGTACAGCCCCCTCGCCCCCAGGAAGAACGGCGAGGCGACGTGGACGACGTCAGGGGCGAACCGGCGCAGCACCGCCTCGATCTGCCGCGTCGGCAGGCCGACCTGGAACTGTCGCACCGGCACGCTGGTGACGCCGACGACCTCGAAACCGCGGTACGTCGTGGGGGCCGGCGAGGGCGCGACGATCACCACCTCATGGCCCTGGGCGGCGAGGGAGTCGACGACGCGGCAGACGCTCGTCGTCACCCCGTTCAGGGAGGGCAGGAAGGACTCGGTGACGATCGCGATGCGCACATCCGGCAGGTTCCCGCGCCAAGGTGGTCAGCAGTCGACCCTGCGGGGGGTGTCAGGTGAGCGGCAGGTGACCCTCCGGGGACGCCCGACCGCCGCGCGGGGGACGCACGGGGGACGTGCAGGGGGACGTGCGGCGAACCGACAGCGTCGGATAGCTTGCGAGACATGACCGACATCCACGCAGCGACCGGCGACACCGACGACTTCTGGTCGGTCATCCCCGCCGGCGGCGCCGGCACCAGGCTGTGGCCGCTGTCCCGGGCGGCGCGGCCAAAGTTCCTGCACGACCTGACCGGGGTCGGCCGGTCCCTGCTGCAGGCCACCGCGGACCGGCTGCAGCCGCTGTCCGGGGACCGGCTGGTCGTCGTGACCGGGGTCGCCCACGAGGAAGCGGTCCGGGCTCAGCTCGGCGAGTTGGCGCCGCACGGTCTGCTCGCGGAGCCCTCTCCGCGGGACTCGATGGCCGCGATCGGCCTGGCCGCCGCCGTGATCGAACGCCTCGATCCGGACGCCGTGATCGGCTCGTTCGCCGCCGATCACGTCGTCGGGCAGGAGGCGGACTTCCGGGCCTGCGTGCGCGAGGCGGTCGCCCTGGCCCGCACCGGGCTCCTCGTCACGCTCGGCATCGCGCCGACCCACCCCTCGACCGGGTTCGGCTATATCCACGTGGGTGCGGCGCTGGCCGTGCCGGGCGCGCCGCACGGCCGCCAGGTGCTCTCGTTCGTGGAGAAGCCGGATGCGGCGACGGCGACGGCGTACGTCGAGGGCGGCGGCTATCTCTGGAACGCCGGCATGTTCGTGGTCCGCGCCACGGTGCTGCTCGACCTGCTGGACCGCTACCACCCCGATCTGGCGCGCAGTCTGCGGGAGATCGCCGCCGAACCGGACCGGCTCGACGAGATCTGGCCGGGGCTGCAGAAGATCTCGATCGACCATGCGCTGGCCGAGCCGGCCGCGGATGAGGGCCACGTGGCCGTGGTCGAGACCGACTTCCCCTGGGACGACGTGGGCGACTTCGCGTCGCTGGCCGGGCTGCTGCCGGAGGCCTCCGGGCCGCTGCAGCCGGAGGTTCACGTGCTGGGCGATGCGGCTTCCGTGGTGGCCAGGGACGCGAGTGGGCTGGT
>Ga0209460_1001903_pt1 | contig 10508 bp, 6 predicted proteins | sample EBPBio132013_DNA_FD_185868 | JGI IMG/M metagenome (GOLD analysis project Ga0209460, IMG submission 185868) | Wastewater treatment Type I Accumulibacter community from EBPR Bioreactor in Madison, WI, USA - Reactor 2_5/13/2013_ DNA (SPAdes)... | ecosystem: Engineered > Bioreactor > EBPR >...
GCCCAACCTACCGCCTGTCCCGATTGCGGACCTCAGCTCGACTTTAAATTTACCGACGGAAAAGTTGTGGGACGTGGGGATAAAGCCCTTCTTTTAGCCGAAGATCTCATCAAACACGGAAGTATTCTGGCGATGAAAGGTCTGGGCGGATTTCAGTTGCTTTGCGATGCCCGGTCAGATTCCTCGGTCAAAACCCTAAGAAAACGGAAAAACCGGGAAGAAAAACCGCTCGCCGTCATGGTGCCCGATATTGAAACCGCACTTCAGATTGCCGAGCTGTCACAACCTGAAATTGAACTGCTCACGTCATCAGAAGCACCGGTCGTGCTCGTCCGTCAGAAAAAAAACAGCGGATTGTCCCCTTTGCTGAATCCGGGGAATCCGTACATCGGACTTATTCTTCCCTACACACCGCTTCATCATCTGCTCATGGCTGATCTTCAGATTCCGCTTGTGTGTACATCGGGAAACCGGTCAGACGATCCCATTTGTACCAACGAAGAAGAAGCTGCCCTGAAACTGGGCGCCGTTGCAGACGGATTTCTGAATCATAACCGGGAAATTCAGCGGTATATTGATGACTCTGTAGCCCGGATTATTCACGGGGAATTGTTTATGATCCGCCGGGCCCGGGGTTATGCTCCCCTTCCTGAAGGACAAAACATGCGAAGCGGAAAGTCACTGCTTGCCGTGGGTGCCCATCTTAAAAACACCATTTCAGTTTCTGACGGCAGTCTGGTTTGTACCAGTCAGCATATCGGCGATATGTCAACCATAACCGCAAATCTGGCTTTTGAATCGGCCATTCTGGATCTGTCGGATATTTACCGCATCAAACCTGAGCAGGTTCTGGCTGATTTGCATCCGGATTATTACTCGACACGTCACGCAAAACAATCCCGTTTGCCGGTGATTCACATTCAACATCATGAAGCGCACATTGCCGGAAGCCGGGCAGAAAATAACGTGTCAGGTGAAGCGTTGGGCATTGCCTGGGATGGCACCGGCCTGGGTTCTGACGGAACGGTTTGGGGTGGGGAATTTTTCCATAGTGATGATTCCGGCATTTCACACATCGGTCAGTTTGTGCAATTCCCGCTTGCCGGTGGTGATACTGCTGTGAGAGACGTTCGCCGTTCTGCCCTTGGTATTTTAGTCACTGCCCTTCCTGCGGATCAGGCAGAACAGTGGCTGGTGAAGCTAAACGTCTTTACCTCAGAAGAAATGAAAAATCTGCATCTCATGATTGAGAAAAAACTGAATACGGTCATGACCTCCAGTGCGGGACGTTTATTTGATGGGGTTTCAGCCTTGCTTCATTTAAGAAAAAAATCTGCGTATGAAGGTCAGGCAGCCATGGAACTGGAGTTTATTTCAGATCCGGATGAAAAAGGAGCCTATTCTTTTTCGTTGGTGGATGGAAGTCCGTTCATGCTCGACTGGCGGCCGATGATTTCAGAAATCCTGGCTGATATTGATCAAAATGTACCAGTTTCAGAAATTGGCGGCAAGTTTCACCGGACGATGGTGAACATCATGATTTCCGTTGCGAAAGAAAAAGGATACCAGCAAATCGTGGTTGGCGGTGGATGTTTCCAGAACAAAATTCTGCTGGAAAATCTGATTTCGGCCGGTGAAGCAAACGGAATAAAAGTCTTTTGGCCTCACCACATCCCTACCAATGACGGCGGCATTTCCTTCGGGCAAATTGCCTGGGTAGTTGGGCGGGAAGGCTTGGGGAAAGCGTAAGGCGTAAGGCATAAGGTTTAAGGCTTAAGGAATAAGGTGTTAGCTGAGCGTGTCATTCTGAGTGTCCCGAACGCTTTCGGGATGTATCGAAGAAGGACGTGGGAGTCGAAGGGTTAGCTGTTGGGATTTAGGAATTGTCACCCTGAGTGTCCGGCAACCGCCGGATGTATCGAAGGGTTGGGATTTGGAAATTTGAAGTTACGATTATCATTCTGATTGTCATCCTGAGTGATTTTTTCGAAGAAAAAATTGTATCGAAGGATGAGTGCCGAACGCCTGTAGAGAGCCATTCGAAGTGAATTAGGGCGTATCGAAGGATGACAAAATTCGATTTTTTTAATTCCAACTTATTTTTAAAGTAACATCTGAAAACAGTTCAAATAAAAAAGCAATTTAAAAGAACTATGGATCAGAAATCATATTGTGTTTATATTTTAAAATGTGCTGACGAGTCTTATTACACTGGGGTAACTTCTGACCTTGAAACCCGGATAAATCAGCATCAATCTGGATCGTTTTCCGGTTTTACATCAAAAAGACGACCGGTAATTTTAATCTGGTCACAGGAATTCCAGGACATCAATGAAGCTATCCTAGCTGAAAAGAAATTAAAAGGATGGTCACGTTCAAAAAAGGAAGCTTTAATTTCCGGTAATTGGGAATTAGTTAGCACGTTAGCCAAAAAGAAGTTTTAAGCGTTCATCCTTCGATACGTCCGTCAGATGACGGACACTCAGGATGACAAACCCTTTGAATTTGAAATAATGGAAGTTGTCACCCTGAGTGGTTTTTACAACGGAAAAATTATATCGAAGGGTGCTTGAAGATTTAGTTTCAAATTCATTCACAATATCGATACGCGGAAAAACAAAATTCATCCTTCGATAAAATTTTCACCTGCACGCAGGTGAAAATCACTCAGGATGACAAAATTCCAAACCATTAACCATTAACCATTAACCATTATCCTAAGGAGGCCCCATGTGTCTGGCAATTCCAGGAAAAATCATCTCCATTGACAGCAATGATCCTGAACTGATGATGGCAAAAGTCAGTTTTGGTGGGGTGATCAAGCAGATTTGTGTGAGTTGGGTGCCTGATGCTCAGATTGGGGATTATGTGCTGGCGCATGTGGGATTTGCCATCAGCAAGATTGATGAAGAGGAAGCCAATAAAACACTTGAACTGCTCAAGTCGATGGGAGAACTGGATTAATGAAGTATCTCGATGAATTCCGGGATTCGGCACTGGTTCAGAATCTAGCCCGGGAAATCAAAAAGACGGTAACCCAACCGTGGACGATCATGGAAATCTGTGGCGGACAAACCCACACCATCGTCCGGTATGACATCGAACATCTCATTCCTTCAGAGATTACCCTCATTCACGGACCCGGCTGCCCGGTTTGCGTAACTCCGCTCGAAATGATTGACAAAGCAATTGCAATCGCCGAACAGCCCAACGTGATTTTAACCTCCTTTGGTGATATGCTTCGTGTTCCCGGTTCTGATAAAGATTTACTTTCCATCAAAGCAGCCGGTGCTGACGTGAGAATGGTTTACTCCCCTCTCGATGCCGTCAAAATTGCAGAAGAAAATCCGGATAAACAGGTTGTCTTTTTTGCTGTTGGATTTGAAACTACTGCTCCCGCCAATGCCATGTCCATCGTTGAAGCCAAACGCCGGAAACTCACCAACTTTTCGATTCTATGTTCTCATGTTCTGGTTCCGCCTGCCATACGGGCATTGCTTTCCGATCCTGAATCCAAAATCCAGGGATTTCTTGCTGCCGGACATGTTTGTACCATCATGGGCACCGAAGATTATTTTCCGCTGGTCAGCGAATTCAACGTCCCGATTGTGATTACCGGATTTGAACCGGTTGATATTCTTCAGGGCATTCTTATGGCTGTTCAGCAACTTGAATCGGGAAAAGCCGAACTGAACAATCCATACAGCAGATCCGTCCATCCAAAAGGAAATTTGGGTGCACAGTCAGTGATCAACTCCGTTTTTGAAGTTGCCAACCAAACCTGGCGCGGAATCGGCGAAATTCCTTTATCCGGTTTTAAGATCCGGAAAGAGTGGTCGGATTTTGATGCAGAATCCCGTTTTGATCTTGGCCACATCAAAGCGACAGAATCCCCTTTGTGTCACTCCGGACTCATTCTTCAGGGAAAACTAAAACCTGTCGACTGTCCTTCTTTCGGAAAAGAATGCTGGCCGGAACATCCACTGGGTGCACCAATGGTTTCTTCGGAAGGGGCCTGTGCAGCTTACTTCCGCTATACCCGTCATGAGGAAAAGGTATGAAAAATCTCTCCTGTCCCGTCCCGATTTCAACTTATGACAAGGTTTTGCTGGCACATGGCGGTGGCGGCAAACTCACCCATCAGCTCATCCAAAACACCTTCCTTCCGATTCTGGATAATGAGTTGCTTCGGCAGCAGCATGACGGAACCGAATTTCAGGTTAACGGAAACCGGTTGGTGATGTCAACTGATTCGTTCGTTGTTCAGCCCATTTTTTTTCCGGGCGGTGATATCGGTGAATTGGCGGTGAACGGCACGGTCAACGATCTGGCCTGCTGCGGCGCCAAACCTCTTTATTTGTCAGTCGGACTGATTATCGAAGAGGGACTGCCCATGGCTGATCTGGAACGGATTATGCTCAGTATGAAAAAAGCTGCTGATGAAGCCGGCGTTCAGATCATTACCGGGGATACCAAAGTTGTTGAAAAAGGAAAAGGCGATCAGATTTTTATCAACACAACCGGGATCGGACTGATCGAACGTCCGGTTCATCTTCACCCTGACCAGGTAAAAGCAGGTGATGTGGTTCTGATCAACGGAACCATTGCTGATCATGGCATCTGCATTCTGTCCAGCCGGGCCGGACTCGAATTTGAAACCACGATTGAAAGTGACACCCAACCTTTGAATGGATTAATTGATGCCATTCTGGAAGTCTGTCCTGAAACCCGGGTGATCCGTGATCCAACCCGTGGCGGACTGGCCTCAACCCTTAACGAGATTGCAGAAACCTCCGGATTGTGCATTGAACTCGACGAAGAAAACATCCCAATTCAGGAAGAAGTCCGTGGAGCCTGCGAACTTTTGGGACTTGATCCGTTATATGTAGCGAATGAAGGTAAAATTTTAGTCATTGTTCCTGCTGAATCCGCTGAAAAAGTCCTTATCGCCATGAAAAAAAACAGGGCCGGAAAAGATTCTGCACTTATTGGAAAAGTAAAGCCAAGTCCGGCTTCTACCTTACTCATCAAGACAACCATCGGAAGTTCCCGAATTGTTGATATGATTTCAGGCGAACAGCTTCCAAGAATATGTTAAGGTTGTGTGAAGAAGTGACCGTTGGTCATCTTTTATTCACAATTTAAACCCCCATATCTTTTGCAAGTTAGACCTGTATTTTCGTAACTTGTCATTCCTTAAAATTTAACGGTTTCTTCCGATTTCAAATTTGGTGCCATGCTAACACGCAGAATTTCACTTCTTCTTCCGGTTGTTTGCTTATCCGGTCTTGCTGCCCTGGGTCAGGATTTATTTCAGCAAAAAGCAACAAACACCGGTAATATCGGCATTACTTTCTCTAATAACGGGATTTTTGGAAATGGGTTCAATGCCAATTTCCAAAAGGGAATGCCTTCACTTGAATATCCCATTGGTTCTGGTATTGAGCATATTTTTGAAGGCGGCTTATGGATCGGAGCCAAAATTGGAAGTGAAATTAAAGTTTCAACCAGTACGGCCGGTGAAGATGCCAACGGATACGGTGCCGGCGATACCGGATATGAATTTACCGTAAACGAATCAAAATCTTCCATCATTGAAAGATCAAGCCTGCCGGAATCAAAAGCAGCTTCACCTCTTGCCATCTCTCATCAGGATTTTATTACCAACTTTACCGATAAGCTTACCTTCATTCCCGGTATAACCCCCCAGGTTAAAATCACTGACCATGACAAACCGATTGGACTTGATGTACAGCTTGAAACCTATGCCTGGAGTTTTGCATTTACTGACTTCTTTGTCATCATGAATTACACCATCACAAACAACGGCACAGACACCCTCAAAGATGTTCACACCGGCGTCTGGACGGATTTCGTTGTGAGAAACGTGAAAGTTACCGCACCCAGAGGCTCCTCTTTTTTTGCAGCACACGGTAACGGTGTTATTGATAGTCTTGATTCCCAATATGCATTTGATTCAAACGGAGATATTGGCTTCACTGATAGCTATGTTGCTCTTTCTTACCTCGGAACCTTTTACCGGAATAAGTTTGTAAACCGGAAAACTGATCTGAATCATCAGGTCAATTACCAATATTGGGGATTTAAAGGTGCTGATCCGGCTTCCCTGGCACCCTCAAATGATGCTGAACGGTTTGCCCGCATGTCAACTTCAATGAGTGAAACTGACATTCAGAAAACTTACACCAAACCCGGTAACCGGTCTGCCCTTCTTTCTACCGGTGGACTTGCCGTCATTGCACCGGGAGAATCGTTCCAGGTCGTTTTTGCCATCAGTTGTGCGAAGAAAACCGGAATTGAACCCGCCAGTCTCGATAAACCTGAACAGAAAAAAGATCTGGTCACCAATATCGGATGGGCTAAAAGTACATTTCAGGGCGAAGATCTCAATAATAACGGGACTCTGGATTCCGGGGAAGATGCAAATGGTAACGGAAAAATTGACCGGTATATCGTTCCTACCCCACCAAATTCACCACGGGTAAAAGTGATTCCAGGCGACAGAAGTATCACGGTTTACTGGGATGACCGTGCAGAAAAGTCGGTTGACCCCATTTCAAATAAAATGGATTTTGAAGGATACAAGATTTACAAAACCAATCTGGGTGATGAGCTTGATCTCACAACCGGACTTTCAGATCAGCTCAAACTCGTCTCGCAATACGATCTGGACAGCAATGCATTCAGTTACAACACCAGCCTCAAGTCAAACGGAAATTTCTACAATCTAAAATCAAGTCCGGTTCAGTTTGAAGGTGATACGGTTAAATACACCTACAAATATGTGTTTGACGGATTGAAAAATGGCTGGATGTACAACTTTTCAGTCACGGCTTTTGATCAGGGTGATGTCGTAAAACGGATTCCGGAACTCGAATCCCCGCTTAAAACCAGTTCCCGTTTGGCTTTTCCCGGAACACTTGCCAATACCAAATTTTCAAATGGCGAACCCTTTGTATATCCGAATCCGTTTTACGTGAAAGCAAAATGGGATGGTGAAGGAGACGTGAATCACCGGATCCAGTTTGCCAATCTTCCGGCGAAAGCAAAAATCACGATTTTCACACTTTCAGGCGATCGTGTTTATTCCTTTACCCACGAAGGTTCACTTGATAACGGCAACAGAACCAAATGGTTTGATACCTACGGTGCAAGAACTTCGGGTGAATGGCAAGCCAATTCAACCGGCGGTGAACATTCCTGGAACCTGATCTCAACAGGAAATCAGAATATCTCAACCGGATTGTATCTGTACACCGTTGAAGATCTGACCAATGACGAAATCAAAACCGGGAAATTCGTTATTATCAATTAGGCGTAAGGCATAAGGTTTAAGGCGTAAGCTTTTAAATCATTAATGGGTATGAAATTAAACGTCCCTCCTTTTCTAAAGGGGGGAACATGGAAAAAAGTAAATAGCGGACACATGAAAAATTAAATTCTGTCTTCTGACTTCTGTCTTCTACCTTCTGAATTTATTTATCAACTCAAGGAAAACCAACATGAAAAAAACGTTACTGCTGATGATCTCAGGTCTTCTCCTGACAGCTTCTGCCTGGGCACAATACCCGGTCAAATCAGTTTATGAAACCCAATACCAAACTCCTGAAAATCTTGCTGCATTGAAAGATTTCTCGCCTCTGATTAAAACAAAAAATGCAAACGGAATCCCAACCGATCAGACTGATTATTCAGATACCATTACAGTTGTAGCTGTTGTCCTTGAAGCTCCTTATCAGGCTGACGGAAAAAGAACTTATTATAGCTCTAGCAGCCCAACAATCGTTCGGTTCAATGTAGCAGATACTTCATTTCTGAGAACCAAAACGTATGACTGGAACTGCATCAACGTTTCGACCAATCTTGATTCAAGTTTTACCCCAAAAGATCCTCTCAAATTGGGACAACTTCAAAAAGGCATGGTAGTAAAACTCACTGGCCGTGTTCGTGAATTTTTGAAATCCACCCAGTTTGAATTACTCAGCGGACGCAAAGAAGGCGGATTAACCGTTTATACCAATATTGTGGAAGTTATTGATGAAGTTGATCCTGACCTCATTCCTTCACCAAAACGTGTTGACATCGGCACGTTCAATAAAGGAACCTGGGCAAATAACGTTACTTCAACCCAGCAATTGGTTACCGGTGAGAAACTCGAATCGGCTCCTGTTACTTTTTCCAATTTAAGTGTTACCGGACTGATTAAAACGAACGGTGAATCAGAAATTTTTATTCAGGATTCATTCAGTAACGTGTTTGCCGTTGATAATCAGGCAAACCGGTTCCGTGCAGATCAGGGTTTATGGCCATCCGGAAAAGGAATCGCACCGGTTGGATCACGTCTTGATTCCATTTCAGGATATATCGGCACTTACAATGGAAATGGAATGTATGGCATCAACCCTATCAATTCTTCATGGGTTTATGTAGCTGCAAACGTTCCCCCAACCATCAGCACCTGGAAAAAATCCAAAAAATATTATTCTCCGTCTGAAGGGGTTACCATTAACTTTTCTGCCGGTGATGCAGATGGAACAATCAGTTCAGTTGAACTTTTCTACCGCACATCAGTTTCAGCTTCATTTACAAAAGTTTTCCCTGCAAAGGGCACCGGAAATGAGTATAGCCAGGTTATTCCTGCTGTGAATCAGGATAGTGCTTTTGTTGAGTTTTACATCGAAGCAACTGATAATCTTTCAGGAAAATCACGTCAGCCAATCAATGAAAATTATGCGTATTGGGTCTTAAGTAAATCGCCAACCATTCAAGCAATTCAATTTTCCAGAAAAGGTGATACTGAATCCTATTTCAAAGGTGATACCCTTACTGTAACCGGTATTGTAACCTCAACCCGGCAGGATATTGGCGATGTTTATATTCAGAACGGTTCAGGTCCCTGGAGCGGAATCCAGATTTTTGGTGCCAGAAGTGACACATTTAAACTGGGTGACAAAATTGAATTAACAGCTACTGTTGATGAATTCAGCGGAAAAACTGAATTGAAATATACCAAAGTCACCGATTTCAAAATTCTTGCAAGAAAACAACCTGTTCCGCCAGCAACTTTGGTTCCGACCGATTCCATCAGAAACGGTGGTCCGTGGGCTGAAGCTTATGAGGGCGTTTTGGTTAAACTTGCCAATGTTTTTGTTGTGAATACTAATTCAAATATTGCCATTGACGGAAAAAGCCGTGGTGAATTTCTGGTAAGCGAAAAAGATGGTTCACCATTTGGACTTTCAGTTGATGATAAAGCCAACAGAACCAATCATATTCTGCCCTACCTGAATACACTGAATCTTGACTACACGCTTACAAAAGCAGATTCTGTAAAAACATTGCTCGTGTTGGGTCAGAAATTTGAATCACTTACAGGTATCATTGATGCCTTTTTCCTGAGCTATTATCTTGAACCACGTGATTCTGCCGATTTTGGATTGCACAGTGGTGTTAATGTTGCCGAAGGAACTCCTGCAACGTTTAAGTTGCTTCAAAACTATCCGAATCCATTTAACCCGTCAACTACAATTGAGTTCAGCCTGCCTGTTTCTCAAAAAGTAACATTGTCGGTTTATAACCTGATCGGACAAAAAGTTGCAACCCTGATCAATAGCCAAATGATGCAGGCAAGTACCCACCGTATTTCTTTTGATGCTTCAAATCTGGCTTCCGGTGTGTATTTCTACCAGCTTCGTGCAGGTAATAATTCAATCATCACCAAAAAGATGATGCTTATTAAGTAATTGTTTTTGTTTTTTGCTGTCATCCCGGCTGTAGCCTGCCCCGAAAGCGTTCGGGGAGCCGGGATCCAGTATTTTTTAATGACATGGATCCTGACTTTCGTCAGGATGACATCTATAACAAAAAAAAACCAAAACCCTTTTCTTTTGTTTTGTTTCTGGTTTTGTATTCGCAAATGACTTTAAACCAGTCTGACCTTCTGGTGGTCATTTTTTTTCAACCAACTTGGTCCATTTCTTTATGACAAGAAAATTTTACTCTTTTCTGTTTCCTGTACTGGTTTTGGTTGCAGTTACATCCTGCAAGGACTCGATCATGAATGATCCGGTTCCAAACCAGTCGCCCAATACGACTATCTTTCTGGATACCACTGATGTAAAGAACTACGTTTCTGTTACAGAAATGACACTTTTCTGGAATGGCGACGATCCTGACGGTGAAGTTGTCGGGTATCTTTACTCCCTCGATTCACTTGAAACCTGGCAATTTACCACCCAGCGGAAATTAACTGTTGTTATCCCAACCAAAGGACTTGACACCCTTATCACGAAAATATTCGTTGCCGCCATCGACAACAGCGGAAATGGCCGGTTTGACAGTCAGGTCACGTATCTCGGGAAAAATATAGGAAATGAGTTTTTCACCGATTCAGACTCAAATGGTGTTTTTAATTCGGGTGAGCCGTTTATTGATTTCGGCGCCATTGACCCAACACCCGACGGTTTTTCAATTAAAATAAAAAATAC
>Ga0209460_1001916_pt1 | contig 10470 bp, 9 predicted proteins | sample EBPBio132013_DNA_FD_185868 | JGI IMG/M metagenome (GOLD analysis project Ga0209460, IMG submission 185868) | Wastewater treatment Type I Accumulibacter community from EBPR Bioreactor in Madison, WI, USA - Reactor 2_5/13/2013_ DNA (SPAdes)... | ecosystem: Engineered > Bioreactor > EBPR >...
TCTGTAAAATCATATCTTTGGCGGTCAGGTAAGGAGGAATTTCACCATCAAACCAGAACAGCATGGATTCCGGGACTTTTTCCCAGATTTTTCCGGTTCCGAGAATAAAAGCCGCATCTGAGTTACCGACACCGGTTGAAAACATCCCGAAAGCACCAGAAGTGCAAGTGTGAGAATCCGTTCCGAAAAGAACAGTTCCGGGAACGTTGTATCCTTCTTCTGCCAAAGCCATGTGGCAAACGCCTTTATAGCGTTCTGTGCCCGGATCGTAATAATTGGGAAGGTCATATTCCTTCGCAAAATCACGCAGTTTTGCAACGTTTGCAATAGCATGTGTATTGGCAGTAAAAATGTAGTGATCGGGAAAAATAACGAGTTTTTCTTTGTCCCAGATTTTTGCTTCCGGTCCAAACTCTCTTTTCCAGATGTCGATTGTGGGTGGACCGCACACATCGTGGGTCATTAAAACGTCAACACTCAGCCAAACACTTTCGCCCGGAGTTACCCGGCTTTTTCCTGCAGCTTTTGCAAGGATTTTTTCTGTGATGGTCATTCCCATTTGAGAAGCTTTCCTTTTGTTATATAAATTGGGTTAAGGCGTAAGGTTTAAGGTGTAAGATGAAAGCTATTAGCTGTTTGCTTTTTGGTGATGATTCCGGAGGAACTAAGGGAGTTTTAGATTTCACATAAACCCAAAACAAAACCACCCCGGCTTCGCCACTCCTCCCTGCAAAGGAGGGGAATTTCACTTTTCACCTGTCACTTATAACTTGTCACTGGTATTAAACAAACCTGACCGGATTTTCCTGCCAGATATTATCGGTTTGAACCAGTCGATCTTTTTCAAATTGTTTTTTGTGGTTCAGCGCATTCAAAAATGCCCGGACGGATGCTTCAACGATATCCGTTGAATTTCCTTTTCCGGTAAAGGCTTTCCCTGCATCCCGGATTCTGATGATGACTTCACCAACTGCATCACGGCCACCTGTCACTGAACGAACCTGGTAATTTTCAATATTGACATGAATTTTCAAAGCACGTTCAACGGCTTTATAGGCGGCATCAACGGGTCCGTCACCAACAGACGATTCCTGAATAATCTTGTCTTTTGCTTTTACACGAACCGTTGCAGTTGGAATAATGGAGGTTCCGAGAGTAACCTGCAGATAATCGAGCTGATAATATTGTTCTTCGTATTGTTTCTGGACTTCTTCGCCCATCAAAACCCGAAGATCTTCGTCATAAACTTCTTTTTTGCGGTCAGCGATGACAAGGAATTTTTCGTAGATTTCATCAAGTTCTGCCGGAGACAATTCATAACCCAAAGCTTTCATTCTGGCAACCAGACCATGACGTCCGGAATGGCGACCCAAAACAATACGGTTATGGGTAATACCCACATCTTCCGGTTTCATGATTTCGTAAGTATCCCGATTTTTCAGCATGCCATCCTGGTGAATACCGGATTCATGAGCAAAAGCATTATCCCCCACAATTGCTTTATTGGGCTGAATGATCATCCCGGTAAAACCGGAAACCATTTTTGATGAATTGGAAATTTCTTCGGAGATAATATCGGTGTAAAATGCCCAGAGGTCTTTTCTTACTTTCAAGGCCATGACAATTTCTTCCATGGAAGCATTGCCGGCACGTTCACCGATTCCGTTGATCGTACATTCGACCTGACGGGCTCCGTTTGAAATGGCTGACAGCGAATTGGCAACCGCCAGCCCGAGATCATTGTGGCAATGGACTGAAATAACCGCCTGATCAATATTTTTCACCCGGCGTTTCAGTTCGGCAATTTTTGCGCCGAATTCCAGTGGCATACAATAACCGGTTGTATCCGGGATATTGACTGTTGTTGCTCCTGCTGCAATCACAGCTTCGATAACATCGCACAAATATCCGATATCCGTCCGGCCGGCATCTTCAGCAGAATACTCAACATCCTGTGTGAATGTTTTAGCGTATTTCACTGCATCAACCGACATTTTCAGGACGGTCTGACGTTTTTCATCAAGTGAAACCCCATAACGGCTATCACCGAATTTCCCGAGAATATGAATATCAGACGTGCTTGAAAAAGTATGAATCCGTTTCTTTTTAGCATTTTTAAGTGCATCAGAAGCAACAAGAATATCTTTTTCAACCGCACGACATAGACCGGCAATCGTCACAGTGGATTGATCTGCTATCCGTTGAACCGCTTCGAACTGAGTTGGTGATGAAACCGGGAAACCGGCTTCAATCACATCAACTTTCATACGTTCTAGCTGACGGGCGATCTCCACCTTTTCGTACACGTTCAAAGATGCACCCGGGGATTGTTCGCCGTCCCTCAGGGTGGTGTCGAAGATGATGATTTTTTCTGCCATGGTCGTATCGTGTTTTAGTTAATAAATGAAATCAGGCTACTGCAAATCCGTAAGGCTGTTCTTCAAAAATCTGAAGGAAGGATTCTTTTACTTTTTCTGCCATTTCCTTCGTACCGAGAAGTGTGGTTCCTTCAGAATAAATATCTGCGGTCCGGTAACCCTGTTCAAGAGTTTTTTCAATAGATTTCTGAATATAATCGCTGGCAATATGCATACCGAGACTGTTATCAAAAAGCATCCCGATGGAAGCAATTGTTGCAATTGGGTTGGCTTTGTTTTGTCCGGCAATATCCGGTGCAGAACCGTGAACGGGTTCATACAACGCATATTTAGTACCAAGGGAAGCTGAAGGCAACATACCCAAACTTCCCGGAATCATCGAGGCTATATCACTGAGAATATCACCGAACATATTTTCGGTCAGGATAACGTCAAACTGTGCAGGATTTCTAACCAATTGCATAGCTGCATTATCAACATACATGTGGCTGAGTTTCACATCCGGATAGTCACGGGCAACTTCAAGAACCACATTCCGCCAAAACTGGGAAACTTCCAGAACATTGGCTTTATCTACAGAGCAAAGTGTTTTTCTGCGTTTTTTGGCAAGTTCAAAAGCTGATTTTGCAATCCGGATGATCTCATCTTTGGTGTAGGCCATGGTATTCCAGCCTTTGTCTTCAGTCATGCCACGGGGCTGACCAAAATACAATCCGCCGGTTAACTCACGCACAACAACAAGATCAACTCCTGCGATAACTTCCTTTTTCAGAGTTGACCCTTCAGCAAGACCGGTGTAAACCCGGGCTGGACGAATATTGGCATAAAGTTCAAGTGATTTTCTGAGTTTCAGAAGACCGGCTTCCGGTTTTTTATCATGAGGAAGTGATTCCCATTTCGGTCCGCCAACGGCGCCAAGAAGTACGGCATCAGCGTTTGCACAGGCACTTAGCGTTTCAACAGTTACAGGCTCACCGAACTTGTCAAAACTGCATCCGCCAAAAAGACGGACATCAAAATCAAAACTGACGCCAAATTTTTTTCCAACTTCGGTCATAACCGGAATGGAGGCTTCTACTACTTCAGGTCCGATTCCATCACCGGGCAGGACCACAATCTTATAATTCATTGAACTTGCTTTCTTTTAAATTCAGGGGACGAGGGACAAGGGACAGGGGACGTTTAAGCGATGTCATCCTGACGAAAGTCAGGATCCATGAAGTTTAAAATACTGGATTCCCGCCTTCGCGGGAATGACAGCATTTAGATTTAACATACCACTTATAACTTACCACTTGTCACTTATAACTTGTCACTGGTTATTATACGCCTACTTCTTCACGTTTGTCTTTTTTGAACAGGAAGCTCATCATTCCACGAAGTTTGGTTCCAACTTTTTCAATCGGATGTTCGCGGTTTTCTTTCCTGAGCTTTTCAAAATTGGCTTTGTCGCCATTGGTTTCAGCCAAAAATTCTTTTGCAAACTGGCCGGATTGGATTTCTTCCAGGATTTTTTTCATTTCTTTTTTGGTTTCGCCGGTAACCAGACGTGGTCCGCGGGTCATGCCACCGTATTCAGCAGTATCAGAAACTGAATAGTTCATGCGGGTAAGTCCGCCTTCATAATACAGGTCAACGATCAGTTTAAGTTCGTGCATACATTCGAAATAAGCCAGTTCAGGTGAGTAACCTGCTTCAACCAGAGTCTCAAAACCGGCTTTGATAATTTCTGCAGATCCGCCGCAGAGAACAGCTTGTTCACCGAACAAATCAGTTTCAGTTTCATCTTTGAAAGTAGTTTCAATTACACCGGCGAAAGTTCCGCCAATTCCCTTTGACCAGGCCAGAGCCAAAGCCAAAGCATTCCCGGTTGCATCCTGATGAATAGCAATCAAACAAGGAACGCCATTCCCCTGAACGTATGTACGGCGGACAAGGTGACCCGGACTTTTGGGTGCTATCATGATGACGTTTACATTTGCGGGCGGGACAATAACCTTGAAGTGAATATTGAATCCGTGAGCAAAGGCGAGAGTTTTTCCGGCAGTCAAATGAGGTGCAATTTCAGCATCATAAACAGCTTTTTGGGTCTGATCAGGAAGCAGAATCATGATAATATCTGCCCAAGCAGAAGCATCTGAAACTGTTTTTACAGCAAGACCGGCAGCTTCAGCTTTTGCCCAGCTTGCACTTTCTTTCCGTAATCCAACAGCAACATTAATTCCGCTGTCCATCAGGTTCAGGGAATGTGCGTGTCCCTGACTTCCGAAACCGATAACGGCAACTTTTTTCCCTTTAAGATTATCAAGGGAGGCGTCATCACTGTAATACACTTTCATTGGTAGTCCTTCGTTGTTTGTTTAAAATTGAGTTTTCAAGAAGCAATCACGAAATGGTGACTTCTTTTTTCGGTTTGATAATAATTTGTTCTTCTCTTTTCAGGGCAACAAGTCCTGAACGGGCAACATCCTTGATTCCGTAAGGAGTCAGCATATTGATAATGGCATCGATTTTATCAGGCGGTCCGGTAACTTCGATCGTAATGGATTTGATCGTGATATCTACGACTTTTCCCTGAAAGACTTCGCAGATATTCATAATTTCAGAACGGATTCCCTTCTGGTAATTGACTGAAATCATGGCAAGTTCACGGGCAACATGATGTTCAGCTGACAAATCGATCACTTTAATTATATCAATAAGCCGGTTTAATTGCTTGATAACCTGATCAAGAATGTTTGCTTCACCGGAAGTCACAATCGTCATCCGTGATACTTCAGGATCTTCAGTAACCCCGATGGAAATGGAATGAATATTGAAGCCACGGCCACTGAACATGGTTGCAACCCGGTTCAAAGCGCCAAATTTGTTTTCTACTAAAACGGATATAATTTTTTTCATAGGTTTACCTGTTTCCATGACTTAAACGAGCCGGTTCGGATCAAGACGCTTTACCATGATGTCACGTATGGAACCACCTGACGGAACCATCGGGAACACCATCTCCTCTTTCACCACCTTAAATTCAACCAGAACAGGTCCGTCATTATACTCCATCATTTCATTGATCAACCCGTCAACTTCTGCCGGATTATCTGTAGACATGGCTTTACAACCAAAAGCTTCAGCGACTTTTACAAAGTTCGGATTTGTTTTCGACAAATCAGTAAAACTGTATTTTTCCTTGTAGAACAAATCCTGCCATTGGCGAACCATTCCCAGAAAACTGTTATTCAGAATTATAAATTTGATCGGAAGTTTATAGGCAGCAGCCGTTATCAGCTCCTGCATATTCATCTGAAAGCCGCCATCACCGGAAATTGAAATAACCGGACGGTCTTTAATTGCAAAAGCTGCTCCAATCGCTGCCGGAACTGAAAATCCCATGGTTCCCAATCCGCCGGAAGTGATGTGTGACCGGGGATGGTTGAATTCATACCATTGGGTCGTCCACATTTGATGCTGCCCCACATCGGTGACCACAACTGCTTCACCTTTTGTCATTTTGGATAACCGCTGAAGAACATACTGTGCACGAAGTTTGCCATCTGAATTTTCAAATTCAAGCGGACAAGCATCTTTCCATTTATTAATCATTGACCACCAGTCTGTAAAGTCAGTTGTAACCGGTTTTTCAGCCAATTCAGTTAGAAGTTCAGCCAGTACATTTTTCAGGTCACCCACAATCGGCAGATCAACTTTAACATTTTTATCAATTGCTGTCGGATCAATATCAACCTGGATTTTGTAGGCATCTTTTGCAAAGGTTTCTGTATTTCCCGTAACCCGATCATCAAAACGGGCACCCAGAGAAATCAGCAGATCGCAATTTTCGGTAGCCATATTTGCCCAGAAAGTACCATGCATGCCCAACATTCCAAGTGACAGATCATCTGTCATCGGGAAGGAACCCAACCCCTGAAGGGTCATGGTTACCGGGATGCCGGTTTCACGGGCAAGCAAAGTAAGTTCACGGTCTGCATTCGACATCACAACACCGCCACCCACATAAAGAAGCGGACGTTTTGCTTTTCTTAAAGCATTGGCTGCTTTTTTGATTTGCTGGGAATGTCCCGAATAGGTGGGTTTGTAACCCCGGATTTCAACATGGTCCGGATAGATAAACTTGGTAATTTTAGCCAGCATATCTTTTGGCATATCAACCAGAACAGGACCAGGCCTACCGGTTGAAGCAATGAAAAATGCTTTTTTAATTGTTGCGGCAAGTTCATCAACTTCCCGGACAAGAAAATTGTGTTTGGTAATCGGACGGGTGATGCCCACAATATCTGCTTCCTGAAAAGCATCATTTCCAATCAACTTTGACGGAACCTGACCGGTAAAAACCACGATGGGAATTGAATCCATATAAGCATCAGCAATTCCGGTAACCGTGTTGGTTGCACCCGGACCTGAAGTCACCAGTACTACGCCGACTTTCCCGGTTGCTTTTGCATAACCTTCAGCCATGTGTGCAGCTCCCTGCTCATGCCTGACCAGAATGTGGTGGATAAAATCACAATCATATAGTTTATCATAAATCCCTAGAACAGCTCCGCCCGGATATCCAAAAATGATATCCACGCCCTCTTTTCTCAGGGATTCCAGAAAAATTTCGGCTCCGTTCATTTCACGGTGTGTCTGGCTCATACTTGACTCCGTTGGTTATTTACGCTGCTTAACAGGCTTTTTGATAATTGAAAAATAAAATCGGGAAGTGTGGCTGAAGTCTGAACCGGGATGTTTAATGCAGAAGTGCTTGAGGACGGATCGCAGGCAGATCTGGAATGCCGGGCGTGGCAAAACAAATCTTCATACTGCATTCGTTTGCAGGAATCGGGTGAAACAAACATCCAGTCAAACATAAAAACCTCAGTTCAAAAATGAAATCTGGGTCTGCCGTTCCGGCTGGTTCTTCAGGCTGGTCAGCCTTTTTGTTTTGTTGTTAAATCGGGTTATGCAGGCTGACCACTATGTTCTTATTTCAGGGTAATAATACCAAGAAGTAGAATAGTAAGGCCCACAAGAAGCAGAAGGTTCGGTAGGTTGATAAAATAGGGCAATGAATTTCCATATGCGGAGTCGACCGGAATTGCGGAAGAGTATGTTTGCATATGGTTCATATTGTTTAAGAAAGTAAAGTTGTTGTCGTGTTTTTCTTAATTGCTTAGGCAATAATAAGAAAGGATTTTCAGCATGTCAACAATCCTTTCAGAATTATTCATAGTTTTAATCCTATTTTTCTTTAATTATTACAGAAATAACAGAATATTATTCTCCATTATGACAACTTACATATATATTATTCTGTTATTTCATTCTTTAAAAAGTAAAGTTTTGAAGTTTGAAGAAAAAGCAAAATTTATTTGCCGGCCAAATATCGTAGTTGATACGGGAATCCGTTTTCGATCTGGCATGTTAATGAAGAATTACGGGTCAATTGCCTTAACTTTGTCTTTTTATTCAACATTTATCTGGTTTAAATCATGAAATACATTATCAGGGTTTCGATTCTTGTTTTATTGGGTATTGCTTTCCTTATCATATATAACCTAAAAAATGTTGGTGTTCCTTATACGTTCAAACTACCCTCTTTGTGGCTTGACCAGGAAGCATCGTATGTGATAACCAATTTGGAAGGAGACACCCTTGGAAAGGAGTTGTATCAATTTTATAAAGCCGGTTACTATGATTACTTTGAAATCAGATATAAACAAAATGGAGACACACTGGTCCATTCCGGGTACCGCCTTGTAACTGACTCAACTTCAAGGAATCATATATGGAGTCATTTTGAAGTTTTCAGAATGGATACATCCAGATGGACAGGAAATGACAGCGTATTATCCAATGGACTTTATTCCGCTTTTCAGGAACATCTCATGCGAAGCAGAAATAAAATTAAAGAGGAGTTTGTTAATGAAAGAAAGCAGGAAATCCCTGACACTTTTCTAACCGATACCCGATTTCTGTCAAAATGGAATGTTCATCTGAAAAAGGGATTCCCACAAGGATCCAAAATCACGTTTCTTGACATCCAGACCGATTCCCTGAAATACAAAGTTCCGTTTGAAGTCAGCATCAAAACGGTTACCGATTCAAGTAAAATAACTTATTATATTTCAGAAACAGGATCTGGAAAAGTTCTGCTTGAACTTTCAAAAAAGGTTACCGGGAAAAGTTTTCTTGAAATGATTGATTACAGAATGGGAATTAAAGCAAGCCGGGTTTACAACCACCAGTTTAGTTACAGTGAAATAGATAAACCCGCAATGGAGAACAAGTAATATATCGGTAGGAGATAAACTCTTTCCTTCAAAGAGTTTGACAGGATAGGCTTAAGGCAGAATATTTACAGATTTAACAGCAGTTTACAGATTTCATCTTCAAGAGATTTGAGTCTTCTTGAACTCCCACCATTACACATAATACTGAAAACCAGATTTTTCCCGGAGTTGCTGGAAATGTAACCCGTCAGACTAACAACACCTGAGATAGATCCCGTTTTTCCCCGCATATTCTCTGCAAGTGGATGATGAATACGATTGGCAAGGGTGCCATCAACAGTTGGGATAGAAAGTGAATTGTAGAAATAATCACGATTTGGTGTTGAAGTGGTCATATATGAAAGAATACGGGTTAACGCTTTTGCTGAAATCTGATTATCATGACTAAGTCCAGATCCATCTGCAAGCTCGTATTCTGATTCATTAATATTCATGTGGAAGCGCAGAAAAGCTTCAATTACCCTAATACCTGCATCCATATTTCCTGTACCCAAAAACTCAAAACCCAAAGTTCTTACCAGCTGATCGGCATAAAAGTTATCACTTTTTTTATTGGTACGGGTAATAATTTCGCTGAGAGGTTCAGATTCGTGAACAACAAGAGCTGAAAGATGAAGGTCTTTGGGAAGTTCAAAATCAGTTTCAGCTTCTTTGGTACTGATCAGATTTCTGGTATAAAGTTCTGAGGTAAGCAGGTTTGCCAGATATTGGTTCATATTGACCTGAACCAATTTACGGGAAGAGGATCTTCTCAGACGAATCTTCCTTTTAACTTCCTTACCTTTTTTATTAATCGTTGTCTGGGTAAGCTGACTTTTTGCAGCCTGATCAAACATCGCAACTGTAACAAATTTGGTTTTCACATTTCCGTTTTCGTCAGCGTAATAGGAATTATCGAGAAAAACAGAACCTGTAATACGGGTAATTCCCATCTTCTGAATCTGGTCTACCCAGGAGGATGTAATGGAAATAACTTCCCCGTCAAAGTAACCTGAAAGCTGCGGGTCAGCGGTACCATGAAGAATCAGATTTCCATCCAAAACACCATTTTCAAGCTCGCCGTCCGTTGAAAGAACAGTTTTATATCTGAAATCAGGACCTAATTTCTCGAGTGCGACTGCAGTCGTAACAATTTTCAGTGTAGAAGCCGGTTTCAGTTTGAAATTCGAGTTCAGACTGTAAACAGGGTTTCCAAATTCATCCTGAATCTGAACACCAAACCGGGTTCTTTTAAATGCTTTCTGCCGAAGGGTTTTATCAAGCAGGTCTGAAACAATCTGATATTTAATACTATCGGGATAAACATCATCAATGCGAAAAGATGACAGTTTTGGTACTGCGGGAGCAGCTTTTCTGCTTTTGGCCGATTTTGCAGCAACAGGAAATGCCACTATTCCTGCGAGAAAAAGAACCAAACCGCTTTTTATCCAAAACTTCATTATTTGTCCTGTCAGTTAATCAAAAGAGAAAAGGGTTCACATTTGAAAGGATGCCCAAACCCTTAAAAATTTCGAACTTAGAAAACATATTTGCACGAATTCAAATAATATATGAAAAATCATGTACTTTTCCAACAAACGGGCTATTAAATTGAAATTGATTAGATGTCTGTTAATTCTTTTTACATCTCTGTTTCAAAATTGCTGTTTTTATTAACTTTACAGCAAAATTGCAATCACTGGCAGGTAAGGAAGCGGCATGAAAGATTTCAGACAGTATTTATCACGGGTAAGTCCCGATTTTATTACACGGAATTCAAAACGGATTAAACCTGAAGATATTCACCGGATTACTGATAATCGGGA
>Ga0209460_1001922_pt1 | contig 10442 bp, 8 predicted proteins | sample EBPBio132013_DNA_FD_185868 | JGI IMG/M metagenome (GOLD analysis project Ga0209460, IMG submission 185868) | Wastewater treatment Type I Accumulibacter community from EBPR Bioreactor in Madison, WI, USA - Reactor 2_5/13/2013_ DNA (SPAdes)... | ecosystem: Engineered > Bioreactor > EBPR >...
GAAGAAACCGCCAAAGCCTGTGCAAAGCAATGTATGATTGCCGGACTTGCAGCCATGAAAGCAGAACTCGGTTCACTTGATGAAATTGTACAGATTGTAAAATTAACGGGTTTTGTTGCCTCTGCACCCGGATTTACGAATCAACCTGCGGTCATTAACGGCGCCAGTGATTTTTTGGTTGAAGTTTTTGGTGACGCCGGCAAACATGCCCGTTCTGCCGTTGGCCTTTCTGAGCTGCCAAGAAACGCACCTGTTGAAGTTGAATTGATTGTTGAAATCAGACAAATGATGATTGGACTGGGAAATAAGTGACAAGTTACAAGTGGTAAGTTACAAGTGTTTTTAATCTGAATTTTTCTGAAGTCTTATATGTTGCTTTGCATTTTATATATCTTTTTTTAAAAACTGGGCACTTACCCGAAGGTCCGGGGCGCGGCGTCCTTCGATAAAATTTTTCATAAAGTGAAAAATCACTCAGGATGACACGCTTAGTGTCCGGTTTTTAAAATCACTTACCACTTATAACTTGTAACTTATCACTTGTTTTTGATTTTCTTCTTCTCTTTTTCTACCTTTGCAGTCTATAAAATTTAATCGCCGTCAATTGTGATTTGCCACTATAGCTCAGTTGGTAGAGCAGCTGTTTCGTAAACAGCAGGTCAGCGGTTCGAGCCCGCTTAGTGGCTCTTGTTTTGAACCCAATTAGTCTTAAAAGGAACTTTTTTTTATGGCCAAGGGCGTTGTTGCTCAAATTATCGGACCAGTTTTGGATATCGACTTTCCAAATGGTCAATTACCAGCCATCTATAATGCGCTTGTTATTGAGCGTGACAATGGCGACAAACTCGTACTCGAAGTTCAATCTCACGTAGGTGAAAACCGGGTTCGAACAGTAGCAATGGATTCCACTGACGGGTTGGTTCGGGGAACTGAAGTTACCGATACCGGTCATCCGATCATGGTTCCTGTTGGGGAATCGGTTCTCGGCCGGACGTTAAACGTAATCGGTGAGCCCATCGATAAACTGGGTCCCGTTGTTTCTGAAAAGAAATACCCCATTCACCGTCCAGCTCCTGATTTCAAGGATCTGACCACCGCAACCGAAATGTTTGAAACCGGAATCAAGGTAATTGACCTTCTTGAGCCTTATGCCAAGGGCGGGAAAATTGGTCTTTTTGGTGGTGCCGGTGTAGGAAAGACGGTTCTTATTCAGGAAATGATCAATAACATCGCAAAAGCACACGGCGGATATTCTGTATTTGCCGGTGTTGGTGAGCGTACACGTGAAGGAAATGACCTTCTTCGTGAAATGATCGAATCAGGCATTATTGACTACGGCGAAGCGTTTCTTGATAAATTGGAAGTGGGTCAGTTTGATCCGACTGCTGTAGATAAAGCTGCTCTTCCAAATTCAAAAGCTGCCTTTGTTTTCGGTCAGATGAACGAGCCTCCCGGTGCCCGTGCCCGTGTTGCTCTGACTGGTCTGGCTATGGCAGAATTCTTCCGTGATGAAGAAAAACGTGACGTACTTCTGTTTATTGATAATATTTTCCGGTTTACCCAGGCGGGTTCAGAAGTTTCAGCCCTTCTTGGCCGGATGCCTTCAGCTGTAGGGTATCAGCCAACACTTGCTACTGAAATGGGTATTCTTCAGGAGCGGATTACTTCAACCAAAGATGGATCCATTACTTCAGTTCAGGCCGTTTACGTTCCTGCAGATGACTTAACTGATCCGGCTCCTGCAACAACTTTCTCTCACCTTGATGCGACGACGGTACTTTCCCGTGCAATTTCTGAAAAGGGAATTTATCCTGCAGTAGATCCGCTTGATTCAACTTCCCGTATTTTAACTCCCCGTATTGTTGGAAAAGAACATTACGATACCGCACAGGATGTTAAAAACCTGCTTCAGAAATACAAAGATTTGCAGGATATTATTGCCATTCTCGGTATGGATGAACTCAGTGATGATGATAAATTGGTTGTTTCACGTGCACGTAAGGTTGAGAAATTTCTTTCACAGCCCTTCCACGTTGCTGAAGCCTTTACCGGTTCACCGGGTAAGTATGTAAAAATTGAAGATACCATCAAGGGCTTCAAGGGTATTGTTGCCGGAGATTACGATGACATGCCTGAAAATGCATTCTACATGGTTGGAAATATTGATGAAGCCATCGAAAAAGCCAAGAAAATTCGTGAAAGCGTTGGCGCATGACAGATGTGACTGAAAAAATTATTCATCTCGATCTGGTTACTCCGGAACGATCTGTTTTTTCAGGGGAAACAACCCAGGTAACGGCTCCCGGGTCTGAAGGCAGTTTTACCCTGCTTTATAACCATGCCGATCTGGTTTCCAAGCTTGATGTGGGTGAAATCAGAATTGTTACACCTGAAGGCACGACTCTTCATTTTGCCTGTTCGGGCGGTTTTCTTGAAGTGAAAAAGAATCATGTTATTATTCTGGCCATAACTGCAGAACGTTCAGAAGAAATTGACCTGGCCAGGGCAGAATCAGCCAGAAAACGTGCGAATGATCTTCTGAAGCAGAAAAGAGAAGAAATTGACATTGATCGTGCCCGGGTTGCTCTGTTAAGAGCCATAACCCGAATCAGGGTTCATTCCAAAACCCTTTAAAATGAACCCTGTCCTTTGCCGGACGGGGTTTTTTATTTCAGGACCATATTAGCAAAATAACAGATTGAAAATAAATCCGTCACCTGAAGAACTTGCTTCCTTATTTTCAAAAACTTCAAGAGTTGTTGTTCTTACCGGTGCCGGTGTTTCGGCTGAAAGTGGTGTTGCAACCTTTCGTGATAAAACCACGGGTTTGTGGTCAAAATTCAATCCGCAGCAGCTGGCAAACTTTACTTCATTCCTTCATGATCCGAAGCTGGTCTGGGACTGGTATGACTTCAGAAAGCAGGCTATCCATTCGGTTCAACCCAATCCCGGACACTTTGCACTGGTTGACCTGGAAAACTTAATTCCTGCATTTACTCTGGTTACGCAAAATATTGACAATCTTCATCAACGGGCCGGTTCAGAAAAAATCATTGAACTTCATGGCAATATTGAACGGAATTACTGCATCAAATGCGGCCGGTTCAAAATTGAAATTGATGAATTACCACCAAAATGTGAGTCCTGTGGCGGACTTGTAAGACCTGATGTGGTCTGGTTTGGTGAAAACCTTCCGGAGGATGCACTTCGAATTGCATGGCAAAAATCAGAGGAAAGCACGATTTTTATGGTCGTCGGAACCTCTGCAGAAGTTTATCCTGCTGCCCGCCTTCCGTTTGAAGCATCCAAAAACGGTGCTGTTCTGATTGTAATTAATCCGGATGAAACGCCGGTTTCTGTGGTTTCAGATTACCATGTTTTTGAAAAATCGGGTATTTTCCTGCCCTTGCTGGTTAATGCCCTTAAAATGAAATTGAATGATTAAATCTTTTCTCAGCGTTTTTTTACTTTTGGTCAGTTTGAATGTGGCATTTTCACAAACGCCGGCTGCTGAACCGCCAAAGGAGGAAAAACCAGGCATATTTTCTGTTTGGTGGGGTAATTTTGTCAGTTACTTCAATGTGTATTACAATGCCACCCGCATTTACGACCGCACTATTCAGCTTTTTTATGAAGATAATCTGAAAAACGGAAGTGAAATCTCAACCGTATTTCCTGTTTTTAAAAAGGGAAGTACAGGACGGGGTGAACTTCAGAAGGTTTCTTCAAAAGCCATTACCATTATTCAGAACCACCCCGAATCCGACCTGGCAGATAATGCACTTCTTCTGGTAGGAAAAGCCTTTTTCTACATGGGTGACTTGTCGCCGGCAGAACGGAAATTCCGTGAAGTGATTTCAAACTACACCAGCCCTGATGTTGTTTTTGAAGCAACTCTTTTTCTGGCAAGAGCTTTTCTGGAACAGAATAAAAATGAAGAAGCACTTTCGTTGGTTCAGGATCTTATCAGGCGTGATGATGTGCCCGATCCGGTCAAAGGTGAAGCCAATCTGATGCTGGGTGAACGATATTTTCTGGCAGGACAGGTTGAAACTGCAATTCCGCTTTTCATTGAAGGAATTCGTCTTTATGATGATGAAGAAGCTTCGGCCAGGGCCTCTTACCTGATTGCAAAAGCCTTGATGCAGAAACAACAGTTTGCAGAAGCAATCAACTTCTTTGCAGATGCCAAAAAGCTTTCAACTTTGCCTGCAGTCTGGTATTGGAGCGGCGTAAGAACCATCGAATGCATGATTCGTACAGACAAGATCAATGATGCCCAGAATTACCTTGAAACCATGCTGGATGATGATGAACTTGCTGGTTTTTTCGGTCCGCTTAAAATTGAACAGGCCCGAATTTACAAGGCGCAAAAAGATTCTGAAAATGCCCGCCTTGCCTATCAGGAATTTATTCAGGACAATCCGACCAGTCTTGTACTTGCATCCGGGTGGTATGAACTGGCACAACTCACTCTTGATGAGCAAAAGGATCTCGAACTGTCAAGATACTATTTTGAAAAGGCAAGTCAGGCAACACAACCCGATACAGTTGTTGTAAAGGCGAAACAAAAGGAAGCCGAACTGAAATCGTATCTCGAACTTTCTTATGAAATTGCAGATCTTGGGCATCTTATTGACCTGGGAGTCTTAAAAAAGAAAATTGTCTTACCTGATTCACTCAGGAAAGCTCCCGTTGATTCCTTAAACATCCAGATTTCAGATTCAATTGGTACGATTGCCTCTGATTCATCCGCAACTGAAAGCAGCCCTGAAGTAGCTGGGGTTTCTGATGGACAAACTCCAGATGACTTTCAGCAACCGGATGTGCCACAACCACTTCCGCAAATGCCCCAGATGCCCCCAATGTCTCAAAATCAATCATCACAATTCGATGTGCCGGGTGAATCTGACAATCAGATCCCCCCAATGGAATACACCCCTCCACCGAATGACGCTGACTTTGGCAACAACCAGCAAGGTCAGAGCTACTCCGGACAGTCTTCAACGACAGGGGTAACTCAGCAGAGTTTAAAGCCAAATCCTTTTTCAGAAGGGGTTTATTCCAAATCTTTTATCAGTGCAAAATATAAATCGAAATATACTCAGGCTGTCGATTCACTCTCTTTCAAAAAACTGTTAGATTCATTTGAACTGCTTTCTGAGAAAAAGGTCGAACATTTCTACTTTATAAGCCAGCAAATGGATTCTGTAATTCAGTTTGCCGATATCTTTGTGTCTCAATTCCCCAAGTCAAAACGGATTCCCAGAGTTCTGTATGCAAAATCGGCAGCACTTACCGAAAAAAATCAGATTGGTGAGTCTGATCTGCAACTAAAAACCCTTGCAATGGATTATCCGACATCACCTTATGGTCTTGAGGCAAAGAAGAGATTGGGTCTGCCAGATTCATTGGGTTTACTTCAACTTTCAGTCGAATCCAGTTTCGACAAAGTAATAAACTGGATCGAAAAAGGGCAGGCAGACTCTGCAAAAATTGTTTTAAACGGTCTTCTTAAAACAGATTCTACCTTTACGGTTTACCCAAGAGTTCTTTACGCCAAGGGTTATGTGTCAGAAAAATTTGACCGTAACTGGGATGAAGCTTTCAAGTGGTACAGCAAAATTGTAACTTCCTTCCCGAATCATGCCATTTCAAGGGCTTTGGTTTCTCAGATTGAATTTGGTTCTTTGGCAGGCGGTGTTAAATCTTTAGCGAGCGGAAAACCAGAAAATAAAGGGAAAGAAACGACACCAGAAGAAGTTGCCCAAAATGATTCTGGTGAAAATAACGTTAAGACACAGGTTAAAGGGGGACGTGAAGAAATGAAGTTTATCATTACTCCAAATCTTCCTCAAAGGTTTAAACGCCAGCCTAAAATCTCACTGACATGGTAACACAGATTCTCGAATTTCTGAAGCAAAGAACCCAGTTTGGAATTAAACCCGGTCTGGAAAATATGCTTGCCCTCATGGGTATTCATGAGAATCCTCACCTTACCTATCCGGTCATTCATGTAGCAGGAACAAACGGAAAAGGGAGTACCTCTTCTTTTATTGCTTCCATCCTGCAGGAACATGGTCTACAAACCGGAATTTACACCTCTCCGCATCTGGTTTACCTGAGTGAACGGATTGCCATCAATGGCACTTCAATTTCTGATGATGATTTTATCCGGATTGCTGAACTGATTCGCCCGTTTGCAGAAGCACACCAGCTTACTTTTTTTGAAACTGTTACCGCAATAGCTTTTATTTATTTCAGGGAAAAAAAAGTTGATGTGGCCGTCATTGAAGTTGGAATGGGCGGCAGATTGGATGCAACCAATATCGTACAGCCACTTGCTTCGGTAATAACCTCAATTGGGTATGATCATATTGAACATCTGGGTGATACCTTAACAAAAATTGCCGGCGAAAAAGCAGGAATAATTAAGCCGGGTGTCCAGGTTTTTACCGGAAATCTTCCTGAAGAAGCCGAACAGATTATCAGCCAAATTGCAGCAGAAAACGGCAGCAACCTGATATCCAGCAAATCGGATGTACCTGGTTATTTAAACCGGAACGCAGATCTGGCAGTCAGAACTTCAGTTTTTGCCCTTGAAAAATTAAATGTTGCCATTCAGGGTGATAAAATTCAGTCTGGCATTCAGAACATGCCCGAAAATTCTGGTTTAAACGGCAGGTTTCAGCGATTCTCGAAAGACGGCCGTGAAATCATTCTGGATGCCGCCCACAATCCGGACGGCACAGAAGCACTTGTTGAAATTTACCGGTTTTTCTTTGGAGATCAGAAACCGGAAATCATTTTTGGATGTGTTGCTGGAAAAGATGCTCCGGCCATGCTGGCGAATCTTAAATCATTAACTGATTCAATCAAGATAACGGTTCCATCATTGAATCGTGGAAATACAACCCAACTTCTGGGAAATCAGGCGAAAGAAGCTGGTTTCTCTGTTCAGGAATTTAATTCATTCGATGAAGCATTCAAGGCAGCATTTAGTGAGAAAAAAAGGGAGCCTCTTATCATTTGCGGAAGCCTTTACCTGCTTGGGGAAGCATTTTCTTTGTTTTCTGTACAAAAAATGGTAAAATTTTCACCCTCAGGCTTGACAATCAATCATTGAAGTCCAATTTTTGTATTAACCATTCAAACCTGGTGGTTCCTTAACTATCTTCTGAACTTATCTCCACAAATTTTTCACCGACAACTACATTATGTTGTTTCTGAATTGAAGACTGCCAGATTGCAAACACCCAGATTTACCATTTCAATACTTCTATTATTAAACTACTCTCATACTCAAATTCAATGAACCCGAAAACCGGGATGAATTTACCCGTTTCAGATTTATCTTATAGGAGACACTAACATGTCGACGATGGACATTAATGTTCTTAAATTACAAAAAATTGCTGAGCTTCATGAGCTTGCAAAGAACATGGGTCTTCAGGCTTACAATGACCTGAGAAAACAAGAACTCATTTTCAAAATTGTTGAAGCTCAGTCCAAAAAGGATACTGAGAATCAGGAAACCGGTGTTATCCTGAACTCAGGTGTTCTTGAAACCCTTCCTGACGGATATGGCTTTTTGCGCAGTCCGGATTATAACTATCTGCCAAGTCCGGATGATATTTATGTATCCCCATCCCAAATTAAAAGATTCAACCTTCGTACAGGTGACACGGTTTTAGGTCAGGTTCGTCCGCCAAAAGAAGGTGAACGTTTCTTTGCTTTACTTCGGGTTGATAAAGTCAACGAACTGGATCCGGATCGTACCCGTGACCGTGTCCTGTTTGATAACCTGACGCCACTTTATGCTAACAAGCGGTTGAGTCTTGAATCTGCTCCCGGCGATTATTCTTTAAGAATTATGGATTTGTTTACTCCGATCGGAAAAGGTCAGCGGGGATTGATTACTGCCCAGCCTAAAACCGGTAAAACGGTTCTGATGCAAAAGATGGCAAACGCCATTCTGCGTAACAATCCGGAAGCAATCCTGATTGTACTTCTGATTGACGAACGTCCGGAAGAAGTGACCGATATGGAACGTACGGTAAATGCTGAAGTTATTGCTTCAACATTTGATGAGCCACCCGAAAGACACGTTCAGGTTTCAGACATGGTGCTTGAAAAAGCCCGCCGTCTGGTTGAAGCCAAGAAAGATGTGGTTATTCTTTTGGATTCGATCACCCGTCTTGCCCGTGCCTACAACATCGTGGTTCCTCACTCAGGAAAAATTCTTTCCGGCGGTTTGGATTCCAACGCACTTCACAGACCAAAACGGTTCTTCGGTGCTGCCCGGAATGTTGAAGAAGGCGGATCACTTACCATTATTGCAACGGCTTTGATCGATACCGGTTCGCGTATGGATGATGTGATCTTTGAAGAGTTCAAAGGTACAGGAAACATGGAAATTGTACTTGACCGTCGTTTATCAGACCGTCGTATTTTCCCTGCCATTGATCTGCTTCGTTCAGGTACACGGAAAGAAGAACTTCTCATTCCGCCTGAAGATTTGAACCGGATCTGGATTCTCAGAAAAATCCTATCGGATATGAATCCGGTTGAAGCGATGGAATTCCTGCTTGAGAAAATGCGGGGAACCAAGAGCAACAAAGAGTTTCTGCGCTCAATGAACGGCTAAGAAAGTAAAACAAAAAACCCGGTTATGCCGGGTTTTTTGTTTTATTGCATTCCTCTATCAATTGTCTGATTACCACCGACGCAACAAACCCGCCAAATAACGGCGGCATGTAGGAAATCGTGCCAATGGTGGATTTTTTATTCTGATCGGTCAGGTTCGGAATCACTCTCGATTTATCAATTTCCTCAGGTGAAAAAATGACTTTAATGCCTTTTCTGATTCCGAGATGATGAAGCCGTTTTCTCACCATTTTTGCCAGTTTGCAGTTGTAGGATTTTGAGATATCGGTGATTTTGATTTTCTCAGGATCGGTTTTACCACCGGCACCCATCGAGCTCACGATTTTAAATCCTCTTTGCTTGGCGTGGTAAAGAAAAAAGGTTTTCGGCGCAAGCGTATCAATGCAATCGACAACCATATCATAATCGGCCATGTGAAGCACCTGAACCATCCGTTCATCCTTCAGATAATCGGTCAACACGACCAGCTCCACCTCCGGATTAATATCCTTCAGACGTTCTTCCATCACTTTGGCTTTTAATTTCCCTGTCGTACTTACCAAAGCAGGGAGCTGACGGTTTCGGTTGGAAGGAACAACCTGATCACCATCCACAATCGTCATTTTCCCGATTCCTGCCCGGCAGATAAACTCTGCGGCAAAAGAGCCAACCCCGCCCAATCCGACAACAAGAACATGTTTTTTTGCCAGCCCTTTTAATATGTCCTGACCGAGTAAAAGCTCAGTCCGCCCCTGCCATTCCGGAATCATACCAACTTCCCAAATAGGTGAACAAAATTTTGATGAATCTGCAATTTTAAATCGTTGAGTGAAATTTGCAAAAGTTGTGAGGCTTTTTCATAAACCTCTGAAACTGCTAGTGCTGAATCATCCGATTCCATGAAAATCCGGTCGATGTGGATTTTGGGGAAGGAAGCTGCAACTTTTGAGTTTTCCTGAAGTAACCGGTGACCCACTGAAAGCCAGCAATTCAGCAGAATAAGATCACGGGCCACTTTAGCATTTTCATTGAATCCGTGAATTATCCAGGGTGTTTTATATTTACCAGATTTACGGATCTGAATCAGGTCAGAATAAGCCCGCACACAATGAATGATGACCGGCTTTTTAAAAACTTCTGCAAGTTCGAGGTGGCGGATAAACCACTGTTTCTGCACGTCGATTGACGTACCGATTGCCCGGTCGAGTCCGGTTTCACCAATGGCGATGCAGGATTTTAGTTTTGCAATTTCTTCCAGTTTTGAAAAATCTGTCTCGAGCGGACGTGAATTCAGATGCCAGGGATGAATGCCTGCGGAAAAAGGTTGCTCATATTTTTCATCAACTTCATGAACAAACCGGCTTTGGATGACAAAAGTATCCGGGATGGATTTTAAATGATGGGAATGAATGTCGATGAAGGGAGTTGGCATTGTGGAAACGTTGAAGTTTTAATTTTGAAACAAGGCAATATTGCCAGAAAGAATTTACTACCAGCATTTTTGGATTATTCGACAATGAAATTGAAGTCAAAAAATGGTTTAATTTTGAAGCACCATGGGTGCGACCCATTTGTAGACTTGCCAACTTAAAACCCTTTTAAAAGCTCTGTAGGAGCGACCTGTTCTGCATCTTTCATCACAACAGGTCGCTGCTCTGCAGCTAAATTCTTGTAAAATCTATCAATCTACAAACAGGTCGGGGCTACGCCCCTAGATGAAAGGTCCCCCCTCATCACTCCTTGTATTCATCCGGATTCAATGCTTTCGGACCCCATCCTTTAACAAAATCGAGAAT
>Ga0209460_1001930_pt1 | contig 10406 bp, 8 predicted proteins | sample EBPBio132013_DNA_FD_185868 | JGI IMG/M metagenome (GOLD analysis project Ga0209460, IMG submission 185868) | Wastewater treatment Type I Accumulibacter community from EBPR Bioreactor in Madison, WI, USA - Reactor 2_5/13/2013_ DNA (SPAdes)... | ecosystem: Engineered > Bioreactor > EBPR >...
AGACTGCATTCTGGACGAGGGCAAGACGTACATCGCCGCGTTTCTTGGTCAATCGTCGGGTTGCCCGGCGCGAAGATACCGCGTTCCAACGCCGCGATGTACGTCTTGCCCTCGTCCAGAATGCAGTCTTGCAGAGTCGGGGCGGGCAGCGTTAGTGTAAACCCGTCACCCGTTTCCGCGTTCTGGATTTGCGCCTGTGACATATCAATCCCCGCGTTGATATACCCCACCGCCACCAGCACCTGCTTCTGCCCGTAAAGCGTTTGCAACCAGCTCGGCATATCGCTTTGCACCGTCACGATGGTCGAGAAGCTGTAGCGGGTCGTTGTCAGCGAGGACAAGTTCTGCACTTTGTTCAAAATCGTCGTTGCGTTAAAGGTCGTTTTCGCGGCACAAATACCCGGTATAACGCATTGGCTCGCAATAAACAGGGTAGCGACCACGACAACAATGATCGTGATGAGTGTGGTGATGATAGCGATCAGTCGTTTCACGTTATGCCTCCTGCGTTATTGCCGATCAGTTTGTGCTTATTATACGCGGGATACGTTTTGGGCGTTGCAGAGTGGTTGATGAGATCAGCCGCATTTTTGCCCTCGTAACAGATTGTGACTATCATTAAACGGACTCACATCATCACTCATAGAGCATATGTGCTACAATAACGGTTAGCAAATTGGGGTTGACCAAAACTGGAGACAACAACTCATGCCTTTTATCGAAGCGCCAACAACGTTTTATCTGGGTCGTCGTTATGACCCTGAAGCGCACAAATTAACCGATGATGTGGTCTATTACGATGCCCGCGATCTCGTGACCCACGCCATCGTGGTGGGGATGACCGGCAGCGGTAAAACCGGCCTGTGCATCACCATGCTCGAAGAAGCCATCCTCGACAATATCCCGGCGATCATCATCGACCCGAAAGGGGACATCACCAATCTGCTGCTCACCTTCCCTGACTTTAAACAGCAGGATTTTGAGCCGTGGATTAATCCCGACGACGCGCGGCGGGCGGGCTTGGATATTCCCGCCTATGCCTCCGACGTAGCCGCCCAGTGGCGCGAGGGACTGAACAATTGGGGGATCGTGCCTGATCGGCTGCGCTGGCTGAAAAGTATCGCCAAGTACAGCATCTACACCCCCGGCTCAGATGCAGGTCTGCCCATCAGCATCCTCGCCTCACTCGCCGCCCCCAAAGAAGGCTGGGCAGGTAACGAAGAAGCCAACCGCGAGAAGATCAGCGGCATCGTCACGGCGCTTTTAGCCCTCATCGGCAAGAATGTCGAGCCGGTGAAGGACAAAGAGCATGTGCTGATCTCGAACATCTTCGAGTACAACTGGGCGCGTGGCATCAACCTCTCGCTTGAGGACATCATTATGCAGGTGCAGCAGCCGCCGTTCCCCAAACTCGGCGTGCTGGACATTGATGCCTATATGACCGAGAAAGCCCGTTACAAACTGGCGATGGAGATGAACAACATTATCGCTGCGCCGACCTTCCAGAGCTGGATTACCGGCGAGCCGCTGGACATTCAGAGCTTGCTCTACCAACCGAACGGTCGCGCCCATGTCTCTATCTTCTACATCGCCCACCTCAGCGAACCCGAACGTCAATTCATCATCACCCTCCTGCTGGAAAATGTGCAGGGTTGGATGCGCCAGCAAAGCGGTACCACCAGCCTAAGGGCGCTGCTCTATATTGACGAGATGTTCGGCTACTTCCCACCCTATCCGCTGAACCCGCCTACCAAAAACCCCATCCTGCGCCTGTTGAAGCAAGCGCGTGCCTTCGGCTTGGGTCTCATCCTTGCGACCCAAAACCCCGGCGACCTCGACTACAAAGGATTGAGCAACGCCGGTACATGGTTCATCGGGCGGCTGCAATCCGCCAACGATAAAGCTCGCGTGATGGCGGGACTTGAATCGCTGGCGACCGCCGAAAACTCGCTCGACCTGAAAGCCGTTGACCGTCTGATTTCGGACATCGAGCCGCGTGTGTTCCTCATGCACAACGTCCACGATCAAGGCGGGCCGCAGTTGGTGCATTCCCGCTGGGCGATGAGCTACCTGCGCGGCCCACTAACGCGCCAGCAGGTGAACACCCTCATGGCAGTACAAAAAGCCGAACTCGTGGCGAAGATGGTCGCGCAAGGTATACCCGCTGCGGCTGGCGTGGGCGCGGCTCGCAATTTGCCGCTGCCGCCGGTACCGGGTGCCAGCGCACAGGTTGCCGTCCCCGCCGCACCACCCGGTTTGCCCGGTTTACCGCCCGCGCCGCCGGAGTTTGGCGCACAAGCTGCCGCCCCGATGGACGTAACCCAGCAGCTTACCCAAGCCTACTCACAGGCCATCGCCCCCCAGAACACCACCGCCATGCGTACCACCCAGCCGGTACCGGGGTATAACGCCAGCGCCCCCGCGCTCCCCTCCGCCATCAGCCAGTATTATCTACCCGCTTCGGTCACGGCGGAACAGGCCATCCAATACTACGAACAGCAAACGCGCATCGCCTTCACCGGTTCGCCGCAAACACTGCTGGCGTATAAGCCCATGCTCATCGGGCAGGCCAGCATCCGCTTCCAAGACCGCAAGACGCAGCTCTACACCACCCGCACCTACGCCTTCCACATCCCGCAGTTGGATCGCACGGGTATGGTGCGCTGGGAAGACTTCCGCGCCAACCCCATCGACGCACGCCGCGTTTCCGGTGTGCCGTTCGGCAGCGCCATCTTCGGCGAACTCGCATCGGGGTTGAGCGACTCCAAACGCATGACTTCCCTAAGAACCGAAATGGTCGATATGCTGTTCAATACCGAACGGCTGCAAATCCCCTACAGCCCGACCCTCAACATCTACGGCGACCCCAACGCGCAGGAAAGCGAGTTTCCGGCACGCTTACAGCAGATCGCACGCGAACAGCGCGACAAAGAAGCCGATGCGCTCGCCACCAAATACCAGAAGCAGTTTGATACGATTGATGAGAAGATGCGCCGCGAAGAACAGCAGTTGACCCAGCAAAAGCGCGAACTCGCCGACCTCAAGCGTGAAGAACTCTTTACGCGCGGTGAGTCCCTAATCAGCCTGTTCAAAGGCCGCACCAGTTACACCCTATCGCGTTCCAGCCGTGTCAGCCGTTATAAAAACAAAGCCGGCGCGAGCCTGAATGCCAGCGAGCAGACATTGGCTGACCTTGAGGAAAAGGGCGAAGCCTTACAGCAGCAGTTTCAGGCAGACGTGCAAGCCGTCACCGACAAGTGGGCGAAGGTCGCCGCCGAGATACAACCCTATCTCGTCACACCCTATAAGAAGGATATTCAGGTCGAACTCTTCGGGGTCGGCTGGATACCCTACTACTACACACTCATCAACGGCCAGCCCCTTCTGCTGCAAGGCTACTACTAAGAGCCTGATTTCTGACGTAGGGATGAGGCGTGCCTCATCCGCGTGACTAACCAAAACCGTTTCTTTCGTAGGGGAGGGTCTGTGACCCTCCCGCGTATTTGCTCCCCTCTACCATGTATTGGAGAGGGCTGACGATGGAGTGAGTCTGCGAACGTACCGTCGTGGGGGTGCGGATTTTAAACGACCACGAATGGGTTTTCCGTACAGGTCGCAAACCAACTTGTACCCCCTCCACATCCAAACATCCCCGTCACAACGTATATCTTACTGAGACACTAGTACTAATGTCTCATGCCCGCAAAATCCGAATGCGGAGTATTGTTGAGACGGTGTGCCTAATTTTTTAACCTTTGCTACTTAAACTTGCCCACCAGCGGGAACCATTACGAAAAAATAATCTTTCTAACTCATTCGTACGGGAAAATATTCCTCTTCACTGGCTTGACATTTCCGTGCCAAATCATCTAAACTTAACCAAATATTCATAAAGTAAACCCTGCTTTACTTTATGCAAATATAAACTGTTTCCATAATGGGCGTTGTTAGTAAGTACGTGTTACTAGGAGTATTCAGCAAATGTCGCAGCGAATTCAGGGTCAGGTGAAGTGGTTCAGTAACGAAAAAGGCTATGGGTTCATTACCCCCGAAAATGGCAGCAGTGATGTGTTCGTACATTACAGCGCCATTCAAGGCAACGGCTACCGTTCTTTGCAAGAAAAAGCCAAAGTTGAGTTCGAAGTGGTGGAAGGCCCGAAAGGTAAACAAGCGAGCGGCGTTACAATCCTAGAACTGCCCCAAGAAAGCTAATACGACTTACAACTATCGCTGGCTATAGCGTGAATAAGCCTATCGTGTATGATAGGCTTTTTGATTCTGATCAGGAGCGATGATTGTGGACTTACAACAAGTGCGCCAGACCGTGAGCGAAATTGCCCGCGCAGCCGGGGCTGTCTTGATGGAAAAATATGCCCGGCCCCACGAGGAACGGGTCAAGAAGAACATCACCGATATTGTGACCGAGGGCGATTTAGCCTCCGAGGCCGTCGTCATTCCCCGCTTGATCGAAGCCTTCCCCGACCACCGCATTGTCAGCGAAGAAGGTGGCGGCGCGGGTTTGGGCAAACCGGCGGAGGAAGCCGAGTATTTCTGGTACATCGACCCGCTGGATGGGACGAGCAACTACGCCAGCAGCATTCCCTTCTTCTCGGTCAGCATCGCCCTCGCCGATAAGCACATGAACCCGTTGGTCGGCGTGGTGTTCGACCCCTTCTCCGACGAACTCTACAGCGCGGCCAAAGGCTATGGCGCGACTTTGAATGATAAGCCGGTACGGGTCTCCGGTCAGAAGGCGCTGGCACAGGCCATGCTGTGTTCCGGCTTCCCCTATGACAGCTTCAAAAACCCCGACAACAATATCCGCGAGTGGCAGGCGTTCACCGTGCGCTCGCGCGGGCTGCGGCGCTTCGGCTCGATTGCGCTGGAACTGAGTTATATCGCTGCTGGCCGCTTAGAAGGCTTATGGGAAGGCTCCGTCAACCCGTGGGATGTGCAGGCCGGTATCCTGCTCGTGCGTGAGGCCGGTGGCCGTGTGACCGATTACGCCAACGCCGAATCCGACGCAGCGCATTCCGGTAAACAAGTGCTTGCCAGCAACGGACACATTCACGACGAGATGCGGGAAGTGCTATCATCTGCTAAAAATTTAGAAAATATTAACAAACCTTAATTATAAGTGCTTACTGCTCCCCTCTAAAATGGAGATATAGCTTCTGTGTAGACGATATAGTCTCTCTAGGGTAAATAGCAGGCAAATATGGTAGTCGCAGATTCCGATGTTCGCCCTGAACCCATTGTTAGTTATTCAGATGCAGTCGCCCATAACGAGAGCGATAAAGCAGACGATTCGGTACTGCTCAAAAAATTGTTGCAGGTGAGCCGGGATCTTGTCTCAATCTATGACCTCGAAACCGAGCAGATTGTTTATAAGAACCGCTCGCTTGGGATGGTGCTGGGCTATACCACGTACGGCGGTCAGGTCGATGAAAAGACGGTTTTCCAAGTGCTGCTGCACCCCGATGATGTAGTCGTCTTCGCCGACCAACTGGCCGCCATGCGCTTGGCTGCGGATAACGTCGTGAAGGAAATCACCTACCGCCTACAGCATTCCAGCGGCCTCTGGCGCTTGTTCGCGGAACAGCAAACGGTGTTCAAGCGCCGCAGTGACGGTACGCCGTGGCAAATCCTCCGCATCGCACGGGATATTACCGAACAGCACGACTCGGCCCAACGGCTGCAAGCGGATAACGCCCTTAAAATTGAGGAACTCCAACAAGCGGCGGATAAATTGACGCTCGAACGCGAGAAGATGCAGTTGGTCTCCAAATTCATCGGTACGACTGCCCACGAACTACGTACCCCGCTGACCATCATCAACACCAGCTTGTACCTGCTCAAGAAAATGAGCGACCCGCTGAAACAAGCCGAGCGCTTACAGATCATCGAAAATCAGGTGGCGCAGTTGTCGCGCCTCATCAGCCAGATGCACCTCCTCATGCGGCTGGACAGCCTGAGCCAGCTAGCCGAAATCAAGCCCCTGTCGATCAATACACTGCTCACAAAGTTAGAACAAGAATTTGGTGGATTGCTGGCTAAAAAGGAACTCATACTGCAATTGGATTTTGCAGATAACTTGCCGAACGTCTATGGCGATATGGATTTAATCATGGCGGCCTTACGCAATGTGCTGGAAAACGCCGTCCTCTATACCGACGTAGGGACAATCAAAGCGCAAACCGCCCGCTATGAGAACAAACTGGTCTTTTCCGTCAGCGATACCGGTATCGGTGTCCGCGCGGAAGACCTTGACCACATTTTCGAGCGCTTCTACAAAATGGAAAAGGATAAGCGCAGCAACCGTATCGCCGCTGGCCTCGGTTTAGCCATCACCCGCCGGATTATGGAGCTGCACGGCGGTGAAGTCATCGCCGAAAGCCAACTGGGAGTCGGCAGCACCTTCCACCTCATCTGGCCGGTCTAACTATTCCACTCGCTTGCCCATGATAATATCTGGCTTGCCGCGCCCGTTCGCATCCGGCATGACTCCGGTGATGACATACCCCAGCTTCTGATAGAACTCGTAAGGATGCCCTTTCAAGTTTTGAATAGTGGCGATTTTCTCCCACAGGTTCACGTATAAATCGGTATTCGCCAGCGAGGTCATGCCGTCCTCGTCATCCGTGCCGAGCCGGATGGATAACCCCCCACGTGCCTTCACCTCAGCCTCGAACGCCGCCACCAGCGCCCGCCCGATGCCCTGCTTTTGGACGCTTTCGTCAACCACCAGCGGGTGCAGCTCCCACACGTTCCCGTCATACTCCGGCAGCCCACCAATCCAGCCCAGCACGCGCCTGCCGTCGTCGCTCAGGGCAACGCGCACAAAGCCTTCCTTGTCAACCATCTGAACTTCTTCTAACCCTTCGTCGGTGGTTTTCCACGCATCCCAATGAACGCGAAACCCTTCCACCAACAGGTGTGCCATCTGTCGGTGCATCGCCTCATCGGCAGGTAACGATGTAATCTGCATACACAATCCTTCTCCCACTCACCAACCCCAAACATTCCCTGTTATCGTAGGGTCATACGGCTGTGCGCTCGCCTCACCGACCACAAATGTCGCATTTTCGTAGGGACGCGAGACAGCGCGTCCGCACCACCAACCCCAAACATTCCCTGTTTTCCGTCTTGCTCCCCTCGCCCTGAGGGAGAGGGGCTGGGGGTGAGGGTCCTCCCTCCCCTCTAAAACGTCTGCGCCATCAACCATTCGCGGATCGCTTCGGCGGCGGTTTCCGGCTGCTCCAGCATCATCATATGCCCCCCACCGTCGATCTGCACCAACCGCGAACCCGCGATATGCGCGTTCAAGAAACTGCTGGCCTTATAAGGGGTCATCCGGTCGTCCGAGCCGCCGATAATCAGCGTCGGCACGGTGATATGTTGAAGCTGGTCGCGCAGGTCGAAGGCGTTACAAGCCACATAATCGTTGTAGAGGGTAACGGGGTTAAAGTCGCTTAGGCGCTGCTGGCTGCGGCGCACCATCGACTCGTTCGGGCGTGTGCCATAGTATAGGCTCACCAGCACATTCACGGTACGCTTGAACTCATTCACCATACCGTTGAGCAGGTCGGGATGCACCCCCAGCTTGGCGCTCGTGCCGATGAGAATCAGGCCGATAACCCGCGCCGGATGCTGTAGGGCAATCGTTTGGGCAATTGCGCCGCCCATGCTGTGTCCGGCGAGGATCGCCTTGTCGAGCTTCAGCGCATCCATAAACGCCAGCACATCACTGGCGTACGCGCCAACGCTGTTGCGGCCTGTACCCGCGCTGCGTCCATGCCCCGGCAAATCGAGGATGACCGCGTTAAGTTCCGGCAGGCGGCGGATTTCAGCCGGCCAGTCGAGGTGTGTCCCACCCGCGCCGTGAATCACGACCGTTACCGGGCGGTGGAGCGTGGGGTCGCGGTGGTCGGCGTACCAGATCATACCGCGTTCGGTTTCGGCATACGGCATCCTCAGTCACCTCGAATAAAACAGGCGGACTGCTGCGCCCGCCTGTAACAATAGACCATTTAAACCGTGCTGCGGGTTACGAGCAGACGATGTTGTAACCGACCGCTTTAACCAGATCACCGAGCAGCGGGATACGCTCCCACAAACAAGCCTGATCGATAACCAATAAGCCGATAGCAGTGACGCAGCAGCATAACAGCGCCACACCAACACAGCCGATAAGCACCCAGCGCGTCATGCTGCGGGGTTCTTCCTCGCGCAGCGCGTACGGGTCGTAATCGTAAGCCGCGCCGGGAGGGGGCGGGGCGTTGTAGCCGCCCTGCTGTGGCTGCCCCTGCTGTTGGGGCTGCTGACCATACTGCGGTTGGGCATACGGTGACTGCTGTTGTTGGGGCTGTTGACCGTACTGCGGTTGGGCATACGGCGACTGCGGCTGCGGTTGTTGGGGCTGCTGCTGGGCGGCCTGTGGGCTGTAAGGACTGTAGCCACCCTGCTGCGGTTGTCCCTGCCCGATAGGCGCGGTCGGCGCACGGAGCGGCGACGGCGCAACCGGAGCCACATCCTGTCCCATCGGCGCGGCAGCCATGCCACCCCGTACCATCTCGTAGCCGAGGGTGACCGTTTCACCCAAACCGAGCATATCACCGTTATTTAGGGGCTTCGCGCCGGTTAAGCGCTGGCCGTTGACGAACGTGCCATTCGTCGAGCCGAGGTCTTCCAGCGTAAAGCCGCCCGCGCCGCGTGTAAACCGCAGGTGGTGACGGCTGACCTCAGGGTCGTTAATCGTAATATCGTTGGTGATGTCACGCCCGATGGTGATGATGTCTTTGTTCAAGTCATAGACTTGGTTTGGCTGCGGCCCCCGGCGGACAACCAGACGGAAATTGTCGGTCTGCTGCATGGTGTAGCGCCCCTCGTAGAAGCGAATTTGGTAAGAACTCCGTTTGATTATAACAGTGTGCTTGGGATAAGAGCAAGCAAGCGTTGTGCTGTGGTAGGGCAGACGTGCGCCGAACGTGGGACACAGCTAATGCTCACGATCCTCTCTACAAACGATCATCCACAGGCGAACTATACTCGCTGGTGTAGATCGGGTTTAGGAATGAGGAATGAGTACTATGTCGCGGGGAAATCGTGGGCTGATCATCGTCGTGCTGCTGGTTGGCATTGTGTTAGGCGCTGCCGGTGTAGTGCTGGTTTCGAGGCCGCCGGGGGTCACGCCCACCGAGGCGCAGGATATCCCAACCGCCGCCCCTACGCCAACCGCCCTGCCGGACGCGGTGTTTTCCGAGTTGGATGCGCGTGATCAGGTAATGATTAACCTCTACGACCGGATCAATCCGTCAGTCGTCCATATCGCCAGCCGCCAGAATGTGCCGAGCTTCTTCTACGGGACGGTTCCACAGGAAGGCACCGGCTCAGGCTTCCTGTGGGACGATCAAGGGCATATCGTCACCAACAACCATGTGGTTTCGGGTGCTGACCAGCTCGACGTGCTGTTCGCCAGCGGTTTGAGCTTACCGGCGACGGTCGTGGGAACCGACCCGTATTATGATCTGGCGGTGGTCAAGGTTGAGCTTCCGGCGAACACCGCTTCCCCGCTTCAACTTGGCGATTCGGGCGGGTTAAAAGTCGGGCAGTCGGTGATCGCGATTGGCAACCCCTTCGGCCTCGACCGGACGCTGACCACCGGTGTCATCAGCGCGTTGGGGCGGCGCATTGAAACCGACGCGGGTACGGCGATTGGTCAGGCTATCCAGACCGACGCGGCCATCAACCCCGGCAACTCCGGCGGCCCCTTACTCGATATTCGTGGGCAGGTGGTGGGCATCAATACCGCCATCAACTCCCCCAGCGGCGGCTCGGTCGGCATCGGCTTCGCGGTTCCGGTCAATATCATCAAACAGGTGGTGCCAAGCCTGATTAGCGACGGGCATTACACCCATCCCTCACTCGGCGTACAGGTGGCGGAACTCGGCACAGAAGTCTCCACCAGCGACAACAGCGTCCAGCGCGGGCTGCTGATCGTGCAGATGAGCACCGGCAGCGCGGCGGAACAGGCCGGCTTACAGGCGGCAACGATTACGACGCGGCGCGGGCGCTATGTGGTGACCGGCGGCGACATCATCACGGCAGTCGGTGGACAGGCGGTGGAAACGCGCAACGACCTGCTGCTGGCGCTGGAGGAACACTACCGCCCCGGCGACCAAGTGGAGATCACCTTCGTCCGCGATGGGCAGCCCCAAACTCAAACGGTGACGCTGGGGGCGGAGTAGTTAGGTAAGAAACCGTTTGAAAAGGGGTTTGGGATTAATCGGACGCGCTGTCTCGCGTCCCATAGCTGTCAACTTAAGGATTGAGAAAAGGGAAGCAAGCCTGAGAAGATAGTGTTTACCAAGACAATATCAGTCAGGTTGCTTCACCATAAAAACAAT
>Ga0209460_1001931_pt1 | contig 10396 bp, 9 predicted proteins | sample EBPBio132013_DNA_FD_185868 | JGI IMG/M metagenome (GOLD analysis project Ga0209460, IMG submission 185868) | Wastewater treatment Type I Accumulibacter community from EBPR Bioreactor in Madison, WI, USA - Reactor 2_5/13/2013_ DNA (SPAdes)... | ecosystem: Engineered > Bioreactor > EBPR >...
CACAAATCCTGCAATTTGTTTGAATAATACTTTAGCAGTTCCGTTCACAATTCCGATTTCACTTCTTTCGTTCACATCAGAAGCTTTATCTTCCCAGGCTTTCAGAAACTGTCCGGGCTGATATTTGAGGTATTTAACTTCGCCATCCATCGGGATGCGGTTCACGTGAACATTAAGCGGCGACATAAAAACAGCAACCAGGGTTGCAGGTCCGCCAATGAAATCATCATGGTCAATTTTCTTGATTAAAACCACTTTTCCGTCTGCAGGTGAAACAATGGAGTTCGGATTCTGATCAGTTGCCCGATATGGATCTCTGAAAAAATTCAGGGCAAAAACCAGAAAAAACAACCCGATCAGATTAAGCAGCAGCCCAATGACAGGGTAGCCAGAGAGAAAAGCTGTAGAGAGAAAGATAACGGCGAGAGAACAAAATACAACCGTGAGAAGAGTCGAGGTTCCGTATTTAGTAAACATTCCTTTTCCTTAATTTATCAGGCTTTACCGGTAATACGGCTGAGCACTTCATGATAGGTTTCTTCAACAAGACCCAAATCCAGACGGAAGCGGTCTTTGTCCATTTTTTCGTTGGTGACTGAATCCCAGAACCGGCAGGTATCCGGCGAAATTTCGTCACCCAGCAACACTTCACCTTTATGTACGCCAAATTCCAGTTTAAAATCAACCAGTTTCAGGTTTCTTTCGAGGAAGTAAGCTTTTAGAATTTCGTTTATTTTGGTTGCCTGGGTTTTGATTTCGGCAAGTTGTTCACGTGTCGCAAGACCAAACATGACCACGTGATCATCGTTCATAAGCGGGTCACCCAGAGCATCATTCTTAAAATAACATTCAATGACCGGTTGTTCGAGAACGAGACCTTCCTTAATCCCGTACCGTTTCACCAGTGAACCGGCTGCAATATTTCTCACAACAAGTTCAACCGGCAGAATGGTGAGATGTTTGATCAGCATTTCACGGTCTGACAGTTTTTTCACAAAGTGGGTTCTGATTCCCTTCGACTCAAGAAGAGTAAAAAGTGCACAGGAAATAGTGTTGTTTACAACACCTTTATCAGCTATCTGACCTTTTTTCAATCCGTTGAAGGCCGTTGCATCATCTTTAAAGTCCTGAATAACGAGATCAGCATCGTCGGTTGCAAATACTTTTTTAGCTTTTCCCTCATAAATAAGGGCTTTTTTCTCGGCCATTTCAGTCTCCTAAGCCAACTCGTTGGAAAATATAGTCTACATTCCGGATGCTTTTTTTCAGATCAAACATCGTTTCAATTTCAGACTTTGTAAAATATTGCATGATTTCGCCATCTTCAAGCACATAGTCTATAAACGGACGGCGGGTCTCCCAGGTTTTCATTGCATTTCGCTGAACCATGAGATAAGAAGCTTCCCTGCTGAGACCTTTATTGGTTAAGGCAATCAGCAAAGTTTGGGAAAAAGTGAGTCCGTGGGTAATGTCAATATTCCGCTGCATATTGTCTGGGTAAACAATGAGTTTATCGAGAACATCATTCATCAGGTGAAGCATGTAATCGAGTAAAATCGTGCTGTCAGGAATGATCACCCGTTCAACTGAAGAATGGCTGATATCCCTTTCGTGCCAGAGTGACACATTTTCAAGGGCTGCAAGTGCATTTCCACGGAGAATACGGGCAAGTCCGGCAATCCGCTCACAAACAATCGGATTCCGTTTATGAGGCATGGCCGAAGACCCTTTTTGTCCTTTTGAGAAAAACTCTTCGGCTTCAAGGACTTCTGTTTTTTGCAGGTGACGGATTTCGGTAGCAAATTTTTCAAGTGAGGATGCAATCACCGCCAGAGTCGACATAAACTCGGCATGACGGTCACGCTGAATAATTTGTGTGGAAACGGGAGCAGGCTTCAACCCAAGTTTTTCGCAGACATATTCTTCAACTTTTGGTGAAAGGTGTTCAAAAGTCCCGACGGCCCCGCTGATTTTACCAACTGAAATGGTGTCAATTGCATGCTGAAGCCGTTCGATATTCCGGCGGGTTTCATCAAACCAAAGGGCAAACTTCAAACCGAATGTCACCGGTTCTGCATGGATGCCATGGGTTCTGCCGATCTGAAGGGTAAACTTGAATTCTTTTGCACGGCGGGCTAAAATATCACGGAGTCTGATCAGATCCTGCATGAGCAGTTTTCCGGCTTCTGCCATCTGAACGGAAAGTCCGGTATCGAGAATATCTGAGGATGTCATGCCCTGATGAACAAAACGGGAATCTTCACCGATGTAACTGTTCATGTTGGTGAGGAAGGCAATCACATCATGCTTGACAGTGTTTTCAATTTCAAGAACGGTGTCAGCTTCAAAATTTGCCCGTTCACGAATGTTTTTTGCTGCAGAAACCGGAATTTCACCCATTTCAGCACGGGCTTCACAGGCCAGAATTTCAATTTCCATCCATTTACGGAATTTATTCTCGGTGGACCAGATGGCCCCCATTTCCTTACGGGTATAACGATCGATCAAAATGAGTCCAGATTTTATTTATACAAAATACTTTAAACGCAAAGGAAACAAAGTAAAAGCAAAGAACGCAAAAGGAAGAAGACAGTTTTTAAGTTTTTAAACTTTAGATTCCCCTCCTTTTTTAAAGGAGGGGCTAGGGGTGGTTTGGCTGTTTTTGAGAAATTAATACGAAAAACCACCCCATCACGGGCACTTCGACTCCGCTCAGTGACCGTGACATAACTACCAAATGGAAAAGAATTAATCTACTACCTACTACCTACTGACTACTATCTACTTACCACTTATAACTTATAACTTGTCACTTGTAACTTGCCACTTACAACTACTTCTTCCCCAGCACCACGGTTCTTTTAATTTCTTTTCCGTCACGGATGATGGAAAGATCCAGTTTATCACCAGGTCTGGAATCAGCAATGAAAATCTGAAGATCACGATCCGTTTTAATTGACATGGTGTTGATTTTGGTGATCACATCGGCAGGCTGAACGTCTGACTCTGCGGCCGGACTTCCCTTTTCGACATCAACAACGACAACACCACCCTGATCCTGTATCTTAAAATATTTGGCGACTACCGGGTCGAGATTCTGAACTTTCAAACCTGACCAGAAAGCACGGTCAACTTTACCGTTTTTCTTGAGTTCTTCAACAATTTGCTTAACCCGGTTGATTGAAATCGAAAACCCGAGTCCGATATTTCCTGAGCTGTACTGATTTCCGGTGTAGATAAAACTGTTTACCCCGATAACTTCACCCAGTGCATTGCAAAGAGGTCCGCCGGAATTACCCGAGTTAATGGCGGCATCAGTTTGAATCATATCCCGGTAAACCCGGTTTTCCATCGGGGAAAAATTAAGTCCAACATTTGAAATCACGCCAACTGTAACGGTTGGTTTGTCGTTAATTTCGAAAAGTCCGAAGGGATTACCCAAAGCAATTACCCATTCACCAATCATAACCTGATCAGAATTACCAAGTTTCAGGTAAGGAAACTCTTCACCTTTGATTTTGATGAGGGCAATATCTGAAATGTAATCGGCACCGATGATTTCGGCATCGTACTTTTTCCCGCCAGCCATGGTGACGATGATTTTCGATGCGTTACCGGCTACGTGAAAATTGGTGAGAATATATCCATCAGAAGAAATCAGGAAGCCAGAGCCAAGTCCTTTAACTTCCTGTTTGTAAGACCGGTTTCCGAAAAATTGCTGAAACCACGGATCGTTTCTAAACATTTCGGCGAAAGGATCACGGTATTCACGGATTTCGGTAACATTGATTCCAACAACTGCAGGACTGATGGTCCTTACCGCTTCGGTAATCACATTTCTGCGGGATAAAGTAACAGCCTGATTCAGACTGTCAAGAAGTTCGGTGGTTTGCTGGATATTGAGAACAGAAGGACCTGACTGGGCAGAAGGAGTTCCTTCAGGATTCCCTGTGCAGGCAAAAAGCAGAAGAAGACTGGTTAGTCCGATCATAGAATATTTACTCCGAGTTGAATTCATCATCGCTTATGTCGTATTTGATGAACAGATTGTTCGAAGTTTACTTGTTTTTGTTCCAGTCTTTCAGGAACCGCTCAATTCCGGCATCGGTAAGCGGGTGCTTGACGAGCTGGTCAAAAACTTTAAATGGCATCGTTGCAACATCAGCACCGATGAGGGCTGCATCCACAATGTGAAGCGGATGTCGGACGGAAGCAACAAGCACTTCAGTTCCGAAATTATAATTACGGTAAATGGTGACGATCTGTTCGATGAGCTGCATGCCGTTCTGGGCAATGTCATCAAGCCGTCCGACAAAAGGAGAAATAAAAGTAGCACCGGCTTTGGCAGCAAGAAGTGCCTGGGCTGGTGAGAAACAAAGGGTAACGTTGACCATATTGCCATTATCTGTGATGGCTTTGCAGGCTTTGAGTCCGTCTTTGGTAAGCGGAACTTTGATGGTCACGTTGGGTGCAATTTTGAGCAGGTCTTCGGCTTCGGCCATCATGCCGGCGAAATCCAGGGAAATCACTTCAGCGGAAACAGGACCGGGAACGATTTTACAGATTTCGGCAATGTGGCCTTTGAAATCCTTCACGCCTTCAGCAGAAACCAAAGAAGGATTGGTGGTTACACCATCGAGAATTCCAAGACTTGCAGCTTCCCTGATTTCGTTCAGATTAGCGGTATCGATGAAAAATTTCACGGGAAAATCTCCTGTTTTTGTATCCCAAACCTGCTGAAATAAAAATTCCTGAAGTAAGCGACCCCGTATCACCCGATTCTTCTACCTGCCGTTGCTTCCTTCCGGACCTGGCGGAGTTCGGTGTGTCCTCGTCGTACAGGACTTACTCCAGGAATCTTAAAGGTAAGTGATTTTCGGAATGGATTCAATTTTGGGAAGATTTTTTTGAAGGACGGGGATTGTTCTCCCGCTGATTGCACGGATTTACACGGATGAAAATACGGTTTTAACCCAAGCTAAAGCACGGGTCCTTCGAACAGGGATATTCAGGATGGGCAGGATAATCGGGGAGGCATAAGGCGTAAGGTGTAAGGCTAAAGGGTAATTATGAAATGAGTCATTCTGAAATTTGTCATCCTGAGTGATTTTGCCCCTGGGCAAAATTGTATCGAAGGACGACAAATTTTTCTGCAGAATGTTGATGAGATACAAAATTCGGGTTGTCTTTCAACCCCAGAGGGGTGACCTCTTGGTAGAAAAACGACACCTACCCATCTCACCACCCAGCCACAAATTCCATAATATTTTCGCACTTTTTTTGGCAGAATCAGAATTTCAACTTAACACAATGTTCAGCTTATGTCGGTTTTAAAAAAGATTACAAATTTGCAGCCAGGGTTCTTTTCGGGTCAGTCGGATCTTGTCTAAATGTTAAAACTATTTTCTGCCCAAGAGTTATTTTGAATATATAATTGCCATGTGTTTTATCAGTGCTCTCTTCATGAGTTTAGAAATTGGTGTTAATATCAACCAACCCAATATACCTTTTGGATACATAGTAATCATTCTTGAAATTTTTGTTTCATCTGAAACAACTTGAAATTCAATAGTCTCAATAAAATGGGAGGCCAGGTATTTAAGTGGAGGACTAAAATCAGTAAATTTCAGTGCTATTCTATTAAAAATATCCCATTCAATTATTTCTTCAATATATGATGAGTTGTCGTCACTGATTACCCTTATTTTTGACCCAACTATTTCATTAGTTCTTATTTCAAAAATGGCTTTTTTGATTCCAGGTATTATTGCATATCCTCTGAATTTAGACCACTGATTAGTATCAAGAATATACTCACCTATTTCTTTGGATGACATTTTGGTTCGAAAGTTGGTTTTAATCTGAATAGTCATCATATATTTCTATTAAATGTTTTTTGATTTACTTTTTTCCTTGTTGGATGTCAGAATAAGCCGTAATGAGCTGTCTTTGGTGATATAGTTCCAGGCCCAATTCACAAAAATGATAAGCTTATTTTTCACAGAAAGGATAAGCATTAAATGAAGAAACATCCAAACAACCCAGGCAAAGTAGCCTTTAAAATTAATAAAGGGCAGGTCAACAACTGCTTTGTTGCGGCCAATCGTTGCCATTGTGCCCAGGTCGTAATATTCGTATTCTGTTAACGGTTCTCCTTGACTCATTTTTGAAATATTCTTTGCCAATAGTTTTGCCTGATTAATAGCAACGTTTGCAACTTGGGGATGTCCTTTCGGATATTTTGGTGTTGTCATGAGCGCAATGTCACCGACCGCATAAATATTTTCATATCCTTGAACCTGATTAAACCTATTGACCAGTAAGCGATTTGTTGAGGTCCAGCAACTTTCAGACAATCCATCAGTTTTATTTCCTGTAACCCCTGCTGCCCAAATCAGTGTCGAAACAGGTATGATTACACCATTCGAGAGAGTGGCAAACTTTCCATCATAGTCTTTTACAAAAGTTTCCGTTATAATTTTTACATCCAACTGCTGCAAATAGGTAAAGGATGATTTCCTGGCAAGTTCACTCATATTATTAAGCGTGTTCTTGCTTCCCTCAATTAGATAAATTGAAAACCGGGAAAAATCAATACCAGGATAATCCTTAGGTAATATGTATCGTTTTATTTCTGCAAATGCACCCGCCAATTCAACTCCGGTTGGACCTGCGCCTACAATCACCAGATTCAGTAAATGTTGTTTTTCCTGTTCATCCGAACTTAATATTTTTTCAAAAACAGTGATGATGTGATTTCGGATTTCAATCGCATCATAAGTTGTTTTTAGAGTGAAAGCATATTTTTCAATTGATGAATTGTTAAAAAAATTAGTCTTGCAGCCAGTGGCGATAATCAAATAGTCGTAATCGAAAGCACCAATGTTCGTTTCTAATTTATTTTCTGTGGGATTAATCTTTTGTGCATCCGCCAGGCGAATTTGGGTTGATGGCGATTTATTAAAAATATGACGCAGTGGGAATGAAATACTTGATGGTTCAAGTTGAGAGGTGGCGACCTGATAAAAAAGGGGCTGAAACTGATGGTGATTCAAACGGTCCAACAACAGGACATCAAACCTTTTTTTATCTAACTGTTTAACAAGGTGCAACCCTGCAAAACCTCCGCCGATGATAATTATTTTCTTTTTCATTTATATATGGGTCTGTTTAAATGTGAAAAACTTGGGTTGAAGTGTTAATGTTAAATGAAACCGGTTATTCTTTGGGCAAAAATCCAATTTAGAATTCTTGAGTTTCTCTTTACAGGCAGGCAAAATACAGTTTCAACTACTGACTCTTCCCTTTTTTTTGGCTATTTGCTGTTTACTAAATTAATGAATGAGTTAATAAATTCACCCAACTGTCTTTGGGTATTAATGTCAGATAAATGCCCTTGTTCATTAACTTTCCCTTTTATTCCCTGAATTAGCAAAGTAGTTTCGTGAGTAAATTTTGCCATTGCGGTTTGCATAATAAGTTGCAACTCTTCATGTCCCTTTTGCCCACTTGCAGAAGCTGTAATTAATCCAGTTGGTTTGTTCATAAGAATTGTTGTTGCAATACACCATTCTATTGCATTTTTAAGTCCGCTTGGAATACTAAATACATATTCTGGTGTGCAAATAATCAGTCCATCAGCTTGTTCAATTCTATTTCTAAATTCAATTATTTGTTTGGGTGGATGGTTTTCTGAAAGTTCAGGGTCAAAATGAGGTAAAGTTTTTAGGTCGTTAAAAATTGTCAGGTTAAACTCATTTACAGTCAAACTCCCAATAATTTCAACAAGTTGTAGATTTGCGGAATTTGTACGTGCACTTCCAATAATTGCTAAAATATTTTTCTTTTGGTTCATTAGTTTTCAGTTTGATTCATACGCGATGTAAGTGACGGTTCAACAACGTTAAACTCAAAATTTTGGACAACCCGTTTAATTTCTGATTTCATTTCCAATAATAAATCTCAAAGGGAACCTACGAACAAATATAGTTTTATGACTGGTGGGTATCAATTCCCTATAGGAAGCAGAAAGGAAAGTGCAAGAGTTTCACAGAACTTATCCTATATCGAGTTACAAAATGAAAGTTGTTTGTCGTAAAAAGATCTCCAGGATAATAGCTAATTGTTAATCTAGCGACGCAAAGATTCCGTCCAGGATTCGTGACCGAACCTTGGAAGGAATGACATTGTTGAGGTTATAGAAGTGCCCTATAATTTTATGGAATCCCCATATCCCCATTTACCCTTCAAAACTCAACCGTTAACCTTCAAACCCACCTTCCTCCCGGTTCCGCCCATAATCCAACCGGTTCATCACAAAAAAATGGAAAATTTTCAAAAAAGCCGTATCATTATTTGATGGCAACACAACCTTTTCATATGACAATCAGCTGGCGTGATTTTCTGGCGTTTTCTGCCGGGATTGTGCTGCTTTTTCTTTTTTCCCTGTCGAGTTCCTGGGTGTATTACCTCGGAACCGGTGCTGAATTTGGCTGGATTCGATATCTGCTTGGGCGGACACCCAGTTTTGGGTTGTGGATCGTTTTCCTGCCGGCCTTACTCTGGGTCATTGACCGGATTTTGAAATCCGGCATTTCTGCCCGTTCCCTTTTCCGGATCTTCTCATTCGGATTTGTCATTTCCATTATCCACCGGCTTCTTGCTTCCCTGCTGGGTTCTCTGCTAACTAATGAATCTTTGAGTTTTTCTGATTTTTTCACCGGAATGGATGCTTCAACCTTGTTTTCAATTTTGGCTTATGTGCTCGACAGTTTTCTCATTTTTCTGCTGATTGCTGCAGCACGTCTTGTTCAAACCGGATTTATTGTTGCATCCCGTGCCAGAGAAGAAACGCTTCAATTGGATAAAAACCTCGCTGATGCCCGGCTGAACAATCTTTCCATGCAGTTCCAGCCTCATTTTATTTTCAATGCGTTGCAGGGACTTTCGATGATGATTTATAAAAATCCTGCATCGGCAGATTCTATGATCATGGCCCTGAGTGATTTGCTCAGAAAAAGTATGCAGATGTCATCCGCAACAAAGATTCCGTTTTATGAAGAACTAAACCTGGCCAATCGATATATGGATATTCAGGAAATCCGGTTTGGCGACCGGCTTACTTTCCAATTAACCATTGAACCTGAAACAGAGAAAGCCTGGTGTCCGCCGTTTTTACTTCAGCCCTTGCTTGAAAATGCAGTTAAACATGGCGTTGAAAAAGTAACCGGACCCGTTTTCATCTCCTTGAACGTAAAATTATCAGGAGAAAACCTCGAACTGAATCTGTCCAATTCCATCCCCGACTATCCGGTCATAACCGAACCCGGTCTCGGACTCAGACTCATCAGGGAACGGCTGGAATTGCTTTATCATCAGAATTTCACCTTTACAACTCAACGTCAAAATCGAGTTTTTACCGTTTTCATTACTTTTCCTTCCGCAGAAAATGAGTTGCCGGAATGATTAAAGCCATTATCGTTGAGGATGAACCTCTCGCAGCCGAAAAACTGGATTTTTTCCTTCGTGATTTTCCCGGGATTCAGGTTGACGGCATTTTTTCAGATGCACTTTCTGCGCTGACTCACATCAACCAGAACCTGCCCGATCTCATTTTTCTGGATATTCAGCTTCCCGGAATTAACGGCATGGAACTCGCAAAGTCCCTTTCAACACTTCCGGTTTCTATCATTTTTACAACGGCATACGATCAGTTTGCAGTTGAGGCTTTCGATGTGAATGCCGTTGCTTACCTGCTGAAACCCTTCGACCGGAACCGGTTTATTTCTGTGATGCTGAAAGCACTTCAGCGGTTTCCATCCAAAAATGAATCTGAACCGGCCTTTTCTGACCAATATCCGTTGAAATCCGGCGGGAAAATCCGTTTGATCACTTTATCTGATATTCTTTACATTCAGGCCGATCACAATGATGCAAAACTGGTGACCGCAACAGAAATTTACCGTCAGCGGATCACGTTGTCTTCACTGGCCGAAGGGTTGCCTTCTTCCAGATTTATCCGTGTTCATAAGAGTTTTATCGTAAATAAAACGGCTATCCGGGAAATCGAACCCCTTCCGAACCACGAATTTATTCTGACTCTTTCTGGCGGAAAGAAAATCCCGACCGGACGCACCTACAAGGAATCACTCCATTTTCTTCCCGGCATCCCAAAGTAACCGTCCGTTTATCCCGCTTTCCCTGCAGTTCATCCCACCCGCCTGAAAAGTGCCGGTTTCTGTCTCCATTTTTGAAAAAACAGGAGATCACATGCTAACACTTGCTACACTTTTATTTTTGCAAACATCACTTTTCACTCCCGTTACCACCGGGCCCGTGGTCACCAACGGCGGCGATTCCCGTTCAGTCAACTGGTTTGATTTTGATAGGGATTCTA
>Ga0209460_1001932_pt1 | contig 10392 bp, 4 predicted proteins | sample EBPBio132013_DNA_FD_185868 | JGI IMG/M metagenome (GOLD analysis project Ga0209460, IMG submission 185868) | Wastewater treatment Type I Accumulibacter community from EBPR Bioreactor in Madison, WI, USA - Reactor 2_5/13/2013_ DNA (SPAdes)... | ecosystem: Engineered > Bioreactor > EBPR >...
TGCCATCGGGGTTTAGGCGTATCAGGCATTATGGACTGCTGGCATCACGCAACAAACCCAGATTAAGGTATAGGCAGGTGTTGATGGGAGTAACAAGTAAACCCAAAGAAAAGCGGGATTGGAAGGAGGTAGCCAAGCAACGCATGGGTTATGATGCCGAGCAATGTCCTTGTTGCAAAACCGGCAAGATGATACGCATCCAGAGTTTCAGTGCCAATGCTCCACCGATACTAGAAAAGACCAAAGCAGCACCCACAATCTAATTTTTTTGCATATACCATGCGAACAGGCGGAGCTTTGCATATACACCGGCAAAAACCAAAGAAAACCTCGCTACGGAGCTAAAAATGGCTAAGAAAAGCAAGATTACAAAAGCAATAATGTCAGCTAAATTAAAAATTGAGCCCGCAAAAAACAAGAAAAGGTAACACTACAACTTATTCAAACCCCATAGAGAAAATTTTACTGCGCCTAAGCTGGAAGGCAAACCGAAAGCTTCATTCAACACAAGCTTAAATCGAAGCAGTGGCTTCGTTTAAGCCTTATTTGTTATCAGCTGCCCTTCTGTCTGTCCGAAGTGTTGTCGTTGTTGAATATACACTGAATTGTCCACGTTGTTTACGGTCTGGTCTGCGGTAAACGAGTGCGGTTGCTTGCACTCTCTTTTGCTTTTGCTGTGATGGCTTGTGTGGGGTGGCAAAAGCAAATTTGAGTGCAAATGCGTGGGCTTATGGTTAATGGTTTCACTGTCCGCTTACAATTTTATTTTCAAACTTCATCAAATTCAAACTCGTCAAAATTACTATAAGTGTTACTCCTACGTCTGCTGCAATAGCGAAAACTAAATTGCTGTAACCAATAAAGGCAAGCGTTATGAAAATGAGTTTAACTGCTATTGCTCCGATGGTGTTGAATTTTATTCTGCGTAAAGTTTTTTGACTTAACCGAATTAGAAACGGAATGAGTGAAAGTTTGTCGTTCATCAATGCAATGTTTGCAGTTTCTATGGCGGTGTCGCTACCTGCTGCTCCCATTGCTATGCCTACGGTAGATTGTGCAAGGGCTGGTGCATCATTGATACCATCGCCTACCATTGCTACTTTTCCATATTGTTGCAAGAGTTCTTTGATTTTTTCGGCTTTGTTTTCGGGTAGCATATTGCCGAATATTTTTTTGATGCCTACTTGCTGTGCTACATAGTTTGCTGCTTTTTCGCTGTCGCCTGTGAGCATTGCGGGGTCTATGTTGAGTGCTTCCAATTCTTTTAGTGCTGCTGCACTATCGGGTTTTATTTCGTCCATTAAACCAATAACACCTGCAACTCCGTTTCCGAAACTTACTACCACGCTTGTTTTGCCTTGTGATGAAAGTTGCTCTACAATTTTTACTGCTTCGTTGTCTATGGTTTGCGTTTCTTGAATAAAATCTAATTTGCCTACATAAATTTTTTCGTCTTCACATATCAAACATTTTGCTGTTGCTCCTTTGCCCATTACACTTTTAAACGCTTCGGTTTTGTGCGGTTCAAATCCTTCTTTGCGGCTTGCATCAACTATGGCTTGTGCCAATGGGTGTTCACTGAAAATTTCTGCTCCTGCGGTGCAAGCCAATAGTTCTTCACGGCTTGTTCCGTTCATTGGGAAAATATCTGAAACAATCGGGTTGCCAAAAGTGATTGTGCGTGTTTTGTCTAATGCAATCGCTTTGATAGTTGCCAATGCTTCCAGATATTTTCCGCCTTTTACCAATGCCCCTTTTGAAGATGCGTTTCCGATAGCTGCATAAATGGCTACCGGTGTTGATATAACTAATGCACATGGACAAGCGATAACAAGCAATGTAATGGCTTGCTGTAACCAATGGTTAAAATCTAAATGAAAAATGAAAACAGGAACAACAAACAGAAGAACGGAAAGTGCAAGCATGGCGGGAGTGTAATATCTGGCAAATTGCTGAATGAATTTTTGCGTTTCGCTTTTGTTTGCTTGTGCTTCAAAAGTGAGTCGAACAATTTTTGAAAAAGTAGTGTCAACAGAAAGTTTGGTTGTCTTCACTTCAATAAAACCATTTTTGTTTAGGGTTCCTGCAAATAAAGTATCACCAATATATTTGTCTTTTGGGATGGGTTCACCGGTAATGGCGGCTTCATCAACGGCAGTTTCGCCTGAAATAATTTTCCCATCAAGCGGTATCATTTCACCGGGTTTTATCTGAATGATTGTTCCAACTGCAATTTTATCAATTGGAACAATATCGTTTTGCGATTTTACAAAAGCGGTCTTTGGTGCTTTGCTTACTAATTCATCTAATGCAGATTTACTGTTGGCAATTCCGATTTCTTCCAAGCGTTCACCCAATACATACAAAACAACCAAAACCGCTGCTTCGGGAAATTCTTTTAAATAGAATGCCCCGATTACTGCAATGAGCATAAGCAAATTGATGTTACTGAACTGAACTTTGAAGATTGCTTTTAAGCCGTTCCATAAAACATTATAGCCAATGCCCAGAATGAAAGCTGCAAAAACGAAAGGTGCAAACGGCATTGGTATGTGTATGCCGATGATAGAAAGAATTTCTAACGCAACTACTATTGTGATTGCTGAAAGAAGAAAAAGGAATTTTTTATCGTTGATTGGTAACTTCATTGTATGATTATTTTAAAATTTAATTAATGTTCGTGTGCTTCACCTTTGTTGTTCATTTTAGCCAAAATAAAAAATGCACCGTTCACAACAACTTTACTGTTTGCTGGAATATCTTTTAGCAAAGTAATTTCGCTGTAACCCACATCGGTAGTGCCTTTTCGGATGAGGATTTTTTCAAAGGTTGTTCCTTCTTCGTTGTGTTCGGGTTCTTCTTTTTCGCTGTGCTCGTGTCCGTGTTCATCGTGTTTGTGTTCGGCTGTTTCGGTTTCACTGTGGTGTTCTTCTTCGCTGTGAGCATCGGTTACAATAAAAATATAGTCCTGCCCTTCATGGTTCACTATGGCGTTAGTAGGCACTGCATCAACTGTGGCGTTTTCCAGACTTACCAATGCAGTAATGCTCATTCCGTCAATCAATCCTTGCTTGTTTCCTTTTACCATGGCGTGAACCGAAATGGCTTTGGTGTTTTGCTCAAATGTGTTGCTAATGGCGTAAACATCGGCATCGTATTCTTTGCCGGGATTATTGGTTAGTGTAAAATGTATGGTTTGCCCAACTTTAAGTTTTTGTAAATCTTTTTCATACACATACAAATCCAGATGCAGTTGGCTGTTATCAACTATTTCGGCAATTGGATTGTTGGCATCAACATAACTGCCAATGTTTACCAATACGTTACTTATTGTGCCGTTTATAGGACTTGAAATATTTACAACGGATTGAATGTTTTCGCTTGTGAGTGAATTAGTATTTATTCCTATCAATTCTAACTGTTTTTGCAAACTTGCTTTTCGAGCCTTTAATGTTTTCAGTTCTGCATCGGCTGACTGCAAATTTTTCAATGCTCCTGCGTTGCCTTGTTGCAATTCTTTTTGTCGGGCAAATTCCAATTGTGCCAAGTCTGCTTTTGATGAAATGCTTAAAAATTCTTCCTGCATTGTGATGAAAGAATTGTTTGAAATGGTGGCAATGGTTTGTCCTTTACTTACCGAATTACCTGTTTGCACCAAAATAGATTTAATCACTCCCCCCAATGATGCTGTTGCATTTGCACGGTTTTGATTAGGAACTTTTAAAATTCCATTGGCTTTGAGTGAAGCGGTTAATTGTTTTTTTTCTATGCTTCCCAATTCAATTTTTATGGACTTCATTTGCTCGGCTGTAAGCATTGCCGTGTTGGTGTTTTCGTGTTCATCGTGATGCTCGGTTTCTTCCCCTTGCGTTTCCGTTTTATTGCTGTTGCAGGATGCAAATACTATTGATGTTGCAATGGCTGCTATAAATATTATATTTTTCATTTCTGTGAAATTTTATTTTTTAATTGGTTTATTTTTTCTTGATGGTATTAAAGAGAACGCTTCGCTTAGTTGTTAGTTAAGAAATTGATATTGATAATGGACTGATTGATTTGATTAACCGATTGCAGATAATTTAACTGCACATCGGTAGCGGTTTGCAAGGCTTGTAAGTATTCAATATAACCAATGTCGCCACTTTTGAAACCCACTTTTGCTGTGCTGATAATTATTTCGGCATTTGGCAAAGCGGTGGATTTGTAATAATTGTATTGCGACAAATTTTGGTTGTATTGCTGAAACGCATTTTGCAATTGGTTTTGTAAAATTAGTTTCCCGTTGTCGGCTTCTTTTTGCAATGCTTGCTGTTTGTAGTCAAGCGATTTTATTTTTGAAGCATTGCTGAAAAACGTAATCGGAATACTTAAACCCACATTAAAACCCTGAAAGCGTTTGCTGCCGTCAAAATTTACATCTACTCCGTTAATGCTTTGCACTCCGATTAACGACTGGTTGAAATAACCCACATTAAAATCAGGCAATGTAGATGCGGTTTCTAACTTTTTGTTTTGTTCGGCAATTACTGCTTGTTGATACAATACTTTAAGTGATGGATTATTGGCAATAAGCGTAGTGTCAAACGAACTGCTTAAAACAAGCGGTTGCCAATTTTCATTTACTATTATTGTAAAATCTTCGCTTGTATTCATCAGCGTTTTCAACGAATTGTAAGCCGTTGCAAAATCTGTTTCGTTTTGTTTAAGCAACTGCGAAAGTTGTCCCCGCTTGGTTTCGGCTGTGGTTTTCTCCAACAAATTAGTTTCGCCTGTTTTGTATCGTAACGCTGCCGCACTTACAAAATCGTTATACAAACTGTCTAAAGATTGTAGTTGCCTTTTAGTAGTTTGCAAATACTGCAACTGATAAAACCAGTAATTTACCTGTGCTTTTATTTCGCTGGCGGTGGCTTGCTGTTGCAACTCACTACTTTGCAGTTCGGCTTTATACAAACTTGATTTTGCAGTGAAATAGGTCGGGAACGGAATACTTTGCGAAACCTGAAATGACTTGTCCTGATTGATGCTATTGTATTGCCCAAACTGGAAATTGACATTGGTTTTTGGCAATTCAAACACCGATTTTTTCAAAGTAGTTGACGATTGCACATTGAGTTGTTGCGATTGAATTTCTAAATTATTTTTCAATGCGGTGCTTATTGCATCCTCAACGGAAATGGTTTTTGTAGTTGACGTTTGAGCATTGGCAGCATTGAAAGAAAATAAAGCAAAAACTAAAATTGCTGTTGCGGAAATTATTCTTTTTGACTTCCCGATTTTAGAAAACATCGCATACAACAAAGGCAAAACAAATAGTGTTAAAAAAGTTGCTGTAAGCAAACCACCTATTACAACAGTTGCCAAAGGCTTTTGCACTTCTGCTCCTGCACCGTGCGAAAGTGCCATTGGTAAAAATCCCAAAGAAGCAACAGTAGCGGTCATCAGCACGGGTCGCAAACGGATTTTGGTTCCTTCTTTGATACGGTCTAAGATGTCCGTCATTCCGTCTTTCTCCAATTGGTTGAATGTTCCAATTAACACAATGCCGTTTAATACAGCAACACCGAACAAAGCAATAAAGCCAATGCCTGCCGAAATACTGAAGGGCATATCACGAATCAGCAAAGCAAATACACCACCAATGGCACTCATGGGGATTGCGGTATAAATTAAGGCTGCTTGTTTTACTGAACTGAATGTGAAATAGAGCAACATAAAAATGAGTGCTAAAGCCACAGGTAAAGCAATCATCAGGCGTTTGCTTGCCGCCTGTAGATTTTCAAAAGTTCCTCCGTATGTGTAGTAATATCCTTCGGGCAATTTCACCTTTTCATTCAATTGTTTTTGAATATCCTCTACAACACTTTCTACATCTCTGCCTTTAATGTTAAACCCTACAACAATTCTACGCTTACCATCCTCACGGCTTATTTGTGCTGGTCCCAATTCCATTTTTATTTCTGCCACTTGTGAAAGTGGAATTTGAGTTCCGTTAGAAGTTGGGATATATAAATGACTTACATCGTCAATGTTGTTGCGGTGGGTGCTGTCGAGCCTAACCACCAATTCAAATTTGCGTTCGTTTTCATAAACTACACCTGCTCCGCCTCCTGCGAAGGCTGTGCTTACAATGTGGTTAATGTCCTCAATGTTCAAACCATAGTTGGCAATTTGCGAACGGTTGTATTTGATTACGATTTGTGGAAGTCCTGCCACTCGTTCAACACTTGGTTCGGTTGCACCATCCACACTTTGCACAACAGCGTTTACCTTATTGGCATAAGACAAAAGGGTGTCCATATTTTCACCAAAAATTTTAACGGCTACATCTTGGCGAATGCCTGTCATTAGTTCATTGAACCGCATTTGAATGGGTTGGTTTTTTTCAAAAAATACTCCAGGAATTGTGTTTAGTTTTTCTTCAAACTCTTCTGCCAATTTATCATAAGAAATATCCCGTTTCCATTCGCTTTGCGGTTTTAGAATTATCATCATATCCGTGGCTTCGGGTGGCATAGGGTCGGTGGGCACTTCGGCTGCTCCTGTTTTTCCTACTACCATTTTCACCTCGTCATATTCTTTGATTAGTCTTGATGCTTGCATAGAAGTTTCCAAACTTTGAGAAAGTGATGTGCCTTGCGGTAAAATGCAATGAAAAGCAAAATCGCCTTCCTGTAAGGTTGGGATAAATTCTCCACCCATTTTTGAAAACAGGAAAACAGAAAATGCAAACACTGCAACGGTTGCAACTACAATTACTTTTTTGAAACGGATGGCTTTTTCTAAAAGCGGTGCATAAATGCGTTGAAAGAAATTCATCATTCTATCGCTAAAGGTTGGCTTGTGCGAAATGGTTTTTGGTAAAAACGCTGCACACATCATTGGAATATAGGTAAGCGATAAAATCAATGCTCCAAAAATGGCGAAACCAACGGTTTGAGCCATCGGGCGAAACATTTTTCCCTCAATGCCAATAAGGGTAAGAATAGGAATGTAAACGATGAGAATAATGATTTCGCCAAATGCTGCGCTGCTTCGGATTTTAGATGCTGATTGAAAAACTTCCTCATCCATTTCTTGCTGTGTTAGTTTGCCGATTGTTTTTCGCAAACCCAAATGGTGCAAGGTGGCTTCTACAATAATTACTGCACCGTCCACAATCAAACCAAAGTCAATTGCTCCTAAACTCATGAGGTTGGCACTTACGCCAAATACATTCATTAATCCCAATGCAAACAGCATTGATAATGGAATGGCAGAAGCTACAATTAGCCCTGCACGAAGGTTTCCAAGAAACAGAACTAAAACGAAGATTACTATTAATGCTCCTTCAATTAAGTTTTTTTCTACTGTGCTGATGGCTCGCTTTACTAAATCTGTTCTGTCTAAGTATGGTTCTATTACTACATCTTTGGGCAATGATTTTTGAATGGTTGCCATTTTATCTTTAATACGGCTAACCACATCGGCACTATTTGCACCTTTCAGCATCATTACAACTCCACCTACCGCATCTACTTCACCGTTGTAAGTCATAGCACCATAACGCACGGCACTACCTAAATGAACTTCGGCAACATCTTTAATGAGAATAGGAATGCCGTTTGGATTGGTTTTTACTACAATGTTTTTGATGTCGTCAAACGAACCAATTAAACCCACACCACGAATGAAATAGGCGTTTGGTTTTTTGTCAATGTATGCTCCGCCTGTGTTTTCGTTGTTCTTTTCTAAGGCGGTAAAAATTTCGGGAATTGTTATTCCCATTGCAATAAGTCTGTCGGGATTTACGGCAACTTCGTATTGTTTTAGTTGTCCGCCAAAGCTGTTTACTTCCGCAATTCCGGGTGTGCCATAAAGTTGACGGGCAACAATCCAGTCCTGCATTGTCCGCAAATCCATAGCGGTGTATTTGCTTTCGCTTCCCTTTTTTGGGTGAATGATGTATTGATACACTTCGCCCAACCCAGTGCTTACAGGTGCTAATTCAGGTGTGCCGACACCTCTTGGGATTTTGCTTTCGGCTTCTTTCAATCTTTCGTTTATGAGTTGTCGGGCAAAGTAGATGTCCACTTTGTCGTCAAATACAACGGTAATTACCGAAAGTCCGAAACGGGAAATGCTCCGCAACTCTTCCAAATCGGGAAGATTGGCAATGCTTTGTTCAATGGGATATGTTACCAACTGTTCCACCTCTTGTCCTGCAAGGGTTGGACAAACCGTAATGATTTGCACTTGGTTGTTGGTAATGTCGGGTACTGCATCAATAGGCAGTTTGGTTGCACTCCACACTCCCCAAACAATGAGTGCAAGTGTCATCAATGCAATGATGAATTTATTTTTTATGCTGAACGCAATTATTTTGTCTAACATTATTTTAATTAGTTTAATGAATGAATACACGATTACTTGCGGTGCGTTAGCACCGTAAGTAGTTTTGTTTTGTTCCGCTTTAGCGGAACATCAGAAATTCATTAACTGATTTTTGGCGGTTGCCAAATAGACAAATACACCTCTGAAACAAAAGAGGCGTTGTAAATCGGGAATTTGTCTAACGAAACGGGAACGTGAAGGGCTAAACTGCAATTAGTAAACGAACTACTAAAAGTCTGTCCGCAGCAAGCACACAAACAAAAAGGTGAGCAATGTTCGGTGTCGCTGTCGTGGTCTGAGTGGTCTGTTGTTGCGAAAGTGGATTGGTCGGCACTCTGATATTTACAGTCCTCCTTGTCGCTGCAAGGCATAACTGCCAAAGCCAACAAGTAGAAACTGACTATGAGTGTCAAAACTTTTTTCACGGGGCAAATGTAAGTAGTCGTCCCTCAAAAAGTCAATCTTGGTTTTCTTGAGCAAATTGAATTCTGTTAAGATACATAAAAGACCATAGAATCAGCTCTAAGGTATATTGAAAATTTGAGAAGTCAATACACCACCCCTTCAAGCGGATGAACCGCTTGAAGTTATAGGCTGCAGCTGCTAGAAGGATGTTTATTTGGTCTCCCTTAAGTCCCTTCAAGTAGTTTCTTCCAACCCGATGATCTTGCTTTAAGTGACCTATTACTGGCTCTATGCTACTTCGTCGTCTCATGTCTTTTTGATGCTTCCTCCTGAGGTATTGACTTATTTTTGTCCTTTTAAACTTGTCTGGAGTTACAATTTCTGTAGAATTTATTTTTGATCGGCCCCGGTATCCTAAATCAAGAATTATTTTCCGAGGTTCTTTTCCAATCAATTTTTGGTACTGATTTAACGCCTCATCAAGAGTATTCCCATCGTAAATATTTTTGTCAAAACTTAATGCCCCTACAATTACTCCTGTTGTTTTAGTTCTTAATATTGAAACCTTATTTCCAAACTCGTATTTTTTGTGATCTTTTCCTTTACTAATACAATTAACATCTAATTCATGTAGTGAGTAAATCTTATTTTTATCCGTTCTTTTTTGGCTAATAACTTTCTGAAAAATTTCTAACGAATTTTGATGATAATCGTTTGGTGATAATACCCGCTTTAACTCCCTTACTAATCTTCCCGCAATCGTTTTGATTTTTCGCTCTGCACGCCTTGATTTGACTGCATGTTTGGGATGGTTTCTACCTCTTGTCTGATATCGTAATTTTGCAACTATACGTCGATAACTTTGCCTAACCTCAATTCCCTTTTCATCAATAATACTCCAGCATTTTTTTATAATCTTTTGATGAAGTTTGGTATCCACTGGATAGGTGATATTTTTTTCTTGAACTGTTGTATCTCCGATTATTTCTTGTTCCACGGAATCTTTACCATTAATTCTAATTGATTCCTGAAATATTTTCTCAATTCCATCACTTCCAACTCGGTTTCGGAACATCACTAACTCTGTCGCTGAACAGGGAAGTTTTGGAGAAAATTCTTTTTGTCCACTGAAAAATTGATAATAACAATTTTCGCTCCATTGTTCGACAACGCTCTCATCACTTAAATTTCTCAAATGTTTTAAAATCAATAAGGAAACCATCAATCGAATTGGTTTTGCCGGTCTACCAAAATTATCACTGTAAAGAGCCGAAAACTCTTTATCGAAAAACTCCCAATTTATCTGAAGGGCCAATTGATACAAGCCATGCCGAGGATCCAATTGTTCTGCTAGTCCTGGCAGTAAAAAACTTAATTGGTTTGTTACAGCTCCTTTTTTTATCATATTAGTTTGCAAGGTTTTTATACAAATTCTTGCTTTCCTTGCAAACTATTTCACTATCTTTTCCCACAAAAGGTGCATAAACACTACTTCTAGACCCTTTTTGAGGGTTGACTACTTATCAATCCAATCCGAAATGGAGCAGAAATTTGGCGAGAGGTATATCAGATGGCTATCAAAATAATAGTATCCTTCCAGTGGGAACTCCAGTC
>Ga0209460_1001935_pt1 | contig 10363 bp, 9 predicted proteins | sample EBPBio132013_DNA_FD_185868 | JGI IMG/M metagenome (GOLD analysis project Ga0209460, IMG submission 185868) | Wastewater treatment Type I Accumulibacter community from EBPR Bioreactor in Madison, WI, USA - Reactor 2_5/13/2013_ DNA (SPAdes)... | ecosystem: Engineered > Bioreactor > EBPR >...
TTGTCTTTTGTTTTTCTCCGCCCTTAGCTTAATGCCTATGCACGGCTGTGCGCCCTTCGCCTCCAGCCCACCCTCATCCTCACGCCTGTAGGAACAACATACTTGTTCTAAACCCCCAATAAATCCTTAGTATCCTCTATATAAGGCCAACTTTTCACCCGACTGCTGCTCCCTGCGTAGGGCAAACGGTGGGTGCGCCGTTGAGGAAAATCCCGCTTCAATTTGTAAGATGAGCGAGGAGGATGCACACCGATTCTACCTGCCCCTCAAGATTGGGGGATAGCAGCGGCGGGGCGGAACCTCATAAGATGAGAGCACGTCTATTCATCTTATTGACGCTTATCAAGTAGAAGTGAGGGGCTTATGGAACGTCGAACTTTCGCGGTAGCGGCTGTTATCGCGGGCGTGGTCATGGGTTTGCTCGGCAATATGCTTTTTTATGGTCGTGAAATTGGTATTTCTTTCCCCATTTATATCCTGCTTTCAGTCGCGCTGGTCTTGATTCTGGGTCGTGCTGCCCGCCGCCCGGTGAACCGCCGCAACCTGTGGGTGCTGCTGCCGCTGGCCTTTTTCGCGGTGATGGTGGCCGTCCGTGCCGACAGTTTGATCTTGACCTTGAACGTCCTGTCGGTACTGACGTTGGGCGCAATTGGCCTGTATTACCTGCCGACGAAACAAGCGATGGATACCGAACCGCTGGGTGAACACACCAAAGGCGTGATCGAAGCTGGCATTCTGGTGATGCCTGCCGCGTTAGCCGAGACTTTGGAGGCGTGGGCATGGCTGCGCGAAAAGCGCCACCAACGCGGCGGTGTGCTGGCGGCGGTTGTGCGCGGTGGGGTGTTTGCCCTGCCGGTTGTGCTGGTGTTCGCGGTGCTGCTTGGCTCGGCGGACGCGGTGTTCGCCAGCTACGTCAATCAGGCATTCGATGGTGTGCGGCGGGCGCTGGGCATCGAGTTCCTCGGTGATACCATGACGCGCACCCTGATGATCGCGGGCTTCGGCATCGCGGTTACAGGGTCGTTAGGCTATGGGCTGCGTTTGCAAGCCGCACCGGTGCTGGCAGTTGTTCCGCCAGTCAGGCAGCCGGACGAGGACTCGGTAGACGAAACCGTCATCGTGGACGACAAACCGAAAGCCAAACCCGGCTTTAAACTGAGCATGGTCGAGTCCAGCATCATTATGGGCAGCGTGGTCGCGCTGTTCGCGGCCTTCGTGGTGGTGCAGTTTGCTTACTTCTTCGGCGGCGAGCGCACGCTGGAGATGAGCAACCTCAGCTATGCCCAGTACGCGCGGCGCGGCTTCTTCGAATTGGTGGCGGTTTCGGTGATGACACTCGGCCTATCGCTGATCCTTGACCATGTGAGCGTCCGCCAGAGCAAGCGCGAGAACACCGTGTTCCGTGTGCTGGCGCTGCTGATCGTCGGGTTGACGAGCATTATGCTGGTGTCGGCCTCGCAGCGCATGTGGCTCTATGAAGAAGCATTCGGCTTCACCCAGCTCCGGGTATACACGCATGTGTTCATGCTATGGCTGGGCGTGCTGTTCGGCTTCTTCGTGCTGGCGGTGTTCCGGCTGCGGATGAATATCTTCTCGCTGGGCGTGGTGCTGGCGATCATCGGTTATCTGGTGACGCTGAACGTGATGAACGTCGACCGTTACATCGCCGAGCGAAACATCGCCCGCTACCACGATGGGCAGGAACTCGACATCGCCTTCTTGAACATCCTCTCGCCGGATGCGGTCGAACCGATTTTGGCGTTGTGGCAGGAATCCGGGGAAGGCACCGAAGTGCATACATGGTCGGGGCAGTGGCTTGCCAAGCAGTTGAACACCCTCAGCCCTGAGGTTAAACAAACGGGTCAGCTTCCGTTCTCGCTCAACTTTTCGCGCATGGATGCATGGTTGATGCTCGACCGTGTGAGCCGCCAACTGCCCGCTTATGATCCGTCGCTCTATTGGGGTTCGTACTACAGCAGTTACTCGGAAAGCCGCAGCGACTATGGTTCCGGTTGGGATGCCGTTTCCACCGCATCCCCCGGCAGCCGCTAAAACCGCTTAAAAGTCTTGGGACAGCGGACGGCCTGTCTGCTGTCCCTACACAAAGCGAGAATGTATCTTCGTAGGGGCGCGAGACAGCGCGTCTGTCTGCGTAATAAGCCGTTTATCTAACGTAAAGAACCCTACCCAAACCGCCGGTTCGCCCACTCAGGAGTGAGTGATCGTTGAAGAGAAGAATTGTGCGCCCTGTGTTGATTTTGGGAATTGTTTTAAGTGTTTTGAGTTTGTTGGTGCTCAAACTAAGCGATGTTTATGCTCAAGAGACTTTTACACGACTGCCTCTAAGTATCTTAGATGTGGCATTTAGCCCTAATGGTCAGTATGTAGCAAGAGTGTATGCGAATGGTAATTTTGATGTTTTGAACATTCAAAATAATCAACTCTACTTCCAAAATAATTCCCCTGAAAACCGCCAATTATGGTCGGCAAAAGTAGCATGGTCGCTGCAAGGCGATCAATTAGCCATTGGGATTGGTGCAACTATTTCGATTTGGTCAGTAACGGATCAAACGCTAGAACTAACTCACGAATATGCTGCTGGTGGAATTGATGAACTTGTGTATTTTGAAAACTCTACTTTCCTGCCTGAAGGATTCGTTAGCCTTGAATGGGATTCGACCAGCACACTGTTGATGGCAAAAAGTGTTAGCTCTCGTTTAACTGTGTGGTCAAAGTTAAATCATTCTTTGATTGCCGATCAGGTTTTGGGTACCAACCCAATTCGTGTTGTGTGGGTACTGGGTACTCTCCAAATTGCCTCCATCGATTCCATCTTTGACATTCAAACCCAATCTCTAAAGATCCGTAATTCCAAACGCATAGCACAGCTTGCAGGAGAATGTAACGTAACGACATCACTTCAATCGAGCAGCGATGGACAATCGTTCGTTCAAGGAACGTATACCGGTTGTGTGGTGATGATAGATGCTGACACAGGAAATGAGGTTGCAGGCTTCAAAATTTCTGATGTACCCATTGACGATGCGAATTATTCACCTAATGGGAAACAGATCGTTGCCATAGATCGCGAGGGATATGTTCGCGTGATTGATACCACAACTGGAAATATAGCGGTTGTTGATCATATAGCGGGTGAACTGTACACCGTTGATTGGTCTATGATAAATAATCAAATTGCATATGCAGGGATAGATAAGAACCAAGAAACTTTCTACGCTACTGTGGATGTAACCGAAGTCGAAAAGTTGCTTAATAGCAAGGACGTATATCAATCAGAAATTAAGATTACATTTCCCTAATCGCAGGATCTTGAACTGCCTACCCGAACCGCCGGTTCGCCCACACGCGCCCGTTGAGTAAGTCGCCGATGCTTTTGGGGGAACGTGTTGTGATGATAATGGGAAAGCAAATGATATATAAACAAAACAACGTAATAACAGTTGTTATCTTTGCCGCATTCCAGTTCATATTTACGCTCGCAATCGTCAGGGGGCAACCTGATCTTAATTCGATATGTAAACCAATTTTTACCGAGTACACACATATAGAGTCTCGTTGGCGTTGGCTAGATACTGATAAAGTCGTTTTTAGTGTTAGTCAAGGCTTGCCTGCTGATGGTTTTGTTCCAAATGAATTTAGTTGGTATCAATATGAACCTTCTTTTGACCTTCTCACACAACTTTCTGAAAGTCCCTATGAATCTCCTATTATTGAGGATAAAGACTTCTCACCGTTAACAGATATTCAAGCTGGAGTAAATGGATTGTATGAAAATATCAATGTTTCGCAAAGCGGTGAAAAAACTATTTACCCGCGTATCACGCAAAAAGGAGCAAGCTATTGGTTAATTGACTCCAAAACTGGTATGCAATTTGATCTTGGTATTGAAGCTGGCCCTCGTATTCCTATTAAAACATTATGGTCATCTGACGAGACACGTTTTATCTTGCAAAGTTCAGTAAATAGTGTGTTTCCTATACAATTGGGGTTAATCGAAGGCAAAACGGTCAAATTACAGCGTCTATCAGATATACCACCCATATTAAAATTGGGCGAGATTTATCGTTATAATGGCTTTGTGGTAATAGGTTTTAGCCCTAGTGGAAACCATATACTTATTCAACCGGAGACAGTAGAGTATGAGCTGTGGCTCATTGACATAAATAATGAACAGATCACAACACTAAACTTTACGTCATATGAATTTATACCTGCGATTTGGTTCCAAGAAGACAATTTTACTGTGGTAACTAATTTGGGACTCATTAACTACAACTTGCAGACGCAAAAAATCAATGTTATTGCGACCCCAGAACAAATAGGAATTGGTCAGCTTAGTTATGGTACGATGTCACCAGATGGACGTTTTTTGCCTTATTACGTTGTATATGGAGCTGGTCAATATGAAGTTGGTATGTGTAACATTGGCTGACATAATTCTCGTTTGAGTTCACTTGTAGTAATTACTCATTTCAAATTCGAAATTAGAATCATAAGCAATACAAACACTTATCACTTCACCCAAACCGCCGGTTCGCCCACACGCGCCCGTTGAGCACATCGCCGATGCTCTGCGGGTCGCCGTCCACCAAGATCAGGTCGAACAGCACGTTCGGGAACTGCTTCTGGATGACCTCGCGCATACTATCCGCCATGTCCGGCGGGGCGATCACGGTCGCGGCGAGGCTGCGGTCGTAGGGGATATATTGGATGAAGTCCCACACGGTCGTCACAATCGGGTGGAAGGTGTTCCAGTAGGAGCGCCCGTACTCCATGAACCATTCCGGCTCGTAACCGGGGGCCAGCACGATCATGTGGAAGCTCGGTTCGCCGCGGATCGGCCCCGGCCCGCGCCCGATGTAACCGTTATAGTCGCCGGGTGCGCCGGAGGACAGCGGCGGCACGGTGCGCCGAATCTGCGGCACCTGCTCCATGCGGATGAGCGCCCCCGCGTGGTTGTCGTAGTAGTCGTTCTCTTTCCACAGCGCGATGCCGAAGTGCCACGGCGGCGCTTGGGTCGCGATCCAGTTGAACATCGCCACCGTCGCCTCGCCCATCGAGTCCTTATCATACGGCGGGTAGCGTTTATCCGGCTGCTGTGCGCCTTCCCACGGGTAGGGGAACACGCCGCCTTCCGTGCCGAACACCGGCACAACCCCGGAGTCGAACCACTGCGACAAGCGGTAATGGAAGGCCACGCCCACCGCCGTGATGCCGTTCGGGTCGCCGTAAGGGGTCAACTGCGTCCCGCCGAACACCGTGCGGCCGGGGTCAGTCGTCTGGCAAATCGGGTCGTAGGGATACTCGAAGTGCCAACCCGGCTCGGTGCCGTTCTGCGCCCGCATCTCACGGGCGATGTGCGGTTGGTCAGCTTCTTGGTAAAAGTGGTTGAGGGTGTAAGGGTGCGTCGCCAGCCACAGGCCGTTGTTGATGATCGCTCGAAAGCGGTCACGGTGCTTTTCGCGCAGGTAAGTCAGCATCGCGTCCAACCACGGGATCGTCCCCTGATCGAAGCCGCCCGCCTCAGCCAGCGCCGGGAACGCCGGATAGCAGCCCATGTTAATGATCGTCTCGGCGAAGATCAGCCAGTTTTCCATCACCGGCCCGATGATCTCGGCGGTGTTATTCGGGCTGAATACCAAGTTGCCGGAAGGCCATTCGTTAATCAGGTTCGGCTCGTTGTGGAACTCGAACCACTTCACCCCCGCGCTGGCGTACGCTTTCCAGTCATTCAGCAGCACCGGATCGACCGGCAGCGCCCCCGGTGACGGGCGGAAGATGCGGACGACCGGCGTGACGTTATTCGCCAGCAGGGTTTGGCAGTCGCCCACGAACTCGGTGCTGTTCGCCACCATCTTGTACCAGCCAAGCTGCAAGCGCTTGACGCGATCCATCGTCGGCCCCTTAAAGACGAACGAGTTGTGCATCCCGCGCGGGTTCAATGACCACTGGTATTCATTCAGAAGCAATCACGCACCTCGGCATTTCTCTCTAATCCCTTGGCGCTCTTGGCGATTCGTATTTCCATTTTCTCCGCATACCTCTGCGTTCTCTGCGTCTCTGCGGTTCAAAATCTCTGTGTTCTTTGTGCCTTTGTGGTGAATCGCCTTTGTATTTCAGCCTTTACCCGCCGGTGATCGGCCCCGGTGTCGGGTAGATGGGCTGGCCGGGTGTTTCCGGCGGCAGTGTGGGGGCAGCGGTCGGCTCGGCTGCGGAGGGTGTCGGCGTTTGGGTAATAAACCCGCCGGCTGCTCGTGTCGGCGGCACAAATCCGTCCGCGCTGATGAGCGAACCGGGGGTCGGGCTGACAGGCACTTCAGGGGTGGGGGTCGGCTTCAAGGCCACGCCGAACGGTTGATACATCTGCGCCCGTTGGTTCAAGGCGTTACGGGTATCCTCGAATGCGTCGTATACCACCGGGTCGAGCAGGGCATCCGGCACGTTCTGCGCCAACCACACGCCCCACTGGCTGGCGGTATCACGCCGCGCCACCAGCGTGACGATGATCGTGTAGCCTTTCGGGATCAGGCGCACCAATTCAAGATCGCTAACCACAATCGGTCGGAAGCGCGTCCAATACGCCCGCCCCGCGTCGAATAACCATTCTGCGCCGAGGCCGGAAGCGATGAGTAGGAAGTGGTAGTTGGGTAAAGAGTCGGGTGATGGTGGCATGTCGCCCATCATACCATAGCTTGAGGAACGCGCGAAATACGGCTGGCCTACATCCCCCACATTCACAGCAGGTTTTAATGTGTTCTACCAACCTTGTACGCACCGACTTGCTTATATAATAAGAACATAACGTTTACCGAACCCTACAGGACTTATGAGTCACTTCACCCCAACAATCGGCCCGCGCGAAGGCTTCTCGATGGTCGGCCTCTCCATCCGCACCACCGTGCAGGCCAACATCGAACATGGCGCGATCAAACGCTTGGAAGCCACCTTCTTCAAGCGCAGCATCGACATCCCCAACCGCATCGGCACCGCCAAAATCCTGCTGCAAATTTATCCGTCAGGCGGCTTCTTTAACGACCGCACCACCTACACCTGCATCCTCGGCTGCATTGTCGAAAACCTCGACACGCTGCCGGAAGGCATGGTTGGCTATCCCGTCCCTGCCGGACGTTATGCCAAAGTCACGCATGTTGGCTCGGAAGTGTGGATTAACCGCACCTACAGCTTCATCTACCGCCACTGGCTGCCGCGCAAGCAGCGCATCCACCCGCCCTTTAGTTACGAGGTGTGGGATCGCCGCTATCTGCCGGGGCAGGCGCAGAGCGAAATCGACATCTACATCCCGCTGGCGGAAAGCTACGAGAAGCCTGCCCGCCGCCGTTATACTTAAAGCAGCATCACGGAGCAGCAACTATGCCCATCCTCAAAACCATCAACGCCACCATCAGCTTCTTGCTCGAACTCGCCATGCTCGCCGCGCTGGCCTATTGGGGCTTCAATACCGTTGAGAATACGCTTGTCAAGTTGCTGCTCGGCATCGGTGCGCCAGCCATCGCTATCGTCATTTGGGCGATCTATAACGCCCCGCGTTCTGCCCGCCGCTTGCCGTCCGTCCCGCGCATCCTGCTCTCACTGCTGATGTTCACCGTCGCCGCGCTGGCACTCGCCGCTGCCGGACAAACCACGTTAGCGGTCGTGTTCATGGTCATCGCCCTCGCCAACCAACTGCTCGCCTACCTCTGGAAGCAGTAACAGGCGAGTCGTTCCCCTTCAACATACCCGCTGGATAATGCGTCTTAAAAATCTCTAGTTTATTACGAATTATTTCATGGTGTAATAGTCTTGTCGGTTGTTTTATTTCATCAACAAGGACATTCTACGATGCCATATCATTTTGAGTGGGTTGTGCCTAAACGGATAGCTCTAGCGCAAATCAAAGGCTATGTAGCGCCTGATGAAGTCACTACAATCACCCTCAAATCGCGTGATATGCTCCTAGAAGGTCAGGTGCCAGTACATTTTATTATCGACACCGCCGAACTGGATAATTTACCCTTTTCACTGCCCAACCTGACGCGCTGGTCAGCAAATATCCCGAAAGAACGTGTCGGCTGGTGGATTATTATCAAACCCGGCAAGATGACGATCTTTGCCATAACCATCGTCTCTAAAATGCTCAATATCAAAATAAAGACGGCTGATTCCATCGACGAGGGTATTCAAATTCTGACAAAAATTGACCAGACCCTTTCAATACCGCTTCAACCCACACCCTGATCCGCCCGCCGATTGCCGCCTGTCCCGCCTATCCTGCTCTCGCTGCTGATGTTTACCGTCACCGCGCTGGCACTCGCCGCTGCCGCGCAAACCGGCTTGGCGGTCGTGTTCATGATGGTCGCCCTTGCCTACCTCTGGAAGCAGTGAAACTTCAGTCATCAATAGGTAAGTGCCACCTTGTACGCGATAGGCGCTAAGGCAGTTGGTCAATCTGCTTTAGAATATCGCGTGCAAATCGGGGTATCATGTCGTCCCAGCTTGCCCGTTGGCTGGGGTCCATCCCGTTCACGATACCCTGATAACTCACCGCCTGATGCAGCGCCCCAAGAATCTTGGCGAGGCCATAGATTTCGCGCAGTCGTTCCATCGGCGCGTAAGCCGTCCACTCCGCTAGATACGCATCCCGCAGCGCGTCGCCATGTTCTCCCGCGTCGAACGTAATGAAAACCACCACATCGAAAAAGGGGTGGGCGATACACGCATCCGTCCAATCGAAGTACGAGATACGTTCGCCGTCGTATGCGATATTCCCCGCGTGGAAGTCGCCGTGTACCAGCGTGTCGGGGATGCCGTAATCCGCTAACTTCCTGCACAGCCCTTTGAGTGTATTGCCGGATGCCTGCCACGCCGCGCGTTCTGCGGCATTGAGTTCGGCATAAGTCGCTTCATCCGCCAGCAGCCCATCAATTTGCCCTTCGAGGACGGGCAGCCGCCGGTCTAAACACCCCGCCTCAAACAGCACATCAAGGTAATCCGCGCTTTGGATTTGCAGCCGCGCGTAAACCTGCATTACCGTTTTGAGCAGCTCAACCGGCGGGTTTGTGCCACTAATCACCGTACCTAAATTCGCGGTGAGCATCCACCGCCGTTCGGCATCAATCGCCAGTGGGGCAGGAATATATTGAGGGAACAACCGGCCTAAAGCAGCGCTTAACAGCGGCTCGTTGCCAAACAGCGGCAGCACAATCGCCACTTTGAAATAAATCTCACCACCTGTAGTATCCACCCACAGCAGCGATGAAATTGGGCCATGCTTGAAGGGTTCCGGTTCGCCGGATAAGGTGTATCCCTGCGCCAGCAAGGTATCACGCATCCACGCTGCCGCACCGGTGAACCAGCCGCGCTTGTACCAATCCGGTCGCTTTGGCGGTGGATCGTCCAGCAGCGTTTCTAAAGTCTCCACCAGCGCCGGATGCATCCACTCCTCAACCAGTGACACCCCATCAAGTTCGTCTCGCCCGAACCAGCGCCCGCCTTCCGGCATCGTCCACGCAAGCGTCTGGTTATCAACGAGCCATACCGACTCCACAATCTTGGCTTCCGCATCCGTTTTCTGCACCACCTCCCGCAGGAGAATTACGTCTGCCCCCAATTCGGTTTTGATCGTGCGTGCTAGTAGATAGAGATGGGTGTATAACCGTGTTGCGATGACGCGCGGCAAACGCCAGCGGTCGCCATCCGGCACGAGCGTTATTTGTGCCGTGTCCCACTGCGGAATGATTAGTGATACATAACACGTCCATTCACTCATCACTTTTGCCTTTCCACAGTGCTTTTTCCAGACCCCTAATTAGACCCCAAAAATGCTCACAAACCACTTTCTAACCATTTACCAACCATCTTAACAATAATTTTCTCTCAAAATGGTTGGTGAATTGCTCACGAAAAAGAGACCATTTGTTCCCCAATTCCGAACGGATGTGCTGTATAATAATGAACATCTGTTCTTGCAGAGTTGAGGTTGTTACGAGCGGTTCGCAGTCAAATACAGCACGTTATAAATGCTTTGAGAAGGTTTTGCGAATTGTCCCTACAAGGCTAAGTAATGGGTTGAAGTAGGGACGCGATACATCGCGTCCGTCTTGGTTAAAACCGACCTTTTCAAATGGCTGCCAATCTCCTGTATCCAAACTGATAACTGTTCACGGATAACGGTCAACTAAAGAAGGAGTTTCTATGTTTAACTGGCTGTCCAACGTCTTCCCGCGCCGCAGCACGCTGCGCCCCGCCCCCCACATCGCCGCTGTTGCCACCCGTAACAGCTACCAATGGCCGAATCTGGCGGAAACCGAAGCGCAAGCACGGGTCTACCAGCAGTCGCCGTGGG
>Ga0209460_1001940_pt1 | contig 10346 bp, 13 predicted proteins | sample EBPBio132013_DNA_FD_185868 | JGI IMG/M metagenome (GOLD analysis project Ga0209460, IMG submission 185868) | Wastewater treatment Type I Accumulibacter community from EBPR Bioreactor in Madison, WI, USA - Reactor 2_5/13/2013_ DNA (SPAdes)... | ecosystem: Engineered > Bioreactor > EBPR >...
TTGTGCTCCCCGAAGCGACCGTTGACACGAATGCCAATGCGACACAAATTTGTTTATACATCTTCTTTCTCCTTTAAAGGGGCAAACTTAACTATTGCCAGGCGACCGTCTTTATAATGAAACTGCAATACATAAGACAGGTGCTGCTCATTTAACGCTTGAAGTCCAACATAGCGTTTCAATACACCCGAAACATGTGCGCTAAGTTCGCCAGGGTTAGACTTGATTTGAGTAATATCAAACGTGGATGACATTTTTTTACTCTTGATGGCTTGGGCTTCCTTAGTAAGTTGTCTTAAAACTTGCGGATAATTTTGATGATTCACAAAAGACAGCAGGCGCTTATGATTGGCATCCACTGTTTCAGGACTGACATTCAATCGCTCATTGATAAAATTTTCGGTCATTAAACTTAAATAATGACTGTCTACGATGGAAGCACTTTTCAGATAGGAAGGCGCTCCCGAAAAAGGAGTTATTTCAACCGTGTGGTGATTCCATGCTTTGTAAACAAAACAGGACAAGACCACATTGGACACCAATAAACCGAACACCAAACACACCATCAGATTAAATCGTGCGGATAACTGACTTAACTGGCTTTGATAGGTTTTAAAATCCATACATCCTCCTTAGGCAACCCATACACGATGGTGTGATGCGGGAAGTCTTGGTAAAAAAAACTGCGTCAAACGACTTGGCAAATACCAGTACGCCAGCACCAACAAGGCTTTTGGTCCATCTCCTTTCTTTAGGATTCGAAGTCCTCCTAAAAGGCCAAAACTAAAAAGGGATACCAGAATTTTTTGATTGGCTACGATGAGCAACATAAAGCCTAAGCTTGCGACAGCCAGCTCATCCAGCGTCAACGTCAATATCCTCTTAGGCGCATCGATGTGACTTAAGAATTGATAGTTCATGCCGCTCATTCATCTTCCCCCATCTAAAACACGAACGTTTTCAATAGAAATGCGGGGATAAAGGCCACCGCAGTCACCCCTACAAAAACCATGGGGTTTTTGCTTTTAACTGCCATTGCAGTGGCCAGAATGATGTCCACCAGAATAAAGACCTTCCAAAACATAGAGCCGCTTCCTAATGAATCTTTCACATCCCCTTCTAATGCCTTCGCCAACAAATCGTTAGCAAAAACACTTCTTGAAAGGAGTGCAAATAGCAGTGCTGATCCCCCTTTTCCCATCCAGTTGACTACTTTTCTAATTCGTTCCATTTCTCTTTCTCCTATAGACTGAGTGCATAATAATTTAGAGATCTATCGATAGAATCCAATTAATTTGTACCGTATTTAAGCTCATTCATTAAAACTCGTACTTCATCCAAAGACGGTTTTACTTTTGGCGAAAAATAAGCACATTCCTGGGATTTAAGATAAATATTGGCAAGATTCCCCTCTGCTATATCTAAATTATTCATTGCTTCTGAATATCGTTCGGAGTGCACTAACATGGAAGCGCCTAACATCACATAACTCGAATACCGAACCTTTACAGCACACGGAGCAGAGGCATGTTCTTCAAACAGACCATATAATTTGTTGTAGACTGCTTCGCATCGCTTGGAAATCAGCTCTTTATCTACAGGAGACGAAAAACATATCCCTGTAGCAAGCAATGCCGAACATAATACAGTGCCTTTTACTACTATTTTATTATTCAATTTCACTGGTTTTCTCCGTTTTTAGGTTGTAAGAATCCCTTAAGCCTTAAGTCGCTTAATTTTTTAATAACAAAGTCTGCGTGTTTTTATTTAACGAATTAAATCGTTTTTTAGGTTCGATAGCTCATTAGAATATCCCCGATATGACTTTAACCAATCCTTGCTCCAAGGAGACACGTGCATCAGAAAACTTTAAATTGACTTTATCCGCATTTGATACCACACGGGTTCTATAGCGTTGATATTGGCTATCTCGCGATGACGTTTGGGAAGTAACTGTGCTGCTTCCATTTTTTAAGTTGGATTGGAATTGTTCATTGACCTTAACATCCTTACCTACCCGCTCCGAGATTTGGACATCGGTTATCATGGTATAATTCACATCTTTGACTAAAGAATCCGCAGCCAAGCCGATGACTCCGCCAGCAAGCCCCCCTGCAATCATACCAGTACTGGACTGAGTAAAGCTTCCCGCAGCAGTACCTGCTACCGCACCCGCAATGGCTGAACCGTATCCGCCACCCAATGCCGATTGGCTTGCCGCAACACTCATTTTACCTACCTTTAGCACATTGGCTTGCAACAGGTAATGCGCTGAATTTGGATTGTTAATTACCTTGTAGCCATGGGAGCTTAAGGCTGTTTTTAACTGCGGGGAAATATCTATCTCTTCATCGGAGGTGTTTTTTACTGAAACATAAACCGTTTTCTGAGCGCTTGAGACTGGATCTAAAAAGATTGTTTCGCTTTGTTTGGTGCTGACTTGTAACGATCCGTGTTCCAGGGCGGTTTGAGTTGCAGCACAGCCAGTTAAAACTACAACTGCACCAACTAATAAAGATTTTGATATCATTTTACTATTTGCTTTCATGCTTAATCCTTGTTTGCCTTAGTTTTATTTTTTTCAAAAATCTCTAATCGATGTACTGGCATTGCTTTAGGTGCTGATATCCCTACATCAACCTTTCCATCTACGTTTTTAAGAATAGTGATGCATATATCCTCGCCAATCATGATACTCTCCCCTTCTTTTCTGGACAAAATCAACATCTCTATTTTAATTCCTCACTTAATGGAATCGCATGATCCAACTCAGAGATAGATCGATATTTATTTAAATGATCTTCCAATCGTAATGTAGCCTCCTGAATCTTTTTTCTATTTGATCGACCACATGATTCTGACAAAAGACGATTCGCACTTTGTGATAACTGAATCGTTATATGAACTTTCCTGTAATTGTTATTTGATTCCAATTTAATTTCCCTCTAAAATGAGTCAATGCTATCAATTAAATAATATTTGCATATCACACATAAGAAATATTATGATACGTTAATATCATAATGTAAAGGGGGTTATTTGAAATGAAGAAATTTTCTATTGAAATGGAAGTAAGAGACAATGAACTCGATGCTCAGGGTATAGTCAACAATTCCAATTATATGATTTACCTCTCTCATGCTCGTCATAAACATGGGGAAGAACTGGGTATTAATCATACATCTTTTGCAGAAACAGGATTAAATTTAGTTATTACTTCATGCACCATGAAATTTAAAAATGCTCTTGTAGCTAATGATAAATTTATAGTTACCAGTGAAATATCGATCGGAGAACTTCCATTCCACTGGTCTCACAAACAAGACATTAAAAGATCAAGTGATGGGAAAATTATTTTAAAAGCAATATTTAATGCTACTTGCGTTAATAAAAAAACAGACGATACTAATAAATTATGTATTCCTGAAATAATTAATCAGCTAATTAATTAGCTAGAGTAATGGGTGCTTTTCAAAAAATTATTCTAATATTTTTAGTTACTGCTGCATCTATAGTGGCAACATTCATAACTCCAGGAATGAATGAACTAAAAAATTTATTTTTACTTTCAAGTCATTCCCTCAGCTATGTCATGACTATTTATTTAATTGGATATCTTCTAGGGCAAATATCCTTTGCTCTTTTTTCTAAAAGATATGGCGGTATTTCTAGCTTAAGGCATGGATTTATATTATGTTTAGCGGGTTTTATTTTACAATATTTATCGGTTAAATTTCCTGCCTATTATATTTTTCTTTTGGGGAGATTTGTTACCGCTTTTGGTTTATCTTCGGGGCTAGTTTGTGGCTTTGCAATTATCAAAGATAATATTCTTCCAAATGAAGAAAAGGGTTATTTTTCAATAATTGCGATTGCATTTACAGGTTCTATTTACTTTTCCATATTTATTTCAGGAGCACTAATAAAGGTAATGGGGTTGCTGTTTATATTAAAAATACAGATACTTTATATTTTCTTATTATTAATACTTACATTTTTTGTACCCAATACAAAAGTGTTTTCTTATAAAGAACAACCCCCTGTTGCGCGATATCAATTTTTAAACTACAAACTAATTTCATATGCTATGGCATTATCCATTACAACCATTATTGCATACTGTTACTCATTCTACGCACCGCTTATTATGATAAATTACTTTAGATTAGAGCCTCAAGATTATGGGTATTATAACTTAATTAACATGTGTGGATTGTTTTTAGGGAGTACTATTTATAGCCAAATAAACCACGTGATTAAAGAAAATGCGATAATAATATTTAGTTTAATCTCTATTGCATTAATAGGATTAGTATTGGTAATGAGAGTAATTGGCAGCGGCCTAGATTTTCAACAGTTCATATATTCATTTTTCGCGATTAATTTGTTTTCTGGAATAATTTACCCGGCAGCCACTTTTAAATCTCTGGAGTGTGGTAGTTGCAAGACATCTTCTTCAGCAACAATGAATATAATAAAGATCGGTATGCCCAGTATGGCTTTATATCTTTCTCTATTTATATCTTCAAATAATTTTTTAAATTTATCATTAATAATCGTGCTATTTTCTAGTATCTATCTGATTTCTGTAATAGCAATTCGGAAATTAAATGAGGTTGTTTTCTTAAAATAAAGGTATAAAGTTCATGGTATACCTCTTTTCTTTTTTTAAGAACATTAAATCCAAAGTTAATATCAGTATACTTGCCTGCAACATTCAACATTAGCCTAGATCCATTACCATTTTTTAAACAAAAGCCTACCCCATGTGTTATATTTTTAGATTTCCTAATATCATCTAATGCTTTTGCTGATTCTGTTTGTGGCGAATATAAATCCCAAACTATTGTAAATGAATTATCATGTAAACTCATTTGGCTATTTGCTTCATTTAATAAATGACAGCTTTTATATAACCCTGTAGACGTAAATTCATCTGCCCAATCTAAATTACTGGATTTAGAATAAACAACTTCGTTGTTACCATCAAAAATCAATAAGGATACATAAGTTGCACCAATATTTATAAGGTCATTATTTATCTGCCAAAATTGATTTTCATTATTTAAGGCCTTCTTACTATCCACTGTATCTTTCCTATAGCTTCAACATGCTCAGTATCTATTAATTCTGTAGCTTTATCAAAATTTTTTATATTTATTTGATTAGCACCGTCTTTCAAAACACCTACAACTAACCCTGTGACTCTTTTTTTTAAAAAAATAAGTTCACCTTGAAGTGAGCTTATTTCAGTACTATCTAATAAGTTTGCTCCACCAATATAATCGCCATATTTAATAAAAGGGCTCATAAAGTTATTCTTCACCTGACCAAAAATAAAATTTCCAACTTGCCTATTAATATCTAATAATTGTTCTTGGGCAATACTATCAAAGTCCACCTCATCAAATTGATCTCTTTGTAATAATAATGGAGGCGCACCAACACCGTCTTTCAACCAACTTTCCGTAACAAACAACCCATGATCCTGAAAGAAATTAATCATAGAAATCAATTTCTTACATGGTATCCTAACCGTATCTAATTCCCATCTGGCCAAAGTTGGTATAGATGCAGAACCCCACTTTTCAGCAAGTTCTTTTCTTGTTAAGCACAAGGATGATCTACAATATGTTATTCGATCACCGATTGTATTTGTTATTACGTCAGCCATTGTATAGTTAATATATGATTATTATTCAAGATGATATGATGATATCATATTCGATTCAATATTACGAAAACTGAATATACCCTCCAACCAATAGGGTTGTTAAATTTAATGCCCTAACTTAATAGTGTCCATACGTATGGACACTATTAAGCTCTACAGTATCCTATTAAATTAATTCTAGGTAATTTTTTAAATGCTCTACTAATTTTTTTATACTTTCATTATCTAAATTAGCAGTTGGCAAAACAATTTTATTGTGATCTATCTTAAATAAGATTTTATTACTAGATGAATATATATTTTGTGAAGTTTCTTTGTTTTCCTTTTCCAAAAGTTTTTTAATCTTGGATGAACCAGCCCCTTTTTGAATCTCGCTGGCAATCAAAATTAACTCATTAAGAATATTGAGATCATTTTCTAATAATTGCTTTATAAAGCATGCGGTTTTTATAGTTACTTTTTTCATATCACCAACAGCATCCCATAATTCGGAAGGTATAGATGAAAACGAAAGTAAATTACTTAATGATGATTTAGAAATACCCAATCTTTTTGCAAGTGCTCTCTGCGAAATTTTTTCTTCGCTTAGAATTTTATAATAACTTATGCTCTGGGAATAATGCGATAACTCTTGCTTAATATTTTCTGCTGCCTGTAATATAAACGCATCTTCATCTGTAAGATTTTTAATTACAGCTTTTACTTTCTTATTTATAAGGGAACAAGCTCGCCATCGCCTTTCACCGGCAATCACTTCGTATTTTCCATTTACCTCTCTTACCACGATAGGTTGTACTTGTCCATTTTCCGAAATATTGGATGCTAGCTCGTGAAGATCTCCCATTTCAAAATTTTGCCTATCTGCATACTTCCAATTAATACACTCTAATGGATCGATTTCTTTAATGACTTCATCATTGCTATGATGAAGATATTCTTTTTTTTCAGCAGTATTAGTAATAAATAAAGATCCAAAATCTTTTGTATTTGATTTATTTTTCATAATTTTCTCATTATAAATTATTAATTAATTCATCCAGAACTTTATTAAATTCTATCAGCGGTTTTTCTCCCTTTCTTTTTTCTTTTTGAGCATACTCTTCTATTGAGTTTGAATAAGCGGGTGTTTGGCTTTCAATAACAGCTGTACACTGAGATATCTCATTTGTTAAAACCAAGTCTCCAAAAGCCTCATGGAGTTGATCTCTAATATTTTTATAAACAATAGTGTTTCTGTTAACTCTATTCAGGATAATTCCTGCTAACTTAAGTGAGGGACTTAATCCTGGTTGCTGAACCACTTTTATTTTTTGCATCAACGATAACAGTCCTTGCATATGATATGCCTCTGGATATACCGGGATAACGATATTATTAGACGCAATTAAACCAGAAATAAAAACTGTTCCAAGAGAAGGTGGAGAATCAATAATAACATAGGTGAACCCATACTTCAGTGCCATTTTTTTTATGGAATCTCTGAGATTGAAAAATACTTCAATAGCTGTTTTTTTATCAATATCCACCAAATTTTCATCCGATCCTATCAGGTATAGATTATTGTCTATTTTTATAGGTTCTATTTCTTTACCTAAATGTAAAAGTGTAGATGATTGCTGTGGTGGATAATTTTCTTTTCCAAGTAAAGTAAAAGATAGATTTCCTTGAGAATCATTATCAATGACTAAAACCTTCTCTCCTCTTTTTGCCAACATTTTTGAAAAATTTAAGGATAAGGTTGTTTTTCCGCAACCGCCTTTTTGATTCGCAAATACTATAACCTTTAACTCATTATTTTCAATTGCAGGTTTTTCCATCCAATATTTAAATAACCTTATAGCTCTATCGGGAACTTCTTTATACCCCTCTGTATCTTCTGACAACAGCCATTTTTTTACTGAACTAATCGAGTAGCCAGTAATCTCAGCAATATCATTCTGAGTAAGTTTGAATTCTTGTTTCCAACCATGAATCAAAGAATTATTATGGTTCATTTTTTATTCCTATAATTGAAATCAACCTCAATTATAGTTCACTCAGGAATACTTTCAATAGCAATTTAGTTTTTTTTAACTATTATTGTTGACATGAACAAAAATGATCATTAAATTAGTAATATTGGCAATGTCCATAGGAATTTTAGAGATTAGAGATTAGAGATTAGAGATTAGAGATTAGACTTCATGAGTGGTGTGCGAAACCACCCATGAATTGTATAACATTAGCTTGGAACAAAGCTAAACACCAAAAATACTGAAGGAAATTAGTAGTTCCATCGAAATTTTTGGATCCATCCACTTATTAGTTTAGCTTTGTTCCCCAAAAAAAACAATAAAGATAAGGATATTATCTATGGGGAACCTTTGTTCAATTTTTCACGTGAGATTTAAACATCTCATGAAAGTGATTCCATCTGCTCGAAAAGCACAACTTGTGGATTACATACTGCTAGGTTGGCAAACCAGCACCTACACCTTAAAAAACTCAAGTAATAAATGGTTCATGAAGCCCTATGCTGAAATCGTTGAAGACACCGGTATTCCCAAAAGCACTTTAGAACGGTACATCAAAGAATTAGTTGAAGAGGGTTTTATTGAACGACGCCAGGCGCTTTATAGCAGAACGAAAGAACAGGGTGGCTTTGAAGTAAAAAAAGGCAACTATATTAATATTACCAATAAATTACTCGCACTGATTAAGCCTTCCCAACCCGTTCCAGAGACACCTCAAGAAGACACAACAGATATCCACAACAACCCCAACGATTATTATCAGCAAGATAATCAAGAACAGGATAATATCGAACCAGAATGCAAAAACCTTGATATAAATGAGGGGATCGATCCCCTCAATATGAGGGGATTATATATAAGTGATCTTTATCCTTCTTTTTTTATTAATAATATTATTTTTAAAAAATTAACCCACTCTGTGGATAAAACAACACTCCAACGATTAAACCAGCAATTCGAATCCATTCAGAATTTACTCTATTCAGAAGTCAAGGAAGAAGTCCCTGATGAAGTCAAAAAACTGGTATTAGGCACGTTCTTCAATCTAACTTTTGAACACAAAAAGCAACTTTCATCTCCAAAACAACTAGCAGCCGAATATTTGTTTGCACTGCTTAACAGTGAGTTTTATTTGCCGGATGTGGCCTGTTTTAAACACCGGAATAACATCCTTTCAAAAATGATTCGTGAAAATCGTTGGCGTACCCCTAAAGGGTTTTATAAGCACTTCTATTTGGGACAAGATTTTAAAGATCAGCAGGAATTGCGAGAAGAACGATGGCAACAACAAAAAAATAACGAAATGAATCCTAATCAGGAGATAATTAAAGAGCAAAAAGACGAACGACTCACTCAGCTAGAAGTTCAAATGCTTGAAAAAAGCACGTTACTGGATACGCTCACGCAAAGCATCTATCAGCAATCAAGTGAAGAAGTTATTGTTACGATTCGAGAGCGAATTCAAGAGGTAAGACGAGAACTAGAGCACCTATGGCATCAGCAGTTTCTTATTGAACAAGAATGTGAGCAGCAGAATATTTTAAATCATACAAAGCTCTGTGCTTGAAGTGCATGGAATAAGAAATTGGATGAAATTTATGCATCAATAAATACTTTAAGTTATCCGCTTCTTCTGCCGATACTGCGCCGTAGGCGCAAAGAAGTATTCTAAAGAAGGCCGTTAAAGTGGTGTATTCCTTTGCAGCCAGCCCTCAATATAGGTGATGGTTTCTTCTATAGTACTTACTGCCTGATGATAGAGCGCATCAAATAATTCACGTTGCCCAGTTTTCCAGTAGCGCTCAACATACTGACAGGCGTATTTCATACGGATGGTTCCTACATAAACCGCGCCACCTTTTATTTTATGGGCGGTCTTTTCAACCAGTGGATAATCAAGAGCTTTGAAGGCATTTTTCATGCATTCCAAATCAGTGGGAAGTTCCTGAGTCATTAAGGTTAACAATTCTTTTAACATCTCATGAGTTGCACAGTTCTTCAATGCTTCGTCACTGTTTAAGATAGGGAACTGGTTTAATTGAAATAGCTCATCATCACTGTCCGGCAAGTCTTTTCTTGCTTTGGAGAGATCAACAGCCGGCGTTTCATGTCGCTCTGGAATGAACGATTTTAGAATATCTGTGGCATGAGCCTGGGTTAGCGGTTTGGTTAAAACGGCATCCATTCCTGCCTCAATGCAACGCTGTTTGCTTTCATCACCACCGTGCGCGGTGAGTGCTATGATCGGAATATGCTTGGTTGGACTGGTTTTAGAGCGGATAAAATGCGTGACTTCATAACCATCCATGCCCTCACCTAAGCCGATGTCCATAAAGATTAAGTCATAATCGTTTTGTTCATAAAGAGCTAGTGCATCAACTCCACTGGATGCGACATCAACGTGACAGTCCATTCCCGATAAGAGTGTTTTGGCTACAGTTTGGGCAATGAAATTATCCTCGACAACCAAGATTTTGCTTGATGCTTTGGTGTTCGATTGTGGTGCATGTTTTTGCTGATTTAGTTGAATCATCAAGGTAGTTGGACTTTTTAGTTTATCCAGCGTATCAACACCTGCATCATTATCAAGTAAGGGGATTTGAAGGGGAATAAGACAAGTAAATACCGTTCCTTTATGAGGTTCACTATCGACATAAATT
>Ga0209460_1001955_pt1 | contig 10250 bp, 4 predicted proteins | sample EBPBio132013_DNA_FD_185868 | JGI IMG/M metagenome (GOLD analysis project Ga0209460, IMG submission 185868) | Wastewater treatment Type I Accumulibacter community from EBPR Bioreactor in Madison, WI, USA - Reactor 2_5/13/2013_ DNA (SPAdes)... | ecosystem: Engineered > Bioreactor > EBPR >...
TTCTTATTTCAGTCCCAATTCCTTGCACATACGGTAATAATTTGAAGGGGCAAGACCCAGTTTTTCGGCAGCACTTGAGTCTGAACTGGAAATGCTTCTCACATACTCGAAATACTTTTTCTTGAACATTCTTTCGACGTCACGATAAGGGAGAACCTGGCCAAAGGTCATATTTTCAAAACTGGTTTCATCTTTCACAATCAGGTGATTTCTCAGAATCATCGGATTTGAAATATCCTTGGCGGTAATTCTTCCGGTACAGTTCAGAACCAGCCGCTGAACCACATTTCTGAGTTCACGAACGTTGCCCGGCCACCGGTAATTGAGCAGAATTTCCTTGGCGTCTTCTTCAAGTTCTGGCGTTTCCAAACCCATATCCTGACTGAAATATGCCGTAAAATGTTCAAACAAAAGAATAATATCGTAACCCCTGAGCCTGAGCGGAACAATGTCAATCGGCACCACATTCAGCCGGTAATACAAATCTTCCCGGAACCTGCCGGTATTTACTTCATTGGCAAGATCTTTATTGGTGGCAGCAATAATCCGCACATCAACCTGAACTTTTTTTGTCCGGCCGATTTTTTCAATTTCACCTTCCTGAATGACTCTGAGCAGTTTCACCTGTGCGTTCAACGGTAGTTCAGCCACTTCATCCAGAAAAAGGGTTCCGTGGTGTGCCTGTTCAAATAAACCCAATTTGGCATTTTGCGCACCGGTAAACGAGCCTTTTTCATACCCGAAAAGTTCTGATTCGATCAGCTCATCCGGGATGCTGCCACAGTTAATGGGGACGAAGTTTTCATACTTCCGGTTGCTTTTCAGGTGGATGTTCCAGGCAACCAGTTCTTTCCCGGTTCCTGAAGGTCCGTTCACCAGAATACTCACATCGCTTTTGGCGTATTTTTCGATGCTTTCCTTGAGCTGAACAATCGGTTTTGAGTCGCCGATGATCCGTTTGATTTCAAGTAAATTGACAATATTCTGACTGAGTTTTTTGTCGGAACGGAGTTTCAGTTTCTCGAGTTTTTTCTTTTCAAACGCATTGAAAATTGACAGAATAAAATCGGTTGGCTGATAAATATACTCTTCAATATTGCCCGGATATTTGGTGCAATACCAGAAGGCACCAGCTTTGATCAGCCGGTTTGCAAAGTTATAATCGGTGATGTTGATCGTCATTTTGGTGATGACAATAATCTGGATGAACGAATCAACTGCCTTGATTTCGGTGATCAGTTCTTCGCCTTTAAGTCCGCCCGAAATCTGATAATCCATGATGACCACATCGAACTTATCCGGATTTTCTTTCACCAGTTCCAGTGCTGCCCGGCCGTTCGAAACTGTATTGACAATTTTGATCCGGTTTTCGTAGTAGCTTACTGTATTTCGTACACGAAGCACGTCAAATTCTTCGTCTTCAATCAGCAGAATTTTAATTTCATCAGCTTTTGGCTGCATACAAACCCTTTAGTGTTTTATCAAAAATGTAAATTTACATCCGCCTTCGGGCAGATTAACTGCATCCAATCCCCAGCCACACCGGCCAACTGCCATCTGGTAGGCAATGTAACATCCGTAACCCGACATGACGTTTTCAGCCTCTTTGGTGCTTTCATTCTCAAGAAATAACCGCTGAATGCCATTTTCATCCCGTTCAAGCAGTTCATCTTTTATTCCGACACCATCATCAGAAATCGTGAGAACAGACACTTTTCTTACCGGATCAAATTTTGTAGAAATCGTTATCAGAACAGATTTCTTCCGCCCATGATCAATACTATTTTGCAGAATCGGTTCGAGAATTTCCCAGACCACAAATTCATTCACATGAACAATCGGCATCGCTTCATCAAGGTCAAACTTAAATTCAAACATTTCATTTTTGCTTGAAAGACGCAGAAAAACGTAATCCACAATGAATTTGATCACTTCATTGATGTTGGTTCTGAACATGGGGTTGATAATGGTATTCACCGGCTGATCGTACCACTTCATATCGTAAATAATCCGGGAAATGAAATTGGAATAAGTTAAAACCCGTTTTTTTACGGTTTCAATAGATTCTGCAGTGATCTTCCGGATGTCATCTTTGATGAACCCGATAATTTTTTCGGCTTTATGATGCGTGTGGTAAATCCGCCGGGTGAATAAGGATTCCTTTTCGAGGCGGATCTGCTTTTTCAGGTTTTCCTTGGTAAGTTCAAAAAACTGATGCTGGGCTTCATTTCTCTCTTTTACAGCATGAGAGGAAACCAGATAAATCGAGATCAGGCCCCAGAGAATCAGGACGAAATAGAGAATCGTTACCTTTTCAATATTCGTCTGAACTTCATCGGTGAGGAAGGTAAAGTTCGGGGTAATTTTCATGTACATGACACCCAGATATTCACCGTTCGGCACAAAGGGGACCATGATGTGGAAAGTTTTTTCATCAGCAAGTGTACTGTGAATCACTTCCTGATTTTTCATATCTTCTTTGAATTTCAGAAAAAGATTAACCGCATCTGTATGATTGTCATTCATTTCCTGGTAGGCGGGAGTTTGTCCGCGCATGAAATCATAAAATTCCTGTCCGGTATCAATGACATACAGCCTGTGATGTTTCAGAAGAATCAGACAGATATCCTCAACATTTTGCTGAAGAAGCTGCTGTTTAAAAATCACATTGAAGCTGGTTACCGCTTTTCTTTCTTCACTGGTCGTTACATTTTGCTTGATTGAAAAATTTTCGACGAGAAGTTCAAGACTGGTTGCAGTGATAAGGGCCATTCTTTCTGCAGAATGTTTCTGATACCAGTCTTGTGTCTGGTCGATAAACTCATTCAGAGAAGATTTTTGCACAAACGTCAGGATAATCTGAAAAGTCACGATCACGATAAAGAAAATGGTGATATGGCTGATTTCAAACCGGTACTTGGAATATTTGCTTATTATTTTCTGCCAGAGCATTAACGCATTCCCAATTTAATTGCCTGTGGTAGAGCTCTGTGAATCAGAACCAATTGCGACTGAAGCCCGGTCAAGTGCCTCTTTAACAGAAATTTCCATTCTGATGGCTTCAACCAGATGAGTGGTAATAATTTCTGAAAAACGGGTATATTCGGTATGTGCCGGACGGTTAACACCTGAACTGATAAGCTTTTTATACTGGCGCAGTTCAGGGTACCGACCCAGATAAAGTGAATCATCATAAAAGGATTTAACAACCGGGAAATAACCTGCTTTTTCGTGAATCAGCGCCTGAGCTTCATCACTGATGAGATACTTGATAAAATCTGCAGTTTCCTGTTTGTGCTCAGAAAACCGGGAGACCATCAGATTCCATCCACCTAAAACTGAAGCCGGATTTCCCCCTTCAAAGTGAGGGACATTAACCCATTTTGTCCGGTTGACAATTGAGGTATCAATTGGAGTATCCACAAAATCTTTCCCGTATGTCGGCCATCCCCAGATAAAAAGAGCATCGTGTTTTACAAAGTAGTCGAAACTGGGAATTTCGCTGAATTCAGTGACAATCTCTGGGGTGGTTTTATATTTTTTGACAAGATCAACCATGAGCTGAAGGGCTTTCTGTGCCTCCGGCGTTCTGAAATTAAAACCGTACACGTCAAAATAATCAGGCTTCAGACTCAGCAAAAGTTCAGTAAAAACACAGATCAGACCTTCGTAATTTGCCGCCGGGAAAATGTACCACGGATTCGAAATCGAAGAACTTTGATGGTAGCTGATAAATTTTTCCCAGGAAATACCGGCATCAAGATCAAGAATCAACTGATCGCCATTTTTCATTTTTCTGATCAGATCTTCACGGTAATACATCACGCTTGCAACCCGGTTGAACGGGATGGATACCAGTTCTCCTTCAAAAAAGCAGGAATAAATGGCCTGCGGAAGAATCCGTTTTCTTTCTTCTTCAGTGAAATATTGACCTAAAGGTTCACTCCATTTTGCAAACCGCTGAACCCAGATAATATCAACGGCATACACATCAATGCCGTCTTCTTTCGCCCGCATTGAACGGGCAAGAAGTTCTTTTCGTTCATTGGTACTGAAATCAAAGTTCGGGAAATCAACAGGAATAACTTTGACCCGGCCTTCATGCAATTTATTATAATTTTCAATGAGCTTAAGATGCGCCGGGGTCATCCGGTCGGCAAAATGGATTTCCTTGATAGTTTGGTCAGTGAGTTTTGATCCGAAGAAATAAATTCCCAGATAAATCACCGTGACAATCGCCAGTGAAATTATTGCCCATTCCTGTTTAAATTTGAAAGCCATGTTTTCCTTTTGTTAACGGTTACATATCACGGGTAACGGGTCACAAAAATTCATAAAAAGAGAGTTATATGTTACAAAAGTTACAGGAGTTATAAGTTACAAGTTATAAGTTGAGTGAAACGAAGATCCCAAACGCGTTCGTGGGGTTAGGGTGGTTTATCTGGATCAAGTGTGCAAAAATATCAAACCACCCCGGCTTCGCCACCCCTCCTTTAAAAAAGGAGGGGAACGTACAACTTATCACTTACCACCCCGAAGCTAGTTCGGGATCTTCACTACGTTCGACTTATAACTTACCACTTTCCTCTATCTCTTTCCCTAACTGAAAATACGGAATTCCCAGCCATTTTTATCATTTTAATAAAACAATTTTTTGCGTCTTAACGCCGCTGCCGGACTGATACCTGACCATATAAACCCCGGAAGCCAATCCGGTGGCATTAAAGGGTATTTCCTGAAGTCCTGCACCCACTTTACCTGAAAAAATCATTCCAACTTTTGAACCCAGCAAGTCATAAACGTCTATCGTCAGGTTGGATGCAGAAGGAAGTGCAAACCGAAGTTTTGTGGACGGATTGAACGGATTCGGGAAATTGGGATAAACAGTAAATGAAGAAATCATTTCATTGGTTGGCTCTTCAACAGAAACAACTTCACCCATTGTGCGGGTTTCAGGCATATTTCCCTTATCGTAATAACTCCAGCCATCAGATAAATACGGAACCAGAGTTCCTGAAGCTGTGAAAATCCGGGCATCAAACTGTTCAACAGAACCGGGTGATAAAGCGTGAATTTCAAAAGCAAAGGTATTTTCACCGGCAACCAGATAAGACCGGCTGGTGGCATCCATCGTCAGGCTTTTGGTAAACAAACCGCCAACTGTGGGTTCAGTTGCATAGTCGGGTTTTGGTCCGGCTGCCATATTGAAACGGGCAGCTTCCTTACCGTTAATGTAAATCACCATGCCGCCACTTCCTTTGGTTAAAATGGCAAGTTCAGTAGGTACGGCAGCCAGGGTAATCGTCTTTTTAAAGTAGGCTGTTTTTACGGCACTTATTTTGGTATTGGCTGCAGAACCCGAGCCTAAAACACCTTTTCCCGTTGACCAGGATGAAACCGGATAAAGATTGTCAGACCAATAAACCGGGGCCTGCAAAGTATCAACCGTAAACGTGATTTTAAGTGGCTCTGATGTTACATTTCCGGCCAGATCACGGGCGTGTACATAAATTGATTTTGCTGTTCCGTGGATTCCGGTAACCGTTACCGCATGCTGATACTGTCCTTCACCCGTCGTAAAAACATTCACCATATCTGCAAAAGGCTGGCTCGTTTCACTCCATCTCAGATAGGCTTTTTCATTGGTTTCAACTTTGACTGAAGTTTGCACTGTTGGTGAAATAAAATCGGTTACTGTTCCGGCAGTGAATTCAGGTGCTGACTGATCGTTCACCGGTTTTATGTACATGGGTGGCAGATCAGCTTCAAAAAGCGTGTACGGATCGTTATAAAACTTAATGAAATCTGGTACTGACGCATGCCCCGGATAGGGAGCATAATGGTGAGACGTATTGGCATTTCTCCAGACGGCAGCATAAACCAGGGTCTGAGCCAGACTATCTTTTTTCATCGGATCCAAAAGATATTTCGTATACCAATCTGCATTTTTTAACCCTTCCTGTCCCACTTCGGTCACCGCACCCACTTTTCCGGTTTTTACTGACTGGGCACCCAGTGTCTGTAAAAATTTCAGAAAATTGGCCGGATCACTGCCGGTTGCCGGACTTCCGAAATAATAATCTCCGCCAATTATATCCACATAATCATGTCCCGGATAAATCCGTTCATAACCGATTCCGGAGTAAAGATTTGTGCTGGAAGGTGAAATGGCATAGAGTAAATTGTGCACATTCAATGAATCACGAAGGTAGTTGACGGTGAATTTCCAGATGTCGTTATATTCGGTGATTGAACATTGTGTATCACCCCACCAGAACCAGTTTCCGGTATGTTCGTGGTAAGGACGGAAAATAATGGGGATATTTTCTCCATTACTGCCACGCAGACTTTTGAAAAAGATGGCCGCATTTTTCAGCTTGTTTTTGTAAAAAGCATGCTGACTTCCACCGGGCAGAATCGTTTTTACAATATTTTCATTGCCAACATCTGCAGCATAAAATCCACGTCCGAGCGGATCAACCTGATGCCAGCACATGGTGATGATACCACCCCGTTCAAAGGCGGTTGTCATGCGGTATTGCTGATCGGGATTATTCGGGTTCCCGTCAGTTCCCGATAAATCTTCGCTGTAAACTGCAGGGTAATCGCCAACAACTGATTTCACATCACTGCGGTCATTGTCACCACTCCACCCCACGCCATAGCCGGTTGCATCATGCATCCCGAATAAAACAGCTTTTTCTTGTAATTGCTGAAGGTTTTGATACAGATAACGGGTCTGCCGGGTCGTGTTTTGATCTACCAAAGGATGGGAAGGTAAAACTGCCTGCTTTTCATACGTCACACAGGCATCGTAAATGGACCAAACTGCTGCATCCAGATTGGCCTGGCTGGTTGCTCCATTGGTCATGACCAATTGGGCGGAATTGATTGCTGTTTGCAGGACTGATTTCGTTCCGGAAAGAAACTGACCTTCTGCAGATCCTTCTGTTGTTGACAGTAAAAGGGCTTTGGCGGCATTGATACCCTTATCCAGTAAGGCATAATCGAGTGAACTGGAAACATCAACCGAATCGCCAACCCGGAAGTCGTCAACAAAAAGAGTTCCTGATTTTAAGGTTGTGGTTCCCGCATCGAGATACAGGTAAAATTTCGAAATGATTTTGGTGCCTGCCGGTGCCAGATTAAAAGTGACCGTATGCCAGGCATTGTCGCCGGGGACAATTTTTGAAAGCCAGTTGTCACCTGCGGAATATAAAGGCTTCAGTGTAAATTCCGTCCGGACTGACGATTTGATTTTAATCGTCACGAACGGATTATCAGTCACATTGATGGGTGAGGCCGGTGTGTAATTGAAATTATCCCACTGATCACTGGTTGCCGACCGGTTGTAGGCAATTTTTAATGCACCGTCTTCAAGTGTGAGCCCAAAAGTTTTTGGGTGATCTGCCACCCAGCCGGTGATATTTCCGTCAGAAAAATCATCAACCAGACCGTTAACCTGGGCATTTGTCATAACAGGCAGGAAGAAGAATCCGGCCAGAATGAGTTGTTTGATTGTATTCATTTTGAGTACCTTTTTTATTTATAAATTCGGTTTGAAGAGAGGACACTGAGCGGAGTCGAAGTGCCCTCTCTTCATGGGAAATTTTATTTTCTGGGAAAAGGCGGGCACTTCGACTCCGCTCAGCCCCCGCCTTTTTTCACTTCACCAAAACCACTTTCTGTGATGTGCTTTGGTTGCCGGCGGTGATTTTTATCAGATAAATTCCGCTTGCGAAACCGGTCGCATCAAATTTAATTTCGTGGTATCCTGCAGCTTTTTTACCCGCTTCCAGAACTGCAACAGAACTTCCCAGCAGATTAAAAACTTCAACCTTTAGTTCTGACGCCGATGGCAGCGAATACCGGATTGTCGTTGACGGATTAAACGGATTCGGATAGGCCGGGTACAGCACAAATCTTTCGGGCAAGCCAGTTTCATTTTCAACAGAAACAATTTCTCCCAGTTTTTTAACTTCCGGTTCGGCACCCTGATCAAAATATTCCCAGCCATCAGCACCAAGGGCCAGAACGGTGGAAGTCGCCGTGAAAAACCGGGCATCCACCTGATCAACCGTTGCCGGGGAAAGGGCATGAACTTCCATTCCTATCACATTTTCTCCCGGTTTGAGATAACCCAGAGATTGGGCATCGAGAATAAAACTTTTCGAATAGACAGCATTTGAACCGGGAACAAGATCATAACCTGGAGGAACATCGGCAGGAAGGTTGTTTCTTTTTACTTCCTTCCCGTTCACGAATAAAATGACCCCGCCGGTTCCTTTTGCAAGGATTGCAAACTCTTTCGGCTTGGCAGCAAGGTTAATTTTATGACGGAAGTAAGCTGTTTTTACCGGTTCAATTTTTGTCACAGATCCTGCAGAAATACCCAAAGGTGCTTTCCCTGTTTTCCAGGTTGAGATTGGATAAATCACGTCAGACCAGGTAACTGGTGCAAGAAGGGTGTCAACCGTTACCATTAATTTCCAGGAAGCGGCAGATTTATTTCCGGCAACATCACGGGTTCTGATATAATAAGTATGAGTTGACCCATGAATTCCTGACAAAGTTGTGGTGTGGATAAAACTGCCTTCGCCTTTTTCAAAATCGGTTGACATCTGATCATAAGGCAGATCAGTCTGACTGATTCTGAGAAAAGCCCGTTCATCAGTTTTCACAGTGAATAAAACGGTTTTGAATCCTGTTACAAGAACACTATCTACGGACATCAGGATTGCCGGAGCTTTAAAATCAGGCTCGGGTGCTGCATACATATCCGGCAAATCCTGAGTGAAAAGTGTGTACGGATCATCATAAAACTTCTGAAAATCGGGAACTGTTTTATGTCCCGGGTAAGGCGCATAATGGTGAGTAATACTTTCATTCCGCCAGACCGCTGCATAGACAAAGGTGCCGGCGAGAGAATCGGTTTTAAACGGCGGAAGCAGAGTTCCGGTAAACCAATCCTGGGTATCCAGCCCTTCCTGTCCGATTTCAGTTACCGCACAGAGTTTATTCCTGTCACGGGCATGTCCAGCAATAACTTTGAGTCCGTTGAGAAAGTAAAGCTTGGTTTCATCGGTAACGGTGTCACCGAAATACTGATCGGTTCCGAAAATATCAACGTAGTCATCACCGGGGTAAATATCGAAATATTTATTTCCGGTATTCACCTGATAAAACAACGGCGAAACAGCCCAGATCAGATTGTGAACGTTCAGGGAATCGGTTAAGTAGTTAAATGTAAACTGCCAGATCTGATTGTATTGTGCAGGTGTGCAGAAAGGCTGTCCCCACCAGAAAGCGTCGCTGAAATGTTCATGAAACGGACGGAAAATGACCGGAATATTTTTTCCGTCACTGCCCCGGAATCCTTTAAAAAACCGGGCAACTTTTTTGAGTGTGTTTTTATACTGATCGTGAAATTCACCGCCCGGCAAAATGGTGGCCACCACATTTTCACCGGCCACATCACTGCCATAAAAACCACGGCCTTTGGGGTCGACCTGATGCCAGACCATGGTGATAACCGATCCTCTTTCGTAGGCTGAACTTAACCGGTAAGTCTGACCGGCCACATCGCCACTCATCTGAATCGTGTTCACATCCTCAGAAAAGACAGCCGGATAGTCACCAACGATATCTTTAATGTCACTACGGTCGTTATTGTTTTTCCAGCCAACGCCATAGCCGGTTGCATCGTGCATGCCAAAAAGGAGTCCGTTATTTTTCATGCCGGCAAGATTCCGGTACAAATTCCGTGTGAGTCCGGTTGTTTTTTTATCAGAAAGAAAAACGCCCTGCAGGTTTGCCAGAGTTTCATAGGTCACACAGGCATCAGACAAATTCCATTGAGCTCCGTCGATCTCACTTTGTTTTTTAAATCCGGCTAACCGGTTCGCTTTGGCAGTAGTGACAACCGATTCCAGCTCAGTTCGTGCCCCTTGCGGAAACTCACCTTCACCAGATCCAACTTTGGTTGATGCCAGTAATTTTTCAGCAAAACTGATGGCCAGATCAAAAGCCGAATAATCAAAACCGAGTGCAACTGCAGCTGAATCCCCGATCAGAATATCATCCAGCCAGACGGTTCCAGAAGTTGCAGCCGTTGTACCCGCATCCAGATAAAAATAGAAACGGGAAGCTTCACCATTTCCCGAAGGAGCAAATGTAAAGTTATACTGATGCCAGAGATTATCACCGGTGACGGGTTTGGTAAGGAAATTATCGCCTGTTGAATAAACTGG
>Ga0209460_1001957_pt1 | contig 10245 bp, 10 predicted proteins | sample EBPBio132013_DNA_FD_185868 | JGI IMG/M metagenome (GOLD analysis project Ga0209460, IMG submission 185868) | Wastewater treatment Type I Accumulibacter community from EBPR Bioreactor in Madison, WI, USA - Reactor 2_5/13/2013_ DNA (SPAdes)... | ecosystem: Engineered > Bioreactor > EBPR >...
TATTCCTTTAAAGGCTTTTTCTTTATTTTGGAGCTTTTTTATCAGATTGGACCTGATTTCATCTTTTATTGATTTATATATATAGCCTGATGCTTTTAATGCGCCTATTGTAGTAATATTATTCATTTGTAAAAATGATTAAATTGTTCTATAAAAATAAATGGTGATGGAACTGGTTGGTTTTTCCTGATTTTATAATTATATTTAGCATAAATGGTTTTTTTCGAATACCTATAAATGTAAATAATTGGTAAAATTACAATAATCAGCTTTAATTCATTTGTAAAGACTTCATTAGATGCTTGGTATCATTTTTTAAGATACAATTCCATTTATTATGTTCTAATTCAAATTTATATAAGCCAAGGTTTGCATGATGATATTCTTCCATTTTTTCCAATGATTCGTAATGCATTAAACATACAAGTGCTCTTATTGTTCTACCATGAGAGCATACCAATATTTGATTTCTTTTTATCTCCTTTAAGTAATTGATACAATTTCTTGCTCTCAGAGCCATCTCATTGGCTGATTCTCCACCTTCTATACGCGCATCAAAGTCGCCATTTTGCCAAGCATTCTGAACATCTTGGAATCTTTGCATCACGATAGGCGACGACGCTTGTCCTTCATTTACGCCCCAATTTATTTCTTTCAGATCATCCAATTGTGCAGCTTGAACACCTTTGGTCAGAAAGGAGTTGACTGTTTGTTGAGAGCGAAGTAAATTGGAATATAATACCAAGTCGAATGGTATTTCATGATAATATTGCCAGAATTGAAGTGCTTGATCATGTCCTGTGTTATTCAGGGGGGCATTAATGCCTTGACCTTGCACAATATTCAAAGCGTTTAGTTCAGTCTCTCCATGTCGAATTATCCAGACAGTTTTTTTCAATCTTTTATAATATTTTTAATAATTGGCTAATATACCAAACTTTTTTGAAATAAACTCCAATTCCTTTTAAGCACGAATTCTGTATCCGAGGTTTTTGAAAACCGAAGAGTGCTGATTATAAGGGACATCCTGATGTACAAATCGTTTCAGTATTTGTCAAATGGGGAATTTGGGTATAAGACGAATGCGGCATAAAAAATACTGAATTCGCCTTTATCGGAATTATAGATAAAAAAAGCGCCCCATTGGAGCGCTTTCTTATGTCTTTCTTTTTAATTACATGCCCGGCATTTGTTTTTGGAAGTCTGTAAAGTTGACTTCTTTGTAATTACCGGAAGGTGGATTTAATTTAGAAGCATCGAATGTTTTTTCAAACTTCTCAGCGGTGAAAGTTATCGTGGTACCATTTGTACTGATAGAATATTCCAATGGGTAGCCATCCAATTTGAGGCCTTCCATGCCTTGGATTTTATTGGCTTTAATTTTAATTTCCGAAGTTAGATAAGTTGACATTTGTATGTCGGGTGAGCTAACATCGTATTTTTGGCATTGAAAACCAAGAATGGTCTTTGTTGCACCGGGTACTTTTGTTATTTTGTAGTCAACACTTTTTTTGTTGGCATCTTCAGTGATTTTTTTTATCTCTTCCGCAGTAGGGACTACTTTGGTTTTTGAACCCATCAAATCCATATACATGATAAAATCTTCTTTATCTGGATAAGAAAAAGTGGACATCATAACCATGCCGCCCATCATATTAATATTTGTTCGCACTTTGTCAGGAGTTGCATAAGTTTCCATTTTCATAGACTTAAATGATGCATCTATTTGTTGTTGCATTTCTGCATTGTCGGCTTTAGCAGAAGATACTCCAAATTTTACATATTGACTATATGCTCCTGCAAGTCCAATAAACAAGAAACATAAAATTAAACTTAATTTTTTCATATTTTTATTTTAATAATATTTATTGATCAATTTAAATTGTATCCTAAATGTAAAGTCAAATAAACAAAATAGAGATATTAAAGTTCCCAATCATCAAAATGTTTGACAAAAAGTTTAGTTAAATTATAAGCATCTGTAATCGCTCTATGCTGTTTTCCTTCAAAATCGATGGTTTCGCGTTCAAGTGCTTTTTTTAATCCGAGTTGTTTTTGCATTCCGGACAATACTTGATAGGCAGGCTTTAAATTTACCCAATTTTTAAGCCAATAAGTAGGAATATCGTGTAAAATGCAATCCTGATAAAGAAGTTGTCTGTCATTTTCTCCCCAAGAAATCAAATAAAATTCCTCATTTTCGATATCTACCCAATGAAGAAAATCTTCGATGACCCTGTCAAATTTATACGCTGTATCAACATTGTGTTGTTGTATTCCGGTTAGTTTTTTACAAAATCCGGATAATACCGGATTTGATATAGGTTTAATATATTGATTAAAATGGTCTTTAGATTCTCCAAAGCCATCTACTTTATATGCTCCTATTTCAATTATTTCGTTATTTCCGACCGGCGGTCGACCTAACCAACAAGTTGCTTCCAGGTCAAATAATATATAATGCATTTAATCTATTTGATATACGACCTGAGACTCATTCCATTCTATTTCGGAGTCGAAGGCATACGATTCTAAGCGATTATTATAAAAATATAGTAAACGGAAATCCTGACTATAGAAATCTCCTTTTTTGTGTACCATGATGGGTCTATTTGAATGAAAAGTTCCAATTTGTTCTATTCCGTTCAGTACAATCTCTATAGTATCTTTTTCGAATATTTCCGGTAATTTTAGTTGTCCAAGTGATGCTTTTGTTTTTAAAAACTCAATAACGACGGCTGTTTGCTGTACAAAATTCTCTCTGGAATAGAAAAACTCATCCTCCGGCAAAGATAATAAACTGTATAAGTCCATTTTCGGATTAGCCCTTTTGAGAGATTGGAAGGCAACATAAGATACTAAGTGGCTGCTCAAAATAATATTTTCTGCTTTGTACCTTTGCGCAATAATATTTCCTAAGTTTTTAGTGTATTCAGACTCCCTCTGGTGATTGGCTGTAAGTTGACCTTCAATGAAAAAATAATCCTTTGTGTCGATAATCCTACCTTTATGGTCAATGCTTTCTCCCTCATCATTTAAAAAATTTCCAAAACAATCTAAAGGCTCTCCAAAAGAAAGTGTGATGGTACTGCTTTTAGATATAAATTGATATAGAAATTTTGTCCAACTTCGGAATGATGTGAATTCATTTCTTGATTTAACGTATCGCTCTTTTCCTGTCTTTTTGAGAAAGTCCTCAATTAAGTTTTTGGCCTCCAGTACAAAGTGATAAGATAATACCAATGGCACAACATAAACTTTTTCGTCGCGACCCTCTTCGTATATGGCTCTTTGTGATTCAATGACGGAATTGAGGAGTCCTAATTTTAACTTGTCTTCCAATGTCCCAGACCTTGAACGTGTGCCACCCGGAAAAAATAAAGAATGTGTTCCATTCTGTATGGCCAATTTCGACATGCCGGCAAGTGTTGTTAAGTAAATGACACTTTTCTTTCTACGATCCACTCGATATGCACCAAGTCGATTCATGAAATATGCCGCCGGACCATAGTTGTATAAATTTAATCCTGCTCCATAAGCAGGTCCCGGGATGCCAAGTTTATAATCCATGGTATAGCCAATAAGCACAGAGTCTAAATTACTGGAATGCGTAGGTAAGATCACTATGGTGCCTTTAGTGGCTAAAGTTCGGATCTTCTCGATGGGTCCATATATGTTTAATTTGTCCAGCAAAACCTTATCGGCAACATTGGATGTGGAGACTTTTATACCTTTATTTAATAAACGCTTGAAAAGAATCGTTAATATTTTACGTATTAGTTTATAAGTTCTTATGTTAAAAGAACCGACAATTTCCTCAGCATATCTATGAATAATTAATTTCAGACTTTCATCGATATTTTTTTCCTTTTGCTCAGAGGTATCTATATCAGTTTCATTGATTTTTTTCCTAACTCTATTCCAGAAAATCCGGTCATTGGGCGGGTCAATGCGCCAAGGTTCCATTTTTATTCTGGTTTTTTCTTGAAATATGGTCTTTTGAATCAATTCTTTAATAAAAGAGGTGGATTTTCGTTTGAGCGTTTCGTAGGAATACTTTTCTAACAATTTTACAAAGGCTGACCTGTTCTCCGTCAGTTTATGGATAGGCCAATCCTTAATATCCTCGATAAGTGGAGGATAAATGATATCTTTTTCCTTCGTGATTATAGGAAATGTGTTATTATCTTGATTCGAATTGCTCATTGATGGAGTAAATATATTCCAGAATTTCTTTTCTACCGGTTTTATTTTGACTCGAAGACACAAATTGAGCCGGTAGTGAACTCCAGTGTTCTAATATAGCCTTTTGAATTTCAGCGATTTGTTTGTTTAATTGGTTAGAGGAAGATTTGTCGCTTTTCGTATATATGATGGCAAAAGGTATCTGGTTTTTACCACAAAACTCCATAAACTCTAAGTCGATTTTTTGAGCGGGAAGCCGACTGTCAAGTAAAATAAAAAGCAGCACTAAGTTTTCTCGTGACTTGAGATAATCTGCTACCATTTTATTCCATGATGCCCTGTTAGTTTTTGATGAACGGGCATAGCCGTAGCCGGGAAGATCCGTTAAATTCCATTGATTAACAATCTGAAAAATGTTAATTAACTGTGTTTTGCCCGGTGTATTTGACACTTTGGCAATGTGAGTTTTGCCGGAAAGCATATTGACAAGAGAAGATTTCCCCACATTAGAACGCCCAATAAACGCATATTCAGGAAGTTTGGTTTCAGGGCAAGTTTTGTTATTGGAAAAGCTACCCAGAAAAGAAATATTTAGTTGATCCGCCAATTGATTCAGATTAATATTTTGCAAAGATAGTAAAATGAAAAACTGTTTTTTAATTGAAAATTGAAAATTGAAAATTGAAAATTGAAAATTATTTTCTGAAGTTCCATGATTTTAGTTGACAACTTTTTCTAATCAGTAATTTAAATGTGGATAACTTTTTATGATTAAATAATTTATTTCTTTCAATTTTCAATTCTCACTCCATTTTCAATTTTCAATTCTCCATTCTCCATTCTCCATTTTCAATTTTCCATTCTCCATTTTAATTGAGCGTAATCTTATTTATAAATTAAATAAAATTGATAAATATAACCTATTGATTATCAAAGTTTATAAAATCTAAAATATAAATATTGTTGAAATTCAGCAAATTATATATTTACAAATAAAAATTTACATATTAAAATAAAATAATATAAATAGTATGTTGAAATTTAAATAACTTTGTATTATAAAATTTATTAATATGTTAAAATGGTTTACATCTTCCCTTACTTTTGTTAAAGAGAAATTGCCACAAGGGCCAAATCGTAAATATATAATTACATTTATGGTGGTATTTATATGGATGGCATTTTTCGATAAGAACAGATGGATATCTCAATGGCAATTGCAGCGGTCTATATATCAATACGAAAAAGAACAGAAAGGCTTGATAAAAGATATTACTCGGACTCAAAGTCAAAACAAAAATATTCAGAATGATATTGAGAAATTTGGTCGGGAAACGTATTTAATGACAAAAAATGATGAGGATTTGTTTATCATTGCAGTCGAATAAGAGTAAGTTGAACGATTGATTTAATTTTTATTTAATTTTTCAATTTATTTTTCGACCATTTTACATTAATTAATTATTTTATTCATGTCTGTAATTGTAAATAAGAATTCAAAAATCATCGTTCAGGGTTTCACCGGAAAGGAAGGAACTTTTCACGCAGAACAAATGATAGCATACGACACACCGGTTGTTGGTGGAGTTACTCCCGGGAAGGGAGGGGAAATGCATCTGGATAAGCCGGTTTTTAATACGGTAGATGATGCAGTCGTTAAAACAGGAGCTGATACTTCCATTATTTTCGTACCGCCGGCTTTTGCGGCAGATGCGATCCAAGAGGCAGCAGAAGCGGGAATACGCAATATTGTTTGCATCACAGAAGGTATTCCGATTCAAGACATGGTGCGAGTAAAGGAATATATTAAAGATAAGAATGTAAGGCTCATCGGTCCAAATTGTCCGGGTGTTATTACACCGGATGAAGCTAAGGTAGGCATAATGCCCGGTTTTGTTTTTAAGAAAGGTAGAATTGGGATTGTATCAAAGTCAGGGACGCTAACGTATGAAGCTGCTGATCAGGTTGTAAAAGCCGGTTTGGGTATATCAACTGCTATAGGTATTGGCGGAGACCCTATCATCGGTACAACTACACGAGAAGCACTTGAATTGTTTATGAATGATTCTGAAACGGATGGAATTGTAATGATTGGAGAAATTGGCGGAAACCTGGAAGCAGAGGCTGCGAAGTGGTATAAAGAGCATGGAAATAAGCCGGTAGTCGGCTTTATTGCCGGACAAACAGCGCCTAAGGGTCGTAAGATGGGACATGCCGGAGCCATCGTTGGTGGTGCTGAGGATACAGCTGAAGCAAAAATGAAAATCATGGGTGAATGTGGTATTCACGTCGTTGTTTCTCCGGCAGATATCGGAAAGACAATGGCAGAAGTTATTGGGAATAAATAATACCGATTTGACTTTTAACCCTAATTCCGCATTTGTGTAATGCGGAATTAGGGTTGAATGAATAATTCTTAGGTTATTGTAACGCAGTTTTGGACTTGGAATACTTATTCTTTAATATCTGATAACCAATCAGTCCACCCAGAATTGATGCAATGAATATTGCGATTTTAGCTTGGTCTATATGCTCAGGATGAGAGAATGCTAATGTTGTTACAAACAAGGACATTGTAAAACCTATTGCAGCTAAAAATCCCAATCCAACCATTCCCATAAAATCTACTCCTTTGGGAATTACAGCCAGATTAAGAACTTTGAGAAGATAACTTGTACCCACTACACCAACTAACTTCCCAATTAGTAAACCGAAAAATACGCCCGGGACAACTCCATTACCCAATAAGTGACCCATGTCTATATTTAAGGATACTCCGGCATTTGCAAGTGCAAAAATTGGCAATACGAATAAGGAAACCCAGGGATGTAATGCATGTTCTAATCGTTGAAGTGGGGGAGTGGCGGCATTTGTATCTTCTTTGATTTGTTCCATAATCTGTAATTGCTCTGCTGATAATGCCGGTTTATTATCACTGGGATCAATGCCTTGAAATCTTGAAAGAGCACTTTTTATTTTTGAAACAAAGGTTCCTTCCTTTAATATTGTGTCAGATGGGATGGTAAAAGCAGCAATTACAGCCGCGATAGTAGGATGTACACCAGAACTCATAAAAGCCAGCCACACACCTCCTATTCCCAATAAAGCGTAAACAAGAATACTTCTAATTCCGATTTTATTGCAACCATACATCAATGCAGCACATCCTAAGCCTAAAAACAGACTCTGAACAGATATTTCAGAAGTATAAAATAGGGCTATTACCAATACAGCGCCTAAATCATCCACAATAGCTAAAGCTGCTAAAAATACATTAGCGGCTATAGGTATTCTATCTCCGGCTAAATGAAGCACTCCAAGTGCAAATGCTATATCTGTTGCCATCGGGATTCCCCAGCCATGTGCAGTTTCAGTGCCTATATTAAATATGGCATATATTGTTGCAGGGACAATCATACCGCCAATAGCTGCACCTATCGGAAGTAATGCCTGACGTGGAGAAGATAATTCGCCACCGACAATTTCACGCTTCAATTCTAAACCAACTACAAAAAAGAAAATTGCCATTAATCCATCATTAATCCAGTGTAGAATATCATGGTTTAAATAAGTTTGATCTTGTATCGTTAAACCGACATTTGTTTCTAGTATTTTATAGTAATATTCCGCTAAAGGGCTGTTGGCAATAATTAGGGCTATGATTACATTGAGACCCAATAGGATACTTGCCGTTTTTTCTTTTTTAATAAATTCTAAAAATGGATTTAATAACTGGAGACTTCTACTCATGATGCAACAAAGTAAATAAATTTTGCACTATTGATAGATATACTTTGTGTGAAAATATAAAAAAATAGATATATCCTTGTTTTTAAGCTAAATATGTGTGTAAAACAAATTTCCCTAATGACTCCATTATTTTCCCCCTTTAATACCAATATAATAAATGGAAACTATTCCATCAGACTTCGTCGAATCTTTGGATTATGTATCTCCTCGAACCCAAATTCCGCATTAGACAATTACGAGTCGTACATCGGGACGTCCCTCATAATCAGCACCATACGGTTTTTAAAAACCTTTACTGCTGAATTCGGATTGAACAATGATGAACATTTAGGACAGCATAATCCCTAAGGGATGATATTTTTATAGAAAACGTAGCATAATATTTTCAAAATCCCGAAGGGATGACATTATTACAAACCACGAAAAAATGTATCTGCTCAAAAAAACTGGAACGAATAGATGGAATAATCATTTCACCCATTCTGGGTTCCGCTTTCTGCTATTGAATCTATTCTATAATAATGACAACCCTTCGGGTTTATTTTGATAAAAAATGGAAGAGAAATTTGTTATATACAAGCTAAATATTAAAATTTATTTGTTTATGTAAAAGATAGATAAATAACTTGATAATATATATAAATAAAATAAATATAATGATTTTTTGAAAAATGGAGTGATGACAACCTATTGCAAATTATAATAGAATAATTGTTGTAAATACTACGCTCATTAGAATTATTTTACTGAAAAAAATTATTTCTAAAAATTTTTAGTAACTTTGATTACAATCCATTTAAACACTTAGAAGATGACAACTATTTTGTTTTTTATTGCTATACCTTTTTTGATTATATTGTTTTTTATCAGTATTTATAACAAGTTGATAAAGAAGAAAAACTTAATGCAAGAAGGGTGGAGTGGTATTGATGTTTTCTTAAAAAAACGGCATGATTTGATACCTAATTTAGTTGAGACGGTAAAAGGTTACGCTACACATGAGAAAGGTGTGTTTGAGGCCGTAACCCTTGCTAGATCAAAGGCAATGGCAGCAGGAAATATGGATGAAAAACAAGCAGCAGAAGCTAGTTTGGGTAAAGCCTTAGTCAATATGATGGCTGTTGCAGAGCAATATCCGGATTTAAAGGCTAACGTCAACTTTCAGAATTTACAGGAACAACTATCCAATCTCGAAGGTGATATTGAAAAAGCGCGGAGATATTATAATGGTACAGCCAGGGATTACAATATTTCAGTGGAATCATTTCCGGGCAATGTGGTTGCGGGTTTCTTTAAATTCAATACTGTAACGTATTATGAGGTTGAAAATGAAGCTGAAAGGGAAACTCCACAAGTTAAATTTTAAAAGGTTTCGCCTGTTGCATAAGTGCTTAATAGGGCTTATATGCTTTGTCACGCTTTGTAATAACTCTTACTCTCAAGAGTTTATAAACTATAATACAGAACGAATTTTAAATTATCATGTTGATATACAAGTTGACACTACGGGCGATTTGTTGGTCACAGAGACAATCCGTGTTAATGTATTGAATCAACAGATAAATAGAGGTATTTTTAGAATGCTTCCCGACAATCGTAATATCAATAATCAGAATATTGATGTTGATTATTCTATACTTTCAATAGAAAAGAATGGGGCGGTGGAGGATTATCACACGGAGACATCCAATGGGTTTTATTTGATATATATTGGAAATGAAAATATTATACTGACACCAGGTATTTATACGTATGCAATAAAGTATAAGACGAAGCGTCAAATAGGATTTTTTGAAAACTATGATGAATTGTATTGGAATAGACCGGGTGTGAATGGGATTTTCCGATCGATACTGTTACAGCTGTTGTCAATCTACCTGCCGGGGTTCGTATCATCCAGAATGCATGCTACACGGGTGGATATGGCAGCATAGAGCAAAAATGTACATCACAAAGGCTGTCTTCATCTTCCTATCAGTGGGCGGCATTTAACCTCAATCCAAAGGAAGGGTTGACCATTGCTGTTGGGTTTTCTAAAGGAGTTGTAAAGCCTCCTTTTATCCCTGATTGGCTTCAGCCTCAGAAAATGAAGCAATGGTTGATTTTTGTGGGACTTTTATTTATTGGATTGTTGATTTATCAATGGTATAAAAGAGGTATAGATTATCAATCACCTGTTGTCGTCCCACGATTTGAACCACCTAATAATCTCTCTCCTGCCGGAGTTGGCTATATTTCTAATGGTGGCTATAAGAAATCATTCATAGCTGCTTCACTTGTCAATTTAGCTGTCAATCAGTATGTTAAAAT
>Ga0209460_1001958_pt1 | contig 10243 bp, 11 predicted proteins | sample EBPBio132013_DNA_FD_185868 | JGI IMG/M metagenome (GOLD analysis project Ga0209460, IMG submission 185868) | Wastewater treatment Type I Accumulibacter community from EBPR Bioreactor in Madison, WI, USA - Reactor 2_5/13/2013_ DNA (SPAdes)... | ecosystem: Engineered > Bioreactor > EBPR >...
ATAAAAAAAAAAAAAAAAAAAATTATAAATTAATTATGAAAATTATAATAAAGAAAACAGAATTAAATTATTATATTTATATAAATAAATTAGATTATATATTAATAAGATATAATTTAAAATTAAAAAATAATAAGAAATTAAGTAAAAATTTAATATTTTATATATTAATATTAAAAATAATAAAACAATTTGGATTAATTTAAAATGTTTTTATTTAGAGACACAATATTAAGTGAAAAGACAGAAATTAGAAGTGCACTTAAAAAAATTTATAGTTTATCATGATATAAATCAAATTTAATTTTAACAATAATGGGTATAAACTATCCTTCTTGATTAAAAAATTTAAATTATTATAATATAAATTTTTTAATTTATTTGTTAAAAAATTTTAATATTAGTGAAACAAAAATAAAAAGAGCTATAGAATTAAATATAAATCAATTAATACACATTAATTCTTATAAAGGTATAAGACATAAATTATGTTTACCAGTTAGAGGACAAAGAACAAGAACAAATGCTGGGACGCAAAGAAGAAAAAGATTAAAAGGTTAAATGAATTACAAATATTTAAAAATAAAAAATTTTAAAATAAAAAGAAATACAGGTAAATTATTTATTAAACGAACTTATTCAAATATATTTATCACATTAACGGATCTAAATAATAAAGTTATTATCTGTAAAACATCAGGTTCAAGTGATAAAATTTATAATAAAAGGAAAAAAAAAGTACCTCAAGCTGTAGATAAAATTATATTTAATATAAAAAATTATTTTAATCTATATAATATAAAATATATACATATAATTATTAAAATGAAAATAAAATCACATATATATAATCTATTATCTAAATTAAATATATACGGAATTGATGTATTAAGTATAAAATCAAGAAAAAAATTAGCGCATAATGGAATTAAAGGTAGAAAATTAAGAAGATTGTAATGTATAAAAATTTAAATTTAATATTACCTACAATAAGAAATACATTAAAATTAGATATATCACAAGCATTAAGTTTTAATAATATTTTAAAAAAAACAGATCTACCTTATAATTTTAGTATTAAAAAAAATTATTGATGAAGATGATACAGTGAAATTTTTGGTTTTTACTATAATTCAATTAAAAGGACTTATTGTATATGGATTACAACATTTTTAAAAAAAAATTTAGATGTTAAAATGCCTTTTTTTTTTTCAATTCTAAATAAAAATATAAAACCTTTAAATAAATATAAAAATTATATTTTTTTGTTTAACAATTCTCTTAATAATATTTCAAATTTTAAATTTCAATCTAATAAATTTAAAATTTGAAAATTTGAAAAAACTAATGTAAATACATTATCAGAAGCCTCTAAATTTATACTATTTCCTCAGAATAGACAACATAGAATAATAGGTTCATTTGGTATATTGGATGGAGAATTAGATATGTTTTATTCAAGTTATAATTCAAATTGAAATAATTTATATAATAAAAATTCAATTTTTACAGGATTAACAATTATGTCTAAAAATTTTTATATAATTATAAATAATTATATGTATAATACAAGTTTCTTTATTAATTCTTTTGATAGTCATCTAAATATATATCCACAAAATTATTTAGATTTTTTAAAAAAACAAAAAATTAATAAAATGATAAATAATATATTTGCAAAGTTTTTTTTTTTTTATAAAAATCTAAATTATTATAATAAGCTTATAATTAATTTAATTAATAATTTTTTTTCCTTTTTGACTCATAACTTAGTTAAATTTGGTAATATTAAATTATTGAATTTAATAAAAAAATATAAATATATTAAAAGGTATTTAGAAGTTAATTATAATAAATTTAATTTCATAAATCTTAATTTTCCAAAAAGTACTAAAAATTTTAGATTTGTTATGTTCTTAAATGTAAATATCAAAAATTTTAAAAATATTTATTTTAAAAATTTAAATTTACATAAATATCAAAAATTTTATATTATTAAGTTAATTAAATATTTAATTAATAATAATAATAATGTAAAAAAAAATGTTAAATTTTTTAAAAATATATATATTAAGAATATAATAAATAATAATTTTAAAAAATTGTTATGAAATAAATTTATTAAAATCTTAAATAAAAATTATAACAATGTTAATACATTTATTAATATAGTAAAAAAAAAATTGTCTATTAATTTAATAAATAAAATTAAATGAGTAACCAAATTTAAAAAATATATAAAAAAAACCTATATAAATAATTTTATTAGTTATAATCAAAATTATATAAATTTAAAAAGTGTAAGTAAATTAGTATGATTTTTTTTATATGAAGAAAAATTTGTTTCTAATTTAAAAATTTTAACTTCAAAATTAATATATAATGTATTAAGTATCTGTAAAAATAATTTAATTGTTAAAAATTTTAATAATCATTTTAATATAAATTATTATATATTATTTAATTACATGAATATAATAAACTATTTTATAATGTCTAGGAAAAATTTGAATTTATTAGATATTAAATTTTGCTATTTTCTTAAAATGTTAAATTTAACTATTAAAAATGTAAATAGTAGAAATAATTATAAATTGACTTTAAAAAATATAAATTATATAAAATTTATATAAAAATTTGTTTTATTTTACTATAATTTATAATGTGAAGATTAAATAATAATATATATATATTTAATAATTTATATTATAAAAATATAATAACAAAAAAAAATAAACTTAATAATGCAATTTCTGTTAAATTTTATTTTCAATTAAATAAAATAAATTTAAATAAATTAAATTTTAGATTACTTAAAAAGAAAAGAAATGTTTTAACTATTCTTTTCAATAAATTTAAGTTAAGAATTGATATAAATTCTTTTTTAAGTCTATCTAACTATATTTATTATTTCCAAACAATTAAATACTTTAATTATATAAATTTAACAGTTAATAAATTTTGTAAAATTTTAATATTATTTAAAAACTATATAAAATTTAAATGGAAAACTAAATATTCTAATATTTTGATATTAAATAAATTTAATATTTATAATAAATTAATAATAGTGTTAAAAAAACAATTGCATGAATTAGATTTAAATAATTTTATAGAGAATTATAATTTAAAGAATAATTTTAAATTTAATAACTGAAAAAAAAATATTAATAAATTATTACGATTTCAATATAAAATAAATTATAAAAGATTAAATAAAAATAATTGTTTTTATAAAATAATTCAAATTATTTTAATAAATTATATAGATACATTATTTTTTAAATTTTTTAATGAATTAAATTATTATAAATATAATATTAATTATAAAAATTTATGAATTAAAATTTGAATTATTTTAAAAAGAAATTGTATATGAGATTGGATTAAATTTTTCTTAAATAACAATAAATTAAAATTAAATGATCTAATTTTATGGAAAATTTTTTATATTAGAAATCATTATTTTAAAATTTTAAATAAAAAAATTTTAAATATTATAATTAATAATGAAAAATTATTATTAAATAATTTTGTTATATATAAAAATCAAATAATTTATTTACATATAATTTTAGGTAAAGCTTTTAAAACTAATAATAATATTATAAATATAATTTCTAGAATCAAGAGGATAAAAGTTCAATCTAATTTTAAATTCCTATATAATTATTATTGATACATAATTAAATATCAAAAGTACATGGATTATAGATATAATATTGTATTAATTATCTTATTTTATTATTGCTATATAGCAAAAACAGCAATTCTTATTTTATTTAATTAAAGATTAAAAATTTTTTTATGGATATATGAATAGATAATAGATATTTTTTTGTACAACAAAATTATACAATTTTTCAATTTTGTTCAAAAATAGGTATAAATTTACCAAATTTTTGTTATCATGAGAGACTAAGCATTGCCGAAATTGTAGAATATGTCTTTGTGAAGCAAACTCAGCCTTAGTAATATCATGTGCAACAATTTTAATAGATAAAATGAATATATTTACTAAATCTAAACGAATTAAAAAAGCTAGGGAAGGTGTATTAGAATTTTTATTAGCAAATCATCCTTTAGATTGTCCTATCTGTGATCAAGGTGGAGCATGTGACTTACAAGATATATTTTTAATTTATGGTTCTGATAGAGGTAGATTTTATGAAATTAATAAAAAAAGTGTAACAAATTTACAAGTACTTGGTCCATTTGTTAAAACAATCATGACAAGATGTATACATTGTACGAGATGTGTTAGATTTATAAATGAAATAAGTTCTAGTTTTAATTTTGGTATTATAGGTAGGGGCTTTAATATGGAAATAGGTACATATATTAAGAATTTTTTACAAGGGGATTTACAAGATGTATTTATATCTAATATTATTGATTTATGCCCCGTAGGAGCTTTAATATCTATGCCTAATTCATTTGTAAATAGAAATTGAGAACTAAAATATATAAAAACTGTGGATTGTTTAGACAGCTTTTGTTTAAATATTAGAATAGCTATAGTAAATAATAACATAATTAGAATATTACCTTGTATCGATGAATATTATTTTGAATGAATAACGAATAAATCAAAATTTATTAGTGATTCTTTTAACATTCAAAGATTATATTATCCTAAAATTAAATTAAATTATAAATTCATAATACTAAGTTGAAAGTTTATTTTGATAATATTTATAAATTTATTAATTAAAAGTTTTAATAAATTTATAAATATTATTTGTTCACCATTTATAAGTTTAGAATTAAGTTTGATTATTAAAAATTTTTTTTTATCTTGATCATTGAATAATATTAATTATGTAGAATTTAATAATATTTTTCCTGATTTTCGATTTAAATATTTACTTAATTTTAGTATAAATAAAATAAATACTTTACCGAATCTAATTTTAGTCGGTACTAATCCTAGAGTTGAGGCTCCATTGTTTGATTTATATATACAAAAAAATGTTCTAAATAATAATAATTTTAAAGTTTATTCAATAGGATTGAATTATATCAATTTAACATATCCAATAATAAATTTTGCTAATAGTATGAAAAATTTAATAAATATAATAAACGGACAATTATTAGTAAATAAATATTTTTTATTTAAAAATTATTATAATAATTATCTTTTTACTAATAATAAAAAATTACAATTACAATTTATTTTAGGTAGTTATGCAATAAATCGTTTAGATACAAATGCTATAATTAAAACACTTTTAATTTTAAAGAATAAAATAAATATTATTAGTAACTTTAATATATTACAAAGAAATATAGGAAAAATTAATTATCTAGAAATTAATCTTAAAAATTTAAATATTTATAAATTAAATAAAAATATAAAGAAAATTAATTATTTAATCGGAATAGATAATTATAATTTAAATAAAAACAATTATAATATTTATCAAGGTTATTTTTTTATAACAAATTTATTTAAAAATATCAATTTAATTTTACCAACAAGTATTTATACAGAACAAATTACTAGTTATTTAAATTTAGAAGGAAGATACCGAATTACAAACAAAATAATTACACCATATAAATTCATATTTGAGGATCATAATATAATTAAATCTTTATCTATCTTTTCTATAAAATTTTATAAAAATAATTTTTCAATTTTATATAATTTTTATAATGTATTTAATTGGTTTAGTAAATGATTAAATTATTTTAAAAATTATTTAATGAATTATAAAAATTATTTAATAAAACTAAAAAATGATAATTTTGTTAAAAATATTAGATTTGAATATAATTACAATATTTATATGAATAAATTATATAATACAATATTTTGTAGAAATATATATAACTATTATACATCTGATATTTTTGCAAGAAAATCAAAAATAATGATTTTAGCTTCAAAAAAACTTAAAAATTTAAATTTTTAAGTTAAAAAAAATTTTGTTTTTAATATTAGTAGTAAATTATTTAATAAATTATAAATTAAATTAGATTATGAGAATTTGATCAAAAAGTTTATTATTATATTTAATAAAAATTTCTGGAATTTTTTATAAATCACCTATAAATTTTAATTACTGATTTAATTTTGGATTCTTATCATTATTTTTTTTAATATCACAAATAATTACAGGTGTAATATTAGCGATGTTTTATAATGCAAATATTTATTTAGCTTTTGGTCTAATTTTAGATATTAGTAATGAAGTCTACTATGGATGATGAATTAGATATATACATAGTAATGGTGCATCATTTTTCTTTTTTTGTGTTTACTTTCATATGTTTAGAGGTTTATATTATGGTTCGTTTATATATCCTCGTCAATATTTATGAATATCAGGTTCAATCATATGAGTATTAATGATAGCTACAGCATTTTTTGGTTATATATTACCATGAGGACAAATGAGTTTTTGAGGTGCTGTAGTAATTACAAGTTTAGTAGGAGCTATACCTTTAATAGGTAATGATATATTATTTTTGTTATGAGGTAGTTATTCTATAGATGGAATGACATTAAATAGATTTTATAGTTTACATTATTTATTACCCTTTGTTATTTTAATCGTATCTATGATTCATTTAGCTTTATTACATGAATTTGGTTCAAATAATCCTTTAGGTATAACTGTACAATTAGATAATGCACCTTTCATTCCTTATTATGGAATTAAAGATTTATTTAGTATATTTGTATTTTTATTTATATTTTGTATATTTGTATTCTTTTATCCAGATAAATTGGGACATTCAGATAACTATATAATGGCTAATAGTTTAGTAACACCTTCACATATAGTACCTGAATGATATTTCTTACCTTTATATGCAGTATTAAGAAGTGTACCTAATAAATTATTAGGATTATTTTTAATAGCATGTTTTATAATATGTGTAATTATTATACCAATATTATGTAAAGGGTTTATTATTAGAAGTACAATGTTTAGACCATTATATGGTATAATAATTTGATTTTTTTATTTTGTATGTTTTCTTTTAGGATGAATTGGAAGTTTACCTGTAATATCTCCATTTCTTGAAATAGGTCAATTAGTTACATTTTTATACTTTTTTATTTTAATAATATTATTACCTTTAATAGGATATATTGAAAAAATAATTTACGTTACATATATTATAAGAAATTTAAGAAAATGTTAAATTTATCAATAATAATATTTATAATTGGATTATTAGGGATGTTTACTTTTAGAAAACATATTATAAATATTTTAATATCATTAGAATTAATTTTATTATCAGTAAATATGAATTTTATAATATTTTCATTAATATTAGATGATATGTTAGGTCAAATATATGCATTATTAGTTTTAACTTTAGCGGCAGCAGAATCCTCTATAGGTTTGGCTATTATAATAGTATATTATAGATTACGTGGTGGTATTTCTATAGATTTAATTAATCTATTAAAGGGGTAAAAAATTATTTATGTATCAATTTATATATAATACAATAATTAAATGAAATGAATATTTAAGTGTTTCAATGCGTCGTACATTAAACACATTGCCTTTATTTGAAATATTATTAGGTATAAGTTTAATTTTAATGAGACTGATATTTAATGAAATATCAGAAAATGAATATTTGTTTAGATATGAAGCCCCATTTTATGATACAGGTTCTATGATGTCTTTTTTAATGTGTTTAGAACATATTTATGTTTGTTATTATTTAATTATTATTATTATTATGGTTTATTGATTTCTATATATCTGCATCACAGATTTTTCAGGTTGAACATTAAAAAATAAAAATTTTGTATTAAATAATTTTATAATAAATCAATTTAATTTATTAATATATAAAATTTTTTTATTTTTTTATTACTGGATTATAATTATAAAAGAAAATAATTATATTTATAATCAAATAAATTATAATTCACCTAAACAAATAAAAGAATACTTAAAAAATAATATAAAATTAAATAATGTAAGTAAAAACGAATTAAATTTAAATAATTTAAATAACACGTTTGATTTATTAGGTCGTTCATATTTAGTTTTTAATATAGAAAAAATTAAATATTGAAAATTTATAAATATAATTTCAGATTTTAATTTATTAATAACTTATAAAAATATAATAAATGAATTACAAATAAATAAATATATAAATAAATATTTATTTTATTCAAAACCAAAATTGTTTGATTTTTTTTATTATTTAAATATAATATTATATTTAAATAATAAAAAAAATCAAAATGTGACAATTAATTATATAATTATTCATTTAAGAAATTTATACAAAGAATTATTTTTAACAAATCAATTTAAACATTCTGGATTATTTGAAGTGATATGAGCAATATTTCCAACATTTATTATAATTTGTATATTAATACCATCATTAATCTTATTATATTCATTTGAAGATATTTTAAGTCCTAAATTATCAGTTAAAGTTATTGGTAACCAATGATATTGAACATATGAATTTGATAATTGAGTACAATATAAACAAATAAATAATACAAACATGAATAAAATATTTATGAATGATAAGAATGAAAATTTAAAAAATATTCAAAATAATTTAGATAAATATATGAATTATATTATACATAAAGGACATTATAATTGAGAAAGTATTATAAATTGTAATAAATGATTAAATAACCATTGAAACCATATTACTAATGATTTAATCGAATGAGCTAATTATTTCACAGAATTTAATTTAAAAAAATTTATAGTCGATACTAAAGATCCTACTGAATTAGCATATTATTATTTTAATGAGGAAAATATTTATATCAATAAAAATTATAAAACATTTTATAATAAATCAATTGATAATTATATAAATAAAAATATTTATACACAATTTTCATTTAATAGTGTAATAATTCCGGAAGAAAATTTAATATATGGGACAAAAAGATTATTAGAAGTAGATAATAGATTGGTATTACCTACAAATATGACAATAAAATTTTTAATTACATCTGCAGATGTATTACATGCCTTTGCAATGCCAGAATTAGGTTTTAAAGTTGATGCTGTACCAGGTAGATTAAATCAAATTTTAGTATTTATAAATAGACCGGGTATATTTTATGGACAATGTAGTGAATTATGTGGAGCTAATCATGCATTTATGCCTATAGTAATACAAAGTGTATTAACAGAAACATATTTAAATTATTTAGAATCTATTCAATTAAAAGTAGATTTAATATAAATATGGTTACTAATCATCAACTAATAAAACATTATAGGATTAAGAAAGTTAGAAGAAATAAAGTAGCAAGTTTTGTTGGTGCACCTTTAAGGAAAGCAATAGTTTATAAAATTGCAATAATGTCACCAAGAAAACCTAATTCAGCAAAAAGAACATTTGCTAAAATAAAAATTGCTATAAATAATAAGAAAATTTTTGCTAAAATACCGGGTATAGGAGATCATTTTCTTCAACCGCATTCTGTCGTTTTAGTTCGAGGACATGGTCCAAAAGACTCACCAGGAATAAATTATCATTTAATTAGAGGACTTTACGACTTTAATAGAGTAGAAACTTTTGGTCGAAAAAATCGAAGATCAAAATTTGGAGTTAAAAAATTAAAATTAAATGAATAATTATAAATTATTAAAGAAAAAGAATTGAATAAAATTTTTTAATTTTCATTTCTTTAGATATCATAGAATCTTTTTTGGTTCACTAATTTTTCAGGGTAATAAAATTAATGCTTTTAAAAATTTTAATTTATTAAAAAGTTTATTGAAACTTAAATTTAATAAAGATCCTAATTTAATTTTTTTAATATCATTAAGTCAAATTACCCCCAATATATTATTATTTCCTTTTAAAATAGGAGGTAAAATACAAGGAGTACCTTTACCTATTTCATGAAGAAAAAAATGAACATTTGCTACTAAATGAGTTATTAAATTATTAAAAGAGAAAAATAACTTAATTAATATTAAACACTTAAGTGAATTATTAATTTTAAGTATATTTAATAAAGGTTCTGCTTTTAAGAAGAAAATTTTCTTTAATACTATTAGTAATAAGAATCGATATTTAATGAAATTTTTTAAATAATGTTTAAATTTATTAAATTTTATAGCTATTTTTTTTTATTTATAATTAATTACAAATTAACATTTTTTAAAGTCATTAAATTAAATACTTATGGAAGAACTTTTTTTTTTATCATTAACGTCAGCTAGTAAATTTATAGGTGCTGGATTAGCTACAATTGGTGTTGTAG
>Ga0209460_1001960_pt1 | contig 10237 bp, 9 predicted proteins | sample EBPBio132013_DNA_FD_185868 | JGI IMG/M metagenome (GOLD analysis project Ga0209460, IMG submission 185868) | Wastewater treatment Type I Accumulibacter community from EBPR Bioreactor in Madison, WI, USA - Reactor 2_5/13/2013_ DNA (SPAdes)... | ecosystem: Engineered > Bioreactor > EBPR >...
AGGCATGCTCGGGTGATGGCACGCTCAAGATCGAGATGAACTTTTTGCCAGACGTCTATGTCGCCTGCGAGGCATGCGGAGGCAAGCGCTACAACCGCGAAACCCTGCAGGTGCGCTACAAAGGCAAGAACATCAGCGAGGTACTCGACATGCCAATCGCTGAGGCCGCCGAGTTCTTCGAGCCCATCTCGAGCATTCACCGCTACCTCAAGACGCTCGTAGACGTCGGCCTCGGCTACGTGCGCCTTGGTCAGAGTGCCACGACGCTTTCTGGCGGCGAGGCACAGCGTGTGAAGCTTGCAACTGAACTGCAAAAGCGTTCAAACGGTCGCAGCATCTATGTGCTCGACGAGCCGACCACCGGGTTGCACTTTGAAGACGTGCGTAAGCTGCTCTTAGTGCTCAACGGTCTCGTAGACAAGGGCAACACTGTTATCACAATTGAGCACAACCTCGACGTGATTCGCAGTTGCGACTGGGTGATTGACCTCGGGCCAGAGGGCGGCAGCGGTGGCGGCACGATTCTGGCGACAGGCACACCTGAACAGCTCGCCACCCATGAAGAGAGCCACACTGGCAGGTTTCTCGCCGAAGCGCTCGCGAAACACCCGGGGGCTGGCAAGCGTTGACTCGCGAAAAGGATCACCGCGACTCGTTTCGGCCCGCACAGGGTGAGATTCCAACGAGCCCCGGGGTGTACCGCTTCAGCGACCGTCACGGCCGAGTGCTCTACATCGGCAAAGCAAAGAATCTGCGCGCCCGACTCGCGAATTACTTTCAGCCGCTGCGCTCGATTCAGCCGCGCACGCAGCGCATGCTTGCCTTGGCCGCAAGGGTCGACTGGACTGTGGTCGCCACCGACACCGAGTCGCTCGTGCTCGAGCACACCTGGATCACGGAGTTTCAGCCGCCGTTCAACGTGCAGTTCAAAGACGACAAGACCTATCCGTATCTTGCCGTCACACTGCGCGAAGACGCACCGCGCCTGCTGATTACGCGCAACGAGAAGATACGGGGTGCGCGCTACTTCGGGCCGTACCCAAAGGTGTGGCTTGTACGTGAAATGACAACGCTCCTGCAGCAGGCGTTTCCGATTCGCACCTGTAACGACGCCGACTATCGACGCGCAATGCAGACAGGCAGGCCCTGCCTCGCAGGGCAAATAGGGCGCTGCCACGGGCCGTGCTCGGGCCTGATCAGTCTTGAAGCGCACCGTGAACGCGTCGGCGAACTCGTCGCGTTTCTTGCGGGCGGCGACGATCGCGCGCTCAAGCAGCTGCAGCGCGCGATGCGCGACGCAGCTGCCGAACAGCGCTACGAAGATGCTGGGCGCCTGCGCGATCAGGTTGCCGCCGTGCAGCACGTGATGGAGCGCAACTCAGTGGCGCTTGGGCTTGATGTCGATGCCGATGTGTTTGGGCTGAAGCACGACGAACTCTCCGCGGCAGCGCACCAGTTCATCATCCGGGGTGGGCGCATCAGGGGCGAGCGCAGCTGGCTCGTTGACGTCGAACTCGACGACTCGCCAGGAGCGCTGCTCGAGCAGGTGATTCAGTCTGCCTACGAGGGCGAACGCGAACCACCTCCGCAGATCCTCGTGCCGATGCTGCCTGACAACGCGGAGGCGCTTGAACAGGCGTTGCGTGCGCGGCGACCGCGCGGCGGCCGCGTGCGCGTCCAGATCCCCGAGCGCGGCGACAAAGCCGGGCTCATGGATCGCGCGGTGCTGAACGCGGGCGAGCACCTGCTGCGCTACAAACTGAAGCGTGCCGCAGACATCTCGGCCCGCACCGATGCGCTCGGTGAGCTGCAGCAGGCACTCGATATGGCCGAGCCTCCGCTGCGCATCGAGTGCATCGACGTATCGCACCTGCAGGGCACTGGGGTGGTGGCGTCGCTCGTGGTGTTTGAAGACGCGTTGCCAGCGAAGGGCGCCTACCGCAAGTATCGAATTGAGCAGACGACAGACGACACCGACAGCATCTACCAGGTGGTGTCCCGTCGGGCCGCCCAGCTCAACCAGCTCGCGCAGTCGGGGGAGCTGCCAGACGGCCGCTATCGCGACCGCCCGCAGCTGCTCATCGTTGATGGCGGCGCACCGCAGGTTGCTGCCGCAAAGCGCGCCCTTGACGAGGCCGGTATCGACGATGTCGCGCTCGCGGGTGTGGCGAAGCGGCTTGAAGAGTTATGGCTACCTGACGACCCGTTTCCGGTGGTGCTGCCACGAGCGAGCGAGGCCCTCTTTCTGGTGCAGCGGGCACGCGACGAGGCACACAGATTTGCCATCACTTTTCAGCGGCAGCGCCGCAGCACAGCGATTGCAAGCCAGCTCTCCGAAATACCGGGGCTCGGCCCGAAGCGGGTACAGGCGTTGCTTAAGCATTTCGGCTCGGTGACGCGACTTCGCGAGGCGAGTTTGAGCGAGGTTTCGAGCGCCCCGGGCGTCGGCCCCGCGCTCGCTGCGCAGATTCACGCACGCCTCACCGAAAGCGGCGCGAGCGCTAAGCTAGACGAAGAAAATTAGCGCGTGTCGCGCGGAGAGGACAAGCCGTGACCGAGCAGGTTACCAAGCAGGAGATCTTGATCGTCACCGGTATGTCCGGGGCTGGTCGCAGCACTGTTGCCAATGCACTTGAGGATCTCGGCTGGTACGTGGTCGACAACCTGCCGCTGTCTATGCTCAAGACGCTCGCCGACATGGCTGATCGCTCGGATGGCGCGCTGCCTCGCATCGTCGCGGTGATCGACGTGCGCGGTCGCGACCTCTTCGAAGACATTCAGGCCACCGTTGCCGAACTGCGCGAGAACGCCACCGTTCGCGTGGTGTTTCTCGACGCCACTGACGAAACACTCGTGCGCCGTTACGAGTCCGTGCGCAGGCCGCAGCCGCTGCAGATCCAGGCGGGCAGCTTGGTCGACGGCATCAGGCTTGAGCGCGAGCGGCTGCAAGAACTCAGGGCGTCAAGCGACGTCGTGATCGATACCTCGCGCTATAACGTGCACGAGCTTTCGACAGCCACGAGAGAGCTTTTCGGAGACGAAGACACGCCCGGCTTGCAGCTGTCTGTTCAGAGCTTCGGATTTAAGTACGGCACGCCCACAGACGTTGACCTGATGGCCGATATGCGCTTCTTGCCGAACCCCTTCTGGGAGACCGAATTGCGCCCCTTGACAGGGGTTGACGCCGAGGTCAAGGAGTTCGTCATGAGCCGCGAGGGCGCACAGGAATTTCTTGAGAATTATGTGGCAGCGCTCGAGCCAATGCTTGCGGGCTACCAGCGTGAGAACAAACGCCACGTCTCACTCGCTGTAGGCTGTACCGGCGGCAAGCACCGTTCAGTTGCCATGGCACGCGAGCTCGCAGACCGACTCGCCTCATTGCCGGGAGTGCACGTGAGCTTGCGCCACCGTGATCTTGGCCGCGAATAACGCTGCCCGGACGCGAAGTTTCTAGACACCCTTTGAAAGGAATCGGATTGCCCTCGACCCCTGACGTGAAGAACGAACTGGTTCGCGTGGTCTCGCAGCAAGTTGGCGAGCGCATGAGCGAACTCGCGACGGTTTTGCGTCTCGCAGGCGGGCTGCACACGATTTCGGGTCGCATTGCCCTTGAAGCTGAGCTGCACACGCCACCGATTGTGCAGCGAGTGCGCAAAGATCTCGCCGAGCTTTACGGTGTTCGTTCTGATGCGAAGCAGATGCCAGCCGCTTCGACACGACCCGGTTCGCCGCAGTTCGTAGTGCGCGTGCTTGACGGTGAGACCCTGGCTCGCCAGCTCGGGCTGCTCGATCAGAAGCGTCGCCCGATTCGCGGCCTTCCTAACCGCCTCACCACGGGTTCGCCAGCCGAGCTCGCCGCCATCTGGCGAGGCGCGTTTCTCGCGCGCGGCTCGGTGACGCCCCCTGGCCGCTCTGCCAGCCTTGAGATTCTGTGCCCGACCAACGAAGCCGCAATGGCGCTCGTTGGTGCCGCGGGCAGGCTCGGAGTGCAGGCGAAGAGCCGCGAGATTCGTGGCCAGCACAAGGTGCTTATTCGTGACGGCGAGGTCATCGGCCAGATGCTCGGCATCATGGGGGCGACGAAAGCGCAGGCAAAGTGGGATGAACTGCGCAAGGCACGCGAGACCCGCAACACCGCAAACCGTCTCGTGAACTTCGACGACGCAAACCTGAGGCGTAGCGCGCAGGCGTCTGTCTCGGCATGCGCTCGTGTCGAACGCGCACTTGAGATCCTCGCCGATGAAGTGCCCGAGCACCTGCGCTACGCGGGCGAGCTGCGGCTGACGCACCGCGACGCGAGCCTCGATGAGCTCGGCACGAAAGCAGAGCCGCCGCTTACGAAAGACGCGATTGCAGGCCGCATTCGGCGTCTGCTCGCGCTTGCAGACAAAATGGCCGAGCAGCGCGGGGTGCCCCGCACCGATGCAAATCTCCCAGACGAAATTGATGTGTAGTTCACATCTGCCCACGGTAACTTTGAATTAAACACACCCCCACGAATGGAGCACTCGATGTCTGCGTACACTCTTCCCGAACTGCCCTACGATTACGCCGCTCTTGAGCCGCACATCAGCGGCAAGATCATGCAGCTGCACCACGACAAGCATCACCAGGCGTACGTGACCGGTGCAAACACCGCACTCGATGCGCTCGCTGAGGCTCGCGAAAGCGGCAACCTCGCAAACGTGAACAAGCTCGAGAAAGACCTTGCGTTCAACGTCGGCGGCCATGTGAACCACACCATCTTCTGGAACAACCTCTCGCCAGAGGGTGGCGAGCGTCCCGAGGGTGAGCTCGCTGCGGCGCTCGACGAGTACTTTGGCTCGTTCGAGCAGTTCCAGGCACATTTCACCGCAACTGCAATGGGGGTGCAGGGCAGCGGCTGGGCAGTTCTCGCCTGGGACGCGCTCGGACAGCGCGCAAACGTTGTGCAGCTTTTCGACCAGCAGGGCAACCTGCCCGCCGGCACCGTCCCGCTCTTGATGCTTGACGTCTGGGAGCACGCGTACTACCTCGACTACCTCAACGTGCGCGCTGACTACGTGAGTGCGTTCTGGAACATTGCAAACTGGGCCGACGTGGCGAAGCGTTTCGACGCTGCGCGCACTCAGACCCCGGGCCTGATCTAGTTCGGCGAGAGGATCTCACCAAGCCATGCGCACACTCGAGTCACTGGGTGACCTACGGTCAAAAACGGTTATCGTTCGTTGCGACCTGAACGTTCCATTGAAAGATGGGGTGATTACCGACGACGGCCGCATTCGTGCGTCGCTCACCACTATTCGTGAGCTTCGTGAGGCCGGCGCACGTGTCGTGCTGATCAGCCACCTGGGTCGACCCGAGGGTAGGCCCGAGGCGAAGTACTCGCTACAGCCCGTCGCGGTGCGCATGGCTGAGCTTCTTGAGGCGCCGGTAGCGTTTGTGCCCGAGACTGTCGGCGCCGCCGCAACTGCGGCCGTCGAGGCCCTTCGCGACGGTGACGTGGTGCTGCTCGAAAACCTTCGTTTCAATGCGGGTGAGACCAGCAAGGACGATGCTGCACGGCGCACCTTCGCTGAGCAGCTTGCCGCATTCGGCGAAGCGTTCGTGTCAGATGGCTTCGGTGTGGTGCACCGTAAGCAGGCGAGCGTCTACGACCTCGCCCAGTTGCTTCCGAGCGCTGCCGGGCGCCTGGTCGCCGGCGAGCTCGAGGTATTGCAGCGCCTCACGGAGTCACCAGAGCGTCCATATACTGTGGTGCTCGGCGGCTCAAAAGTCAGTGACAAGCTCGGCGTGATATCGCACCTGCTGCAGCGCGTCGATACGCTGCTCATCGGTGGCGGAATGCTCTTCACCTTTCTCGCCGCTCAGGGCCACAAGGTGGGCGCAAGCCTGCTCGAGGCAGACCAGCTCGACACCGTGCGCGGTTACCTCGCAGAAGCAGATCGTCTTGGTGTTCGTATTGTGCTGCCGACCGACATCGTGGTGGCCGCGGGCTTCGCCGCAGACGCGGCTCACGAGGTGGTCGCCGCAGATGCGATCGAGTCGAGCAGCTTCGGTGCGGCGGGCCTCGGGCTCGACATCGGGCCAGAGAGCTCGGCGGCCTTTGCGTCAGTTATCGCCGATTCGGCAACCGTATTTTGGAACGGCCCGATGGGCGTCTTCGAGATGGCGGCGTTCGCCGAAGGCACCCGTACGGTTGCTCGCGCCCTCACCGAAACCGATGGCTTCACCGTGGTAGGGGGCGGCGATTCCGCGGCCGCGGTTCGTGCCCTCGGCTTCTCTGACAACCAGTTTGGCCACATTTCGACCGGTGGCGGTGCCAGCCTCGAATACCTCGAGGGCAAGAATCTTCCCGGATTGGAGGTGCTTGCGTGAGCGAGCAACAGCCCACAGCATCTCAGCAGACACTTGAGGCTTCGGCCGTGCCGCAGGAGCAGTACGCCGCGCGCGTACCGCTCATCGCCGGCAACTGGAAGATGAATCTCGACCACCTGCAGGCGATCGCGCTCGTGCAGAAGCTTGCATGGTCGCTGAAAGATGTGAAGCACGACTTCGGTGACGTCGAAGTGGCGGTGTTTCCGCCCTTCACTGATCTGCGTTCGGTGCAGACCCTGCTCGCCGCAGACAAGCTTTCGCTCGCTCTCGGTGCGCAAGATGTCTCGCCGCACCTCTCGGGAGCCTTCACCGGTGACATTTCAGCTCAGTTTCTGGCGAAACTCGATACGCGTTACGTGCTCGTTGGGCATTCGGAGCGCCGACACGGGCACGGTGAAAGCAACGATGTCGTCGCCGCAAAGGCGAATGCAGTTGCGGCGCAGGGCATGGTTCCTATGATCTGCGTGGGAGAGACCGCAGAAGACCTCGCGGAGCAGGGCGCTGCCGCTGTGCCGCTCGCACAGCTCGAGGCTGCGATTGCGGGTCTTCCGAAGGACGCTGAGTTCGTGGTCGCCTACGAACCCGTATGGGCCATCGGGAGCGGCGAGCCAGCTACTGCCGAGCAGGCCGAGCAGGTGTGTGCCGCCCTTCGCGCAAAGATCGGAGAGCTGCGTGACGCAAAGGTCGCGGCCGAAACTCGCGTGCTCTACGGCGGTTCGGTCACAAGCCAGAACGTCGCGGGTTTTCTGCGCCAGCCGAACGTCGACGGCGCACTCGTCGGCGGTGCGAGCCTTGACTCCCAAGAGTTTTCTCGCATCGTGCAGTTCAAGAAGCACGTGACCGGCGCCTAGGCGTTATACTGGTCGTTGGTTTGTACACATTGAAAGGGCTGCACTCGTGCTCATTTTGAAGATCGCGCTGATTAGTTTGTTGGTGCTCACGAGCCTGCTGCTCACCCTGTTCATCCTGTTGCACAAGGGTCGCGGCGGTGGCCTCTCTGACATGTTTGGTGGCGGCGTCACCTCGAGCCTTGGCTCGTCTGGTGTTGCCGAGCGCAACCTGAACCGCATCACGATCGTTGTGTCGCTTGTCTGGTTTGCTTCGATCGTTGGCCTTGGCCTGATCGCTCGCTTCTCGGTCGTATAGCGCACATCGCTTCACGCGCCGACATGCCTTTTCAGGTAGCGCGTCGGTTGAGCTGAGAAGCAAAATTTCACGGGCTTCACGCCCACAGAAAGGTATTACGTGTCTGGCAGCAATGCAATTCGCGGCGCCCGAGTTGGCTCGGGCCCAATGGGTGAGATGGATCATGGAGTGCGCGCTGAGCGCATCGCGGTCTCATACTTCGACATCTTGGGTAACGAGACGGTGCGCTATTTCGCGGCCGATGTCGATCCCGAAGAGATCCCTGATCAGATCGACTCACCCCACAGTGGCCTTCCGGCGGGTCGAGACCAGCAGAATCCACCGGAGCTGCTGAAGAACGAGCCCTACAAGACGCACCTCGCTTATGTGAAGGAGCGTCGCACGCCAGAAGAGGCCGAAGAGCTGCTCGAGCAGGCGCTGCAAAAGCTGCGTGCCCGCCGCGGCAGCGCCGCACCCAAGGCTGCATAGCAAGTCGCTTCATAAAAATGGGGAGTCCGATACGGACTCCCCATTTTTTGTTGCTCGCCTACAGTAGCGAGGCGATTGCGTGGGCGTCGCGCATGCGCAGGGCGATCACGGGGCGTCCGTGGGCGGCCAACACGTTGCGGTCACCGGCAGCCTGAGCTGAGATCAATTGCCCAAAGGTCATCTCGGATGCGGCAATGGGAAGGTCGGCTGCTGGGCTGTCGAGCAACTGCAAGAACACTCCGAGTGCCGGCCCACCCTTATGCAGCTGGCCTGTGGAGTGCAAGAAACGCGGACCCCAGCCGAGCGTGACGGGCACCCCGAGCCTGTCGGCAAGGACGTCTCGAAGTGCGACGAGATGCCTCGAGACCTCTTCGTCGCTCCGGTCAAGGTAGGCCTGGATGGCGAGGTACCCACCCGATGGAATCGAAGCCTCTAAGGCCGCTTGCAGCTCGGCGATGTTCTGCGGCACTGCGTGAGCAAGCGCATCGTCGGCGTTCAATGCTCGGACCACGTGGTCAGCAACCACAACTGAGGTGCGGGGCATATCGCTCAACTCGCCAAGCACGCTTTCGCTGGTGCGCGGAGCATCGAGCAGCTTACGCGCCGCAACCTTTGCCGACTCCACGTCTGGCTGGTTGAAGGGGTCGACGCCCATGCAGTGCCCAAGCATTGCGGTGGCAAACTCCCAGAGCAGCAGCTGTGCGCCGAGCGGCGCGTACACGAGCACTTCGAAGTCTTCGAGCTCGCGATCAGAGAGATCTTTACCGCCTTCGAGCAGCCACTCGAGATTAATCACGAGAGACGAGGCGGGTGCCGATGTCTGGTGTGCCTCCGGTGAGTGTTCACTTATGGCGACTGGCAGCACGCCCTGACCGTTTTTGCCTGTGGACTCGGCGACGAGTTGCTCGATCCATGCCGAGATGCCGGCTGGTTCGTTCTCACACTCGTGCAACACGATTGCATAGCGCTCGGGCAGGCCACAGATGATTGCAGAGGTAAGTTGCAGAGCAGGGTTGGATGGAATGTCAGCGATAAGTTGCTCGCGTACTGCTGCTGCCTCGGCGACTAGCTCGCGAACGTTTGCTCCGGCGAGGCCAGACGGTACTAGGCCGAAAGCGGTGAGCGCCGAGAATCTGCCCCCCACGTTGGGGTTTGCGCGAAAGACGCGGTAGCCCTTGGCGCTTGAACCGTCATCAAGCGGGGAGCCGGGGTCGGTGACGATCACGATGTGCGCGGCGGGGTCGAGCCCGGCGTTGCGATAGGCGGCTTCGAAGGCCAGGAGGTGGCTGCGTGTCTCGATGGTGCCGCCAGACTTCGACGCCACTACGACCACCGTGCGTTCAAGCGCACCGTGGAGTGCGCGCGCAACCTGAGTCGGATGCGTCGAGTCGAGCACCTCGAGTGCCACAGCGTAGCGCTGGCAGATGACTTCTGGAGCGAGGCTCGACCCGCCCATGCCGCAGAGCACGACACGGTCGATGCCCCGGCTTTGCAGCTCGGCACGCAAGGCCTCGACCTCGGCGATGATTGCTTCCGCCTCGGCCGTCGCCACCACCCAGTCAAGTCGAATGCGCGCCTCTGCCTCAGCTTCTGGGCCCCACAGAGTTGCGTCGCGTGCGCCGAGCCGGCTTGCCACCCGCGCCTCGATGAGGCGCCCGATGAGCTCGTCGCGCATCGGAGCGAGCGATCGGTCTCCAGACTCGACACCAATCATGCTTGTGCCTTGAGCGCACTTTCTACGGTTGCGAGCAACTCTGACCAAGAAGCCTCAAACTTCTGCAGCCCCTCAAGCTCGAGTTTTTCGGTGACCTCGTTGTAGTCGATGCCGAGGCCGTCGAGATCGTTGAGCAGCAGATCGCTCTCTCGGTAGGATCCGGTCACCGTGTCACCCTGCACCTCGCCATGGTCGGCGAATGCGTTGAGAGTGGCTTCTGGCATGGTGTTCACCACATCTGCGGCAACGAGCCCGCTCACGTAGAGCGTGTCGGGTAGCGCAGGGTCTTTCACGCCGGTCGAGGCCCAGAGTGGGCGCTGCAGCTTCGCGCCGAGATCGAGCAGCATGCGAGCTCGCTCGCTCGCAAAACCCTGCTCGAACACCTCGTAGGCAAGGCGGGCGTTCGCCAGGCCTGCCTGCGATTTGAGGGCGAGGGCGTCATTGGTGCCGAGCGCAGAAAGCCTTGCATCGATCTCGGTGTCGACCCGCGACACGAAGAAAGACGCAACCGAGTGAATCTTCGAAATTTCGTGACCAGCGGCGCGAGCACGC
>Ga0209460_1001962_pt1 | contig 10231 bp, 5 predicted proteins | sample EBPBio132013_DNA_FD_185868 | JGI IMG/M metagenome (GOLD analysis project Ga0209460, IMG submission 185868) | Wastewater treatment Type I Accumulibacter community from EBPR Bioreactor in Madison, WI, USA - Reactor 2_5/13/2013_ DNA (SPAdes)... | ecosystem: Engineered > Bioreactor > EBPR >...
GGGAGGCTGATCGGCAACCTGACCGGACTGCTCGCCACGCTCAAGGGACTCCCGCTCGCCTACAACCGCGACCTGCAGGAGGACAAGGAGCCGGTCTTCGACTCGGTGGAGACCCTCGAAGTACTCCTGCCCGCGTTCACCGGCATGCTCGCGACCCTGACCTTCGACACGAAGCGCATGGCCGAACTCGCCCCGCAGGGCTTCTCCCTGGCCACGGATGTCGCTGACTGGCTCGTGCGCCAGAGGGTGCCGTTCCGCGAGGCTCACGAGATCTCGGGAGCGCTCGTGCGGTTCTGCGAAGACAACGGGCTCGACCTCGACGAGCCGACCGACGAGCAGTATCAGGCGGTCTCGCCGCACCTCACCCCGGGCGTTCGTGGCGTGCTCACGATCGAGGGGTCGGTCTCCAGTCGCTCGGGCGTGGGCGGCACGTCGCCCGAGCGCGTCGCCGAACAACGCATCGAACTCACCGCGCGCGTTCGCGCCCTCACCTCCAGGAGCACCCTGTGACACTGCACAATGATCAGGATCCCGGCTGGTGGCGCCGCGGCATGACCAAGCGAGCGACGACGATCGTCGTCGTGGTGAGCGTGGCCGTGCTGGTGGTGGCGTTCATCATCATCGCCGTCAACGGGATTCCGCTGTTCTAGAGACGCTGCTGTCCCGGCCGGCCCTCGAGGTCGCGCCCCTGCTGCTCGGCGGCCACCTGACCGTCGACGGTGTCACCCTGCGCCTCACCGAGGTGGAGGCGTACCAGGGCGAGACCGACCCCGGGTCGCACGCCTTCCGTGGGCCGACGCCGCGAACCGAGGTGATGTTCGGTCCGCCCGGGCGCCTGTACACGTACTTCACCTACGGCATGCACGTGTGCGCCAACATCGTGTGCTCGCCCGACGGTGAGGCATCCGCCGTGCTGCTGCGTGCGGGCGAGATCGTCGACGGCATCGAGGTCGCCCGGATGCGCCGCACGACGAGTCGCACGGATGCCGACCTCGCGCGGGGCCCGGCCCGCCTCACCGTCGCACTGGGGATCACTCTCGCCGACGGCGGATCCAGCGTCGCGAACGGGCGGGTGCGTTTCACTCCCGCCGAGAGCCCGGCGCCATTCGCGCAGGGACCGCGCACGGGCGTCTCCGGCGCCGGGGGAGGAGCGGCTTTCCCGTGGCGCTTCTGGATCCCCGGCGACCCGACGGTCTCACCGTACAAGCGTCACCCGAAGGCGATCCGCTAGTCCTAGGCGGCGAGCACAGCTGCCGCCGCGCAGGCTCCCGCCCAGATCAGGCTGGTGAGCGTGCCGATGATGAACCGCTCCCGTGCCTCGCTGCCGTCGAGTTCCGAGAACCGGCCGAGGCCCTTGATCGCTACGATCACCGCGACCGCGGCGGCCTGGCCGGCCGCGACGGCTCCGAGCAGCGCGACCCGCTCCAGGTAGCCGATCGTGGCGCCCCCGCGCAGGATCTCGTGCCGCGGGGTGAGGCCGCCGTCGCTCGAGACGACGATGCCGCCGTGCTCGCCGAGGATGACGCTGCCCTGGGCGAACCGCAGCACCAGGCCCACCACGGGGCTGCCGCCGACCACCCCCACTGCCCCGAACAGCACCGCCGCGACGACGCCGAGCCAGTTCGGCCCGCTGCCCGCGGGCGCGACCAGCGGAACGAGGATCGCGAGCAGCACTATCACCGCCGACGGTATGGCGAACCAATGCCGTCGTGGGGACGTCGCCACGACGGCGAAGGCGAGGGCGACGCCAGCTGCGATGGCCAGAACGACGGGGATCATGATTCCCCATTGTGCGCGTCGGCACCGTCAACCTGGGAGAGCACCGCCGCGAGAGCTGGCAGTGCCGAGAGCTCCTGCCGGATGCCCGCGGCGCGCGCTCGTTGGCTGGCAGCCTGCGGGCTGATCCCCAGCCGGGTGGCGGCGTCGGACTGCGTGAGCCCCTCGGAGATGAGGTCGAACAGCTCCCAACCCTCCAAGCTGCGACGCGCGCGAACCAGCAGCATGAGGTCGATGAGCGCCTCGGCATGCTCGGCGGCGCCGAGGGTCTCGCTCTCGAGGGCGAACCTCAGCGGTGCGCGCTTGGACCGGTCGACCGCGGTCCTGGCCGCGACGAACCCGGGTCCGGCGGCCTCCCGGGTGTTCGCGGGCAGGGGGGTGCGCACCCGACCGATCCCGCATCCGACGCTCCACTGTCCCGTGCGGGTCAGGTCGGCGATGATCGCGAGGGCCGCATCGCCTCGGCCGACGAGGGCCTGGATCTCGTCGCCGGCATTGCGGTCGACGGGCAGCGCCAACTCGCCCTCGTAGCGCGTGTTGAGGCGGGCTATGGTCGAGCCGGCGAGGTCGTCGAGGTGGCGACTGTCGATCTGGTCAGCGGTGATGATGAACATGATGTCCCTCAAGCTTTCAGGCTTGATCTAAGCCGAATCAAGTCTAGGCACTAGATATGAGCCATATCAAGCCTTGAAGCTTAATCCCGGACGCCGCGTCATGCCCGCGAACCTCCGGTACGGTTGAACCCGTGCCTCCAACCGCATCTGAATCGCTCCACAGTCAGGCCAACGATCCCGCCTTCGATACCGTGTGGGACGAGATCACCTGGCGGGGACTCGTGCATGTCTCCACCAACGCGGACGAGCTTCGCGAGCTGCTCGCGGGGGAGCCGATCACCTACTACTGCGGATTCGACCCGACCGCTCCGAGTCTGCACCTGGGCAACCTCGTGCAGCTGCTGCTGCTGCGCAGACTCCAGCTCGCCGGGCACCGACCCCTCGGTCTCGTCGGGGGCTCCACTGGCCTCATCGGTGATCCTCGGCCGACGGCGGAGCGCACCCTGAACGATGCTGCCGTCGTGGCCGAGTGGGTGGGCTACCTCCAACAGCAGGTGTCCAAGTTCCTGAGTTTCGAAGGCGACAACGCCGCCAGGCTCGTCAACAACCTCGACTGGACGGCACCCCTGTCGGCGATCGACTTCCTCCGTGACGTGGGCAAGCACTTCCGGGTCGGCACGATGCTGAAGAAGGATGCCGTCAGCGCCCGTCTCAACTCCGATGCGGGCATCAGCTACACCGAGTTCAGCTACCAGATCCTCCAGGGCATGGACTTCCTCGAGCTCTACCGCAGCTACGGCTGCGTACTGCAGACCGGCGGCAGCGACCAGTGGGGCAATCTCACCAGCGGAACCGATCTCATCCACAAGGCGGAGGGCGTCTCGGCGCACGCCATCGGCACGCCACTGATCACCAACTCCGACGGCACCAAGTTCGGCAAGAGCGAGGGCAACGCGATCTGGCTCGATCCGGCGATGACGAGTCCCTACGCGTTCTACCAGTTCTGGCTCAACACCGACGATGCCGACGTGATCGAGCGCCTCAAGATCTTCACCTTCCTGACACGCGCCGAGATCGAGCGTTTGGAGGGCGCCGTCGCCGCCGAGCCCTTCAAGCGCGAGGCGCAGCGCGTGCTCGCGTGGGAGGTCACGTCGCTCGTGCACGGAGTCGCGGCCACCGAGGCGGCCATCGCGGCGGCCGCGGCCCTGTTCGGTCAGGGTGAGCTGTCGGCGCTGGATGACGCCACCCTCGAGCAGGCCCTGCGTGAACTTCCGCACACCACTGCGCCGGCGAGCTCCACCATCGCGCAGCTCCTGGTGGACACCGGGCTCTCCCCGAGCCTCGCCGCGGCCCGCCGCTCGATCGGCGAGGGCGGCGTCTACGTGAACAACGTGCGGGTGGACGACGAGGCATCCGTGCTGGGTGGTTCGCTCCTGGCGGGCCGGATGGCCGTGCTGCGACGGGGCAAGAAGACCCTCGCCGGCGTCTTCGCCGAGTAGGTTTCGCGTACGACACGCCCGGGATTCACCGTAATTTGCAGGGCGCGTAACATCCACGTAATGTAATCCCTTGTCACCCCAAAGGTGCGGGAAAGCCGCAGAGCTTCCCGGCCTCAAGAGGGACCAAATCCAGCCAGTGAATGTAGTTGCTCTAGTAGCGACTGCGGCGTCCTGGTGGTAGGTTAGAGCAGTTGCCCTGAAACGAAGCCGCGAGGTGGAAGTCAGGAGCGCCCGATCCTTGAGAACTCAACAGCGTGCACAATGTCAAATGCCAAAAACCCGTGCCTACTTCGGTAGGCCGGATTCCTTTGGAAAAGATATAAACAACAAAGCAAGTCAGTATTGATTTGTTCTGTCAGTTTCAAACTTGTCGTTGTTCGTCCTCCCATTCCGGAGGCAACGATGGCGCATAAACATTTATGGAGAGTTTGATCCTGGCTCAGGATGAACGCTGGCGGCGTGCTTAACACATGCAAGTCGAACGATGAAAGCGGGAGCTTGCTCCTGCTGGATTAGTGGCGAACGGGTGAGTAACACGTGAGTAACCTGCCCTTGACTCTGGGATAAGCGTTGGAAACGACGTCTAATACCGGATACGACCTTCGGAGGCATCTCCTGGGGGTGGAAAGAATTTCGGTCAAGGATGGACTCGCGGCCTATCAGCTAGTTGGTGAGGTAATGGCTCACCAAGGCGACGACGGGTAGCCGGCCTGAGAGGGTGACCGGCCACACTGGGACTGAGACACGGCCCAGACTCCTACGGGAGGCAGCAGTGGGGAATATTGCACAATGGGCGCAAGCCTGATGCAGCAACGCCGCGTGAGGGATGACGGCCTTCGGGTTGTAAACCTCTTTTAGTAGGGAAGAAGCGTAAGTGACGGTACCTGCAGAAAAAGCACCGGCTAACTACGTGCCAGCAGCCGCGGTAATACGTAGGGTGCAAGCGTTGTCCGGAATTATTGGGCGTAAAGAGCTCGTAGGCGGCTTGTCGCGTCTGCCGTGAAAGCCCGGAGCTCAACTCCGGGTCTGCGGTGGGTACGGGCAGGCTAGAGTGCGGTAGGGGAGATTGGAATTCCTGGTGTAGCGGTGGAATGCGCAGATATCAGGAGGAACACCGATGGCGAAGGCAGATCTCTGGGCCGCTACTGACGCTGAGGAGCGAAAGCATGGGGAGCGAACAGGATTAGATACCCTGGTAGTCCATGCCGTAAACGTTGGGAACTAGATGTAGGGCCTGTTCCACGGGTTCTGTGTCGTAGCTAACGCATTAAGTTCCCCGCCTGGGGAGTACGGCCGCAAGGCTAAAACTCAAAGGAATTGACGGGGGCCCGCACAAGCGGCGGAGCATGCGGATTAATTCGATGCAACGCGAAGAACCTTACCAAGGCTTGACATATAGAAGAACACCGCAGAGATGCGGGACTCTTTGGACACTTCTATACAGGTGGTGCATGGTTGTCGTCAGCTCGTGTCGTGAGATGTTCGGTTAAGTCCGGCAACGAGCGCAACCCTCGTCCTATGTTGCCAGCACGTTATGGTGGGAACTCATGGGATACTGCCGTGGTCAACACGGAGGAAGGTGGGGATGACGTCAAATCATCATGCCCCTTATGTCTTGGGCTTCACGCATGCTACAATGGCCGGTACAAAGGGCTGCGATACCGCAAGGTGGAGCGAATCCCAAAAAGCCGGTCTCAGTTCGGATTGGGGTCTGCAACTCGACCCCATGAAGTCGGAGTCGCTAGTAATCGCAGATCAGCAACGCTGCGGTGAATACGTTCCCGGGCCTTGTACACACCGCCCGTCAAGTCATGAAAGTCGGTAACACCCGAAGCCGATGGCCTAACCCTTTTGGGAGGGAGTCGTCGAAGGTGGGACTGGTGATTAGGACTAAGTCGTAACAAGGTAGCCGTACCGGAAGGTGCGGCTGGATCACCTCCTTTCTAAGGAGCAACTACATGCCACAGTGTCAACACCATAGGGTGTTGATGGTGGTGTGCAGCAGTAGCCAGAACATGACCAATGTGTTGTGCTGGTAGCTCATGGGTGGAACATTTAACAACAAGCTAAAGCTTGACCATGTTGGAGCTAGTACGCCGGATCGTAAGGTTCGGTTGGAACGGTTTGGGGTGGTGAAGGGTTAGCGTCAGGTGCATACTGTTGGGTTTTGAAGGCCCAGACCTCATGAGGGTGGTCATCAACTTTGGTTGGTGGTTGCTGTGGTGGGTGATGGTCTTCTGGCCTGGGGGGGTACGAACGTGTTGTCGTATCTTTTAGGACTGGTCGTACGTTGAGAACTACACAGTGGACGCGAGCATCAAATTAGCGAACGTCAGAGTATTTTGCTGGCCTTGAGGGGTTGGTGGGGTGTGATGATGTTTGTTTCTATTGGTTTACATGCATGATGAGCATCTTTTTGGGTGTTGGTTGTGTGTGTTTCTTATTTACTTATGTGATTTCAAGTTTCTAAGAGCAAACGGTGGATGCCTTGGCATCTGGAGCCGAAGAAGGACGTAGTAATCTGCGATAAGCCTCGGGGAGTTGATAAACGAGCTGTGATCCGAGGATGTCCGAATGGGGAAACCCCGCCAGGGCGCGTGCGTACCTGGTGACTCCCGCCTGAATATATAGGGCGGGTAGAGGGAACGTGGGGAAGTGAAACATCTCAGTACCCACAGGAAGAGAAAACAACATGTGATTCCGGGAGTAGTGGCGAGCGAAACTGGATGAGGCTAAACCGTGCGTGTGTGATACCCGGCAGGGGTTGCACGTATGGGGTTGTGGGACATGTCTGAACTGTCTGCCGGTGGTTCGACGTGAGAGTGATGCTATAGAAGAACTGCTTGGAACGGCAGACCGTAGTGGGTGAGAGTCCCGTATTCGAAATGGTATTACCGCGTGATGTGTATCCCAAGTAGCACGGGGCCCGAGAAATCCCGTGTGAATCTGTCAGGACCACCTGATAAGCCTAAATACTTCCAGATGACCGATAGCGGACTAGTACCGTGAGGGAAAGGTGAAAAGTACCCCGGGAGGGGAGTGAAATAGTACCTGAAACCGTTTGCTTACAATCCGTCGGAGCAGGCTTGTTCCTGTGACGGCGTGCCTTTTGAAGAATGAGCCTGCGAGTTAGCGGCATGTGGCGAGGTTAACCCGTGTGGGGTAGCCGTAGCGAAAGCGAGTCTGAATAGGGCGTATCAGTCGCGTGTCCTAGACCCGAAGCGAAGTGATCTATCCATGGCCAGGCTGAAGCGCGTGTAAGAGCGCGTGGAGGGCCGAACCCACTTAGGTTGAAAACTGAGGGGATGAGCTGTGGATAGGGGTGAAAGGCCAATCAAACTTCGTGATAGCTGGTTCTCTCCGAAATGCATTTAGGTGCAGCGTCGCGTGTTTCTTGCCGGAGGTAGAGCTACTGGATGGCCGATGGGCCCTACAAGGTTACTGACGTCAGCTAAACTCCGAATGCCGGTAAGTGAGAGCGTGGCAGTGAGACTGTGGGGGATAAGCTTCATAGTCGAGAGGGAAACAACCCAGATCACCAACTAAGGTCCCAAAGCGTGTGCTAAGTGGTAAAGGATGTGGAGTTGCTGTGACAACCAGGAGGTTGGCTTAGAAGCAGCCACCCTTGAAAGAGTGCGTAATAGCTCACTGGTCAAGTGATTCCGCGCCGACAATGTAACGGGGCTCAAGCACACCACCGAAGTTGTGGCAATCAGCGTACAGGTAGGCCTTCGTGGTCCAGCCCGCTGGTTGGGTAGGAGAGCGTCGTGTGGCGAGTGAAGCGGCGGAGTGATCCAGTCGTGGATGCCACACGAGTGAGAATGCAGGCATGAGTAGCGAAAGACGGGTGAGAAACCCGTCCTCCGGAAGACCAAGGGTTCCAGGGTCAAGCTAATCTGCCCTGGGTAAGTCGGGACCTAAGGCGAGGCCGACAGGCGTAGTCGATGGACAACGGGTTGATATTCCCGTACCCGCGAAGAACCGTCAAAGACCAAACCACAAGAGCTAACCATGTGAAGTTGCCCTTTGCTCCTTCGGGAGTGTGGGTGGTGGAGTGTGGGAACCCGGTGTGGGGAGGTGAGCGTATTAACAGGTGTGACGCAGGAAGGTAGCCTGTGCCGGGCGATGGTTGTCCCGGTGTAAGCATGTAGCCCGTCGATTAGTAATATTTTTCGGCTTTGGGTGAGATGTGATGCGGACCCGTATGGGGAAGCAGGTGATCCTATGCTGCCAAGAAAAGCATCGGCGCGAGGTTTTAGCGGCCCGTACCCCAAACCGACACAGGTGGTCAGGTAGAGAATACTCAGGAGATCGAGAGAATCATGGTGAAGGAACTCGGCAAAATGCCCCCGTAACTTCGGGAGAAGGGGGGCCATCCACTTATACGAGCTTGCCTCGGAAAGGGTGTGGTGGCCGCAGAGACCAGTGGGAAGCGACTGTTTACTAAAAACACAGGTCCGTGCGAACATGCAAATGGATGTATACGGACTGACGCCTGCCCGGTGCTGGAAGGTTAAGAGGAGAGGTTAGCCCTTGGGCGAAGCTTTGAATTTAAGCCCCAGTAAACGGCGGTGGTAACTATAACCATCCTAAGGTAGCGAAATTCCTTGTCGGGTAAGTTCCGACCTGCACGAATGGCGTAACGACTTCCCAGCTGTCTCCACCATGAACTCGGCGAAATTGCAGTACGAGTAAAGATGCTCGTTACGCGCAGAAGGACGGAAAGACCCCGTGACCTTTACTACAGCTTGGTATTGGTGTTCGGTGTGGCTTGTGTAGGATAGGTGGGAGACTGTGAAGCTGCAACGCTAGTTGTGGTGGAGTCGTTGTTGAAATACCACTCTGGTCATACTGGATGTCTAACTACGGACCCTGATCGGGTTCTGGGACAGTGCCTGGTGGGTAGTTTAACTGGGGCGGTTGCCTCCCAAAATGTAACGGAGGCGCCCAAAGGTTCCCTCAACCTGGTTGGCAATCAGGTGGCGAGTGTAAGTGCACAAGGGAGCTTGACTGTGAGACTGACAGGTCGAGCAGGGACGAAAGTCGGGACTAGTGATCCGGCAGTGGCTTGTGGAAGCGCTGTCGCTCAACGGATAAAAGGTACCTCGGGGATAACAGGCTGATCTTGCCCAAGAGTCCATATCGACGGCATGGTTTGGCACCTCGATGTCGGCTCGTCGCATCCTGGGGCTGGAGTAGGTCCCAAGGGTTGGGCTGTTCGCCCATTAAAGCGGTACGCGAGCTGGGTTTAGAACGTCGTGAGACAGTTCGGTCCCTATCCTCTGCGCGCGTTGGAGATTTGAGAGGATCTGACCCTAGTACGAGAGGACCGGGTTGGACGGACCTCTGGTGTGCCAGTTGTTCTGCCAAGGGCATGGCTGGTTTGCTACGTTCGGGATGGATAACCGCTGAAAGCATCTAAGCGGGAAGCCGGCCTCAAGATGAGATCTCCATGCACCTTCGAGTGCGTGAGGCTCCCAGGAGATTACTGGGTTGATAGGCCAGATGTGGAAGCATAGTAATGTGTGGAGCTGACTGGTACTAATAAGCCGATGACTTGATAATTTTCAACACCTGGTACATGGTTTTCAAAAGACGTGTACGTGACTGGTGTTGCGCATAATGTAACTAAATGAAGCCCACATCAATTTTTTGGTGTGTGGTGCTCGCGTCTGCTTTGTGGTTCTTAACGTACGAACCCCAAACACATACACGCTACGGCCGTGTGATCCGGGAGACTGGCACAACGGGTGTGGGGGTGTGGTGGTTTGATATGTTAATAGTGTTACGGTGGTTATAGCGTCAGGGAAACGCCCGGTCAACATTCCGAACCCGGAAGCTAAGGCTGACAGCGCCGATGGTACTGCACTCGGGAGGGTGTGGGAGAGTAGGACACCGCCGGACTCCTTTTACAGAAAAGGGTCGCTCAGATAGAAGATGATCGATGATCCACTCTTCTGTCTGAGTGGCCCTTTTCGCATTTACGGAGACTTTTTAGAATGAACGATCGCGATCGCGACGCACGGGCTGACCGCCCAAACCGCCAGTCAGGGCAATCCTCACGTAACAGCGGGGGCCGAGGCAGCTACTCGAACGATCGCGCATCGCGTCGCGACGGGCAGGGTTCAAATGATCGCCAGCCACGTCGCGACGGCGACCGTTCATATGATCGTAAACCTCGCCGGGAAGGCGAGGGATCATACGATCGAGCACCGCGTCGCGGCGGTGACGATCGCGGCTACGACCGTAAGCCGCGTCGCGACGGCGAAGGCTCCCACGATCGAGCACCGCGTCGCGACGGTGAGGGTGGTTACGCTCGCAAACCGCAGCGTGACGGCGAGCGTTCCTTTGATCGCGGCCCTCGCAGAAACGACGATCGCGGGTACAACGGTGGCGCTCGTC